>OJDA01000038.1_pt1 | contig 64904 bp, 55 predicted proteins | sample 1592551 | NCBI WGS metagenome assembly OJDA01 (sample SAMN05416810, study PRJEB24817) | seawater metagenome | isolation source: Sea water | place: Canada:Atlantic | collected 2013-07
ACACACTGCATATCGTCGGCAGCGTCAGATGTGTATAAGAGACAGCGGCGGGCCTAGCGCAGGTCCATCTGCAGTGCCGGACCGAAGCCGCCGCCCCGGCTGTAGGCGATGCCCGACCCGGCCAGCAGTTCAGCGACGGTTTGCCGCCCGCCTTCGGCGCTAAGCCGCAGCGTCAATTCAGTACCGTTGAGGGACGCGATGCTGATGCCCTCGATGCGGCGGTCATTGCCGAGTTGGCGCATCACCTGGGCATAGCGCTTGGCACTGTTCACGTTGCCGAGGTGCAGATCAACGGTTTCGGCCCCGGCGCTTCGGGCGCCCCACAGGGGAAATCCGCTGCTGGCCACCGCATCGTCGATGGATCGCGGGTCGAAGCTGGCCCGCAGGCCGAGGCCTTCGGCGTCGCGTTCGAGGCTGAAATTCTCGACCCAGTCACGTGCCCGATTGCGGTAGTGCCGGGGGATCTGGCCGCCGCCGCTGGCGCGTTCGAACACCTGTGCCAGCGCACTGACCAGCGCGGCATCTCGCGCCTGTGCGGTGTTGCCGGCCAGCGGCACGCGGGCGGTGTAGTCAGGGCCCTGGGACTGGGTTTCCAGCGGGGCATCGAAGGTCGCGACAGACTGCGCATGGGCGGCGCCGACGCCGGCAAGCGTCAGCGTGACCACGGTCAGGGCTTTGAGCAGCATCCAGATGGTTCGCGTGTCGGTAAAATGCAAGGTTATCCCACTCCCGGACGGTCTGCGCATGAGTTCACCCCAAGGTTTCACCTACAAAGATGCCGGGGTCGATATCGATGCCGGTGATGCGCTGGTCGGCGACATCAAGCGCATCGTCAAGTCCACCCACCGCAAGGAGGTCCTCGGCGGTGTGGGCGGATTCGGTGCACTGGTCGAGCTGCCGAAGAAGTACAAGCAGCCCGTGCTGGTCAGTGGCACCGACGGCGTGGGCACGAAGCTGCGCCTGGCCATCGATGCCGGCGTGGTCGAAGGTCTCGGGCAGGATCTGGTGGCCATGTGCGTCAATGACGTGCTGGTCACCGGCGCCGAGCCGCTGTTCTTCCTCGATTACTTTGCCACCGCCAAGCTCGACCCCCGGCAGGCCGGCCTGGTGATTCGCGGCATTGCCAAGGGTTGCAAGCTGTCGGGCTGTGCGCTGGTGGGCGGCGAAACGGCCGAAATGCCGGGTTTGTATGCCCAGGGCGACTTCGACCTGGCGGGCTTTTGCGTCGCGGTGGTCGAAAAGAAGAAGCGCATCGATGGCAGCCGCATCAAGGCCGGCGACGTGGTGATTGCCCTGCCATCAACCGGCCCGCACGCCAACGGATTTTCGCTGATCCGCAAGATTCTGGCGCACAGCGGCGAGACGCTGGATATGCCGCTTGGCCGCACCACGCTGGGCAAGGCGCTGCTGGCGCCGACGGCGATTTACGTCAAACCCATACTCGACCTGTTGGCCGAGGGAGCGCCGCTGCGCGGCATGGCCCACATCACCGGCGGCGGCGTCACCGACAACCTGCCGCGCTGCTTCCCCGAGGGCGTGTCGGCCGTGATCGACACCCAGAGCTGGAAGCTGCCGCCGGTGTTCCAGTGGCTGCAGCAGGCCGGCAACGTCAGTGATGACGAGATGCGACGCGTCTTCAATTGCGGCGTGGGCTTCATGATGGTGGTGCCGCGTCTGAAGGCCGACGACACCCTGGCCAGGCTGGTGAAACTGAAGCTCAAGCCGTGGATCGCCGGGCAAATCATCAAGGGTGATGGCGACGTCCAGTACGCGTGAAGCGGGTCGTCGTTTTGATCTCGGGCGCCGGGCGCAACCTGCAGGCCTTGATCGATGCCCAGCGGCACGGGCGCCTGCCGGACTGTCTTGTCGGCGTGATCAGCAGCCGTGCCGACGCGCCGGGCGTGCAGCGGGCGCGGGATTCGGGCCTGCCGGCGCGCTGCATCACGCCCGCCGACTTCACCGATCGCCCTGAATTCGACGCGGCATTGATGCGCCAGATTGACGACTGGGCGGCCGACTGGGTGGTGCTGGCCGGATTCATGCGCATTCTCACGCCGGGCTTCACGCGGCATTACGCCGGGCGGCTGCTCAACATTCATCCCTCGCTGCTGCCGCGACACCCCGGCTTGCGGACCCACGCGGCGGCGCGCGCGGCCGGTGATGCCCGACATGGCGCGACGGTGCATTTCGTCACCGAGGCGCTGGATGGCGGGCCGCGCATCATTCAGGGCGCCCTCATGGTGCGGCCCGAAGATACCGACGAAACGCTCGCCGAACGTGTCATGGTGGAGGTGGAGCGCCGGATCTACCCGCAAGCGGTGGCTTGGGCCGTTGCCGGTCGCTTGACCGTTGATGCCATGGGCCGGGTGGGTTTGGACAACCGCACCTTGCAGGCCCCCTTGTCGCTGGATGATTTGGAAGCGGGTTTTTAGCGGAATGACCTGGAGCATGACAGATGAATCGGTTGCCAATGACGTGGGCGGTATCGAAGCGCGCCTGGGCGGGGGTGCTGGTCGGCGGCGTGCTGGCGGCAGCAAATCCCGTCGGCGGGGTGAGCGCAGCGGCTACGTCCGTGCCTGACAAGACCGCGACCGAGGCCGCCATGCCGCCGGTGGACGGTCGGTACACCCTGCGTCGCGGCCTGCTCAAGCTGGGCACGGCTGATTTTTCGTTGATCACGCTGGGCGAGGGCTGCTATCGCTACTCATATGCGGCGAACCCCACCGGACTGGCGCGCATGTTCATTGGTCGCGTCATTGAAGTCAGCGAATTCTGCATGGACGGCGACACCATCGTGCCGCGCACCTACTCGTTCACCCGCGAGGACGAGAAGGATGAAAACTACGTGCTGCGCTTCGATCACGAGCGGCACGTGGCACGCACCGACGGCGGTGTCGAGATCGCCTTCGAAGGCGCAGTCCAGGACCGGCTGTCGTTGCAGTTGGCGGTACAGCGCTGGGTGATGGCCAGGCAGGGCAAGGTGTCGGACGCCACCTATGCGGTCACGCAGGTCGAGCCCGACAGGATCAAGGTCTACGAATTCCGGGTGACGGCGCGCGAAACCCTTGATCTGGGCAATGGGCCGATTGAAACGGTGAAGGTTGAACGCGTCGATCCCAGCCGTCGATCGATCCGCGTCTGGGCGGACCCCGCACAGGGCTATCGCATCGTGCAGGTCGAGCAGATCAAGGACGGCAGCGTCCAGTTCCAGATGCAGCTTGAGTGATCGGTTTCGCGGCGCTGCGGGCTAGGTTCACATCGCAAGAATCGCGTCCCAATGCGCCTTGCTGACCGGCGTGACCGACAACCTTGAACCGGGCGCCAGCACGGCCAGACCGGCCAGTTGCGCGGCATTGGCCTTGAGCATGGCCAGGGTCACCGGCTTGTCCAACTTGCGGCGGTAGCGCACGTCCACGAGCAGCCACCGGGGGTTTTCGGGCGTCGATTTGGGGTCGTAATGGTCCGATGCCGGGTCGAACTGTGTGGGGTCAGGATAGGCCTTGCTGACAATGTCGACCACCCCGACCACGCCCGGCTCGGCGCAGCTTGAGTGGTAGAAAAACGCCTGATCCCCGACATCGAACCGGTCGCGGAACATGTTGCGCACCTGATAGTTGCGGACACCGTCCCAGGCTTCGGTCTGCTTCGGGCGCGACGCCAGGTCGTCGATCGAGAAGCAGTCGGGTTCAGATTTCATCAGCCAGTAGGCCATGCGGGTCTCCGGTCGGTGATCAGGGCGTCGAGCGGGCGGTCCCAGGGCGCCTGGGGCACTTCATCGACACATTGTTGGGTGTAGGCCCAGCCCAGCCAGCGCGGGACCCGCGCGGGGCGGCGGGGCAGGCGGTCATAGTAGCCGCCACCCGCGCCGAGGCGGTTGAGGTGGCGGTCGACGCCCACCAGCGGCACCACCAGATACTGCAGCCGGTTGAGCAGACTGCGTGGCGATGACCGTCGGGGCACGCGAATGCCGTAGTCGCCACGGGCGAGGGGTGTGTGACGGGTCAGCGCGACCCAGCGCAGCGTGCTTTCACCGTCGGTCACGGGCACATAGACCCGGGTGCCGCGCTGCTGAAGCGCGGTGATCAACGCGGTGGTGGCCAGTTCGGCGCCATGGTGCAGGTAGACCCCCACGCGGTGGGCGCGGCGCATTCCCGGCAGCGCCAGGGTCTTGACGGTGCAACGCTGCGCGGCCCACCGCCGCTGCCGCGGGGCCAGCGCCCGGCGCCCGGCGCGCAATTGGCGGCGCAGGTGCTGCTTCTGCGCGGCCAGGGGATCAGGGGTGTCTCCCGCACATGCCGTCATTGGCTCGGTCACCTTGAGACGTGCGTCTCAAGTGGGTGCGTTTTCACGCTTTTGGGCTTCCCGCTGCAAAGGCGGGCCTGCACGCCTGGCGTGGTCCGGCTCCCGGTTTTTTGCAAATAGGCTCAAGGGGTTGGGAGCTAATTAACCAACATGGCAGGAGACACCGACGCGAGTCTACCTGTCTTCGAGTGACAGTGTGTTGTCGATGTCGAGGCGCAGTTGGCGCAGCCGTTCGGCCGCTGCCTGTTCATTGACCGACTGGCCGTCAATTCCCTGATTTTCGAGCAGTTCCCGGGTCAGATTGAGTGCCGCCATGACGGCAATCTTTTCAGCACCCAGGGCCTTGCCGCGACGCCGGATGGTGGTCATCCGCTCGTTGAGGTGGTCGGCCGAGCGGATCAGGGTGTCGTGCTCCGATTCGGGGCAGGCAACGGTGTATTCCTTGCCCATGATGCGGACGGTGATGCTGACGGGTTCGGCGGGTCGTTGGCTCACGCTTGGGGCTCCCGGGTGTCGGGCGCGTCGTCATCGACCAGCAACGTCGGCGCATCGGTTTGTGAGTCGTCCAGTTGCCGGACGCGGTCGACAATGGCTTCGATGCGCCGCCGCAATTCGCTGTTGAGGGCCACCAGACGGTCGCGCTCCTGCAGCGCCCGTTTCAACTCCAGCCGGGATTGACGATAGGCCGTGTTGAGTCGCTGAACGCGGTCCTCAAGTTGTTGTAGTTCCGCTTCGAGCATGAGCAGCCTGGGCACAAAAAAAGGCGACGGTCGTCAGTATACGACCGCCGCCCGGGTTGTTGAGCGGGTGTTGCGGGCATGGCCCACCGCACCCGTGAGGGGGTTATTTATTGCACGACGATGAACAGCGCACCCGCACCGCGCCGCACGTGCAGCAGCATCTGGCCTTTGGCCGCTGCCTCCAGTCGTTCCTTGAACTCGCTGACACTTTTCACCGGCTGACGGTTGACGCCGATGATCACGTCACCGTCACGCAGGCCCGCGCGCGCGGCCGGTGAGCCGGGCTCGACCATTTGCACGCTCACGCCCTGCTCGACGCCTTCGGCGAGGGCCTGCTCGGTGAGCGGGCCAAACTGGGCGCCGCCCAGCCGTTCGTTGACGGCGCTGCCCTCGGCGATGGTGGGTTCTTCAGCGCCGCCGACCTCGACCTCGATCTTCTTGGTCTTGCCGCCGCGCACGACTGTGAGCGTGGCCTTGTCGCCGATGCGCAGCAGGCCGACCTGGTTGCGCAGTTCGGCAAAGTCGCGGACCGGGCGGCCGTTGAACTCGGTGATGATGTCTTCAGGCTTGAGGCCGGCCTTGTCCGCCGGCGAGTCGGGCAGCACGCGCGTGACCAGCGCGCCGCGCGTGTCCTTCAGACCGAAGGCCTTGGCCAGTTCGCTGGTGATGTTTTGGCCAGTCACGCCGATGCGGCCGCGCTGCACCTCGCCAAACTCGATGAGCTGCGCCATCACGTTCTTCACCAGATTGGTGGGAATGGCGAAGCCAATGCCGATGTTGCCGCCCGAGCGCGACAGGATGTTTGACGGCACGCCGACCAGGTCACCGCGCAGATTGACCAGTGCGCCGCCCGAGTTGCCGGGGTTGATCGAGGCATCGGTCTGGATGAAGTCTTCATAACCGCCTTCGCTGATGCCGGTCTGGCGCGACAGGCCCGAGACGATGCCGCTGGTGACCGTGTGACGAAGACCAAAGGGCGAACCGATGGCGACCACGTAGTCGCCGACTTCAAGCCTGTCGGAGTCGGCCATTTTCAACGCCGTCAGATTGTTCGGCTCGATCTTGAGCACCGCGATGTCGGTGTCGGGGTCGTTGCCAACCAGTTCGGCCTCGAATTCGCGGTCGTCGTTGAGCCGCACGGTGATCTTGTCGGCCTGGGCGACCACATGGTTGTTGGTGACCACGTAGCCGTTCTTGGCATCGACGATCACCCCGGAGCCGATCGAGGTGGCTTCGCGCTCCTGCGGCTGGTCGGGGATGCCGAAGAAGCGCCGGAACATGGGGTCGTCCATGAACGGGCCGAACGGCGTGGCGCCAACGCGCTGCGTCATCGTCACCGAGATGTTCACCACCGCCGGCATGGCGTGCTTCAGCATCGGCGCCAGGGAGGGCAGTTCACCGCTGAGCGGCACGGCGGCCTCCGTGACTTCGGCGCGGGCCTTCGCTTCTGCGGCTTCGGGTGAGCCCGACATGATGCAGGCGGCGGTCACCATCGAAAACGAAACCGCCAGCGGGGCAATTATTTTTTGCTGAATCGTCAGAGACATGGCGTTCTCACGGAATAAGAAAGTGTTTGGGGAAAAGCGTGTCGCCGGGTCAGACCACGTGTCGCAGCAGCGGTTCGCCCCAACGCCATGCACCAGCGGCGCGGTCAGACATGCGTTTGCGGCCGCTGCAGGGCTTCGTCGGCGCTGCTGCGCAGGCCACGGCCCAACCGTAGCAAACTCAGCGACAGGCGGTCGCTCAGGGTCTGTGGCGGTTTGAAGCGCACGTGGATCAGGTCTGCGCTGTCGACTCTTGAGAGCAGCCAGTCGTCGCTGGTCTGCAGCTTGTCGGTCAGTTTCAGGGCCAGTGCCTGCTGCCCGTACCAGTGTTCACCGGTGGCCACGGTGTCGATGTCGAGCTGCGGGCGGTGCTCGGCAACGAAGGATTTGAACAGGTCGTGGGTGAGTTCCAGTTCTTCCTTGAACTTGGCGCGACCGGCGTCGGTGTTTTCGCCCAGCACCGTCAAGGTGCGTTTGTAGGCGCCCGCCGTATGCAGCTCGACATCAACATCGTGCTTTTTCAACAGACGGTGCACGTTGGGCACCTGGGCAACGACGCCGATCGAGCCGAGCACCGCGAACGGCGCCGAGATGATGTCGTTGGCCACGCAGGCCATCAGGTAACCGCCGCTGGCGGCCATTTTGTCCACGGCCACGGTGAGCGTCAGGCCGCGGTCGCGAATGCGCTGCAGTTGAGAGGCAGCCAGACCATAGGCGTGGACCAGCCCGCCCGGGCTTTCGAGGCGCAGCAGGACGGCGTCGCCCTCCCGGGCGGCTTGCAATACAGCGGAGATCTCGTCGCGTAGCGCGTCGTTGGCGTCGGCATTCAGGTTGCCGTCGAAGTCGAGCACGAAGACCCGCGGTTTGGCGTCGGGCTTCTTGCCGGCCTTGGCAGCGAGCTTGGCGGCCTTGTCGATGGCCTTGTCCTTCTTCTTGCGCGCCTTGGCGGCGGCCTTGGCTTCGGAGCGGCTCTGAAACTCGTTCTTCACCGAGTCGGCCAGCCATTCAAAGCGCTCATTGAGGCTGCGTACTTCCAGCCGTTCAGGCGAATGCGATTGGCGCGCCTGTCGCACCGTGGAGGCGATGCCGCCGACGGCCAGCACGATCACCACCAGCACCGTCACCGCCTTTGCGGCAAACAGCCCGTACTGCATCAGGAATTCCGTCAAGCCAATCTCCCTTCGTGAAGGGCGGCAGGGCGCCGCCGGCAAATCGATTGCTTAGAATGGTTGCCAATCCACTCACTTCAAGTGGCGACCGCGCGAAAGGCGGTCGCCCGGACCGTCATCCTGATGAATGCCCCGGCGCCTGCCCCCCTTTACGACCCCTCGGCCATTGAAGTGGCCGCACAAGCTTACTGGGCCGAGCACGATGCCTTTCGTGTGACCGAGGATCCGGCGCGCGAGAAGTTTTACTGCCTGTCGATGTTCCCGTACCCGTCGGGTCGGCTGCACATGGGGCATGTGCGCAACTACACCCTCGGCGACGTGATGAGCCGCTATCAGCGGATGAAGGGCAAAAACGTGATGCAGCCCATGGGCTTCGACGCCTTCGGCCTGCCGGCCGAAAACGCGGCCATCAAGTCGAATGTGGCGCCCGCCGCGTGGACCTACGACAACATGGCCTACATGCGCAAACAGTTGGATGCGCTGGGTCTGGGCTTCGACTGGTCGCGCAGCTTTGCCACCTGCGACCCGGCCTACTACCGCTGGGAACAGTGGTTGTTCGTGCAGCTGTTCAAGAAGGGCCTGGTCTATCGCAAGAACTCGGTAGTGAATTGGGACCCGGTGGATCACACCGTGCTGGCCAACGAGCAGGTGATCGACGGCCGCGGCTGGCGCTCCGGCGCCATCGTCGAGCAGCGCGAGATTCCGCAGTGGTTTCTGCGCATCACCGACTATGCCGATGAACTGGTGGACTGCCTGGACCACCTGCCGGGCTGGCCCGATGCGGTGAAAGCCCAGCAGGCGAACTGGATCGGTCGCTCCAAGGGCCTGGAAATCGACTTCACGCTGGCCGATGGTTCAGGCACCCTCACCGTCTACACCACGCGCCCCGACACGCTCATGGGCGTCACCTTCGTGTCGGTGGCCGCGCAACATCCGCTGGCACTGGCCGCTGCCGAGCATGATCCGGCGGTGGCCGCGTTCGTCGAAGAATGCCGCAAAACCGGCACTGCCGAAGCCACCTTGGCGACTCAGGAGAAGAAGGGCGTGCCGCTGGGTGTGTCGGTGATCCACCCGCTCACCGGCGAGGCCGTGCCGGTGTGGGCCGCCAACTTCGTGCTCATGGGCTACGGCACGGGTTGTGTGATGGCGGTGCCTGCGCACGATGAGCGGGACTTTGCGTTCGCCAACCTTTACGGCTTGACGATCAAGCCGGTCTATCGGCAAACCATGGTCCCGATCCCTGACCAACCAAGAGATGTCCGACAGACCATCGATGACATTGCGTTGCAGGTTGATGCGAAGGTTTGGAAAGATTGGTATGCCTCCAAAGATGAGGGCATGGAGACCATCAATTCAGGTGAGTTTGACGGTCTGTCATTCGAGCAGGCTTTCACCGCCATTTCTGACGCAGTTGAGGCCAAGGGCGCGGGAAGGGCTCGCACCAACTACCGCCTGCGCGACTGGGGCGTGAGCCGCCAGCGCTACTGGGGCTGCCCGATTCCCATCATCTATTGCGATGCCTGCGGTGACGTGCCGGTGCCGGAAGCCAACCTGCCGGTGGTGCTGCCGGAAGACCTCAAGCCGGACGGCGCCGCCAGCCCGCTGACCCGCACGCCCAGCTTTTACGAGGTGGCCTGCCCGAGTTGCGGCAAAGCCGCGCGGCGCGAGACCGACACCTTCGACACCTTCTTCGAGAGCAGCTGGTACTTCGCGCGCTTTGCCTGCCCCGGCAATGACACCGCCATGCTCGACGAGCGCGCCCGCCACTGGTTGCCGGTGGACCAGTACATCGGCGGCATCGAGCACGCCGTGCTGCACCTGCTGTACGCGCGCTTCTTCCACAAACTGATGCGCGATGTCGGCCTGCCGGTGGCCGGTGACGAGCCCTTCACCCGCCTGCTGTGCCAGGGCATGGTGATCGCCGGGACTTATTACCGCGAGGCCGCTGACGGCAAGAAAACCTGGATCAATCCTGCCGATGTCGAGGTCCTGACTGACGAGCGGGGCGCACCCGTGAGCGCGGTGCTCAAGACCGACGGCCAGCCGGTGGTGATCGGCGGCCGCGAAAAAATGTCGAAGTCGAAGAACAACGGCGTGGACCCGGAAACCATGGTCACCCGTTACGGCGCCGATGCGGTGCGGCTGTTCATGATGTTCACCGCGCCGCCCGAGCAGAGCCTGGAGTGGAATGACGCGGGTATTGAAGGTGCCGCCCGCTTCCTGAAACGGCTGTGGGCCTTCACCACCGCGCTTGCCGAGGCGCCGGCGCTGAACCTGGCCGCGCTCGACAGCACGCAGAAAGACCTGCGCCGCAAAGTGCACGAAACCCTGGCCAAACTCGACGACGACTATGGCCGCCGCCAGACCTACAACACCGCTGTGGCCGCCTGCATGGAACTGCTCAACGCCCTGATGAAAGCCTCCGACGGCGCAGACGGCCAGACCGCCGCGGTGCTGCGCGAGGGTGCTGAGGCGCTGGTGCTGGGCCTGTCGCCCATCGTGCCGCACATCAGTCATGCGCTGTGGCACCACCTGGGTCACGCCGGCGCCGTGCTGGATGCCGCCTGGCCCAAGGCCGATCCCGCCGCCTTGGTCAGCGACACCGTGAGTCTGGTGGTGCAGGTCAATGGCAAGCTGCGCGGGCAGATTGACGTGGCCAAGGACGCCTCGCAGGATGCGATTCTCGCAGCCGCGCTGGCCGACCCCAACGTGCAGAAATTCTTGAGCGGTGAAATTCGCAAGAAAATCGTGGTGCCGGGACGCCTGGTGAACCTGGTTGTGGCGACCTGATGCCGGCCCCGGCCGTCTTGCGCACGGCGCTCATCTTTCTGGTGCTCGTCATGAGTGCCTGCGGCTTCCGGCTGATGGGTAATCGGCAGTTGCCGGCACTGCTTGAAGTAGTGTTCATCGACCTGCAAGCGCCGTATCGCGTGCGCGAACCGCCGGTTGAAACCCACCTGCGCGCCCTGTTGCAGCGCCGTGGGGCAACGATGCGGCAGCGGCCCGGGCCGGGGGTGACGGCCATCCACATCCAGGACCTGAACACGGTTCGCGAGGTGTTGTCGGTCGGGTCGGACGGCAAGGCCCTGGAATTTCTGCTGCGCACCACGGTGACCTATCGGGTCGAGCGCGACGGTGCGGTGCTGGTGCCTAACGACCTGCTGCAGATCAGTCGCGATTTCAGCTTCAATGCCGATCAAGTGCTTGCCAAGGATGCCGAAGAGGCGCGATTGCGTGCCTACATCCAGACCGAACTGGCCGAGCTGATCCTGATCCGGCTTGAGGCGCGGCTGGGGCGCATCATCGTGCCCTCGCCGGGGGTGGTCCCGGCCGTGCCCGTGCCTGCGAAGCCTTCGGGTGCGTGAGCCTGCCGTTCTGCGCATCATTGGTTGAGGCATCGCGTTCACCGGTAGATGGGGCTTTTGCGCAGCGGAGGCGATGCCGGTGTCACCGCGTGCGTGCGTGCGTGCGGGCGGGCGTGCGGGCTGGGGCTGCACGGCGCCACGCCCACGCTCGGGGCGAGGGCTCGGGGTGATCGGCCGGGGGTTCCTTATAATCGTCATCGCCGGCCCACGGTCGCGTGCCCATTTCCACAAGGATTTTTTGATGCATCGTTTCTGGCTGTTGCCGCTGCTCTGTCTTCCCGCGCTCGGATGGGCGCAAGTCGAACCGCCGACTCCGACGCCGATGCCCACCGCAGCCCCGTCGGCTGCCGTGGAAGCGCCTCTCCCGCTTGCCGGAACCGATGAGGCCGCCGCTGAAACGCCTGCCGAAGTCGAGGCTGAGGCTGAGACTGAGGTGGCACAGGACGCGACTTCCGAAGCGGTGGACAAAATCGAAGACGCCGCCTCCGCCGAGACCCTCACCGAAGCGCTGACCGAAGTCGAGAAGAAACCCGGCCCCTGGAGCGGTGATGTTGCCTTTGGTTTTTTGTCGACTACCGGCAGCTCCGAGGCCACCACCTACAACACCAAGCTGGGCCTGATCTACTCGGTCGAGCGATTCAAGAACGATTTTGCGTTCAACGCCATTTACGGCGAGCAGGAAGGCGTGCGTTCGGTGGAGCGCTATGCGGTCACCGATCAGCTTGACTACAACGTCAACGTGCGGGACTTCGCCTTCGTGGCGCTGGACTTTGAAAAAGACCTGTTCGGCTCAATCAGGGAACGCACCAGCCAGACGGTCGGTTACGGTCGCCGCCTGTTCAGAGGGCCGGTGCACACCTTGAACGTCAGCGCCGGTGGCGGTAGCCGTCAGCAGTTGCCGCAGGATGGCGGCGGTCGTGAATACGACTTCATTGCCCGCTTTTCGGCTGATTATCTGTGGAAGATCACCGAAACCAGTTCGTTCTCACAGAAGTTCCGACTCGAAACGGGCGTCGAGAACACCTTCACCGAGGCCATCAGCGAGCTGAAGCTCAACATCATCGGCAATGTGTCGACCAGCATCTCGTTCACGGCGCGTGACAACAGCGTCACCTCGTTCGATTCACAGCGCACCGACACTTTCACGGCCGTGAATCTGGGTTACCAGTTCGGGAAATAGCGCGTGAATCCGTCGCCCAGTCACTACCGCCAGCACGTCTTCTTCTGCTGCAACCAGCGTGAGCCGGGCGGGCGGGTCTGCTGCAACGATGCCGGCGCCACCCGGCTGCGGGACTACGCCAAGCAGCAGGTCAAGAAACTGGGGCTGTCCGGCAAGGGCCGCGTGCGCGTCAACCAGGCCGGCTGCATGGAGCGCTGCGAGGAGGGGCCGTGTCTGGTCATCTATCCGGATGCGGTCTGGTACACCTACCGCTGCGAGGCCGACATTGACGAGATCATTGACTCACACGTGCTCAACGGCGACGTCGTGGCGCGCCTGCGCCTGCCCTGAGCGGGGTCACAAAAGCCGGCTACAACAGCGGTGGTTGCACCAGCAGCGGTGACCAGCCGCTGGGCGGCGGGGTGGCGGCCGGCCCTTCGTCTTCGCCGCGCGCCGCGGCGTCATCATCCGCGTTGCCGGCAGGTTCGCGTGAAAACGCGGTGTCGGTTTTCCAGACCAGCATGTCGTAATAGGTGCGCACGCTCTTGACGTAGTGCAGGGCCTCGAAGCCCCGCGCGTAGCCATAACGCATTTTCGTGTGCCACTGGCGCTGGGTGAGCAGTGGCAGATTTTTGCGCAGGTCGGCCCAGCGGCTGGGGTCGCCGCCGCGCATGTCGGTCAGCCGGCGCAGGTCCAGCGCGTGGCCGAGCCCAAGGTTATAGGCCGCCAGCGACAGCCAGGTGCGGTCGGGCTCGGGCACGTCGTTGAAATGGTCCAGAAAACGGCGCAGGTAGCGGGCCCCGCCGGCGATGCTCTGGGCCGGATCTTCGCGGTCGGTCACGCCCAGAAAGGTGGCGGTATCCTGAGTCAGCATCATCAGCCCCCGCACGCCGGTGGGGCTCACGGCGTGTGGATTCCAGTGCGACTCCTGATAGCCAATCGCGGCCAGCAGGCGCCAGTCGAGCCCATGGGCCTCTGCTTCGGCTTCAAAGTAGTGCCGAAAAGCAGGCAGACGGGTCTTGATGTGTTCGGCCAGCGTGATGGTGCTGACGAAGTCCAGCGGCCCACCGTTGCCGAAATGCCGGGCCAGCAACTCGGACATCATTTCAGCGGGGAAGCCCTCAATAAACCTGCTGGCCGCATCAACCAGGCTTGCGTCTGGTGAGCGCCTGAACGCCCAGGCCAGCGGCTGGTCTCCGGTCAGTGGAAAGGCCACACGCAGCCGCGGATAGTACCGCTGGTGCACGGCCACCAAGGTGGAGTGCGCAACGGTGTAGCGCAGATCGCCCTGCTCCACCGCATACAGCAGGGCTTCGGCTTCCTGTTCCCCGGCTTCGCCCCAGACCAGGTTCGGGTGTGCCTTGGAAAGCGCGGCCAGCTGCTCGGCGTGCACCGTGCCTTTGGGAACCAACAGGGTTCCGTCCAGATCATCAATCGATTTTGGTTCGGGCGTGCCCATGCGGTACACCAACTCGGCCCGCACGGTCTGCAGCGTGGGGCCAAAGGTGAAGCGTTCGCGTGCCTGTTCGGTCACGGTGATGCCCGCAGCGGCGAGGTGCGCCTTGCCGTCTGCCACCGCCTCCAATGCGGCCGCCTGAGAGTCGACCACCAGTAACTGCAGCTCAACGCCCAGTGACTCGGCGAAATGCCGGGCCAGCTCGTAGTCGAAGCCACTGGCGTCCGAGGCTGTCTGGTAATAGGTGGTCGGGCTGTTGGTGGTGGCCACCCGCAAGATGCCACCCGCCAGCACGCGCGCAAGCAGGTTCTGCGGCGGCGAACAGGTGACCAGGCTGACGATCACTGCCGAGGCCAGAATCCACAGCAGCCCCGTCCGCAGGCGGCGCAGCGCAATCAGCGAGGGGCCTGTTTTGATCAGGTGCATGCCGCTTGGATTTTATTGTTCTCGGTCGGGACGCTAACACGCCCCGACGGGGACGAGGATCGTGATGATTTGTTCGGGCAACGGCTGGTTGAAATGACCGCGAAACCGTACAATCCCGCCTGCCGGAGGGGTACCGAAGCGGTCATAACGGCGCCGACTCGAAATCGGATGGTCTCTCAAAAGGAGGCACAAGGGTTCGAATCCCTTCCCCTCCGCCAATACAACGACATGCGGTACTTGAATCGCCCCGGCTCACCGGGGGTTTTTTTGTGTGCCACATCAGCCCTCGACGGTCTCCGCGGTATGGCCGATGAAGCCGCCGGACTGACGCGCCCACAGCGCTGCGTAGAGTCCCTTGCGGGCGATGAGTTCGTCATGCCGGCCGGTCTCGACGATGCGGCCTTCGTCCAGAATGATCAGCCGGTCCATGGCGGCGATGGTCGACAGACGGTGGGCGATGGCAATCACGGTCTTGCCCTCCATCAGCGTGGTCAGGTGGGCCTGAATGGCGGCCTCCACCTCTGAATCAAGCGCCGAGGTGGCTTCGTCGAGGATCAGGATGGGGGCGTTCTTCAGCAGCATGCGGGCAATGGCGATGCGCTGGCGCTGGCCGCCGGAGAGCTTCACGCCGCGTTCGCCGACATGGGCATCAAGGCCAGTGCGGCCCTCGCCATCCATCAGGTCTGGAATGAAGGTGTCGGCCTGGGCGCGCCGCGCCGCGCGCCAGATGGCCGCGTCGTCGGCGCCGGGGCGGCCGTAGCGAATGTTGTCGCGCACCGAGCGATGCAGCAGTGAGGTGTCCTGGGTGACCACCCCGACCTGCTGGCGCAGGGATTCCTGCGTGACGTGGGCAATGTTTTGGCCATCGATGCGGATGGCACCCGCCTGCACGTCGTAGAAGCGCAGCAACAGGTTCACCAATGTGGATTTGCCGGCGCCGGACCGCCCCACCAGTCCAACCCGTTCCCCGGGCGCAATGTGAACCGACAACTGCTCGAAGATTGCCTTGCCGCCTTCTTCGTAGCGGAAATCGACCGCGTCGAAATCGATGGCGCCGTGTGTGACGCGGAGCGCGGGTGCGTCGGCAAGGTCCTTGAGGGCCACTGGCTGCGACAGGGTGTTGATGCCGTCCTGCACGGTGCCGATGTTTTCGAACAGCGACGCCACCTCCCAGAGTATCCAGTCCGACATGCCGCGAATGCGCAGCACCAGTGCAATGGCAACGGCGATGGCGCCGAGGCTGATGGTGCCCTGCTGCCAGGCTACGACCGACATGCCGCCGACGCTGGCGAGCAGCAGTGCATTGAGCGTTTGCAGGCTCACGGTGAGTTGGGTCACCAGCCGCATTTGCCGGTAGACGGTGTCGAGAAAGCCGACCATGGCCTCGCGGGTGTGGAGTTGTTCGTCGCGGGTGTGGGCAAACAGCTTCAGGATCTGGATGTGGGTATAGGCGTCGACGATGCGGCCGGTCATGTCGGCGCGTGCATCGGCCTGCGCCATCGAGATGCGGCGCAGCCTGGGCACGAAGATGCGCAGCAGGCCGATGTACCCCACCAGCCAGATCACCAGCGGCGCAATCAACCACGGTTCGGCCTGACCGACCAGCAGGACTGCGCCCATGAAATAAACGGTGACATAGACGAAAACGTCGAGCACCTTGACCACCGATTCACGGATGGCCAGCGCGGTTTGCATCACCTTTTGCGACAGGCGCCCGGCGAACTCTTCCTGGAAAAAGGCCAGGCTTTGGTTCAGCAGCATGTGGTGCATGCGCCAGCGCCCGATCATCGGATAGTTGCCGAACACGGTCTGGTGAGTGACCAGCGATTGCATGAGGATGGCCAGCGGATACGCGATGACGATCAGGCCCCCCATCGCCAGCAGGCCCATGCCATGCGTCTGCCACAGGGTCTCGGGTTGCGCGACGCCCAGCCAGTCGACCAGGGTGCCGAGAAAGCTCATGAAAGCGACTTCGATCACCGAGACGGTTGCGGTCATCGCCGCCATCAACGCCAGCCACGGCAGCAGTGGGCGCGAAAAATAGAGGATGAAGCCACGCAGCGACGAGGGCGGGGTTTGCAGCCCGGCGTCGTCGGGCAGCGGCGGCAAAGGGTCAACGCGGGATTCAAAAAAGCGGAAGAGCACGGCAGGCGATTACGGAAATGGGGGCGCAGTGTCGGCGGTTTTGCGCCGGCAGGCGAGCCGATGGGGGGCGGCCCGGCGCCAGGGGGGCAACCGGGCCGTTTTTCCACAGCGATGAGGCCGTGGAGAGATCGAAGCCTCACCGACGCCCTTGAATGCGCGGGCAAGGGCTGAGCGGTTGCTTGGCCAGGCCAAAGGCGCCGGCAGGGGTGGCGCCGCCCTCCCGGCGATGACCGGCCTGGCCTGAGGCCACGTCGCGGCGCGACACGAGCGCCGTGACGGCAAGGCTCAGTCCTGAGTCCGCTCGCGCAATTCCCGCCCGGCCAGCTCCGCGCGGATCTGGTCGATGTTTTCTTTGAGCAAGGTCGCGACCAGCGCATCGGTGCGCGGGTCGTGCAGCACCTGCTGCACCACGTGCAGCGCCGAGTCCACGGTCGCCTGGACCAGATCGTCATAGAACGGCAACCGCGACAGCCGTCCGGCCCGGGAGTCGGCGCGTAGTTTTTCCTGAATCATGTTGCGCAGTTCGACGTCATGCAGCTCCAACGCACGTCCGACGTTCTGGGTGAATTTCCCATAGGCCATCACGTCGGCCACCTCGCCGAGCATGGCAATGGTCAGGGGACGTTTGATGGCGTTGATGATCGCGTCGGTAAAACGCTTGACCAGCCGGTAGGTGAATTCCTCACCGAATGCACGATCGGCGGCGTGGCCGAAACGCGACAAAATGACCACGATGCGTGCCAGGCGGATGAGCCGGAAGCCGCGGAGCAGCGGGTGCGCGACCGGAATCATCCCGAGAATTTCGTACCAGTTTTTGGCGACGAACGACCATCCGCCGCCGTTCTTGCGCCAGCGGTAGACAAATTCCGCCAGAAACACGGCGCACAGGGCGGTGTCGATGATGATGATGTTGCGCACGGTGCCTGCGGGCAGGTCGGCGACCATTTCCCAGACCAGCAAACACACCGAGAACACGGCCAGCAGCAGCATCAGCCAATCGATCCAGGTGACCCGGTGTTTGACGTCGCGGACTTCAGCCGCTTCAGCCGCTTCGGCGGCTTCCGGAAGCTTGGTGGCCTCGGGCGGAATCTGGGTTCGGGTCCTCATGACGAGCAACTCACCGACAGCGCGGCGGCCCAGTTCGGGGGCAGGGCGGCCAGATCGCCCAGCCCGGCCTGCTCGGTGAACGGGTGTTGCAGCGCCTGCATCAAGCGCTCGAGCACGCTGAAGTCGTCATGCTCGGCGGCGCGGATCGCGAGTTCAAGCAGGTGGTTGCGTGCCACATACAAAGGGTTCGCCGCGTCCATGGCCGCCGTGCGCGTGCTCTGCGACATGGACTCGCGGGCCAGCCGCGCATCGTAGCGGGCCAGCCAGTCATTCAGGGCCGATTGATCCAGCACCAGATCCATCAGCATCGCGCGACGCGGCAGGTGGCGGAAGCACAGGGTGAAATCGTGGCGTCCCCTGGCGATCAGGCGCAGATAGTCCTGCATCAGCGCATCATCCTCAGGCTGTTGCGTGGCCAGTCCAAACTTGGCGCGCCAGCGGGCGCTGATGGTGTCGGTATAGGCCGTGGCATAGGCACCCATGAGGGCGTTGGCCTGCTCGATGGCGGCGTTGTCGTCCTCATCCAGCAGCGACAGGCAGGCCTCCAGCAGTCGTGCGCAGTTCCATTGACCGACCTGTGGCTGCTGGTCCCAGGCATATCGACCGGCATAATCCGAGTGATTGCAGATGTGCTGCGGATCGAAGGCATCGAGAAAGCCGTAGGGGCCATAGTCAATGGTCAGGCCCAGAATGCTGAAGTTGTCGGAGTTCATCACGCCGTGGCAGAAGCCTACGGTCTGCCACTGCGCCATGAGCCGGGCGGTGCGACGGATGATCTCGGTCAGCCAATCGGCATAACGCCCGACGAACGCCGGAAAGTGCTGCGCAATCACGGCGTCGGCCAGTTGTCGGACGCGATCGGCTCGGCCGCGCGCGGCCCAGAACTGGAAGTGGCCGAACCGCAGAAAGCTGGGCGCCATGCGCAGCACGATGGCCGCGCGCTCGGTCCGCTCGCGCTGCACGGGTTGCCGCGAGACACCGAACGCCAGCGCGCGAGTGGTGGGAATGCCCATCGCGTGCAGGGCCTCGCTGGCAACGTACTCGCGCAGGGTCGAACGCAACACCGCGCGGCCGTCGGCGCCTCGGGAGTAGGGCGTGGGGCCGCTGCCCTTGAGCTGCCAGCTCCAGCGCTGATGATCGGGTGCCTGATGCCGGCCGATCAGGTGGGCGCGGCCATCACCCAGTTGCGGCACGAACACCCCAAACTGATGGCCGGCATAGACGCTGGCCTGTGGCGCGGCGCCGGGCAGCGGCGCCACGCCCGCCAGAATCTGGCGAAAGTCATCGCTGTACAGCCAATGCGCCGGAAGGCCCAGGTCATGGCCCAGGGCAGGCTGCGCGTGCACCAGCTGCAGATCATTCAGTGGCGTGGGCGCACAGGGGGTGCAGAAGGCCGGATCAAGCGCCTCGAAGGCGGTCTCGAACCGGGGCAGGGCAGGGGCTGAGTGCATGTTCACCATAGGCCGAGTGTAAGCAGAGGCTGATCAAGTCTCACATCGGCGCCGCCGGCCTGTCTCGCGCACGGCGCTGCGCGGCGCGGCAGTGGGGGGTTTTGTTCAGCTTCGCGGGGCTAAACTCGGGTTTCCATCACAAGAAGGGGACTCACATGGAAGTCATGAATCTGGGCAGCGGCATCGGCGGCGTCCTGTTGTTGATTGCCGTGATCTACGCCATCGTCAACATCGCCAGCAGCGCTGCCACGCCCGGGGCCAAGGCGTTGTGGATCGCGCTGGTCGTACTGTTACCGTTGGTGGGCGTCATCATATGGTTCCTGCTGGGCCCCAAGAAATAGCGAATGGAGTCGAAGGGCGTCGCCCGCCCAAGCCCCCCGGATCCGTGGGTCCGGGGGGCTTTTTCAGGTATCGAGATCCACGCCCAGACGTTGGCGCAATTCGCCCGGGGTGAGCGGCTTGGGCCGGGCCCCGGACATGGCGTTGATCAACTCACACAGGCGACGGTTGATGGGCGCATCGCGCCCAAGCCGCTCGGCGAGGGTGACGATCTCGCCATTGAGCTGCATCACCTCGGTGGGCCGGCCCTGCGTCACGTCGGCCACCATCGACGGGTAGCTGCCGGCCTGCAGCCCGCTGCGTGAACGGGCCAGCCACCAGGCCAGTGGGCCGCCGCGGCGCAGCAGCAGCTGATACAACTTCACCGGCACCGGTATCGGCAGGACCACCGAAATGTTGGCGCGCCCGAGGATCGCGGCGGCTTCGCCAAACACCCTGAAGTAGCAGGCCTTCAGGTCGGGGTGGGTGATCAGATCCTTGAATGTGGCGTGGCTGGCCGCGCAGATGGCGTGGCCCAGGTTGATCAACAGCTTTCCCCAGATGGCGGCTTCGCCCTCGATGGCCTCGACGGCCATGCCTGAGCCCTCGAAGGCACCCAGCAGCGCGGCATCGCGGCTCCCCACCAGCACCTGCGGCTTTGTGGTGATGCGCGCGTGCAGCGGCGCCAGCCACTGGCCGTTGAACATGATCGTCATCGGCACCACACAGGCGCCAGGGAAGCGTTCATGCAGGCGCCGCAGTGCGCCCACGCCGTTGAGGGTGGAGATCACCGTGCAGTGCGGCGGAATGGCGGGCAGGGCGTCGAGCACCGACGCCAGATCGGGGTACTTGACGCAGATCACCAGGTAGCGGACGTCACTCAGGTCCAGGGCCTGGGTCAGCGTCGGCTTGGCAACCCGCAGGGCGGGGCGCCCGCCCAGCACATGGTCAACGCAGATCTGCTCGACACCCTGCACCGCATCGAGGTCGATGTCGCGCACATACAGGCGCAGTGGCATTTTCGCTGCGCTGGTGGCATAGGCGGCCAGAATCGTTCCCACCGCCCCTGCGCCCACAATCAGCATCATCGTGTGGCTCCCCGGATTGACTGGCCCGATCTTACGCCGGGCGGCGCACTGAAAGCGGGTAAACTGCCGGCCAGGCAGCAACAGGGGAAGCGCCAGTGACGGCCATCAAGCAGCAGGGGGCGCAGCATCATTCCGCGTTGTGGCAGCTCGCCATAGGGGTGATCGTGACGTGTGGGCTGGTGACGAGTGTGTCGTCGGCTCGCGCCGACGCCACGCTGGCCGAGGTCACCGAGTGCCTGCGTGCCAACCTGCCCGAGACGGTACGCATTCAGCAGGTTCGTCTGAAAACCGTCGACCGCGACGGCTCGCAGCGGCTGCTCACGGGCCGAATCGTCGCGAGTCGGGCCGATGGCCGGCTCCGTGCCAATCTGCGCATCGAGTCGCCGCCGGACCTGAGAAACGCCGCCTATCTCAGCCGCGAGAACCGTGATGGCCGGAATGACATCTTTCTCTACGTCCCTGCCATGAACCGTGTCCGGCGGTTGGCCGGTGGTGGTCAAAGCGGTGCCCTATTCGGGACCGATTTCAGCTACGAAGACATGCGACAGGTGCATGACGCCTTTTCGGGGGATCAGGTGACCCTGCTGGGCAAAACCGAGCTCGCGGACCGGCCCGCGCATCATCTCGAGGTTCTGCGCGCCACCGAAGAAGGGGGCATCGAGCGGATGCAGGCCTGGGTCGATCAATCCGCCTGCGTGGTCTTGCAGCTCGATCGGTTTGACGGCGAGCAGGTGGTCAAGCGCATCAGCAGCCCGCCCGATAGCCTGAAGCAGTTGGCCGGCGGGCAGTGGTACGCCGAGAAGGTGCTTGTCGAAGATCGGCTGGGCGGCTCCAGCACCGAGATGACCGTGGAAAAGGTCGAGTTGGGCGTCGACATGCCGGAGCGCCTGTTCAACCCGCAGTCGTTCTATCTGGGGCGCTGAGCCGCTGTTCCAGCGGCCTGCGCGGCAAGCCTCGCCGGTGCGGCGGACCGGGTGCCCCGGCGGTGGTTGCCGTTGACCCGGTTGCGGAGTGTGTTCTGGCCCCATGCCAAGGATGAAAGCGCGTGACGTACTTGACCTACCTGAGCGAAGAACGACGCACTGACGGCCCCGGCCAGGCCATGGCGGGGTGATGCGCTACCTGCGCTCGATCTTGCAGCAGGGCGTGTTCCACTCGCGCCGGACCGTGATCGTCGCGCTGCTGCTGTCCCTGCTGGCGGCCGCAATGATCGTCGACTGGGAGCACCGCGGCCTGGGTCTGCGCATCGACCCCACGCTGGACCGGCTGTTGCCCGATGACGAACCGGCCCAGGCCGCTTTCGAACGGCTGAGCCTGACCTTCGGCGCCCCCGACCGGTTGATTGTCGGGCTGGAGATGGCGCAGGTCTTCAGTCCCGAGGGATTGCGCGCCGTGGCCAACGCCACCCGGCAGGTGCGGGCGATTCCCGGCGTGCGCGACGTGGCGTCGCTGGCCACCGTGCCCAACCTGCTGGCCGATGACGAAGCGCTCGACGTGAGCAGCTTCACCCGCCAGGCCGAGGTGGACCCGAGCGGCATCGACCTCATGGCCCGGCAGGTCGCGAACAACCCGCTGTACGCGGGATCGCTGGTCACCGACGACGGACAAATGGCGGCGCTGATCGTTACCCTGCAGGGCGTCGACACGCGGCGGTATCTTGCCGCCGACCTCGACGCCCGCCTGCGGGAGGCCGCCGCCGTGCCGGGCGTGACCCGCGTGCGCCTCACCGGTGCCAGTGCCATCCAGGCTGCCACCACCGACGCACTGCTGGCCACCCTGATCCTGATTCTGCCGCTGTTGGTCGCGCTGCTACTGGCATTGCTGTGGCTGGCCTTCCGCTCCCTGCGGGCCACGGTGGCCGCCGCCCTGACCCTGACGGTCACGCTGCTGTGGACCACCGCGCTGCAGGTGCAGCTGGGCTGGTCGTTCAACATGGTGACGGTGATCGTGCCGCCTCTGGTGATCACCCTGGGCCTGTCGTACACCGTGCACGTGCTCAGCGAAATAATGGTCGCCGGCCTCGACGGCGGTTTGCCCGCCCGGCTCAGGGCGCTGGAGCGCGCGAGCCTGCCGCTGGCCTTGTGCGGTGCCACCACGGCCACCGGCTTTCTGGCCCTGAGCCTGTCGCCGCTGCCGGCGATTCGCGAGTTTGCCCTGCTCTCGGCGTTTGGCGTGCTGGTGGCCATCGTGTTGATTCTGGTGCTGCTGCCGGCGCTGCTGCCGGCCAGGCGCGACCCGCCGCCGCGGGACAGCTGGGACCTGCGTCTGGCCAGACGTACCGCCCCGCGGCTCTCGGCCTGGGTGATTCGCCATCGCGGCCTGATTCTGGGCGCCGGGGTCGGCGTCACGCTGGTCGCGGCCCTTGGCGCCCTGCAGATTCGCAGCGGCGCCGAATACATCCGCAATTTCCCCGCCGACAACCCATTGCGCCAGGACTTCGAAGTGCTGAACGACCGCCTGGGCGGCGCGACTCTGGTGTCGGTGTTCGTAGAGACCTTCGTCAATGGCGCGCTGACCGAGCCGGATCTGCTGCGCGAAATCGACGCCCTGCAGGACTGGTTCAGGCGCCAGCCCGAAGTGGGCTCGGCGCTGTCGTACGTTGACTATCTGAAAGTGCTCAACCAGAGCCTCAATGAAGGCGATCCGGCCTATTTCGCGCTGCCTGACAGCGGGCCGGCGGCCAAGCAGATTCTGGTGTTTGGCGCCTCGGATGCACTCAAGCGCGTGGTGGACCCCAGTCACCGCAGCGCGGTGATCAGCCTGCGGCTGAACGTCGATGACTCCGCGGCCATTGCGGCATTCGTGCGTCGTGCCGAAGCGCGGCTGTCGCAGTTGCCGCGGCCGCTGGAGGCCAGCCTCACCGGCATGCCGGTGTTGGCCACACGCACGGTGGAAGTGCTGGCCAGTGGGCAATGGCAGTCGTTGGCGGTGGCCGTTGGCGTGATCTGGCTGCTGCTGGCCCTGCTGTTCAACTCGGCCCGCGCTGCGGCGCTGGCGCTGCTGCCCAATCTGGCGGTCATCGCGATCTATTTCGGCCTGCTGGGCTACACCGGCATCGGCCTGAATCCCACGACCAGCCTGATCGCCTGCATCGTGCTGGGCGTGGCGGTGGACGACACCATCCAGTTTCTGGCGCGTTTCAACGGCGCCGCGCGGCGCGAGGGCGATGAGCGCGCCGGTGTGGAATACGCGCTTGCCCACACCCTGCGTCCGGTCACCTTGACCAGTGTCGGGCTGGTGATCGGCTTTCTGGCGTTCACCGGCAGCGATCTGCAAAGTCACGTGCAATTTGGCCTGCTGGCGTCGGCGACCCTGGCGATGGCCTGGTTGATCGACCTGACGGTGACGCCGGCACTCGGCTCCAAGCTGCGCATCGTCACCCTCTGGGACTTGATCCGCGTCGATTTGGGGCAGAACCCGCAGCACACCATTCCGCTGTTTTCGGGCCTGAGCCTGCGTCAGGTGCGGCTGTTTGCGCTGACCGCACGCATGGAGCAGCTGGCGCCCACGGCCCTGTTGATCCGCGAGGGGGAGATCGCCCGCGACATGTTTGTGGTCGTTGAGGGGCACTTCGAGGCCTGGGTGGAGCGTGACGGCGGCCGCAAGCGGCTGGCCACCATGGCGCGCGGTGCGGTGATTGGCGAGGCGGGCTATTTTGGCCAGCGCCGCACCGCGCATGTGGAGGCCACCCGTGATGCGCGCGTGCTGCGCTTCAACGCGGCCGACCTTGAGCGCATGCGTAAGCGTTATCCGCGAATCGCCGCCACCCTGTTCCGCAACCTCAACCGCATTCAGGCCGAGCGGATCGCGCGCATGACCGCGCTGGTGCGATGAGCCGCTGGCGACCTGCGGCGGCGAAGTCGTCGGCCTACATCACCGCCGAGGGCCATGCGCGGTTGAAGGCGGAGTTCGAACACCTGTGGCGCGAGCGCCGGCCCGAGGTGGTGCGCGCCCTGGCCGAGGCTGCGGCGGAGGGCGACCGCTCGGAGAACGCCGAGTACATCTATCGCAAGAAAGAGCTGCGCGAAATCGACCGTCGCCTGCAGTATCTGACCACCCGCCTGCAGCACTTGAGCGTGGTCGAGACCGAGCCCGCCGATCGGGAGCGTGTTTTTTTCGGCGCCTGGGTCACGGTGGAAGAGCCCGACGGGCAGTCCAAGACCTGGCGACTGGTGGGCGCCGACGAAATTGACGCACCGCGCGGCTGGATCAGCATCGACGCCCCGCTGGCCCGGGGGTTGCTGGGCCGCCGGGTCGGCGACATCGTGCAGGTGGTGCTGCCCGCCGGGTCCCGCGAGCTGGTGATTCTGGGCGTGCAATACGGGCAGCCCGCCTCCCTGGGCTGAGCACGCGGCGTTGCGACGCCGCTGCGCACATCACCGCACCTCACCCCCGGTACCCCGGATCAGCCCAGCGACGCCAGCGCCTGCGCTTCGCGGCTTGCGGCCAGTGCGGCCAGACGGGCGATCACGCCGTAGGCATAAAAGCGGTTGGGCTGCTCGTCCGGGCCGGCGCCCGGTTCGGGGTGATTGCCGCACTCTTCGAACGCCAAAGGCTCGAAGCGCATGCCCGGTGCGTTGAGGTTCTCGTCGGCGCCGCGCTGACTGTTGAGCCGGTAGAACCCGCCCACCACGTGCTGATCGATCATGTACACCACCGGTTCGGCGGTGGCGTTGTCATCACCCATGCGTTCGAGGGTCGGCACGCCCTCCTGCAAGATCGCGCCGGTGACGGCATTGCCTTCTTTCGCGCTGGACATGTGCGTTCTGGCCCGCCGGTTCATTTCGCGTACATCGTCAACCGAGCGCGCCGTCATGATGCCCATGCCGTAGGTGCCGGTGTCGGATTTGACGATGACGAAGGGCTCGGAGTCGATGTCGTATTCCTTGTACTTCTGCCTGATGTCGGCCAGCAGCCGCTCGACATTCGAGATCAGGCATTCCTCGCCTTCGCGCTTGAGGAAGTTGATCTGTCCGCAGTTGCGAAACAAGGGGTCGATGAACCAGGGATCAATGTCGAGCAAGGTCGCGATTTCGGCCGACACCTCGCGGTAAAAGCCGAAATGCCGCGACTTGAGGCGCGCATGCCAGCCCAGGCCGGTGGGGGGCAACACGGTCTGCTCCAGACCTTTGAGAATCTCCGGCAGGCCGGCAGACAGGTCGTTGTTCAACAGCACCGCACAGGGTTTGATGGCGCCCACCCGCACGGTGTTGCCGACGCGCACCAGCGGTTCGTAGGTCAGTTGGCGGCCCGACACCGGCAGGTCGATCGTGGTGGGCGCGGTGATGTGGGGTGACAGCGAGCCGATGTGGACGTGATAGCCGGCCTTGCTCAGCAGGCTGTGCAGGGTCCCGACATTTTCCAGATAGAACGCATTGCGGGTGTGGTTCTCGGGCACCAGCACCACGTGCCGCGCATCGGGGCAAATGCCCTTCATCGCCGCCTGAAAGGCCTGAATGCACAGCGGCTCGAACGAGGGGCTGAGGTTGTTGAATCCGCCCGGGAACAGGTTGGTGTCCACCGGCGCCAGCTTGAAGCCGGCATTGCGCAAATCGGCCGAGGCATAGAACGGCGCCGCCGTGTTGCGCCACTGCTGGCGGAACCAGGCTTCGATGTCGGCCGAGCGCTCGATCAGCCGCGTTTCCAGCGACAGCAGCGGGCCCATGTTGGCGGTGGCAAGACGGGGAACAGGAGGCGTCATGGTGCAAACCCACATGAATTGAAAGGGGCGCAGTGTAGCGCCGCATGTCTGACAGACTGGTGATTGCCGGGCGGCGCTGCGAGTGTGCTAAAAGGCTCGCTACGCCAGTCACAAACGTCGTCCAAGGGAGTGGTTCGCCTGTGTCCGAAGTGCAAAGCTCAGCCGTGCGCATCATGGTGGTCGACGACAGCCAGACCATCAGGAAAACCGCCGAGTCACTGCTCACCAAGGCCGGCTACGAGGTGGTGACCGCGCAAGATGGCTTTGAGGCCCTGGCCGTGCTGGCGCGCAGCACGCCGGCACTGGTGTTCATCGACATCATGATGCCGCGCCTGGACGGTTATCAGGCCTGCGCACTGATCAAGGGCAACGCCCAGTTCGCAAAAATCCCGGTGATCATGCTGTCGTCCAAAGACGGCCTGTTCGACCGGGCGCGCGGACGTCTGGTGGGCTCTGACCAGTACCTCACCAAACCCTTTACCCGCGAAGAACTGCTGGCGGCGGTCGAGTCTCATCTTGGTGCCGCTTGATGTCGCTGGGACCGTTTGAGTATCTGCTGGCGCTCGATGCACAGCTGCGAACGCTGCGGGTCGATCTTGCCACCGAAGCCACAACCCGCTGGAAGGGACTGATGGTGCGGGTCGGCAGCGACACCCTGCTGGTGCCGCAGGCCGACGTCAGCGAGGTCATCCCGCCGCCGGCGGCGACCACGGTGCCCAATGCCCGAGCCTGGTTGCGCGGCGTCGGCAACCTGCGTGGACTGTTGCTGACGCTGGTCGACCTCAAGGCGCTGATGGGTGACGGGCCTACCCGTCCCGGCCGCCTGCAGCGAACCCTGGTGGTCAACACCCAGACGCCGTGGCTGGGCTTCATGGTCGACGAAGTGGTCGGCTCGCGCAGTTTTGACGTGAGCGATCAATGTGAATGGCCTGCCGCCGAAGGGGACCCGTGGATGGCGGTCACGCTCGGTGCCCTGCGCACGGCCGACGCCGGCGCTCTGCGGGTGATCAGCCTGCACAAGCTCGCGGCCAGCGAGCGGGTACGCCATGCCGGTTGGTGACGACCGCGCGTTGGGCCTGATGGCGCCGCTGCCCGAGGGTTATCGGGTGCTGTGGATACGCCCCGGCATCGAGCGCAGCCTGATCAAGGTGCGATTTGCCATCGAGCGCCATGTGGAAGGCCGCGACGGCGCCGTGCCGCTGGATGAGGCACTGAGCCTGCTGCAAGAGCTGCAGGGTGTCGCGCAGGTGCTGCCCTGGGTCGGTTTGCGGCTGAGCTTCGACGGCATGGCCGACGTGCTGAGCGGCCGGCGCGGCACCGTCGCCGAGGGTGCTGATCAGTTCAGCACCACCGACAGTGGCCTCAGTGCCGTGCTGAGCGCCTGTGTGCTGATTCCCGACTATCTCGATCTGCTGGCCCGTGGTCAGGCCGATTCGCCCTTGCTGCTGTTGCCACTGATCAACGAGCTGCGGCTGGCGGTGAAGCGGCCGTTGGTGGCCGAATCGGCAATCGTTGCCCTGCAATTGGCGCAGCAGCCCTGGCCCGCGCGTCAGGGCGATGCCCGCGCCCACCCCAGCCAGATACCCGCCCTGGCGCGCAAGGCCACGGCCTACTACCAGTCGTCACTGCTGGCGGTGATGCGGGCGCAATCCGACGCGCGCGCTCACTGGGGCCGCCTCGGAAAGCTGTCGGAACAGTTGGCGTCAGCCACGCCTGATCTGCCGTCGTACTGGTTGTGGACCAGCCTGGCCGCGCTCGTCGAAGCCGTGCTCACGCGCAGGCTGGACTTCGGGGTGGAGCTGCGCCGTCAACTCGGCGCCGTCGGGCAACTGTTGCAGCGTCTGGGTGAGCGGCCTGCCGACGCTGCGATCAATGCCAACTTCGAAGCCGATGCCGAAGTGGCAGCGCTGGCCGCCGGCCTGCTGTACCTCGTCGCCCGTGCGGAGCCGGGTGGACGGCGCGTCATGGCGGTGCAGGCCGCTTGGCGTCTGCGCGAGTCGGTGCCCGACGACCGCGTCATTGAACGTCGCCGGGCCCAGTTGCAGGGTCCCAATGCGCGGCTGCTGACCCAGGTCACCCGTGAACTGAGGGCCGATCTGGCCGAAGCCAAAGACGCCATCGATCTGGCGGTGCGCACGGCCGAGCCCGTCCATCTGGAGCTGGCCGAACGGTGCCTGGCGCAGATTGCCGACACGCTGCGCGGCTTGGGGTTGCTCACGCTGGGCGCCCACGTGACGCGTCAGTGCGGACATTTGGCCGAACTCAAGCTCACGGCCGACGTGGCCGGTTGGGAAGCCCTTGCAGGCAATCTCTTGCGGGTTGAAGCCAGCCTCGAACGCGAGCTGTTCGGCCAACTCGGCGGCCTGGTGCCGCCCATGGCGCCGGATCTGGGCGAGCTGCCCAACCCGACCCTCGAAGACAGTCGCGTCGCCCTGATCCGGGTGGCGCTCGGAGACCTGGCCCGCGCACGCGGCGCGCTCGACACGGCCTTCCGCCGGCGCAATGCGGCAGGTCTGGCCGATGTGCCGGCGCTGCTGGAGCGCGTGGCCCTGGTGCTGCCGATCATCGAACAGCGGGCCATCGCCACGGCCTTGAGGGGTCTGGCAGCGGTCGTTGCCCACCCGGCCCTGGTTGTCGAGGGCCCGGAAACCGAATGGGCGGGCGTGTTCGCCCTGATCAGCACGCGGGTCGAACTGTCGCTGGAAGCCTTGCGCGATGGTCTTGGGGCCGGACCCACCGAAGGCCAGACCGACCCGCTTGGCGACATTGAGCGGCTGCTGGCGGAGCTGCGCGCCCTGCTGCCCAGTGGCCCGTTCGGTTCGTTGACGCCCGCGCCGCCGGCCGCAGACGCGCCCGAACTGGTGCCGACCGACCCCAATGACACCGATCCGGCGCTGCGCGAAATCTTCTGTGAAGAAGCCGCCGAGGTGTTGATGACCCTGGACGGCGTGATTCCCGCATGGCGGCGGCAACCGGAGCGCTCCGAGGTACTGCTGGTCATCCGACGCGCCTTTCACACCCTCAAGGGCTCCGGGCACATGGTCGGCGCCGATGATCTGGCCGACTTCGCGTGGTCGGTGGAGCGCGTGCTCAGCGCGGTCCTCGACAGCGCGCTCGACATCGGGCACGACGTGACCGACGTGATCACCTCAGCGCATCAGGCCTTGCCAGAGTTGATCACGTGCTTCCGCGCGGGCGAAGCGCTGCCCGACCACGCGGCGTCGCTGATCGAGCGTGCCCGGAAATGCCTGGAGGGGCCGACGGTCACCGCCGGGATGCGCGCGGCCTTCGTCGATGATGCCAACGACAAGCTGGATCAGATCAGCCACTGGCTGCAGCAGCCCGGCGCGCATCGCGACGTGCCCGACCCGGTGATTCGCGCCTTCCACACCTTGCGCGGCGCCTCCAGTGCCGTCGGCCTGCCGGCCCTGGCCGAAGTGGCGGCCGAATGCGAGCACTGGCTTGATGGCTTGCGCGCCATCGGCCGGCGACCCGACACCGAGGCCTGTGAGGTGCTGGCGGCGGTGGTCGAGCAGGCGCGCAACTGGGTGTCGACCCTCAACCAGGTCGATGCCGACGTTCCTGACGGCACACAGGTGCTGGCGCGGCTGCGCCATGCGCAGACCCAGGCCCCGGACGCGGTGAAGGCGGTGGTGGCTGCGCGCGAGTTGATCGAGGTGTTTTCGATGGAGGCGCTCGACCTCATCGACAGGACCGAGTCGCTGTCACGCGAATGGGCGCAGGACCCGGCGCGCCACGATGTGCCCGAGGCCATGCAGCGCGAACTGCACACTCTGGGCGGCGCGGCCGCCGTCTCGGGCGTGCCGTCGCTGGCCCAGGTGGCCCGCGCGCTGGCAAGACGCCTGGCGCAGGTTGCGCCCGGGCCGTTGCTGTTCGCGCAGTTGCCCGCGGTCTTCGAGGCCATGCAGCAGCTGCTCGATGCCTATCGCGAAGGTCGTGCGCCGGCCGCGGCGCCCGACCTGCTCGACCGCATCGAGGGTCTGGGGCGCACCGAGGGGCCGATGACGCGTGACGGCGTTTCCGAGCCCGCCCCCGATGACCCCGCCGTGGGCGATGACGCGCCGGGCGCGCCCGTGCCTGCCGGGTCGGTGATGGAGACCATCGAGGCCCTCGTTGATGCGCCCGCCCCGTCGCCAATGCCAGCGCCTACGCTGGCAGCCGCAGCGCCGCAGGCCGAGGCCGCCGAGCGCGGCGCCGATGAAGGGGGCAATGAAGACGGCGACCACGATGACGATCAGGCGCTGGATGCGATTTTCTTCGCCGAAGCCCAGGCCTTGCTCGACACCTTCGACACCCTCACCCAGAGTTGGGCGCTGCACCCCGAGGCGCCCGAGCCCGCCACCGACACGCAGCGCGTGCTGCACACGCTCAAGGGCAGTGCGCGCATGGCCGGGCATCCCGCCCTCGGCGACGTGGCCGAACGTCTGGAAGCTCAGGTCAAGGGGCTGCAGGGGCAGACGCCTCCGCCGGGCGTGTTCATCCGTCTTGCCGACATCGGCCACCGGCTCCAGGCGGGGCTGCGGGGCCTGCAGCGCGGCGGGTCCGACAGTTTTGCGTCGTGGCACGACGACCCGCTGGCGCCGGTCGCGGAAGCGATCGCAGCGCCCGCGTCCGTCGCCGCCGGTGCCGATCGCTTGCCAGCACCCGATGGCGATCAGCCCGTACCGTCGATGTCGTCCAGCGAAGGGGCGCCTGCCAATGGGCCCCCGGATGACGCCGATCACGCGGAACTGTTGGCCATCTTCTCGGAGGAGGCCGGCGAGCTGATCGACGCGCTGGAAGCCGCGTTCGGCCGTTGGCGGCAGAACACGGCCGACGCCGGCCCGCGTGGGGACCTGTTGCGGGCCCTGCACACGCTCAAAGGCGGCGCAGGCATGTGCAACTGGACGGCCCTGGCCGATCGCGCGCACGCGCTCGAAAGCGGGCTGGCGCGTCAGGAGCGCCAGGGCCTGACCTTGATCGAGGCGCACACGCTGGAGGCCGTCGGCGTCGCCATCAGCGATCTGGCGCAACAGGTGCTGCAGCCGCCGGTCAGCCTGACCGCGCTGGCCGCGGCCGGCGCCGGCCAGGCCTCGCCGGACGCGCCGGCCGCGACGCCGCTGGAGTGGGATCCACGCCTGTTCTTCGTGCCTGAAGACGAGGCCGACAGTGCCGTGTCGCGACAGGAAACCGCGCGCGTTGCGGTGGAGCGTCTGGACGGCATGCTCAACGAGGTGGGTGAGGTCTCGATCATCCGAGCGCGACTGGAAGCGCAGATGACCCAGGCGCGCAGCCAGCTTGCCGAAATGCAGCAGGCGGTGGAACGCCTGCGCGACCAGTTGCGACAGATGGACGCCGAAACCGACGCGCAGATTCACGCCCGCGGTCTGGCCTCAAGTGCGCCCGAGCAGGACCGCTACGCCGGCGATTTCGACCCGCTGGAAATGGACCGCTACACGCGCATGCAGGAGCTGTCGCGCGCGCTCAACGAATCCCTGGGCGACATCGCCGGGCTGCACGACACCCTCAGCGGCGTGGTGGGCGACAGCGAAACCCTTCTGGTGCAGCAGAACCGCGTCAACACCCAGTTGCAGCAGGGGCTGATGGGCACCCTGATGGTGCCGTTCTCGCGGCAGATTCCGCGCCTGCAACGGGTGGTGCGCGCCACGGCACTGGAACTCGGCAAGCAGGCGACGCTGCAGGTCATCGGTGAAGAGGCCGAGCTGGACCGCAACGTGCTCGAACGCATGACCGCGCCCCTGGAGCACCTGCTGCGCAACGCCGTGGTGCACGGCATCGAGTCCCCGGAGCGGCGTGCCGAGGCCAACAAGCCGCCGGTCGGGCAGGTGACCATCGCCCTGCAGCGTGAAGGCAGCGAACTGTTGATGGTGCTCAGCGACGACGGCGGCGGCCTGGACCTCGCGCGCATCGAGTCGATCGCCGTGCAGCGGGGCCTGCTGCCTGTGCCCTTGGCCGCCGACGAACCGCAGCGTGAGGGAGACCTTGCCAGCTTCATCTTCGAGCCCGGCTTCTCGACGGCCGAAACCGTGACCCAGTCGTCCGGCCGCGGCATCGGCATGGACGTCGTCGCCGCCGAGGTCAAGCAGTTGGGCGGCACCTTGGGGGTGGTCTCGACGCGGCACAAGGGCGCGCGTTTCCAGGTGCGGCTGCCGCTGACGCTGGCGGTGTCACACGCGTTGCTGGTGCGGGTTTCGGAACAGCCCTACGCCTTGCCGCTGGCCAACATCGAAGGGGTGGTGCGGATCCCGTTCAACGAGCTGCCACGTCACCTGTCGGCCAGCACACCCGAGCCGGTGATGTACGGCAGCCAGCCGTATCAGTTGCGCCGCCTCAGCGATCTGCTGGGCGTGGCCGCAAGCGCCATCACGGTGGACCACAACACCGTGCAGGCGGTGATGCTCCGCGCCAGCGAAGGCCTGGTGGGCGGCAGCCGCACCGCGCTGCTGGTCGATGCGGTCATCGGCAACCGCGAGATCGTTGCCAAACCGCTGGGGCCGATCATCAGCGCCATCAACGGCATCAGCAGCGCAACCATATTGCCCGACGGCCAGGTGGTGCTGATTCTTGATGCCCTGGCGCTGGCCCAGGCCCGGGCACGCCAGCAGCGGGTCCAGCCGCGCGTCGACCAGGCCGGCAGCACGCCGCTGATCATGGTGGTCGACGACTCCATCACCATTCGCCGCGTCACCCAGCGCCTGCTGGCGCGCAACGGGCTCAGGGTCATGACCGCCAAGGACGGGCTCGATGCCATGGCGCAGCTGGCCACGGTCGCGCCGGACGCGATTCTGCTCGACATTGAAATGCCGCGGGCCGACGGCTTCGAGGTGGCCAGTTACGTGCGCAATACCGAGCGCCTGGCGCGCATTCCCATCGTCATGATCACCTCGCGCTCCGGTGACAAGCACCGTAGCCGGGCCGCAGCCATCGGGGTGAACCGTTACCTGATCAAGCCCTATCAGGAAGGGGAGTTGATGGATGCCCTCAAGGCCCTGCTGCCCGGTGTCGCGGCATGAGCACGCCCGCGCCGCAGCGCGGCGAGGTGCTGTACGCGGCCTTGATTCCGCTCGACCAGGACAGTGCCCTGCTGCCCAACGCGGCCCTGCTGGACGTGCTGCCCATGGCCCTGCTGGCGCCATTGGCGGAGGCCGCGCAGCGGCCCGATCTGAGGGGTCTGGCCGGCTGGGTAACGTACCGCGGGCACCGCCTGCCGGTACTGCAGCTTGAAGCATTGCTGGGCCACGACCGCGCGCCACCCGGCCTTCGTGGCCGGTTGGTGGTGCTGCAGGGCGTGTCGTCGCCCGAGGCGCGGGTGGTGTTGGTGACGCAGTCGGCGCCCCGACGGGTCACGCTCAGCCAACAGGTGCTGACGGCGGATGCCCTGGCGGTCGATGTGGGCGGGGTGATCGCGCAACGCTGCCGTATTGCCCGCCAGCCCGTGGCCATTCCCGACCTGGCGGTGCTGGAACGCGAGGCTGCGGCACTGGCCGCGCGCGCCACCGGGGCCTGAGCGTCACAGCGTCTTGATCAGCACCTTGGAATTGCGCTGGTAGTTGTACAGCGCGGCGCGCGCCATCGGCAGCGCCTCCACCGTGTCGGGCTGGAAGCCGTGCTCGATAAACCAATGCGGTGAATGCGTGGTCAGGCTGAAAAGCCGTTTCAGCCCCAGCCGCCGGGCTTCGACCTCGACCCGCTTCAGCAGCGCGGCGGCGCGGCCGGCGCGGTGATAGTCCGGGTGCACGGCCACGCAGGCGAATTCGCCGAGGCCACTGGCGAGGTCGGGAAACAGCGCGCAGCACGCAATCACCAGGCCGTCGCGGACGATGACGTTGAAGTGCTCGATCTCCAGTTCCAGCTGCTCGCGCGAGCGCGGCACCAGCACGCCGCTGGCCTCCAGCGGCTGGATGAGGCTGAGAATGCCGCCCACGTCTTCGATGGTTGCATCGCGCGTGGCCTCGTAGGCGCTGTCGGCGTAGAGCATCAGGCCCTCGCCATCGCGCGTGTACAGCTCGCGCAGCAGCACGCCGTCGGTCTGTTGGCCGATCAGGTGGACGCGCTTCACGCCCGCGTGCCCGGCGCGGATGGCCGCCTCGATCACGTGCCGGTCTTCCTCAGGCACGTGATCGGACGACGCCAGCAAGACCTCGGCCTCGGCCAGCGACAGCTGACCGGCATCGCCGGTGTCTTCTGCCAGCCGCCATTGCTTGGGGTCGCTGGGCAGCACCAGCACCAATTTGTCGGCCTGCAGCGCGGCGGCCGTGGCGGTGGCGACCTCTTCGGCGCGCAGGTTGAAAATCTCGCCGGTCGGTGAATAGCCGATGGGCGACAGCAGCACGATGCGGTCGTCCTGCAGCACATCGCGCAGCGTGTCGACATCGACGCGGCGCACCTCGCCGGTGAACTGGTGATCGACCCCGTTGCGCACGCCCACCGGTTTGGCCGTGACCAGGTTGCCGCCGAGCACCCGCAGCCGTGCGCCGCCCATGGGGGTGCTGGCCAGCCCGGTGGACAGGCGCGCTTCGATGCCCATGCGCAGACTGCCCACGGCGGCCTTGACGCACTCCAGCGCGGCGCGGTCGGTGACGCGCAGGTCCCCTTGGTACAGTGCGGCAAGCCCCTGTGCGGTGAGCATGGCGTCGATCTGCGGTCGCGCACCGTGCACCAGCACCAGCTTGACGCCCAGGCTGTGCAGCAGGGCCACGTCGTACAAGAAAGCGTCGAACCCGGGTTGCTCGGCCGCTTCGCCGCCAAAGGCGATCACGAACACCCGCCCGTGATGCGCGTGGGCATAGGGCGCGGCAGCGCGCAGGGCGGCAATGAAGTCGGTGGCATTCATGCGGCCAGTATAGATTCGCCCGGTGCGGGGCGATCCGGCGTGCGGCTTATAATCCTGCGTATGTCAAAGCCTCTCGATTTTGCCGCGCTGGACGCGGTGGTCCGCCAGTTTGAACGCGGTGGTGACACCGCCGAGATTCATGGTTCGGTGTGCGGCGCGCTGTGTGTGCAGCGCCCGGAAGAGATCGACCTGTTCCTGTTGCTCGACGCCGGTGTGCCCGCCAGGTCGCGTGCGCCGGATGGGCTCAAGCAGCTGCGTGACGAGGCCCTGGTGTCCTTGCAGGACGAAGCCCTGGGGTTCGCCCCGCTGCTGCCCGACGACAGCCATTCGCTGGAAACGCGGGTCGAGGCCATGGCCGCGTGGTGTGCCGGCTTTCTGTTCGGCTTGTCGCTGAAGCCGGGGTTCGACCCTAGGGCGATGAGCGACGACGCCCAGGAAATTCTCACCGACTTCACCGAGCTGACGCGCGCCAGTTTCGACCCCGAGGAAGACGGCGAGCTTGAAGAAGTGGCCTACGCCGAGCTGGTGGAATACGTGCGCGTCGGCGTGCAGTTGATCTACATGGAGCTGCGGCCCGATCCCATGCCCGATCCGCAACGCTCGCGGAGCGTGCATTGACGGCCCCGGCACACGCAGAGCGCCGCGCCGCGCTGATGCGGGCGCTCGGTGAACGGGGGGTGGCGATCATCCCTGCGGCGCGGGAACAGGTGCGCTCGCGCGACACGCATTATCCGTTCCGGCAGGACAGCGACTTTCATTACCTCACTGGCTTTCCTGAGCCCGAGGCGATTGCCGTGCTCTGCCCGGGCCGCGAGGAAGGCGCGTTCGTGCTGTTCGTGCGGCCGCGCAACGCCGAACGCGAGATTTGGGACGGGCGCCGTGCCGGTCCTGAAGGCGCGATGGCGCGCTACGGCGCCGATCAGGCCCACGCACTCGACGCTCTTGAAACCGAGTTGCCGAAGCTGCTGGCCGGCCGCGAAGCCTTGCACTACACCCTTGGCGAGCATGCCGCGCTCGACGGCCTGGTGACCCGCACCCTGCGCCAATTGCGCGAGGTCGCCAGACGCGGCGCCCAGGCGCCGGCCAGCGTGCAGGCGCTGGAGTCGACCCTGCATGAGCTGCGGCTGATCAAGTCGGCCGACGAGATCGAGATCATGGCCGAGGCCGGGCGCATCAGCGCCGAGGCGCACGTGCGGGCCATGCAGGCGACACGGCCGGGCCGCAATGAGTGGGAAGTGGCCGCCGAAATCGAGCGTCATTTTCTCGCGCATCGCATGGTGCCCGGCTATACCAGCATCGTCGGCGGCGGCGAGAACGCCTGCATTCTGCATTACACCGAAAACAACCAGCCGCTGCGCGGTGGCGATCTGCTGCTGATCGACGCCGGCGGCGAGCTTGACGGCTACACCGCCGACATTACCCGCACCTTTCCCGTCAACGGCCGCTACAGCGGTCCGCAACGGGCGCTTTACGACGTGGTGCTGGCGGCCAACACGGCGGCCATCGACACCCTGCGTGCCGGCGTGAGTGTCGGCAGGCCGCACGAGGTGGCCTCGCGCATCCTCGCCGAAGGGCTCATTGACCTGGGGCTGTGCCAGGGCACCGCCGACGGGATCATCGAGTCCGGTGAACTGCGGCGTTATTACATGCACGGCACCGGCCACTGGCTGGGTCTGGACGTTCACGACGTGGGCCGCTATCGCACCGCCGAGGGCGCCTACCGCAACTTCGTGCCCGGCATGGTGATGACGGTCGAGCCGGGCCTGTACATCGCGCCCGGCGGCGCGGGTGTGGACGCGGCGTTCCACGGCATCGGCATCCGCATCGAGGACGACGTGGTGGTCACCGACGGCGCGCCCCGGGTCTTGACCGATGGCGTGCCGAAAGTACCGGCCGCCATCGAAGCCCTGATGGCTGCGCAGTGAGCACCACGCCGAGGGCAATGCCTGATGTTGACCTGGCCATCGTCGGCGGCGGGCTGGTGGGTGCCAGTCTGGCGGTGGCGCTGTCCGGCAAGGGATTCCGGGTGTTGCTGATCGAGGCGGCGCAGCCCCCGGCAGTCGCGCCGCAATGGGACGAACGCTGTATCGCCCTGAACGCGCGCAGCCAGCACATTGTTCAGCAGCTGGGTTTATGGCCGCGTTTGCAGGCCGAGGCCGTTGCCATTACCGCCACGCACATTTCGGAGCGTGGCCGTTTCGGCATGGCGCAGTTCACCGCCGCCGAGGCCGGGCTGGAGGCGCTGGGCCACAACCTGCCGCTGCGGCACATCGGCCAGACCGTCTGGCAGGCGGCGCAGCAGGCTGAAGGCGTGCAGATCCGGGCACCGGCAGCGGTCACGGCGGTGACGGCATCTGACCAGGGTGTGGAATTGCGCCTGGCGGACGGCCGGACCGTGCACGCGCGACTGCTCGCCGCCGCCGATGGCGCGCAGTCCGCCGTGCGTCAGGCGCTGCAGATTGCGGCCGAGCTGCACGACTATCGACAGTCGGCCATCGTCACCGCCATCCGCGTGCAACGGCCGCGTGCCGGCGTGGCCTACGAGCGCTTCACGCCCGACGGCCCGATCGCCGTGCTGCCCAAGCCGGGCGATGCCTGCTCGCTGATCTGGACCCTGCCGACCGCCGCCGCCGAGCGCGCCATGGCCCTGGCCGATGAGGTGTTTCTTGCCGAGGCCGCGGCCTGCTTTGGCGGGCGCCTGGGGCAGTGGACCGCCCTGGGGCGGCGCCAGTGTTACCCGCTGTTGCGCACGGTCAGCACCCGCCTCAGCGCGCCATCGACGATGTTCGTCGGCAACGCGGCGCATGCGCTGCACCCGGTGGCCGCGCAGGGCTTCAATCTGGGGCTGCGCGATGTCGCCGCCCTGGCCGAACTGCTGCAGGCCTGTCCGCTGGCGCAGTGGGCCGACGTGCCGGCCCGCTACGCCGCCGCCCGAACGCAAGACGCGGAGCGCACCGCCGGCTTCACCCATTCACTGGTCGGGCTGTTCTCCAACCGCTGGCCGGGGCTGGCCGGCGCCCGGCATCTGGGCCTGCTCGGGCTCAACCTGCTGCCGGGTCTCAAACGCGAGGTAATGTGGCAAAACCTCGGTTACGGGCGCCAGGCATGAACCTGCAACGCTGGCCCATCACGGTGGTCGGGGGCGGCGTGGTCGGGCTGGCCACCGCGCAGGCGCTGACGGCGGCCGGGTTTGACGTGGGCCTGATCGAACAGGGGCCGCCGCCGGTGGCCGATGCGCACGACCTGCGCATGTATGCCATCGCGCCCGGCGCGGCACAGGCCTTGCCGGCAGGGGTGCTCGATGATCCCGCCCATCAGGTCTTCACCGACATGCAGGTCTGGCACGCCGAGCGGGCCGGCGCGCTGCGCTTCAGTGCCGCCGAGGCGCGGGCCCCGGCCCTGGGCTGGATCGCGCCGGAGTCGGTGCTGCGCCACGCCCTGTGGGCCGCATTGCCGGTGCATCGCTGCTGGAGCGGTGTCAGCGTCGTCGACCTGACCCATCACGACGACGGCCTCAGCCTGATGCTGGACGACGGCCGGGTGGTGCGCAGCCAACTGGTGGTGGCCTGCGACGGCGCCCGTTCGCCGATGCGCGCGCGCGCCGGCATCGACGTGCACGCCTGGTCGTATCCGGCGCGCGGTCTGGTGGCCGACATTCGCGCCGGGCAGCCGCACGCACAAACCTGTTGGCAGCGTTTTCTCCCCGATTCGGTCGTGGCCCTGCTGCCGCGACAGGGCGGCCACTATTCTCTGGTCTGGTCGACGCCCGAAGCCGATGCGCTGGCGGCACTGGACGATGCCGCATTCGGCGCAGCCCTGACGGCCGCCTTCGGCGGCGAATTGGGCGCACTGGATGTGTGCAGTCCGCGGCGTCTGTTTCCGCTCAGCGCCCAGCATGCCGAGGCCTATGTGGCGGGGCGCATCGTGCTGGTTGGCGATGCCGCGCACACCGTGCATCCCTTGGCCGGGCAGGGTGTGAATCTGGGTCTCGGTGACGCGCTGGAACTGGTGAGCGTCTTGCGCCAGGCCCGCGATGCCGGCCGCGACTGGACCCGGCCGCGCGTGCTCGCCCGCTACCAGCGGGCCCGCCGCGCCGCCAACGCCGAAATGATTGCGCTGACTGACGCCCTGTCGCGCGGCTTTGCGCCGAGTATTCCCGGGCTCTCGGACGTGCTGGACCAGGGCCTGCGCTGGGTCAATCAACTGACGCCGGTCAAGGCCCTGCTGATACAGCGGGCCATGGGGTTGACGCCGTCCTGAGTGCGGCGGGCCGGCCTCGCCGAGCTCAGAGAAACCGCATCGACAGGTCGACGGCCTGCACATGCTTGGTGAGGCTGCCGATGGAGATGCGGTCAACCCCGGTCTCGGCAATCTCGCGCACGTTGGCGAGGCTCGCGCCGCCACTGTATTCAAGCAGCGTGCAGCCGCCGGCCGCGCGGTGCTGGCGGGTCAGTTCGACTGCGGTGCGCAGGTCGGAAAGCGAAAAATCGTCAACCAGCAACACGTCGACATCGTGGGCCAGCGCCATGTGCGCTTCGTCCAGGTTCTCGGCCTCGGTCATCAGCGGCACATCGGCGTCGAGCGCGCGCGCGGCGGCAATGGCGTTGGCGATGCCGTTGGCCGCCCGAATGTGGTTTTCCTTGATCAGGATGCCGTCGAACAGGCCGATGCGATGGTTGTGACCGCCGCCGCAGCGCACCGCATATTTTTGCGCGGTCCGCAGGCCGGGCAGGGTTTTGCGGGTGTCGACAATGTGCGCCTCGGTGCCGCGCACCGCGTTGACGAACGCGCGCGTGCGGGTTGCCGTGCCGGAGAGCGTCTGCAGAAAGTTCAGCGCCGTGCGCTCGCCGGTCAACAGCGCGCGCGCCGGGCCCGAGAGCGTGAACAGCACGGTGTCGGCCGACACGTCGTCACCGTCTTCAACGGCCCATTCCACGCTGACGGCCGCCGACAGATGGCGAAAGGTGGCGTCGACCCAGGCCCGTCCGCAGACCACGGCCGACTCGCGACTGATGACCTGGGCGCGTGCCGGCGCGTTGTCGGTGAGCAGCGCGGTCCAGTCTTGCCGGCCCTGGTCTTCGTCGATGGCGCGGGCCACGACGGTGTCGAGATCGTTGACGTACTCGGGCAGCCAGAGGGTGGTCATGCGTCCTGTGCCCACAGCCATTCGAGCAGGGCCATCTGCGCCCAGAGCCGATTCTCGGCCTCGTCCCAGACCACCGATTGCGGACCATCGATGACCTCGGCACTGACTTCTTCGCCGCGATGGGCGGGCAGGCAGTGCATGAACAGGGCGTCGCGCCGGGCCTTGATCATCAGGTTGCCATCGACCTGATAGGCGGCGAAGGCCTTGAGGCGGCGTTGGGTCTCGGCTTCCTGCCCCATGCTGGTCCAGGTGTCGGTGACCACCAGGTCGGCGTCGCGGACGGCCGCCTCGGCACTGCCGACCAGTTCGACCGGCCCGCCGGTCTCGCGCACCACCGAGGGGTCGGGGCCAAAGCCCACCGGGCAGGCAACGCGCAACGTGAAGTCCAGCAGCCGGGCCGCTTCGATCCAGGAGTGGCAGACATTGTTGCCGTCTCCCACCCAGGCCACGGTGCGACCCCGCAGGTCACCGCGATGCTCGATCCAGGTCTGCAGGTCGGCGAGCAGCTGGCAGGGGTGGTGCAGTTCGGACAGGCCGTTGATGACCGGGACGCGCGAAAGACGCGCGAGTTCGACCTGGTCGGCCTGCGAGTCGTTGCGGATCATGATGGCGTCACACATGCGCGACAGCACGCGCGCGGTGTCCGCCAGGGGTTCGTCGCGGCCAATCTGGGTGTTCCCGGCCTGGAGAAACAGCGCGTGACCGCCGAATTTTGCCATGCCCGACTCGAAGCTGACACGGGTGCGCGTCGAGTTCTTGGTGAAGATCATCGCCAGGGTGCGGCCGGCAAAGGGCCGTGCGGCAATCGGCGGTGAGGCCTTGAGTGCCGCGGCGCGGCGCAGGATCTGGCGCAGCTCGTCCGGGCTCAGGTTCGACAGCTTCAACAGGTGGCGGGTCATGTTGGCCACAGCTCTCATTTATCGGGAGAAATGAAAAAGGCCGCGCCTGAGCGCGGCCTTGAGACCGGCATTGTCGCCGATCAGCCGAGATTCTTCTCGACGAAGTCCCAGTTGACCAGCGCCCAGTAATGCTCGAGGTAGGTCGGGCGGGCGTTGCGATAGTCGACGTAGTAGGCGTGTTCCCACACGTCGCAGGTCAGCAGCGGCGTCTTGCCGTCGGTCATGGGGTTGCCGGCGTTGGCGGTGTTGACGATGGCGAGGCCGCCGTCGGCATCCTTCACCAGCCAGGTCCAGCCGGAGCCGAAGTTGCCAATGGCCGATTCGGTGAACTGCTTCTTGAAATCGTCAAGGCCGCCAAAGGCCTTCACCAACGCATCGGTGACGGCTTTGCTGGGGGTGGTCGGCTTGGGCGACAGGCCGTTCCAGAAAAAAGTGTGGTTCCACACCTGGGCAGCGTTGTTGAAAATCTTGCCGCTGGACTTCCTGACGATGTCCTCAAGGCTGGCGTTTTCGAACTCGGTGCCGGCAATCAGCTTGTTGCCGTTGTCCACGTAGGCTTTGTGATGCTTGCCGTAGTGGTACTCCAAGGTCTCCTTGGACATGTGCGGCGCCAGAGCGTCGAGGGCATAGGGTAACTCGGGAAGGGTCAAAGCCATGACATGAACTCTCTTGATCAGTGCGGGCGAAATAGCTGGCTAAATCAGTCTGCAGGCCAGTAAGGCGCCTGAGGGTAGGGGAGCAAGCGGTGTATTTCAACCGACGTGCTCGGCATAAAACAGGGTGGCACAGCGTATGCTAACGAACCTGAACGTGGCCAGTTTCGAGACCTTCCAAATGACCTACTGCCTTGCCATCCGCGTCAATGACGGATTGGTCTTCGCGGCTGACACGCGCACCAGCGCGGGGCTTGACGACGTGCGCACGTACAACAAGATGCATCAATTCGAGGTGCCGGGTGAACGCAGTTTCGTAATGCTGTCGGCCGGCAACCTGGCGACCACCCAGGCCGTATTGGTGCAGTTGGAGCGCGACTGGAACGCCGTGGACGGCCGCAACTCACTGAAGACGCTGTTTCACATGTTCGACGTGGCCGAATACGTGGGCCAGGTGTCGGTCAAGGCGCAGCGCGAGGCGGCGCAGGGCAATCCCGCCACGAGTGATTTTCGCACCACGGTGATTCTGGGCGGGCAGATTCTGGGTGAAGCGCCGGCCCTGTACCTGATCTACCCCGAAGGCAACTGTATTTCGGCAAGCCCCGAGACGCCCTATCTGCAGATCGGCGAGCACAAATACGGCAAGCCCATACTCGATCGCATCATTCGCCCGACGACGCAGCTCGAAGATGCGGCCCGTTGCGCGCTGGTGAGCCTGGATTCGACGATGAAGTCGAACCTTACCGTGGGGCCGCCGTTGGACGTGGCGATCATCCGTCGCGACGCGTTGCACGTGGGGCATCGACTGCGTCTCGACCTCGACACGCCTTTCTACGCGCAGCTCAAGCGCGCCTGGGGCGAGCAGTTGGAGCAGGTCTTCGGCATTCTCCCGAAGTTTGAGTGGGAGGGCGGCCTGGCGCCGCCGCCAGGGGTGCCGACCATGGCGCAGCCGCAACAGCAGCAGCAGATCATTGCGCCGCTGCTGCCGCCGCGTTTCGAGAACTGAAGCGCGGCTTGCCTTGCCTGTGCGCTTGCTCAGCTCCTTGTGCAGGACCATTTCCTGGCCTTGGTCGTAGGTCATGCTCTTGCGCATCGGCGCGGCAATGCGCATCAGCTTTTCGGTGAAGGCTTGCATCACGTTGGCGGCGCTGGCGCTTGAAGTCGGTCAACTTGACCAGCATCACCAAGACGGCTGGTTCGCTCGACCAGGGTGCCCACCGCGCTGGCGTTGGCTGCGCTTTTGATGAGGTCACCCTCCCAGTGTCCCGGAAACCCCCGATCTTCGACCTTCGGCGGACGCAGATGAATGCTGAGCATGTCTGGGATCTGGCCGCGCCTGTCCCGCCCTTTGCTGCGTGACACACGCTTGTTGTGCGCGGATATCAGCATCGCGCGCCGCCGCGTGTGTTTTCACCACTGCGCCTGTTGTCGCCGTACACCAACGATGAGATCGACGCATTGATGCGGGTCGGCGAGCGCCAGACCTGGCCGCGCATCGAGATAATCCGCATCTGCACCCAGATCAGCCGAACGCTGGAAGAGATTCTGGAGCGGGTCGATCGCGGCGCGCTCGAAGCCTTGACCTGAAGCCTGGGCTGACCTCACCCGCACAACCCGATGCCGGATCGCCCGCGCCTGGAACGACGCAGGAACCCCGCCCGGCAGTCCGGACGGGGCAGGCCCTGTGCGCGGGCTGGCGCGTGCGGACTATAGTGCTGCCAGCGCCTGATTGAACGTTGCGCTGGGCCGCATGACCGCGGCCATTTTTTTAGGGTCGGGCAGGTAATAGCCGCCAATGTCGACCGGCTTGCCTTGAACCTCGGCCAGCTCCCTGAGAATGGTGTCTTCGTTTTCGGCCAGGGTCTTGGCCAGCGGCTTGAAATGCGCCTGCAGTTGCAGGTCCTCGGTCTGCTCGGCCAGGGCCTGCGCCCAATACAGCGCGAGGTAGAACTGGCTGCCGCGGTTGTCGAGCTCGCCGACCTTGCGTGAGGGGTTTTTGTCGTTGTCCAGCAGCTTGCCTGTGGCGGCGTCCAGGGTCTTGGCCAGAATCACCGCCGCTTTGTTGTCGGCCTTCAGGCCCAGGTCTTCGAGGCTGACGGCCAGCGCCAGAAACTCGCCCAGTGAGTCCCAGCGCAGGTGATTTTCCTCCAGCAGTTGTTTGACGTGCTTGGGCGCCGAGCCCCCGGCACCGGTCTCGTACATGCCGCCGCCGGCCATCAACGGCACGATGGACAGCATCTTGGCGCTGGTGCCGAGTTCCATGATGGGGAACAGGTCGGTGAGGTAGTCACGCAGGATGTTGCCGGTCACCGAGATGGTGTCCATGCCGCGCACGACGCGCTCCAGCGTGTAGCGCATGGCCCGCACCTGCGACATGATCTGAATGTCGAGCCCGTCGGTGTCGTGGTCCTTGAGATAGGTTTCGACCTTCTTGATCAGCTCCGCTTCGTGCGGGCGGTACTCGTCGAGCCAGAACACGGCGGGCATGCCGGAGTTGCGGGCGCGGCTCACGGCCAGTTTCACCCAATCGCGGATGGGCGCGTCCTTGACCTGGCACATGCGCCAGATGTCGCCGGCCTCCACTTTTTGGGTCAACAGAATCTCGCCGGTTTCAAGGTCGACGATGTTGGCGTCTCCGTCTTCGGCAATCTCGAAGGTCTTGTCGTGCGAGCCATATTCCTCGGCCTGCTGCGCCATCAGCCCGACGTTGGGCACGGTGCCCATGGTGACCGGGTCGAAGTTGCCGTTGGTTTTGCAGAAATTGATGATCTCCTGATAGATGCGCGCGAACGTGCTTTCAGGAATGACCGCCTTGGTGTCCTTGGGGCGGCCGTCGGCGCCCCACATCTTGCCGCCGATGCGAATCATGGCCGGCATCGAGGCGTCAACGATGATGTCGTTCGGCGCGTGCAGGTTGGAAATGCCCTTGGCCGAATCCACCATGGCCAGCTCGGGGCGGTGTTCGTGGCAGGCGTGCAGGTCGCGCACGATTTCTTCGTGCAGCGAGTTGGGTAGTTGCTTGCTCTTTTGGTACAGGTCGACCAGGCCGTTGTTGACGTTCACGCCCAGTTCTTCAAAGAGCTTGCCGTGCTTCTCGAAGGCTTCCTTGTAAAAGACCCGCACCGCATGGCCGAAGACGATGGGATGGCTGACCTTCATCATCGTGGCCTTGACGTGCAGCGAGAACATGACGCCGGTCTTGCGCGCGTCTTCCATCTGTTCTTCGTAGAACGCGCACAGCGCCTTTTTGCTCATGAACATGCTGTCGATGATTTCACCATCGAGCAATGACACCTTGGGCTTGAGCACGATCGTCTTGCCGCTTTTGGTGACCAGTTCCATCTTCACGTCACGGGCGCGGTCCAGGGTCATGGATTTTTCGCTGTGATAGAAATCGCCGTGGCGCATGTGGGCCACGTGGGTGCGTGAGGCCATGCTCCATTCGCCCATGCTGTGCGGGTGTTTGCGCACGTACTCCTTGACGCTTCTTGGCGCACGGCGATCGGAGTTGCCTTCGCGCAGCACCGGGTTCACCGCGCTGCCCAGGCACTTGGAATAGCGGGCACGAATGGCCTTGTCCTCGTCGCTTTTCGGATCTTCGGGGAAGTCCGGCACCTTGTAGCCCTTGGACTGCAACTCTTTGATGGCGCTGATCAGCTGGTGCACCGAGGCGCTGATGTTGGGCAGCTTGATGATGTTGGTGTCGGGCTTGAGGGTCAGTTTGCCCAGCTCGGCCAGGTTGTCGGGCACCCGCTGTTCATCGGTCAGATATTCGGGGAACTCGCCCAGAATGCGCGCCGCAACCGATATGTCGCTGGTGGTTACGGTGATGCCCGCCGGCGCGGTAAACGCCTTCACGATGGGCAGGAATGCGCTCGTGGCAAGCAGCGGGGCCTCGTCGGTCAGGGTGTAGATGATGGTTGCGGGCTTGTCGGTCATGGGTTCTCGTCCTGGATGCGCAGTGGGGGCGCATCGGCGCAGCGAACGCGGGGCCCTTGTGGCGGCAGACCCGTCGCGTGCGCAGCCGATGGCGCACCCCGATTCTAGGGTGAGGGCCGCGCTGCTGCAGTCCCCGGCCTCCTCCGCCGCAAAGCGTGAGCGCCCGCGGTTATGAAATGAGGTCAGCGCTGACGCCGGGGATGGGAGCCGGGGCGCATGGGGTGCATGGGCAGGGGACTGGCCGGCGACCAGGCTGGTGGCGCGGCGCGGCGCACGGATGCTGCGCGCGCGCATTGCGGTTCGAACTATTGCAGGCCGTTGTCCAGCAGTTGCGCCACGTCGAGATGGCCGCGTTCGCGCGCCAGGTCGGCGGCGGTCTTGTCGTCTTCAGTCTTGAGGCTGCGGTCCACGCCACGGGCCATCAGCAGTCGCGTCAGGCCGTTGAAGCCGCGGGTGGCGGCCAGGTGCAGCGCGGTGATGCCGCTGCCGCCCACATGGTGCACGTCGGCGCCGAAGCCGATCAGCAAGGGGGCCATCTGCTCGCCTGCCGGGCCGGCGATGGCGGCGTGCATCGGGGTGTTCTGCATCGGGTTTTCACTGATCGAATCGATGGGCGCGCCCAGCCCGATCAGCACCAGCAGTGCGTCACGCTGGCCGAAGAAGGCGGCGAGGTGCAGGGGCGTCCAGCCGTCAACGCTGTGGCGGCGAATGGCGTCCGGCGCGTCGAGCACATGCCGGGCAACGGCCGGGGTGTCGTCGAGCGCAACCGCTTCGTGCAGGCTCAGCGGCCGATAGGCGCGCAGCAGCTCGGCAATTTCCTGTGCGCCGTTATAGAGCGCGAACATCAGCGGGCTCAGCCCCCCGGGCAGCGGGTCGGTGGCCTGTGACGCGTCACGCGCCAGCGCGGCGCGTGCGGCTTCGGTATCGCGATTCTGGATCGCGTGCATCAGGGGTCTTACGTCGGACATGGTTGGCGGTTTACTTGGCGGCGGGCGGTTCGGTCGCCAGCATCGAGGGTCGGGCGGCAAAGGCGTCGAACCACTCGATGAGCGACGGCGCGCGTTGACGCCAGTTGAGGTACGGCAGGCGCAGGTCAAGATAGGCGAGCGCGATGCCGGTGGTGAGGTTGGCAACGCTGGGCACCGCAGCGGGGTCGCCCAGCGCGTTGGATTCGAGCGCCAGCATGTCGAGCGCGCGTTCGATGGCATCAGCCTGACGGTCGAGCGCGGCCGGCATGATGATGCTCTCGGGACGCCGCTTTTCGAGCACGCTGGCAACCGCCGCTTCGATGACGCCCTCGGCAATCGTCGCCCGGCGGGCCGCGGCCCAGCGGGCGGATTCCACCGGCAGCCGGTTGCTCTGCGTGGCCTGCAGCCATTCGAGAATCAGCTTGGAGTCGGGCAGGGCCAGGCCTTCGTCGGTGATCAAGGTCGGGATGCGCGACAGCGGGTTGGCCGCCAGCAGTTCCGGCGGCGGCGAGGCCGCGAACGGGTCGGTGAGGACCTCTTCGACCCGATCCGAAAGGCCCATCTCGTGCATGGCGACACGCACCTTGCGGGCGAACGGGGAAGTGGCGTTGCAAAAAAGCTTCATTCGGCAGGTCTCGTCAGAAAACGGCAGCGCGGCGGCCCGGCCTTGTGGCGAGGCTGGCCTTCAGAATCATTGGTCGTCGTCGGCAAGCTTGTCGAGATAGCGTTCGGCGTCCAGCGCCGCCTGGCAGCCGGTGCCGGCGCTGGTGATGGCCTGGCGATAGACGTGGTCCATCACGTCACCGGCGGCGAACACGCCCGGCACGCTCGTGGCGGTGGCATTACCGCTGCTGCCCGACTGCACCTTGATGTACCCGCCGCTCATGTCGAGCTGGCCGTCAAAGAGGCCGGTGTTGGGGGCGTGGCCGATGGCGATGAACACGCCTTTCACCGCAAGCGCGCGCGCTTCGCCACCCTCGGTGGGCTTGATGCGCAGGCCGGTGACACCCGTGTCGTCGCCCAGAACCTCATCGAGCGCATGGTTCCAGACAATCTCGACCTTGCCTTCGGCTTCGCGCTTGAACAGCTTGTCGTGCAGGATTTTCTCGCCGCGGAATTTGTCGCGACGATGGACCACGGTCACCTTGTTGGCGATGTTGGACAGATACAGCGCCTCTTCGACCGCCGTGTTGCCGCCGCCGATCACGGCCACGTCCTGCCCTTTGTAGAAAAAGCCATCGCAGGTGGCGCAGGCCGAAACGCCCTTGCCGCGAAACGCGGTTTCAGACGCCAGCCCCAGGTACTTGGCAGAGGCGCCGGTGGCGATGATCAGCGCGTCGCAGGTGTAAGTGCCCATGTCGCCGGTCAGTGTGAAGGGGCGCTGCTGCAGGTCGACCGATTGAATGTGGTCGTAGATCAGCTGCGTGTCGAAGCGCTCGGCGTGCTGCTGCATGCGCGTCATCAGGTCGGGGCCCATCAGTCCTTCCACGTCGCCGGGCCAGTTGTCGACCTCGGTGGTGGTCATCAGTTGTCCGCCTTGTTCAAGGCCGGTGATCAAGGCCGGCTGCAGGTTGGCACGGGCAGCGTAGACGGCGGCGGTGTAGCCGGCCGGCCCCGAGCCAAGGATGATCAGACGGTGATGAGTGGGCGTGGACATTGCGCTCCTTGAAGCCGGAATGAGGTGGGTTTTCGCGGGCGCAACGCGCCCGGCGCGGGGGTGGGTGCAGTCAGGGCGTGGCGATGCTAGGCCGCGAAGGGGTTCAGGTCAAAACGGGCGTTGCGTTGCGTGCCGGGTGGCGGCGCTGACGCGGCGCCGATCCCGACCGCCGCTTACACTTGGGGATTGACCCCCATTTTCAAGCAAGGTGCGCTGATGGCCGATGCCGATCAAGCCTCAAAGTCATGGTTTTCGCGTGTGTTCGACCGGCTGTGGACCGTGGTGTCCACGATCTACAAGGCCGCGATCATCATCGGCTTCGGCTTCTTTCTGGTCACGCTGTGGTTCATCTGGCGCGGGCCGGGCGTCGCCACCAAGGTGGAAGACAACGTTGCCCTGATCGTCGCGCCCACCGGGGCGGTGGTGGACCGCATCGACATCGATCCGCGCTGGGCGCTGGTCGATCAACTGGCCGGCGCGCCGCCGCCGCAGACCGCGTTGCGCGACCTCATCACCGCATTCGAGCGGGGCGCCGAAGACCCGCGCATCAATTTTGCCGTGCTCAAGCTGGACGACATGACGCAGATCGGCCTGGCCCAGAGCGCCGAGCTGATTCAGGCCATCGATCAGTTCCGGGCCACTGGCAAGTCAGTGGTCGCCTATTCGGCGTGGTACGACCAGGCCGCTTATCTGGCCGCCAGCCATGCCGACGAGATCGTCATGGATCCGCTGGGCATGTTGGCCCTAGAGGGCTTGTCGCGCTATGCGAACTTTCTCAAGGGCCTGACCGACAAGCTCGGCATCACCGTCAACGTGTTTCGCGTGGGCGAGTACAAGTCGGCCGTGGAGCCGTTCATCCGCCAGAACATGTCGGACGAGGCCAAGCAGGCCAATCTGGACTGGCTGCAAGACCTTTGGGGCCGTTACGGCGTCCACGTGGCCGAAGGTCGGGATCTGGCGCCTGACGCCGTGCACCGGTTCGTCGAGACCTTGCCCGAAGCCATGGAAGCCCAAGGCGGGCGGGGCGCAGAAGTGGCCCTGCAGGCCGCGCTGGTCTCCCATGTCGAGACGCTCGAAGCCTTCCGCAGCCGCATGAAAGAACGCGTCGGCGAAGATGCCGAGCACGGCAGCTTCCGGCAGATTCACTTTCACGACTACCTGACCGCAACCGAGATGCAGCAGCAGTCCGCGTTGGCGGCCAACGCGGCGCCAGCCTGGATCGCGCGCGTGGTGGTGCAGGGCGAGATTGTGGACGGCTACAGCGAGGTGGGCGTCTCGGGGGGGGATTCGGTGCAGGAGCTGTTGATGGCCGCGCAGCGTGACGACAAGGTCCGTGCCGTAATGCTGCGCGTTGACTCGCCCGGCGGCAGCGTTTGGGCTTCCGAACAAATACGTCGCGGGGTGGCGCAGCTCAAGGCGGCCGGCAAGCCGGTGGTGGTGTCGATGGGCAACGTCGCGGCCAGTGGCGGCTACTGGATTTCGATGGACGCCGACCGCATTTTCGCCCTGCCGGAAACCATCACCGGGTCGATCGGCATCTTCGGCCTGCTGCCCACCTTCGAGAGCAGCCTGCAAAAGATCGGCGTCACCACTGATGGCGTGGGCACCACGTCGTTGGCCGGCGCGTTTCGGCTGGACCGGCCACTGGGCGCCAATGCCAGGCGCGTGATTCAGGCCGAAGTGCAACGGGGCTACGACGACTTCATCAACAAGGTGGCCGAGGCGCGGGGACAGACCCCCGACGCCATCGATGCCGTGGCCCGTGGCCGGGTGTGGAGCGGCGAAGCAGCGCTGGATCATGGCCTGATCGACGCCTTTGGCACCGAGGCCGACGCGGTGGCGGCGCTGGGCGAACTGGCCGGCCTCGACGACTGGGAACTGGTTGAGTGGACCGAAGAAACCGACCCGTTCATGTTGCTGATCAAACAGTTCTTTGGCGGGCTTTCGGGCCTGGTGCGGGCCTCGGTGATTCCGCAGAGCCTGTTGCAGTGGTGGGTGCCGGCCGAGCGCATCGTCGTGCCGCTGTCGCGCTTGAGCGATCCGCGCGGTCAGTACGCGCACTGCGAGTGCGGAGTGGCGGTGAGCAGCCGCGGGGGGTTTTGAGATGAGTCGGCCTGCCGGGCCGTACGAGCTTGACGGGGCGTGCGCAGTCGCCCCCGGGATCTGACCATGGTGGTGATCGACCAGGGCCAGGGCCCCGTCGTGTTGCTGATTCACGGCCTGGGCGCCGACCACGAAGACTGGCGCCGTGTCGTGCCGCTGCTGGCCGATACGTTCCGGGTGCTGGTGGTCGACCTGCCCGGTTTCGGGTCGACCCCGCCACTGGCGGCGCCGCGCGGCCTTGTCGACTACGCCGAGGCGGTGTGGGGCGCGCTGCAGGCGCTGGGGGTTCATCAGGTGGACGCGCTGGTCGGGCATTCCATGGGCGGCGCGGTGGCCATCGAGGCGGCCTTGAACCACCCGCAGGCCGTGGCCCGTCTGGCGGTCATCAACTCGATGCCGGCGTTCACGCCGCAAACGCCGCGTGACCACTTCGAGGTGGTGTACCGGCGCTTCATGGTGCGCACTCTCGGGCCGCGCAGGCTGGCCAGGCTGAGTGCCATGCGCATGTTCCCAGACCCGGCAGACGCCGCCTTGCGGGCGCCGGTGATTGCCCGCGGGCGTCGCAACCGCGTCGGTCCGTATCTGGCGGCGCTGAATGCCTTGATCGGCTGGGAGGCGCGCGATCGCCTGTCGGGCTGGAAGAAGCCGTTATTGTGGCTCGCCTCTGAGTACGACTATTTCGAATTCGAACCCATTCGCGAGCTGCGCCTGGTGATTCCGCACATGCGCGTGCGCTGCTTTCCCGGCGAGCGCCACGGGCTGCCCATGGCGCGCCCTGAAGCGGTGGCCCGCGAAGTCCGCGCATTGATGCGTTTATGACCGCCGGGCTGCATGCGGCAGCGCCCATTGGCATCTTCGACTCCGGGGTCGGCGGCCTGAGCGTGCTGCGGGCCTTGCAGGCGCAACTGCCGCACGAACGATTCCTCTATTACGCCGACACCGCCCATTGTCCCTACGGCGAGCGCGACGTGGCGACCATTCGCGCGCGTGCCGAGGCCATCAGCGCTGAATTGATCGCTGCCGGCGCCAAGTTGATCGTGGTGGCCTGCAACACCGCGACGATTGCCGCCATCGCCCATCTTCGCGCCCGTTTCGAGCTGCCCTTCGTGGGCATGGAGCCCGGCGTCAAACCGGCGGCGATTGCGAGTCGCAGCGGCCACATCGGCGTGCTGGCCACCCCCCGCAGTCTGGCCGGCGAGCGTTTTCAGGCCCTGGTCGATGCCCATGCGCGCGGCGTCACGGTGCACACCCGTGCCTGCAGTGGCTGGGTGGAGCGGATCGAGGCCGGCGATCTGCACTCCCCGGCGTGCATGGCCATGCTGCGCGGCGACGTGCAACCGTTGATCGAGGCTCGATGTGACGTGCTGGTGTTGGGATGCACCCATTTCCCGTTTATGGTCCCGGCCCTGCGCGACCTCGTCGGGCCAGACATTCACCTGCTGGACACCGGGCCCGCCGTGGCGCGGCAGACGGCACGGGTGCTGAGCGATGCGGCCGCGCTCAATCCTGCCTCCGCGCCGGGACCGACGCGCTGGCGCTGCAGCGGGTCTGATCATGACTTTCGGCAGCAGCGACGCCTGTTGGGTTTCGCAGCCGCATGAGCGGCGGCGGTCTCGCCACCATGTACCGTTACGCGCGTGCAAACAGCGCCGCCCGCATGCCACCGATGAACCCGCCGCCAACGCGGCATGCCCACTATCTGGAGATTGAATGAGCACCTCACCGACCCCGGACCAGCCGCCGAAATCGCCCGCCAGCAACAGTTTGTGGGCCAGCGTGTGCAGCGTGGCGGCGTCGTTCTTCGGGGTGCAGACCGCGAAGAATCGGCAGCGCGATTTCACCCAGGGCAAGGCCGCGCACTTCATTGTCATCGGCCTGGTGATGACCCTTCTGCTGGTGGTGGGCCTGGTGATGATTGTGCGGCTGGTGTTGCACCAGGCAGGGGTCTGAACCCGCCCGGTCGAGGCATCGGGCACGCCGCGCGGTGGCCTGTACCCGCCCTCGGGATGGCCCGGCGGCCCGTTTGATCAGCCCGTCACGAATGGGGCGCTGAGGGCAGCAGCCTTCAGCGCCTGTGGGGGTTGCTCGGCGACCGCGGCCTACATGTTGCGGCGGTAGCGTCCGCCCACTTCGTAGAGTGCGTGGGTGATGTCGCCCAGTGAACAGACACGAACCGCGTCCATCAGCACTTCGAAAGTGTTCTGCTCGCTCATCACCGCCTCGCGCAGGCGGGCCAGCTGCTGCCGGCCCGGCTCGGCATTGCGCTCCTTGAAGGCGTGCAGGCGGGTGATCTGGCTCTTTTTCTCGTCGTCGGTCGAGCGTGCCAGTTCCACCTCGAACGCCTCACTGTCGCCCTTGGGATTGCGGAAGGTGTTCACGCCAATCAGCGGCAGCGAGCCGTCATGCTTCTTGTGCTCGTAGAGCATGGATTCATCCTGGATCTTGCCGCGCTGGTAGCCGGTTTCCATGGCGCCCAGTACGCCGCCGCGGTTGGCGATGGCCTCGAATTCACGCAGCACGGCCTCTTCGACGAGATCGGTCAGCTCATCGATGATGAAGCTGCCCTGCAGGCCGTTCTCATTCTTGGTGAGGCCGAATTCGCGGTTGATGATCAGCTGGATGGCCATGGCACGACGCACCGACTCTTCGGTGGGCGTGGTGATCGCCTCGTCAAAGGCGTTGGTGTGCAGCGAGTTGCAGTTGTCGTTGATCGCGATCAGCGCCTGCAGCGTGGTGCGGATGTCGTTGAACTGCATCTCTTGGGCGTGCAGCGAACGGCCCGAGGTCTGCACGTGATATTTCAGCTTCTGGCTGCGTTCGTTGCCGCCGTACTTGTGCTTCATCGCCACCGCCCAGATGCGCCGCGCGACACGACCGATCACCGAGTACTCCGGGTCCATGCCGTTGCTGAAAAAGAAGCTCAGGTTGGGCGCGAAGTCGTCGATGTGCATGCCGCGCGCCAGATAGCTTTCGACATAGGTGAAGCCGTTCGAGAGCGTGAACGCCAGTTGGCTGATCGGGTTCGCCCCGGCCTCGGCAATGTGGTAGCCCGAGATCGACACCGAGTAGAAATTGCGCACCTGATGTTCGACGAAATACTGCTGAATGTCGCCCATCATTTTCAGCGCGAACTCGGTGCTGAAGATGCAGGTGTTCTGACCCTGGTCCTCCTTGAGAATGTCGGCCTGCACCGTGCCGCGCACCGTCGACAAGGTAAATGCCCTGATCTTGGCGTGTTCTTCGGCACTGGGGTCGCGCTGGTTCTTGGCCTTGAACTGCGCGACCTGCTGGTCGATCGCGGTGTTCATGAACATGGCCAGCAGCATCGGCGCCGGCCCGTTGATGGTCATCGAAACCGAGGTGCTCGGGGCGCAGAGGTCGAAGCCGTCGTACAACACCTTCATGTCTTCAAGCGTGCAGATGGACACGCCGGAATTGCCGACCTTGCCGTAAATGTCGGGGCGCTCGGCCGGGTCCCAGCCATAGAGCGTGACCGAGTCAAAGGCCGTCGACAGGCGGTGTGCGGGCATGCCCTCCGACAGGCGCTTGAAGCGGCGGTTGGTGCGGAATGCGTCGCCTTCACCGGCGAACATGCGCGTGGGGTCTTCACCTTCGCGCTTGAACGGAAACACGCCCGCCGCAAACGGAAAATAGCCGGGCAGGTTTTCCTTCATCAGGAAACGCAGCAGCTCACCGTCATCCCCGAAGCGGGGCAGGGCGACCTTGCGCACCTTGGTGCCAGACAGCGATTCGGTGGTGAGCACGGTGGTCAGTTCCTTGTCGCGCACCCTGGTCACATGGGTGTCGCCGCTGTATTGCTTGACCACTTCGGGCCACTGCGCCAGCAGCTTGCGCGGTGCCGGCAACAGGTCACCCTCCTTGGCCTGCAACACCGGCTCGATGGCCGCCGCGGTGTTCGGGTCTGCACTGGCCAGCAGGCCGTGGCTGATGCGCAGCGCCTGACGCTCGCGGGCCACCTGCACCTGTGCCTCCACATCCTTGTGGTAGCCGCGGACCGTCTCGGCAATTTCGGCCAGATAGCGCACGCGGTCGGGCGGGACCACGGCCAGTCGGGTGGTGGAACTGCGCACGCTCACCGGTTTGAGCCGCGACTTTTCAGCCTTGAAGCCCTGCGCTTTCAGCGCCGGGAGGATGGCCTGATACAGCGCCGTCACGCCGTCGTCGTTGAAGCGCGACGCCATGGTGCCGAACACCGGCATCATGTCGGGCGCCTCGCCAAAGCGCTCGCGGTTGCGCTGGTACTGCTTGCGCACGTCGCGCAGGGCGTCTTCGGACCCCTTGCGATCGAACTTGTTGAGGGCGATGAAATCGGCGAAGTCGATCATGTCGATCTTCTCAAGCTGTGAGGCGGCGCCGAATTCCGGCGTCATCACGTACAGCGAGGTGTCGACGAACGGCACGATGGCCGCATCGCCCTGGCCGATGCCCGAGGTCTCGACGATGATCAGGTCGAAGCCCGAGAGCGTGCAGGCGGCAATCACATCGGGCAGCGCGCCCGACAGTTCACTGCCGGTGTCGCGCGTGGCCAGCGAGCGCATGTACACATTAGGCGTGTCGATGGCATTCATGCGGATGCGGTCGCCCAGCAGCGCGCCGCCGGTGCGCTTGCGCGACGGGTCTATCGAGATGATGGCGATGCGCGGCTTGTCGTCCTGGTCCAGCCGCAGGCGCAGCACCAGTTCGTCGGTGAGCGACGATTTGCCGGCGCCGCCGGTGCCGGTGATGCCCAGGCGCGGCGTGGTGATGGCTGCGGCGGCCTCGCGCAGCGTCTTGCGCAGCTCGTCGTCGTAGGCGCCATTTTCGATGGCGCTGATCACCCGAGCCAACGCGCGGCGATCGCCGCTCTGCAGTGCGTCGAGGGCCTTGGCGGGCTTCGGCGCCGCGGCCGTCACGTCGTAGTCGGCGCCCTGCACAAGGTTGTCGATCATGCCTTGCAGCCCCAGCGACGCGCCGTCGTCAGGCGAGTAAATGCGGGTGACGCCGTACTCCATCAGCTCCTTGATCTCGCTCGGCACGATCACGCCGCCGCCGCCGCCATACACCTTGATGTGCTCGCCGCCGTTCTCGCGGAGCAGATCAATGATGTACTTGAAGAACTCGGTGTGTCCCCCCTGGTACGAGGTGATGGCAATGGCCTGGGCGTCTTCCTGCAAGGCGGCGTTGACGATCTCGGCGGCCGAGCGGTTGTGGCCAAGGTGCACCACCTCGGCGCCGGAGGCCTGCAGGATGCGGCGCATGATGTTGATCGACGCGTCGTGGCCGTCGAACAGGGCGGTGGCGGTGACCAGGCGGATCTTGTGCCTGGCCTTGTAGGGCTCGGGCTTCTTGAAGGCGGCGGGGCTGGTCATGGGGCATCACTCCTGAAAGGGCGGCTGCATGGCGCGGGCGGTCTGCGCGATGGCGGTCAACGCGCGAGTCTAGGTGATGGTCAGCCCCTTGCCGATGCCCGAATCGCCTGTGACGGGTGATTGAATTTACAATGCCGCACCCCGGCGCTCATGCGCTGCGACTGGGCAATTGAGTGGAAAGGGACAGCGTATCGGTGGCGTTTGTGCGCGAGGCCTTGCACGGCGTCAGCGCACGCGGGGGCGACCCGCAGCGGCTGCTGGCCGACGCCGGCATTGCGCCGTCATTGCTGGTCGATCTGCAGGGCCGGGTCAGTGCGGCGGCGTTCGGGCGCCTGTGGCGGGCCTCGGCACTGGCGCTGGACGACGAACTCTTCGGGCAGGACCGGCGGCGGCTCAAGCTCGGCAGTCTGGCCACGCTGGGGCTGCTGTGTGTGCACACCCGCACCTTGCAGCAGGCCCTGCAGCGCGGCACCCGGCTGCTGAATCTGCTGCTCGATGATGTGCGCCTCGAGCTGCGCCACGATGCCCGGCGCGCCACCGTGGTGCTGCTGCCGAATGATTGCCCGGTCAAGGTCTTCGCGCATGAAACGCTGGTGATCGTGCTGCAGGCGCTGATCTGCTGGCTGATCGATCGGCGCATTCCCTTGCTGGAGGCCCAGTTTGCCTATCCGGCACCGGCGTGGGCCGAGGAGTATCCCCGCATTTATTCGCGCAACATCGCCTTCGATGCGGCGCTGACACAGTTCAGTTTTCCCGTCACCGATCTGCGGGCGCCAGTGGTGCAGACCGAACGCACCCTGCGGGAGTTTCTGCGCGACGCTCCGGCCAACGTGATCGTGAAATACCGCAACCCGCGCAGCCTCAGCACCTACCTGCGCCATGCGCTGAAGCATCGCAAACATGGCTTCGAGCTGAGTTTTGATTCGGCTGCCCAGGAGCTGGGACTCAGCCCCTCCACCCTGCGGCGCAGGCTGGAAGCCGAGGGAACCTCGTTTCGGCTGATCAAGGACGGCGCGCGCCGCGACGTGGCCATTCGCCAACTGCAGCAGACCCGGCGCAGCATTCCAGAGGTCGCCGAAAGTCTGGGCTTCGCCGAATCCAGCGCCTTCCATCGCGCCTTCACTAAATGGATGGGCATCTCACCCGGCCAGTTCCGCCAGAGTGGGCGCAGCGCAGCGGACCGATAAGCGTCTGCGGCAGCCGGCTTACTCCAACACGCCCATAAGCACGTCAACCACGACCTGAGTGGCGACGTTCAGAAGAACGAGATCGGCGCCAACCACCTGCCAGTCGTGTCCGTCATAGCGGGGCAGGCGGTTCAGCAGCGGCTGCGGCGCCATTTGCCTGGCGATGCCGGGCGGCAGCGGCTTGCCCCGCGCCAGGTTCTTGCGGATGCCGGGCGGCAGGGGCTTGCGACCGGTGAGCTGGTCCTCGATGGCCCACTGACGTACCTGCCGGGCAGACGGTACGCGCAACTGTGGCCGTGCGTCGGCGCGCTGCGATGCGCCGTGCCCGCGGTCTGCCGGCGGCCCTTTTTCCGCCAGCACCGCGCCGGGCGCCACGGACAGAGACAGCAGTGCTGCATACAGCGTCGCCGAGTGCTTCATGATGCTGATCCTTGAGCGGTGAACGGGGGAGCAGCTTATCCGTGTTTCCCGTCCCGTCGGTGAATGAACCGGCAGGGCGTGCGGCCCTCGCGCCCTTCGCCAGACAGGCACTTGCATCCCGCGTCGTCGCGCCGTAGTATCTGCGCCCTTTTTCGAGGTTCGTCTTTGAGGCGAACTGAACAACCATAACCCCACGGGGACAAGATGAAGACGGTCTTTATTAACAACCAGAACGCGCAGCGTGACTGGTACATTCTGGATGCTGACGGCCAAACACTGGGCCGACTCGCCAGCGAAGTGGCCAAGCGACTTCGCGGCAAGCACAAGGCGGAGTACACCCCCAACGCCGACAACGGTGATTACATCGTCGTCATCAACGCGGAAAAGGTGCGCACCACCGGCAACAAGGTCAACGACAAGACCTATTACCGGTACACCGGTTACGTGGGTGGCCTGAAGTCCCAGACGCTGGGCGAGCTGTTGGCCAAGCACCCCGAGCGCGTGATCGAAAAGGCAGTCAAGGGCATGTTGCCCCGCGGCCCGCTGGGCTTCGCCCAGTTCCGCAAGCTGAAGGTATATGCCGGAAAGGATCATCCGCATACCGCCCAGCAGCCCAAGACCCTCACGCTTTAAGGCCCCGAACAATGGTTATCAAGAAAGCTTCCGCCGAACAGAAATACGGCACCGGCCGTCGCAAGACCGCCACCGCCCGTGTCTTCATCAAGCCGGGTAACGGCGAAATCACCGTCAACGGCAAGACCGTTGAAGCGTATTTCGGCCGCGAAACCTCGCGCATGATGGTGCGCTCGCCGCTTGAGCTGATCGACGCGCTGACCCGCTTCGACATCAAGATCACCGTGGCGGGTGGCGGCCCCACCGGCCAAGCCGGCGCCATCCGTCATGGCCTCACCCGCGCGCTGATGGCCTACGACGAAAGCCTGCGTCCGCAGTTGCGCGAAGCCGGTTATGTGACCCGCGACGCCCGCGAAGTTGAACGTAAGAAAGTCGGTTTGCACAAAGCCCGCCGCGCCACGCAGTACAGCAAGCGCTAACGGCCACCCGGATGGCGTGTGCTGCAGCAGTACGCAGCCACGTCATTCGCATCCTTTTACGCGGGGCCCCGGCTCCACGTTTGGGAGATCGTCTAATGGTAGGACAGCAGTCTCTGACACTGTTTATCTAGGTTCGAGTCCTAGTCTCCCAGCCAACCGTCGAACCGGTCCAGAGCGGTTCGAAACAAAAAGCCCCGCCATGCGGGGTTTTTTGTGTGTGCGCCCCGCAGGGCGCAACTACCTCGGGGTGGGAGTCCACTACGGGCCCGGCAAGGGGAATCGTTAGCCGAACGGCAAGGGTGTCGCGGGCGACTGCGAATCTGAAGGAGGCCGAAGGAAAAGCGCTGGCCTGACGAACAGGATGCGGATAGGAGGCGGCGTGTCGGGGTGAGACGGCCCATATCGTCAAAGCCCGGTACTTGCACGGAGCGGCACGACGTATATCCGACAGGCATAAGCGTGAAGGTGAGTGCGCAATACCCGGGGAGATCTGGCTGTGCTGCCTGAGAGGGCTGCCGGCGTCGAGAGGCGCGGGGAGGGCCGGCCAGAAGTCAGCAGAGGCCATAGTAGGTGCGCCGCGCACCGAAGGGCCGAACATGAGTGAACGCGAGTAGGCCACGGCGGCGCGGGGGCGAACGAAAGCGGAGGCGGCCACCGAAGGGCTCATGGAGCAGGTGGTCGAGCGCGGCAACATGTGGGCGGCCTACGAGCGGGTGCTGCGCAACAAGGCGCGCCCGGTGCTGACGGCATGCGGGTGCAAGACCCGAAGGCGTGGTTGCAAGTTCACTGATCCGCCGATTCCTGGAAGCGGGCCTGATGCGAGATGCAATGGTGCAGCCGCGGAAACAGGGCACGCCGCAAGGCAGGCCGCTGTCGCCGCTGCTACCGAAGACGAGCGCAGGGTGACGGGCGTTGGCCGCAACATCCTTCAGGCGATGGCGCGTGGCGCGGGCGTCTACGACGTCACCCGCACCGGGCCAAGGTTCAGCCCGTCTCGCCAAACAGCTCCCGGCCAATCAGCATGCGCCGAATCTCTGAGGTGCCGGCGCCAATTTCGTACAGCTTGGCGTCGCGCCAGATACGGCCGGTGGCGTAGTCGTTGATGTAGCCATTGCCGCCCAGAGCCTGTATCGCCTGGCCGGCCATCCAGGTGGCTTTCTCGGCGGAGTAGAGGATGGCGCCAGCCGCATCCTTGCGGGTGGTCTCTCCGCGATCACAGGCTTTGGCCACGGCGTAGACGTAGGCGCGGCACACCGACAGGCCCACGTACATGTCGGCGAGCTTGCCCTGCATGAGCTGGAATTCGCCAATGGCCTGGCCGAACTGCTTGCGCTCGTGCATGTAGGGCGTGACCACGTCGAGACAGGCCTGCATCAGGCCCAGCGGGCCACCGGAGAGCACGACGCGCTCGTAGTCGAGGCCCGACATCAGCACGTTGACGCCGCGGCCCACGGTGCCCAGCACGTTTTCTTCGGGCACTTCGCAGTCCTGAAACACCAGTTCGCAGGTGTTTGAGCCGCGCATGCCCAGTTTGTCGAGCTTCTGCGCGGTGGAAAAACCGGGGAAGCTCTTCTCGATGATGAAGGCGGTGATGCCGCGCGGCCCGGCGTCGGGATCGGTCTTGGCGTAGACCACCAGGGTGTCGGCGTCGGGGCCGTTGGTGATCCACATCTTGTTGCCGTTGAGCACGTAGCGGTCGCCTTTTTTGTCGGCACGCAGTTTCATGCTGACCACGTCAGACCCGGCGCCGGGTTCGCTCATGGCCAGTGCGCCCACGTGTTCGCCACTGATCAGCTTCGGCAGGTATCGGGTCTTCTGGGCGGCGTTGCCGTTCTTGTCGAGCTGGTTGACGCAGAGGTTGGAATGCGCGCCGTAAGACAGGCCAAGGCTGCCCGAGGCACGCGACACTTCTTCCATGATCACCGTGTGCGCCAGATAGCCCATGTCGAGGCCGCCATATTCCGTGCCGGCCGTGACGCCCAGAACGCCCAACTCACCGAGCTTCTGCCACAGGCTGCGCGGGTGGGCATTGTCGCGATCAATCTGTTCGGCGACGGGGGCGATTTCGCGTTGGCAGAAGTCGCGCGTGGCATCGCGCAGGCTGTCGAGGTCGGCGCCCAGGTCAAGGTTCAGCAGTTTCATAAGCGTTCTTGAAGTCTCGTTCAGGCCGCGATACGGCCTTCGTCGCGGAGTTTGTTGAGGTGCATGCGAATGTTCATTGCCGCCAGCGGTTCCAGCCGCGGGTCCAGGCCGGCATAGAGTTGCGGCAGGATTTCGCCGACGCTCCGGCCCAGTTGGCTCAGTTGCAGAATGTCGGCCTCGCGCTGCTTGCGGTGAGCCAGCGTGGCGGCGATGCGGTAGGTGCCGCCCATGGCCATGCCGTGCGACGGCAGAATGACGGCGGGGTCGAGGTCGATCACCCGCTGCATGGAGGCGAAGTAGTCCGCCATGTTGCCGCCGTCTTCGGGAATCACCACCGTGCCGATGCCCTGGATCAGGTCGCCTACAAGGCACCATTGACGGCTCTCGGGCATCAGGGCCAGTTGGCCGGGATCGTGGCCCGGCACTTCGAGCACCTTCACCTCTTCGCCCTGCCAGCGGCAGATGACGTCGCCTTCGCGGTACTCGTGTATCTCGATGTCGGCAAAGGCGGCCGGGTGCCGGTCACGAATGCGTTTGCGAGTTTCAATGCTCATGCCCACGGTGGCGCCGAGGCGCATGGCCACGGTGTCGGCGCGCTCCCAATGGTCGGCGTGATGGTGGGTGATGAACACTTCATGCACGCCAATCTCGGCCGCGCGCGCCACCAGCAATTCAAGGTCTTCATCACTGGCCGGAGACGGGTCAACCAGAATCCGGTGACTCTGCATGTCGCCCAGCAGGAACGCGTTGGTGTGCTGCGCCGGCGGCAGCGTGTGCGAGCGCACCGGCAGAATCCGCACGCCCGCCAGTGGTTCGATCAGCCGCTGGCCGCCTTCGTTGCGGTCGACCCCATCCAGGCCGGGAATGGTCGTGGCCGCCAGGGACGCTGCCAGCGCGTGCAGTGTGGCGCGGGTGGGCGGGGCGACCAGCAGGCGGCCCTGCTCGTAGCGGCGGACCAGCTCAGTGGGCGGCGTCCAGAAGGCATCGGAGGCTTCGCGCACGTCAACGGTCAGCGACGGGCGACTGCGCAGTACCAGTTTGAAGAAATGGGTATTGAAACGGCGTTCGGCAATGGGTGGGGTGAGCGCGGTGCCCAGGTCCAGCAGTTCGAGAATGTCGCCGCTGTCGGCCAGTGCGTCGAGATCGATGCCCAACTCCTCGTCGCACTCCCGCGCCAGCGCCCGCAGCAGCCGCGGCGCGACCTCGGGCATGCGGCGTTCCAGGGCCGCGGGCGGGGTGCGCTCGTCTTCGGCATCGACCTTGCCCCCCGGAAAGGCGAAATAGCCGCCGAATGCCGGCATCTCGGGTTGGCGATGGGTCATCAGCAGGGCGCCGTCGTGAATCAGCGCCACCGTTACGGCATCTACGATCTTCATCCTTCGATCATATCGCAGCGGCGCATGGCGCCGTCTTGTTTGGGTACCATCGCCGCCCTTCTCTCGTCGCCGGATTGCCCCATGTGGTTCAAGCAGCTTTGCGTGTTTCAAATGGATGCCGACTGGACCCTGCCGCCCGCCGCGCTCGAAACCCTGTTGGCGCAGCGGCCGCTGGTCCCGTGCCCGGCGTCGGCCCCCGAGATCACCGGCTGGGTGCCGCCGGCCGATGACGGCGTGCTGGTGCAGTCACTGGGCAAACACCTGTTGATTGCGCTGGGCTGGGAGACCCGCCTGCTGCCCAGCGGCGTGGTCAACGATGCAGCGGCCGACAAGGCCGCAGCCTTCGAGCAACAGCGTGGCTTCAAACCGGGCCGCAAGCTGATGAAAGAGATCAAGGAACAGGTCGCCGCCGAGCTGCTGCCACGCGCCTTCACCCGTCGCACGGCCTTGCGCGCCTGGATCGACCCCGAGGCCAAGCGCATCGTGGTTGACACCGGCACGGCCAGCAAGGCCGAAGTGCTCATCGAGCACCTGCGTGACGCGCTGGGCACCTTGCCGGTGGTGCCCTGGTCGGTCGACAACTCGCCGGCGGTGACCATGACCGGCTGGTTGACCGCCGGTCAGGCGCCGGGGTCGTTCTTCATCGACGACGCCTGCGAACTCAGCGGCTCGGACGACACCCGGGCGGTGGTGCGCTACCTGCGCCATGAGCTGCTGCCAGCGCAGCTGAAGCGCCACATTGATGAAGGCCTGCGCGCCACGCAACTGGCGCTGACCTGGGACGGACAACTGGCCTTCACCCTCACCGAGCCGTTGATCATCAAGAAGGTGAAGTTTCTGGAGGCCGACAACGAAGACGCCGACCGCGTCGACAACGCCCAGTTGGCCTTCGAGGCCGATTTTGCCTTGATGACCGGCACCCTGGGCAAGGTGCTCGACCAGCTGCATGAGGTGTTGGGTTCTCAATAGGCCCCGACCGGCAAATGGTGCGGGGCGAGCGGCCGGGTTCGCCGCGCTTTCGTGACACTCCGATGACAGCGTATTCTTCCGGGTCTGTTCATTAATGATGCGTCCGCACCCAGTCAAGGGCAGCGGGCCGCGACACGGGAGCGCCGCACCATGACCAAGACCCTGCCACGCTGGATGCCTGCCGTGTTGATGACCGTGGGCGCCATGACCCTGGCCGCCTGCGGCGACGATATTGACGCCTTCAATGCCCCCGAGGGTGGCGACAACACGGCGCGCGTTTCCCCGTTGCCGCCCACCGCGCAGTGCGCCTCGCCGCTGCCGGCCGAGGTTCGCAACCAGACCGTGACCAGTCCGGTGGCCTCAGACCTCGATCCCACGGCCGAGAACATCACGCCGACCACCGACATTGCCATCAGCGTGCTGCTGCCCCCGCGTTGCGAGGGTGACCGGTTCGCGGTCGTGCTTCACAGCCACGGCTATGGCGGCAGCCGTCAGACGATGATCGCGCCCGATGGCCAGCCCGATCGCAGCCTGCCCAACTTTCCCTCGTTCGACGCCCTGACCCGGGCGCTGCCGCAGCGCGGCTATATCGTCGTCAGCGTGGACCAGCGGGGGCATGGCGCGTCGGTGCCGTCCAATGGCGGCGGCCTGGCCCGCATCATCGATCCCGCGGCCGAAACCCGCGATGCCATGACGGTGCTCGATTGGGTGTTCGACAACGCGGGCGCGCTCGGCGTCGCCACGCAGCCTGAAACCGGCATCTCGCGGGATTTCCGCGTCGGCACCCTGGGCTACAGCTATGGCGGCGGATTCCAGATGCCGCTGGCGGCGCTGGACCGGCGTATCGACGCCATCATCCCCAACGGCACCTGGCACAACCTGGCCTACAGCCTGTTGCCCGGCGACGTGGTGAAACAGGGCTTTGACGGGCTGCTGTGCCTGCTTGCCGCCACCGGTGGCGTGAGCAACACCCCCATCATCGCCACCTTGTGCAACCTGTTGGGTGTGCAAGGCTTGGGCGCCGCCGGTCTGCGCACCCGGCCGGACGTGTTCGAGGCGGCGTCGGAGCCCGGGCCGTTGTCGCCCCGCCCGCGGACGATCACCGAAGAAGAGACGCTGGACCTGCTGTTCACCCATGGCATGAACTATTTCCGCAACCGCCAGCGCGCCGGACAGCCCTGGGGTTTCGGCGAAACCGAGGCGGTACTGCGCCCGGTGCCGGCGCTGTTTCTGCAGGGCAACCGCGACGTCATCTTCAATCTCACCGAGGCTTACTGGAACTGGCGGTACTTCCGCGACGCCGGCGGCGACGCGCGCCTGCTCTCCAACGAGGGCGCGCACATGAACCCGCTGGCCGACCAAATCGAGGGCGATGCCGGCTGCGGCGCGGTGTCGGGGCTGGATGCCGCCCTCGGCTGGCTCGACGTGCACCTGCGCGGCGCCTCGCCGTTGGCGCTGATGATGATTCCCCGCGTCTGCATCTCGGTGGCCGACACAGCCAATGCCAACACTGCGCCGGCGCGCGGCGTTGCACTCGAAAACTTCCCGGTAGGCCGGCAGCAGGGCGCGGGCGCGGTGGTGGCCAGCCTGGCCAACTTCTCGGCCACGGTGACCTCGCTCTCGCCCAGCCCCGAGTTCGTGCCGGTGACCACCATCAGTCGCGACGGGCTGGTGTTGGCGGGCGCACCCAAAATCGCGCGCCTCGAAGTGACGCCCGGCCCCACCGTGAACATCACCCGCGCGCTGGTGGGGGTCGGCATTCGCCGCGACGGCGCGCTGATCCTCGTCGATGACCAGGTCACCGGTTTCATCGAGGGCATTCACACATCGAACCGCGAGGTGGGTAACGACGCCGTGCTGCTGCCCGCTGTGGGCGAGATGCTGCGGGCCGGTGATGAAGTGGGGCTGATCTTCTTTGAGCGCAATGTCCAGTTCGCGTCCATCGTCAGCACCCAGACCCTGGGTGGCATCACCGGGCTGGTTGGCTTTATCGGTGGTGTGGAATTGCCACCCATCACCAGTGTTCTCAACCCTTTGCTGGGGGTGCTGACCGCGCCGAATCCCCATACCGTCACCGGCGAAGGCGTGGAACTGCCGATCTTCGAGCCGGGGGTGTTCGCCGGCAGCCGCTGGCGCTAGTGCACCGCGTCCAACAAAGCGTTAGGAGATGCCGGATGCGATGGGGTGCAGATCAAGGCG
>OJDA01000042.1_pt1 | contig 63559 bp, 70 predicted proteins | sample 1592551 | NCBI WGS metagenome assembly OJDA01 (sample SAMN05416810, study PRJEB24817) | seawater metagenome | isolation source: Sea water | place: Canada:Atlantic | collected 2013-07
CGTGCTCCTTAAGGGTGGCGTGGTATGCCTCACACACGAAATTTTTGACACCCTCTGCGTACGATGTCCCGAGTCTTGTCTCGTTCGCCCACCGCGACGATCACCGCCCCCGACACGATCCGGCCCGCCTGTCGGGTCTTCACGTACGTGGCGTCGAGCCACAGGTACGGCCAGTCACCCTCGATCGGCCGATCCAGAAACGCATGGACGCGGTCGTCGATGTCCTCGCACAGCCGTGACGCCTGGCTCTTGGAGATCCCGCTGCCGCCCATGGCCTGCACCCGAGTGTCCACCAAGCGCGTCGAGATGCCCTGGATGTACGCCTCCTGGATTACCGCCGTCAGCCGCCTTCTCAGCCGTCCGCCGCGGCTCCAGAAAGCCCGGAAAGTAGCTGCCGCGCCGTAGCGTGGGAATGCGCAGCTCGACCATCCCAGCCCTCGTCTGCCAGTCCCGCTCGCGGTAGCCGTTGCGCTGCGCCAGACGCTCGGCATAGGCCGCCCCAGTCAGCGCGCCGACCTCCAGCTCCATCAGCCGCTGGCTGGCAAAACCGATCATCTCGCGCAGCAGATCGGCGTCCGGGCTCTTTTCCAACAGCGCCCGCAGGTTCATCATCTCATCGGTCATCTGTGGTGTCGAAACCCAAACCTAAACCAGTTGCCACCGATGACCTCCAGAACCTACTCCACGTTGTGGGACACGACCCGTCCCGCGGCGTGGCATGTCGCCGCGGCTCCTGAGGCTCATCCGAGACTTGCACCAGAAAATGCCGTCGGCAATCAGCGACAATTCAGACTTGAAGGTTCTCACGAGCGCATTTGACCAGTGAGCAGCGGTTTGAAATGTGGGCATCCGAATCAAACGTCAGGACTTAACGTCATAAAAATCAATTTGCTAGGCAACATATGCTGCTGATGATCGACAACTACGATTAGCATCCATCAAGCTCCACCGTGTTCCATGGAGAAAGTGTAAGTTGTTGATTTGTATTGATGTGACTTCCTTGGTGGTCTGGTGAAGGCTAGACCAATCTGCTGCAAGTGTGTATATTTCTGTGTATATAGGGCCTCAAGAGAGGTGATATACACACATGGCCATGAACCTGCTCTCGGCCAGGAAGGTCGAGACCATTCCTTCCCAAAAAGAACCGTACTGGCTCAAGGACGGGGGCAGTCTATTTCTGTACGTCACGCCTAGCGGAAGCAAGTTGTGGCGCTACCGCTATCGGCTTGGCGGAAAGCCTGCCATCTACGCGATCGGCAAGTACCCCCAGGTCTCACTGGAGGCGGCGCGGACCGAGCGGGATCGCGCGCGGGAACTCGTCAAGAAGGGCGTACACCCCGTGGTGGAGAAGAGAGTCAACATCTCCACTCAGCTTGAAAAGAACGAGAACACCTTTGAGCCAGTGGCTCGCAGATGGATGGCGAGCAACGTGCAGTGGAGCGAGGGTTACGCCGATCAAGTCAAGCGCACTTTGGAGAACGATGTTTTTCCCAAAGTGGGCAAGCTGCCGGTCAGCTCAATCCGGACTGCTCACCTGCGCCCCGTCATTAAGGATGTTGCGGAGCGCGGCGCTCCCACCGTTGCGATCCTGATCAGGCAATTGTGCAGCCAAATCTTCGCATACGCGGCGGGTGAAGAGCTTTGCGACAGTGATCCGACGGCGCTGCTGAAACGGTCGGTCAAGCGCCCCCGAGTTCGACACCATCCACCGCTACCGTGGCAAGAGATCCCGAAGTTCTTGAGCCGTGTGGATGATGCAGGTTACCGGGTCACTGTCATTGCACTGCGATTGATGGCCCTCACTTATGTCCGCACGGCCGAACTGCGCAAGGCGCACTGGTCCGAGTTCGATCTGGACAGTGCGATGTGGACGGTTCCTGCGGGGCGCATGAAGATGCGCGACCCTCACATCGTTCCGCTCTCGAAGCAGGCCATCGTGCTGTTGAAAGAACTGCACACGCTGACAGGCGGAGGGAAGGTGCTGTTTCCCGGCTTCAGGAAGCCGGGAACGGTTATGTCGGCTACGACGCTCAACAAGGTGTTGGAGCGCATGGGCTACGGTGGACAGTTTTCTTCGCACGGCTTCCGCTCAACAGCGACCACGCTGCTCGGCTTGTTGAGCTACCCAGAGAACCGGGTTGATCTGCAACTGGCCCACTCGAAGCGGAAGAAAGATTCGTCGCGCGCACCCTACGACCACACCAAGTACATCGCATCGCGGAAGATCATCATGCAGGATTGGGCGGACATCCTCGATGCGATGGCTCGTGGCGATTCGATGAACGAGGTCATGGCAACCTTCGGGCCGCTGTCGAAACGGCGCAGGGCCTTGCTGCGGGTCATCGAGCGGGAGTGAGGCGCGTGCCGGGCTGAGAGGCTGCTCAGGACATTGAGCGGGCGCGTCGAAGAAAGCCCTCTTGAGGCTCCGTCAGGGCAACGTCGGGTCTAATCAGGTAGGCGGTCACGATCATCGGTGCGTTCGCCAGCGGCCGCAGGGCGATGCCCTGGTATCGATACCCGGCAAGTCTCGTGGATGGGGCCACGGCGATTCCGTACCCGGCTGCGACCAGCGTCATGGCGACCTCGAACGTACTGACGGCTGCTTCGCGGTCCCACAATTCGTTCTCGAATGCGCTCTGTGCGAGCGTGCGCCACGACTCTTCGGCCGTTGATCGCGCGTAGATCAGCGGCTGTTTGAGCGCTTCCTGGCAAGGTACTTCCCGGTAGGCCAGCAAGTGGGATCGCTTTGCCACAGCGACGGCCAGGGTGTCGTGCCACAGCGGTTCGCAGACCCAGCCAGGCCACTCCCGATGGGTGGCGGACAACGCGAAGTCGAAGCCGTCCCCAGGTCGTTCCTGTTGTTGTCCGGTGGCCGCCGTGTCGATCAGAACGGCCAGGGTGTCCGGGTCTTCGGCGCGCTGTATGGCGAGCACGTCGGCGAGTTGGGGAGGAACCCAATCGCCGAGGACTGCCAGGTGGATTTCAGTGGAGACGTCGATCGATCTCACGTGCAACTTCCGAAGGCGCTAAGGCATGGAAACTTAATCGAATGAGTTAAGTTTAACGTGGTTTATATCGTCGCGCTGATCGACGCTTTTGGCAATGCAAAAGCGATCGATTCAACGCGGCCGACCAGCCGGGACAACAACATACGAAGCGGAACCAGCGATCGCGTTTGGGGCAGTGGTGCGGGAGGAAAGAACGGACCAGGGGATCGCACAGGAAACGCTGGCACACCTGGCCGGAATCGAGCGGTCGCACATGGGCAAGATCGAGCGGGGCGAGCACATTCCCACGCTTCCTCTGATCCTCAAGATCGCCCGCGCCCTGAAGTGCAGCTCTGCCCACCTGATGGCTGCGATGGAGGCAAAGCTGGCCGAACCGGACCCGCCCAAGCGGGGCAACTGAGGGCGCCGGCGTCGCATCCTATTCCTGCTCGTCATCGTTCTTGGCATGAAACGCCGAGTCGTCGCGCTTTGCCTCGGTGTTGGCGAGGCGCAGGTAGGGATTGTTTGGGGGGGTCTCATGGAACAGCGTCTCGGGGCTGGTCAGCAGGTATCCGTGCAGCCGCCTGGACTTGCGAGGCCCCGTCACTTCGCAATTCCAGATGTTCAGCCCGCTGGCCTGCTTGCGGTGCAGGCCCAGCTTCTCGAACCGCTTCTGTACCCACTGCCATTCCGGTAGCTTGTCCTGCTTGGCCAGGGCGGTGATCTGCGGGTGCTCCTGCGCGTAGCGCTGGAACACGCCGGGACTGACGAGATACGCCGTGCCGGCCACGGTATGTACCAGCGCCTTGGCGTCGTTGATGATGAGCTTGCGCGTCTGGATGCTCTGACGCAGCCACGCGAGAAAATGAGCACCGGATGGATTGGCGTCGTCTTGGTGTACTGCTTGGACCGGCGTGGTGTCGGCGGGCTTGTGGTCCGGCAACGGCGTGGGCTTCTCAGCGAGGGGCTGAAGCGGCACGGCCGTAGCAGTGGACGCGGGAGACGAATCGAGCAGTTCCAGCAGTTCCTCGACGCTGCTGTCGGCGGTCGTTGGTGTGGCGGACTCGGTAGTCGCCGGGGCGGATTCCCCTGTTTCCACGTCGATGGCCTCGGGTGCGGGTGTCTGTGCCGCCGACCCTTCCGGCTCCACCTGCACGGTGCCCGCGAAGGCTGCCGGCCGGTCGGACGCTTCCCAAATCATCGCGGGGGACAGTTTCAGGAAGGTGAAGCTGTGCGACCAGCCGGCATCGCTCGTGACTGAGGCTTTCCAGATCGCCTTGCCGTCCGGCGTGGCCAGGGCGATACCATGGTCCTGAAGCACGTTGAACACCGCCGTGTTGCTGGCTGGAATGCCATCGATGCCCTGCGATAGCAGATGCGCCCGCAGCTTGTCGGAGACGGTCTTGCTCACCAGCCAGAGTGCGTCCTGGGTCAGCCAGCCGTCCGAAGCCTGGGGCTGGTTCAGTTTGAATTCCTCCTTGAGCAGATAGCGCAGGCCGTCGAGCAGCTTGCGTTGCAGCGCGTGCTTGGGTGCGGCCAGCGCTTTGTTCGGGTCGCCGCCGAGTTCGTGGGCGACCGAAGCCTGGTCGGCCTGCACGACCAGCTCGCCAAGCGTGCCGGCGTGCTCGTACTGGCCGGCCAGTACGTACAGCAGCGAAGCCCACAGATCGGAGAAGCCGTTGAGCCAGTCGAGAATCTCGCGGTCCAGCAGCCGGATGTACAGCAGTCCGGTGGCGGCACTGTGCAGCCGATACTCGCGGTCCTTGCGGTAGCGGAAGCGATACGGCCGCTGCAACGGGCCATGCCAGGGATGCCAGAGAGTGCCATCGGCATATTCGACATGCAGATCGACGGCGATCTTGCCGATGTCGTGCAGCAGGGCTGCGTAAGCGGTGCCCGCAGTCCAGGCCTCGGCCTGGGCCGCCTGCGCTTCCGGCGTCACGCCAGCGGGCAGCAGATGCGACTGTCGCAGCTTCAATGCGTAGGCCACGATCTCCAGGCCGTGATCCAGCATGCCGCCCGGATAGGCGTGATGGTGACTCTCGGAGGCGGGGAACTGCTGCACCAGTTCGGCGTAGCGCTCCAAGGGCGTCAGGTACAGCGCGGCGAATTGCTTGCGCGACAGCGAGGTCCGTTGCCAGATGTGTTCCAGCAGCTTCCGCCGGCGCGGCGTCGCCAGCAGCGAGGCGGCCGACTCCGGCTTGGTTAGCCCTTGGGGCATCGCTATGGAGGCGGTGGACGGTGCGCCGGCGGTTGGCACCCTTTTGCGTTGGAACAGCGAGAACATGACGACACCCGAGTGACGGACTGGCGGGAGAGTCTTTTGGCCTTTTCCGGGTAGGGCCTTTCCCCTTGACCCCGTTCCCTTGCCCCTTCCCAGCCCTTTGGCCTTTATGGAAGCCTTTGGGTATATGGCCGTTACCTCGTGGGCGCCACGATCAATGCGGTATGGGGCAATCCCGGCAAGCGGGGAACGCTGCTGAAGCGTTGTCAGGCTTGGCCCAGGCCGGCGTCGAGTGCATCGGCTTGGGCTGTGAAGTCTTCCGGGCGACGCTTGCGGAAAGTTTCCAGGTTGCTGAGTTTCCAGCGCAGCGCCGGCAATTGCGCGGCGTGCTGGCATTGCAGCAGGGACCAATCGGGCTGCGCGCGCGTCAACCCGCTCAGGAATCGCTTGTGCTGCGCGCTCAACCGCCCAGGCAATTCGTGCCGCAACCGGGCGCGGGCTTCCAGCAGCGTCTCCAGGGAGCAGTCCACTTCGGTCATGCCGACAAAGGCCCGCTCGTACTCGCCAGCGATGTTCTTGTCGTTGCCGAACAGCACCTCATGGGTCGGTCGGTTGTGCCCCGCCAGGTAGACCACGAAGCATTCGACCATGCCGTCGCTGATGCCGCCCGATTCGTAGAGCTGCCACACGTCGAACAGGTCACGCGGATGCTGCCGGTCCAGCGCGGCCACCAGCTTGCCGGCGTACAGCTCGTCCGGCGCCAGGATCGGCACTTCCAACTCGACACCGAACAGGTCGCTGGTCCTGGCGCTCAGCGGCCGCCTTTCGGCGGGCAGCACGGTGCCACGGAATACGACGTTGACCTCGATCTTTACCTGGCTGCTCTCGTTCTCGACGATCAGCTTGGTATCCCCCAGATCCTTGCTGCGGACCAGGCGTGTCTGTACGCCGAGCGGCGCAACGCGCGTGGCGATGGCGGCCAACTCCTGGTTGATCGCCTGTAGCGCTTCCTCGCGCGGTACCTGCCACGGGAGATACACCACGTCGATGTCCACGGACAGACGCGGCATGTCCTGCACGACGAGATTGATCGCCGTGCCGCCTTTCATCGCAAAGATGTCGTTGGCGAACACGTCGGGCACGATGGCCAGCAGCAGGCGAACAGTGTCCGCGTAGGTCTTATCCATGAGGTCTCAGACTCAACAGGCTACCGTCATCGAGTCGGCCCATCCAGCGCGCGGCGCTGCCGGTGCGAACCGGGTACTGTTCCAGCAGGGCATCAACATCGACGAGGCTCGTCTCGCGCGACCAGGTGAGGAACAGGCGCACGGCTTTCACACTGGTGCAGCAGGACAGCAGTTGCCCGAGCAACTCCTTGCGGGGTGAGCGCAGCCCATCGAAGAGATTGCGTGCTTCTTCGAGGCTTTGCTTGACGCCGACCTCGTACAGCAGTTCCAGCACGGCGCGCTCGGGAACCGCCACCCGCAGGAGGTCGGGCAGGCCCGGCGGCGTGATCAGGGTCTTGTTGGCCAGTGGCGTGTCCGGCCAATCGAACAGACGAGCATGGACATAGCGGGCCGGAAATCGTGAGGTGAACCATCGCGGCAACGTGAAGCGGCTATCGCCCCACAGCACCAGGGTGTCCCGGCCGCCCAGGTTGTGCTGCACGCCTTGCAGGGCCAGGGCGCTCTTGCCGCCGACATGCAGGCCGGGCACGCGCTGTTGCAGGAACTTCAGGGCACCGTAGACCCCGAAGTCATCGTTCGGAAAGGCATAGATGCCCTGAGCCAGGCGCACGAGCCAACCCCCATCGGCGTAGTGGGCGGCGAGTTGGGGCGACACCCCGAACTGGTTCAGGGTGGCAAGGTCGAACGGCGCTCCACGGGGTAGCTCCGCCTGCAGACGCTTGATTACCTGATGTCTAGGATTTCCGTTCATGTACGAAAAATAGCACAGAATCCAATCAATCAGAAGCGCTCCGCATGAAAAACGCATTGAAAATAACATCATGTTTTATTTTTGGCTCAATATCTAATCAAGGCGACGAGCTGCTGTCTGCCCTTCCCAGCCGTGTATAGGGCAACCATGGGTATCCAGCCACAGACAAACGGGTTCTGGCCCATGCCGCTTTGAAAGCGGAAGGCAGCCTGTGTCCTGCTTACGATGGGCCTTTCCGCAGTGGGATGGAGCACAGCTTATGCAGCACGACGCACCAAAGGATTCCTGGATTGACAAGGTAAGGAAAATTCCTTACCATCGAGGCATGAGGATCAAAGACAGGAGCCCAACCATGCCCGGCATCCACGAACTCGCCACACTCACGTCCAAGGGGCAGATCACGTTGCCCAAGTCCATCCGGCAGGCGCTGGGTGTGACCACCGGCGGCAAGGTGGCCTTCGAGCTGCGTGGTGGCGAAGTCGTCGTCACTCGCGCCGAGGCCGAGCACGAAGACCCGGCGATCGGCGCTTTCCTGGGCCTGCTGGAAGCGGACATCCGCAGCGGCAGGAACGTCGGAGCGCTGCCGGTGGAACTCGCCCAGACCATGCTCGCCAACGTGGGCCACGCCTCGGACCTCGATGAAGACATCGAGGGAGAAGTGGCACTTTGATACAGCGTCACGGATGGGTGCTGCTGTTCCATGAGTGCATCGTGGAGCAGCTTCAGAAGCTGCACGCGGCGGCCGGACGCGCCGAGCGCAATGATCCAAAGGGCTTCGAGCGCAACGCCAACGTCAAGCTGTTTCATGCGTTGAGCCAATTGATCCTGGAGACGGTGCCGAGCGATCCGGCACGGGACGAATACCGCCAGGGCAATACCCTCGGGCCAGCCCATCGGCACTGGCGGCGCGCGAAGGTCGGACGGCGGTTTCGCCTGTTCTTTCGCTACGACTCCAAAGCGAAGACCATCGTGTTTGCCTGGGTCAACGATGAGCAGACGCTGCGCTCGGCGGGCAGCAAGTCCGACCCCTACGCCATGTTCGAGAAGATGCTCGAACGAGGGAATCCGCCGGACGATTGGGACAGCCTGGTTGCCGCGAGCCGGTCTGATTGGTCTACACAGGAGAAGCGATAAATCCTCCGCATGAGGTAACAGTGATGAACGCGACGCCCCGTACCACAAAAGCAGAACGCGCCGGCAGATGGCTCGGCCATGCGTGGCGTGGCCTTGCACGGCAAGAGGCCCGCGCCATCCAATGGCTGGCGGGCAAAGGACTGCCGGCCGGCGTAGCACGGCTGCTGCTCTGGATCGTGAAGCTCGTCGTGTTCGGCGTGCTGCTGTACGCAGCGTTCTGGCTGGCCTTGCTGCTCGCGTTCGCGCTGCTCGCCGCCTGGCTTGTGCGCAACGCCGACCTGGATGAAGAGAAGCAGCCTGAACTCAGGGACGGTCATTCGGGTGCCGGCGTCTACGACAAGGACGACTGGCGCATCGACCTGGGCGATCCCGACGACCCGTAGCTGTTGCAGCAGACCGGGAACGACTCCTTACTTCGCAGCGCCTTTCGTCGCCGCCGCCATGGCGAGGCGCGAGCCGCTACTGCCCGCCGACTTCGCATCCGTCGTGCCGGTGATGAACCCGCCGAGAATGTTCCCCGTCCTGACCCCGGCCCACGTCAATGCAACGACCCAGAAGCCCGGCAGGATGATGAACATCGTCGCCATCACGAAGTTCAACAACATATCGCCGAAGGCGTTGTTCAAACCCATCAGCGGATTGAAGTTGCTGTGCGGCGAGTGCCAGCCGTAGAGCGCGTTCAAGATCGTGGAATCGATCCAGCGGGCGAGCTGGAACCAGAAATCGACGAAGAACAGCGAGAACTGCACGGCAGTCACCGTCACCACCGTTCGCAAGTCGTAGGTGCCGAAGATCAGCACCAGCGGAATGCAGATGACCATCGCCATCTTCAGGAACGACAGGATCATGGGCAACGCCTGACGCACCACATCCATGGCCGGAAACATTCCGAGTGATCCTACCGTCAGCCCCACATCCGATACGACGCGGGTGGCGACGTTGGGGAGCGTCATACCGATCTGACCACCGTAGTCGGTGTAGACGTGTCCCTGGTTCATGACCTGTTGCCGTGGTGAAGCGATGGCACGAATCACGGCATCGTCGGCCTGGGCCTGGCTCAGGAAACCGGCCCATTGGCCGAGCCGGGACAGCAGGCCCGGATCAACCTGGGCCAGCAGGCGATCGCGCAGCCCATCGCCGCTGTCCGCCCACCACTGCCGACAGGTCGGATAGCCGCCGCCAGTGGAGACTTCGGCGAGGCCGGCGTCGCGCGTGTCGTCATAGGGCCAGGCGTCGCGTGGTCCGCGCGAGCGATACGTATCGTAGAAGCCGGCCGTGTCCAGGAAGAAGCGCGAACCGATCCAGGTCACGTCGTTCATCTGCTCGTCGCCGAGCGTAGGCCGGCTCATGAACAGCCTGGCGCGAGCCGGCCCGTAGCAGTCGTGCGTGAAGTCGGCGACTTCCTGGGCCAGCACCGGGTCGGCGATGCGCGTGCTGTCGATCTCCATGCGCATCTGCCGCAGGTCCGTGCCGCAGGGGATCGCCGCCACGGCGGCGCCGGTGACGGCCTTCGACAGCGAGTGCATGAAGAACCACCAGACCGGCACATGGGCACTCTGGTTGTTCATCGTCGTGAACGAAGTGGACCAGTTCGTTTCCGAGGGCAGCGGCACATTGACCTGGCATTGGGTCGAGCGCGTGCGATCGAACTGGATGGTGCTCAGGTCAACGGGAATGAAGGGAATGCCGGCGAACATGATGACCACCATCGCCACCCACACGCGGTTCTCGATGCGCATGGACGAGAGCACCCCCTTGTTGCCTTCGTCCGCGCCTTCCGCACGGGCCTTGAGCCATTCCTGCACGACGATGGCGAGGAACGGCAGCGCGAAGATGCCGCTGGCCACCAGCACATTCCAGATGCCGTTGTTGATGATCCAGGCAACCAGTGTCAGGTAATACTCAAGATAGTCCGTGGTGTAGAGGGTCATGGTCGTCGTCCCGCATTGCTACGGTTGTCGCAGCAGCACGCTGATTTCGAGCAGCACGATGGCGGCGACGGCGCCGACCTCCGCGCGCAGCAGGCGCTGATGCGCTTCGCGGGATGTGTCGCGTTCCCGGAGGCGGCGACGCATCCACATCCACCCGTAGGCCGTCGCGCCATACAGGCACAGCCGCCAAACGAGGAAGTAGCCGGCATGCTCGTCCAGCCACCGACTCCATGTGTCCGCATCACCGACGAGGCGAATGCCGACGAGGTTGACGGCCACGGCGACGAACACGATCAGCGCAATCCATCCCAGCGTGCGTCCGAGTTGCCGGTTGAACAGCCACTTCCGCAGCCCGATCCTCATGGCGGATTGCCGGGGTTCTGCGGCCGCTGGATGGCGTCGAGGCGATCGCGCTCGGTGTCGCCCTGGTAGATGCCGCGCGAGCCGGCGCTGCGCGTGCCGTGCCGCTGGATGATCGCCATGGGCGAATTCGCTGCCAGTTCGCGCCGCAGGTCCAGTTCGGTCTTGAGGTTGTTGATCTCCTGTTCCAGCAGGCTGCTTTCGTGGGCGATGGCATCCTGCGCGAGCTGGTTGGCCGCGACGTTGGGCTCCTTGCGGCCGGCGAGCAGCGTCCGCTGCAACAGCAGGGCCTTCTCCAGCACGCTGGCCAACGCGACTTCGGAGGCCAGGCGCCGCGCGAGCACATCCTGGTCCGGTTCGTCGCGCAGCGCCTCGATGACGCCGCGCGTGATCGGCAGTGAAGTGCTGCCGGCCGCTTCCAGGTTGTCGAACGTGGTCGCGCTGGCACCCGTCACCAGATCCCGCAGCGCCTCCAGCCTGGTCTCGTACTCTTCCTGAATCAGGGGCGTCAGGCCGACGCCGGCGGTGGCCTGGGTCTTGAGGCAGCCATCGCAGGTCCGATGCTCTTGCTCACCCAGCACGCGGGTTGCCCAATCGGTGGCGGCCTGGGGAGAAGGCCAGGTCTGGCAGCTCAGGCGATTACCGCAGGTGATGCTGTCGATCGGCGAGGTATCGGTCGCGCCGCGGCCGTTGAGCAGGTTGTAGCCGGCGCGGGTCACGTCGCTGACCACGCGGATGGGATTCTGTCCGGCGCCGCCGGCATTGTCGCCGCCGACCCAGGGCACACCGTCGTTGCCGCGACTGGTCTCGGCCTGTTCGATCGCCGATACGGCGTCGGTGCTGGCCACGGCCTGCTTGAGCGCCATGCCCTCGGCCAACTGGTCCCAGCCGAGCTGACCGCCCGCCGCGTCGGCCATGCGGTTGGCGATCGCGCGGCAGGTGAGCTTGCTGCGGTCGAAATCGAGCCGTGCCTGCAAGATGCCGTTGGTCAGCAGGTTGTACAAACCGGGATCGGCGCGCTGGATGATGAGCGCCGGCAGCGACGCCACGGCCGCCGTGGCGTTCTGGATCACCTGGCTCATGATGGTCTGGAAGCCGTTGGTGATGCCGTTGAGCTGGTTCTGCAGCGTGGTGGTGATGCTCATGTCGCCGCAGATCAGGTTGCTGTTCCAGCCGATACCGACACCGAGGTGCTGCATCTGGCCGACCGGCCCCATCGACACCGCCCGGCCGCCACCGATGCTGTACAGCACGTCATCGCCGATGACGCTGCCGCGATGATGCACGCCGTAGTCATTGACGCTGGTCTGCGCCCACAGCGGGTTGCTCATCGCGGCCAGGATGCCGGCAAACAGGATGCTGCGCGCCAGCCGCGTCATGGTGAAAGGATGTGAATGCGAGGACATGCTCATGGGCCGCACCTCAGTTGAAATCCGTGCTGCCCAGGAACACCTGTCCGCGCCGCTGGCAGCAGGAGTACGGGCGCCACAGTGCCCAGGCGTAGTCGCCTTGTTGCGCCTGGATGCGGACGTTGTTGTGCGGGAAGACCGCGCAGGAGGATGACAGCCGAGGCGTCAATTCCTGCCACTTTCCCGTGGAGGCATCGCTTTCCACCAAGGCACCTGCGGGCCAGTAGCCCGCGCTCGCATTGGCAAGCAGCGGCTGATAGACATGGACCTGCCCACGCCGGGTCACGATGTCGCCGGCACGCTGCGCGACGACGGCAGCCGCCTTGTAGTCGTCCACGTGATGCAGGAAACCACCGCGCGGATAGACGTTGCCCCAGAGATTCAGGCCGGTGCGCGTGCCGATTTCGCGCATCCCAGGGATCAGTGCCTCGGGGTACACGGACTCGGGGATGTTGTAGCGCCAGGCCAGGGTATCGAGCGTGCTCAGCAGGTACGGCATGAACGCCGTGCCCGCACCGGTGCAGGAGTAACCCAACTGGCTGACGAACTCGCTGAAGATGGTGGTGCCTGGATGCCCGATCACGTCGGCGTTCTTGAACTTCGCCAGGTTGTTCTCGTGTTCTTCGTTCGTCGTGCCGTCACCGCCACCTTGAGCGGTGGGATTCGGCATGCTCATCGCGCGCACTTCCACCCAGGGGTTCCCGCCGGTGTTCGAGTAGCTCGACACGACAGCATCGGGAATGTAGTGCTGCACCTTGACCGAGGTGCGCACCGTACAGCCGGTGAGCGTGCAGTACAGCCAATAGCAAATGCCCTGTACGCGATACGACAGGCAATCGGGCGACAGCACCGAGCCGGTGATGGTGGCGGTGTTGAGTGCGAAGGCGGAAGCGGCGGTACCCAGCAGGACGGACGCCATGCCGGTGCGCCATGCGCGGCGGGATAGCTTCATGGCTGCGCCCTCCGGTATTCCTCGATGCGCGCCAGCGCGCGCGACACGTCGGTTTCGCCGTAGACGACGTAGCGCCGATCGACGACCACGGCGGGAATCTTGGTGACGCCCAGGCTCCAGGCATCGGTCACGCCCTGGTAGGCGTCGGCCAGGCGTCGCTGGAGCGGTGCGCCGCCATCCTGCAGCCGCTGCCGGACGATCGCGGCCGCCTGTGCCGGGTCGGCGGGAAGGTTTGCGGCCAGCTCCTCCTCGATGTGGGCCGGCGCGTCCAGCTCGACGACGTAGACGCCAGCAGGTGCTTCGATGGCGTGATGCCGGTCGGTGAATACCCGGACGTCCGCCGCTGCGGCGTGGGCCATCATGGTCAACGCCATGACCAGCGCATACGAGGCAATCGCCGAGCGGCGCCGGGTCCGGCGATGCAGCGCTTCGGCGCGTTGAAAGCGTGGGGGCATAGCATGGCTCCCGTAGGGTCGATACTTACAAGTAGTCGAACCGATAGACGGGATTCCTGCCATCAACAAAGCGAGATGCTGCGTGTCCCCTTTTATTCGGGCTCCTGCTCTAGTCCTAGCAGCGTGCCGATCCGCTCACAGAGTCACGGTTTTCAGGATCAATCCCACAATAGCGCAGGTAGCGATGACCTGGATGACGCTGCGCTTGTAGCGGAACAGTGCTGCGGCCGCTCCCAGCGCGATCAGTGCCGATATCCAGTCGAAGCGCCCGGCCAGCCCCTCGGGCCACAGCACGTGGTAGGCGAAGAACACGGCCAGGTTGAGGATCACACCGACGACCGCTGCTGTGATCGCGGTAAGCGGCGCCGTGAAGCGCAGGTTGCCATGGGTCGATTCGACGAGGGGGCCGCCGGCGAGAATGAAAATGAAGGAAGGCAGGAAGGTGAACCAGGTCACCAGCACCGCCGCTACCGCACCGGCGACGAACAGCATGTCCGGGCCGAACAGCGCCTGCACGTAGGCTCCGACGAAGGCCACAAAGGCGACCACCATGATCAGCGGTCCCGGATTGGCCTCTCCCAGCGCCAGGCCGTCGATCATCTGCGTCGGGGTCAGCCAAGCGTAGTGACCGACCGCGCCTTGATAGATGTAGGGCAGCACTGCATAGGCGCCACCGAAGGTCAGCAAAGCCGCCTTGGTGAAGAACCAGCCCATCTGCGTCAGGGTGTGATCCCAGCCATAACCGGCCGTGAGCAGTGCCATGGGAATCAACCACAGCAGAACCCCGGCGATGGCTACGCGCAGCAGGCCGGCCCAGCGGAACCGGGCGTGTTCAGGCGTTGGTGTATCGTCATCGATCAGCGCCGGGCCATAGGACTTGTCCGCAGCGGCATGGCCACCGCCGGTCCTGAACTTGTCCGGGGCGATGCGTCCGCCGATATAGCCGGTCAGGGCGGCGCCAGCGACGATATACGGGAATGGCACATTCAGCGCGAAGATGGCCACGAAGGCCGCTGCGGCAATGGCCCACATCACACCGCCCCTGAGCGCCCGCGAGCCAATGCGATGCACGGCCTGCACGACGACCGCTGTGATGGCGGGCTTGATGCCGTAGAACAGTCCCGCCACCAGCGCCGTGTCGCCGAATGCGATGTAGAGCCACGACAGCAAGATCAGGAAGCACAGTCCGGGCAACAGGAACAAGGTGCCCGCGACGATGCCTCCCCAGGTACGGTGCATGAGCCAGCCCATGTAGGTGGCCAGTTGCTGTGCCTCCGGGCCGGGCAGCAACATGCAGTAGTTGAGCGCATGCAGGAAGCGCCGCTCGCTGATCCAGCGGCGTTGCTCGACCAGTTCACGGTGCATGAGGGCAATCTGTCCGGCGGGTCCGCCAAAACCGATGAAACCGAGTTTCAGCCAGAGGCGAAAGGCTTCCCAAAAACCAACCGGGGGCGGGGCCGCCAGTACGACGTCCTCCGTCAGGCTTTTTGTTGTCACGTTGTGGATGCTCCTTTGTCGAAGCTGGCGAGCAACCCATCGAATACGGCGGATGCAGCAGTCAGCAGTGAATCGTCTTGGGTAAGGGTTTCGCGCAGCCCGGCGAGCACACACTCGATGCCGACCGCTTCGGGTGGCTGGATGCCACCGACATCGAGGCAATGCACCAGCAGGCCGAGCCGCGCAATGGCGGCCTGCTCCAGCCCGAAGCTGGCTGCCAGCACCTCGAAGGTGACGCGGCCACCGACGTGGCTGAAGGTAGCGCCATCGAAATCGAAGCCCAGCGCGTCGGGCGGGCAGTCATCAGGACTGTCCAGCCATAGAATCCGCGCCTGCGGGTCGATGAAGCGGCGGATCAGCCAGGCGCTGGCCAGTCGATCCACCCAGGGCCGACGCCGCGTCGCCCAGGTACGGCCCTGATAGTCGGACAGATCCAGACGCTCGATCACGCCATCCACTGCCTGCGGCTCGTCCGGGGACAAAGCCCGCGCACAGGCCAGTTCCAGTTCATGCAGGGCGGTGTCCGTCTGCCGTTGGGCTTCGCCGGGGAAGAAGTCGATGTCGACCAGATTGGCGAAGGCCTTGCGCAGCTTGCGCACTTGCTTGAGCACGTCCTGAACGGTCTCGGCGGTCAGCGTCTCCCGCACCTGTGCCGCCTCGGCCAGCAGGGTGGTGAAGTCATCGCCGCGATCGAACAGGGCGGCGAAGTTCGCACCCTCCGGCTCTTCGATGTGCAACACGTGGGCGCTCCCTCCACCCTCGCGCACCTCGGCCGCCAGTCCGTCCAGGGTGGCGCGGCAATCCTCGCGTTCCGGCATCAGGTAGACGCCGTCGCGCAGCACGGCGGCGCCGGACGCCTTGAGGGCACGCCAGACCCGTTGCCGGGCTGTGGCGTTTTCGGTGGGCAAGGACAGAACCAGGGTGATCATTTTCATGGAGTAGAGGTTAATTCATAAATGATATAATCTCTACAAAAATATAGATGAGTTGCTTTCAGGTACTCGTGTTCCAGGTGATTCCACGAGGGCAGAAAAAAGGCGCCCCATGGGACGCCTCAAGGACTACAGCAAGCCGGCTTCCGCGAAGGAGAAGGGTGTTCCTTTACCGACGATGAAATGGTCCAGAACGCGAACGTCCACCAGTTCGAGAACCGATTTCAGACGGCTTGTGATCTCCTTGTCGGCATGGCTCGGCTTGGTCGTACCCGAGGGGTGGTTGTGGGCGAAGATGACCGCAGAGCAGTTGTGCTCGATCGCTCGTTTGAGAACCGCTCGGGGATACACGCTGGCGCCGTCGATGGTGCCGTGGAACATCGGCTCGTAGGCAATGACGTGATGCTTCGTGTCGAGAAACAGGACGGCGAACACTTCGAGCGCTTCGCCCGCGAGTTTCAGGCGCAGGTAGTCTCGCGCGCCGTCGGGGCCAGACAGCTTGGTGCCGCGTTTGAAGATGCGTTTCTCCAGCAGGCGGATGGCCTCGCGGATCAACGGGTCGTCCTGAATGCTCGCGTACTGCGCGAGCGCTGAGGGTGTGGTGTCGGCAACCTTGTTGGATGCACTCATGGGATAGCCTCCTTGATGAATGAAACGGAGGCTCCCGTCCCGGTCGGGGGGGTGAGACCCCCGTAGGACGTGATGACGAAAGCCCGAAAATCGGGCTTGGATGGTGGGCATCCTCCATCGAAGACGATGGACGTTCGCGCGAGGGATGCGGTGCGAACTGGAACGATCAGCGCGGTCGGAACCGCGCCGTAGCCTTGAAGATCGCGGCTACCTGGGCATGTCGCTGAGGTCGTCAGCAGGCATCTCGGGTATCTCGGGCAGGATCGTCGATTCTTCGCTCGATGACGCCAGCAGATCGATGGCCGACAGCAAGGCATCGCCTTCGACGGCGCCCGGCAGCAGTAGTGCCCGGCTAGTGTGGTTATCGGTCACGCGCAGCATCGGGGTCGCGGTGATGCCGGCCAGCGCGGCTTCTTCGGCCTGTGCCCGGATCACGGCGTCGGGCCGTGCGCTGGTCAGGCACTCGTGCAGCTCGGGCGTCGCGCCGGGCGGCTGGATGCCGGGCGGCAGGCCCCGACCGCCGCCGTGGGTATGCTGGTAAATCCAGGCGACGGTGTTCCAGAACGCCTCCCGCCCGCCGGTTTCCCCGGCGCATTCCGCCAGGCGTGCCGATTGCGTGGCGGCTGGTTCGTGCATCGGCAGTGGCAGATGGTGCCATTGCCAGTTCACGTCGGGATTGGCGTCGATCCAGCGCTTCAGTACGGGGAAGTAGGCCTGGCAGTACGGGCATTCCAGATCGGCGTACTCGATCAGCGTGAACCGCGCGTCGATGCGGCCGTAGCGCCACGGTGGACCCGCTGACGCGGCAGCCTCGGCGGACGCCGGGTCGCCAGTGTGCGGGCTGCGTCCAAGCGACCAGGCCAGCAGCACGAGCAGCACCGCGATCCCGGCCAGCATCGGCCCCAGGTAACGTCGTAGCGTGTGCAGGCCTGGCGTGCGCATGATCTTTCCGCCTCAACCGAGGGCGTCGAGCGGCAATGGCTCGATGCCGCGAGCCCGGTCGATTTTCTCGGCGACCTTGAAAGCAGCCTCCAGCTCGCCGATGCCGTATTGCCGCATCAACTGATAGCGCTCGGCCTTCTCCTCGGGCTCGGTCATCGCCATGGCCAGGTAGAGGCTCGGCGGCACGGCGCGGAACAGGACTTCCATCGACTTCGACAGGATCACGCCTTCGCTGAACTTGCCGGACTCCTTGCGCGCCGACAGCATCAGCGCCTTCTGCGCCGGATTGAGTTCGCGGAAGCGCGCGACCTTCTCCACTTCGTCGGGTGGCATCGACAGGCAGATCCACCACTCGATCATCGACAGCATCGGTTCGGCGGCCTTGGGCAGATCGTCCAGGTTCTGCGTCGCCAGCCAGAACCAGGCGCCGAGCTTGCGCCACATCTTGGTGATCTTGACGACGTAAGGGGCAAGCAATGGATTGCGGGTGATGATGTGACCCTCGTCAGTGACGTTGACGATGGGGCGCCCCAGGAATTGATCCCGCTCGGCGATGTTGTTGACGGTGTTGATGAGCGAGATGTAGGCGATGGAAAGCTGCGCGTTGTAGCCCTCGCGCGCGAAGGTCGCCAGATCGACGATGGTGATGTCCGCTTCCGGCCATGGCGTGCCGGGTCGGTTGAACATTTCGCCATCCAGTCCTTGGCAGAACATATCCATCGCGTCCGCCATTTCCAGCAGGCGAGCGCGCCGGGCTTCCGGCAGCGCGGAATCGCGGGCGCGTTCGCGCAGGGCGTCGCGCACGTCCTCGGTCAGCACCGTGCGCTTCTCCGGCGCACAGCGATGCGCCGCGTCGAGAATGCACTGGCGGATCAGGCTGCGATCGGCGCGGGTCATGCGCGCCTCTTCCTTGTCCTCGCCGCCGGTAATCATCAGGCGGGCGGTGATCTCCAACTCGCCGAGCACGTCGCGCTGTTCATCGCTTTCGCTCGATGCGTCTTCGGGTTCCTGTTCCTCGTCCAGGGCATCGGCGTCCAGCGTCCGCACCTGGCTGGGCGTATCCACCAGACGCCACGCATCGGCAAAGGGCGCGAGGCTCACGCCAGCGCCGGGCGCGAGCTTCACCCGATGCACCGTCAGGCCAAGGCGCTGGGCGAATTCACCAAACAGACCGAAGCTGTTCCCCGCCTCGACGATGAACAGCCGGGGCCGGTAGATCGCGACGAGCTGGTTGAGGATGTTGTTGAGCGTGGCCGATTTGCCCGAGCCGGTCGGGCCGAACAGAAACAGATGGGCATTCATCTGCCGGTCGCGCCGGTTGAGCGGGTCGAAGGCGACGGTGCCGCCACCGCGATTGAAGAAGGTGATGCCGGGATGCCCGGTGCCCTGATTGCGCCCCCACACGGGCGCGAGATTCGCTGCGTGCTGCGCGAACATGAGCTGGGTGTACCACTGGCGTCGATCCCTGGCCGGGTCATAGAGGCAGGGAAGCCAGCGCAGGTAACTGTTGAGTGGCGCGACCTCATCCTCCTCGCGCACAGGCAGGAGGCCGGCGTTGAGCATGACATTGGCGAGTTGCAGGCCGCGCGCATCGAGTTCGGCCATGTCGCGCCCGCGCAGGTAGAAGGCCAGCGCGCCGCGATAGAGCTTGTGCGAACTGCCGATCAGCGAACGTGCCTGCTGCACGTCCTGCCGAGCCTGCTCGGACGCCAGCGTTTCGCCGACCGCTTTCTTGCCCAGGTAGTTCAGATGCGCTTCCAATGCGTCCTGCGGCGTGGCGACGAGGGTGAGACACATCACCGTGTCCTCGGGCATCTGGTCGAACAGCGCGTTGCAGGCATCGCCGCCTTTGCGCGTTTCCCCGGTCAGATGTCCGGTTGCCGGCGGCGTGCGCAGCCGGTCGAGCACCATGACCCGATGCGGCATGTCGTCGAAAAACCAGATGCCGTTCGCCACGTCGGAGCGTGGCTGGCCGAAGAACAGCCGTTGCGAGAAGTCCGTGCCGCTGGCGAGTTCGACGTCGCCTTCGTTCGTTTCTTCGGGGTAGGCGGCCAACTGGTAGAAGCGCTCACGATCGGCAGCCGTCGCGCCCAGCAAGGTCGGGTTCGGGTTGAACCAGCGCAGCAACCAGGCGTGGATGTCCGCCGCGCCCAGGCGCCGCGCCTTGACGCCGGCATTGGCGAGACCGCCGGCCAGCCGGTCGCACACCGTTGCCAGGGCTTGTTCGGGCGATTGGCCGCGACGATGTGAAGCGCCCGGCGCGCGACGATAGACCACCATGCGCACGCGCCGCGTCTGGCCGCGCCACGGCAGGCGGGTCACGGTGGTGTCGTCGAACAGGCCGCCCGGCTTGGTGATGGCCCGCAGGTGATGCGCGAAGAACCGCAGGTAGAAGTCGCTGAACGCGCTGCCCTGCGCGCGCGGCTGGATGTAGTCCCGCAAGACGTTCAGATAGCCCGTCCAGTCGGCTTCGTCCTGGGCATAGAGCTGCACCACCCAGGGCTGCTCGTCGAGTTCGTCGAAGCTGTCCTGCAGGGCATTCTCCAGCGCGTCTCGGGCCTGCCACAGCCAATCGCTTTCGCGTCCTTCGGTGCCGATCGGTGTCAGCTCGAAGAACGCCGCCACCGATTCACCGTCCTCCAGCAACAGGCTCTTGGCGTCGGCCAGATATTCCACCCACGGCAACAGGTCCACAAAGGACGGCGCCACGTCGTAGAGGGTCTGTTCGTCCGCCTGAGTGGCGGGCCGGTGTTTCGGATCGAGGCGGGTGCCGGGCTCGGGAATGCCATGCGCTTTCAGGTCGGCCACATGGCGTTCCCAGGCGTCGGCCTGCTGTGCCTCGGATTCCTCGGATGCCGGCACAGGTTTGCGCGGCCACGGCAGCGACCATGCCATTCAATAGTCCTCCACGCGCTCGCCCGGCAGGGCGTACTGCACGCGCTGATAAAACGGGAACACCGTGCTGTAGCCGGGCACCGGCACCGGATCGGTGCCGGCCAGGTGCGGGAACACGTACATGACCAGGTCCGGGTTGGGGAGGCGGTGGAACTGCCGGTAAATCTCGTTCTGTGCCGTGCGGGTGTAGCGGGCCTGCACACCGGGCGCGGCCTGCACGTCCGTGTCGGTGAGCGGCCGCCGCAGGGTTTGCCGGGCGTCCAGCAGCTCGCGCGATGCGCGGCCGCCGCCCGCTGGTCCGCCCGTTTCCTGATTCCAGATGTCGAGCATGGTCTGGTCGCCGTGGGTCAGCAGCTTCTCCTTGCTGGTCGCGCAGCCGGCCAGTGTGATGACCATGAGCACGACGGCGAGCCGTTCAATCCAGATCCGGGACATAGGAACCTCCGAGACGGTGATCGACCCGGCGCCCCTTGGCGTCGTAGTCGATGGTGAGTGGCTGCTCGATATGCACGGCGACCTTGGCGCCCGGCTCGACGTAGACGGCGGCGAAGGCCTGGCCGTAGAGCTTGTTCACCCACTGCGACATCTCCTGCACCCCGCCAGCCAGGATGCGGCCCATCGCCTCGTTGGCGGTGATCCCGACCGTCCCGATCGAGCCGTCGCTGCCGACGTAGGACACCCGGCCGCTGTCCGAGTCGATCAGCGAGGCTGCGCCCGCGCCGGCGGCCGTGATCAGGGCCTGGGTGCCGAGATACTGCTGGGCGTTGCTGCGCCGTTCACCGCTGACACAAGGGATGCCGTGGGGATCGCTGATCCAGCCGAGGCCTCCTTGGGTACCGGTGTCGCTCCGGTTGCTGTTGTTGCGACCGGACTCTTCCGGCAGCGTGCGGATGGTGCCGTCCTCGAACACAAAGGTGATGGAGCGGATTTGCCCGCGCACGCAGGAAAGCGTCCAGTCCCCCGAGGCCGTGCCGCTGACCACGGCGCCGGCCACATCCGGGATGTCGATGCCGTTGGCCGTGAGGTTGTCGGGGCCGATCACGACCTTGAACGGATAGGGATCGTTCACCGTGCCGTCGATGGGCACGCGCCCGATAAGGGCCGTCATCGCGATCGATCCCATCAGGGTCGAGTTCGACGGCACGGTGTAGACCGCCTCAAGCGACGACGTGCCGACGGCGCCGCCGGTGGCGCGGCCGAGGGTTTCGGATGCGGCGTCCAGGGTTTCCCCGGCCGGGCTGAAGTCGTTGGGGAAGCTGAAGCCGTCGCGACTGCCGCTGCGGCCTTCGGCGGGCCTGGCGTCGTCCGGCTCGATCCAGCGCACGCCGTCGCGGCCGAAGTGCTGGCCATCGCCTTCTTCCAGCCCGAGACCGATCGGCAGGTCGGTGTGGTCGGCCCTGCCTCCCAGACCTTCAAACTGGCGTTGCAAGTCCTGCAACAACCCCTGGGCCTGTTGCCGTTCGCTGACCGCCTGTTCGCGATCCTGACGCAGTTGGGCGCGTTCGGTGTCCAGGACATTCTGGATACGTTGCTCGATCGACCGCTCGCGCTGACGCAGGCGGTCGTTCTCCGCCCGCTGGTTGCGGTTGTCGGACAGCGCGGTCTGCAATTCGGTGCGCAACTGCCGCACCTGGGCCACCAGCGTGGCGACCGTATCGTGCGGCGTGTCGCCTTCGATGCCGAGCGCCCGCATCTCGTCCGCCGTCAGTTGACCGCCGGCATCGCCGGGGAGCGGCGATGCGCCACGGTCGCCGGAAAACAGCTTGATGCCGATGAACACCAGCAACAGCGCCATCGGCAGCATCAACCACTTGAGCAAGCCGTTACTGCGCATCGCCGGCTCCTTCCGCGCTGCCGGCCGCTGCGGAGGCCGGCAAGTTGTGCGCAGCGTCGATGGGACTGATGGCCGGCAGCAGCGATTGCGCCAGGCCGCGGCCGCGCGTCACCAGGTACACCACGCTGGTGTCGCGCGAATCGCCCGCCGGCCCCAGGTCGGGGTGCTGGAACGTCGCGGTGACGAAATCGCCCTGCAAGGCGCGCGGGTCCAGATCGATCCACCGGGCGGACGTGTTGGTCAGCCGGATCGCCGTCACCCACTGATCTTCCAGCCGCCATGCGGCCAGCGCCCTGGCGCGCACCGGCAGCGTCGGCAGCAATGTGTCGAGCGTCAGGTCGCGGCGCAGGGTCACGCGCACCACGCCGTTCACCGGCTCCACCGTGCGCAGCGGCGCGTACAGGCTCTGCGCGGCGTAGCGCGTCAGCACCACGGGAACCGGCGTCTCCCGCGCGGGGAGCCGCGCCGTGTCGGCGGCTGGTGGCTTGCCGGTGTCGCCGTAGCGCTTGGCGTGCGATTCGCCTTCGACGATGCGCACGGGTTCCAGCGGCGCCTCGCCAGGTTCGGCGGCAATGTCGAGCAGGATCAGGATGCCCGTGTCGGCATCCTGCAATTGCAGGCGGGTCGGCTCAATCGGTTCGCTGGCAAGCAGGTAGAGGGCGCCACCGGCGCTTTGCACGCGCAGGCGGTCGCCCAGCGAGGCGGGCACGCCGACACGCACATTGCGGTCGATGAAGATCACACGCTCGTGGCCGACCACGAGAGGCACGGCCAGCGGCAACCGCTCCCAGCGCAGAATTTCCAGCGCCAGAGCGCTCGGGATCAGGGCCAGGGTCAAGGTGGCGGTTGCCAGGATGTTAAGAACAAGACGTTTCATCGCGGGACTCCCTACGGACCTCCGGGACCATCGACGGCGGAGGCGGCTGCCCCCTGCGGCGCGATGCGTTGCGGGGTGCTGCTGTAACAGTCCAGCGCCAGGCCGAAGGGATTGCGCTCCGGGTCGATGTCCAGACGCACCACCTTCAGTGGGTAGCGCACCAGCGCGCGCTTGACCTGTTCGGCGCCGTGATACTCGTCGGCCGTCACGTCCAGTGTGACGATCCAGTCGCGGTCGGACACCACGCGGACGCGCGCCGTCGGGTCGTCGCCGAAGCCGCGACCCGGAATCTCGTAGATGCCCCGCACGCGCTGACGCAGTTCGCCCGTGCTGCGGCGCTGCTCGTAGTCGCGCCGCAGGAATATCTGACAGCCGGGTGTCAGGTAGGCCGACAGCGCGTGGATGTTGCGCGCGTAGTCGTCCTCGCCGTTCGTCGGCCAGCGGTTGAGCTGCTGGAAGACATAGAAGGTGAAGGCGTAGACCGACTCCGGCGGCACTTCCCACCACTTGCGCACGCTGCCCGAACGCAGGTCCGGTGGCACGTGGATGGTCAGATCGCGAGGCGCACTCCACCAGCCGAAGCCCAGCACCAGGGCGACGACGAACAGCGCGCCGGCTCCCAGGCGCAAGGTCTTGATGTGCGCCTGCAGGTGCGTGATCTCGTTCTTGAAGCGGCTCATGGCGCACTCCTGCGCGCCGTCCAGTAGCCCGACCGCGTGACCAGCGACCTGCCGCCCGTGTAGGGCGCGAGGGCGGGATGGCGCAGCGCGATCCACCACTGAAGGTGCCGGTACAGCCAGGTATCGGGACGCCCCCGCTTGTGGCGTCGCAACGCGCCGCCGCCAACGAACACGCCCATGCCGATAGCCGCCACGATCAGGGTCGGCACCATCGCGAGCGTGGACGCCAGCCACGCCAGCGGAATGCCAAGCACCAGGCCGACCGTGGCGGAGAGCCCCACGCAGACCCACAGCTCGTCGGCCGTCAGCCCGCGCACCACCACGGGTTGGCGGTTCAGACGATGCGGCAGGAATGTCACCGTGCCGTCGTGCAGGCTGTCCTGGCTCCCCGACATCGCCCCGACCTCCTTACAGGACGCCGGTGGCTTCGGTGAGCAGCCAGATGCCCACGACCAGCAGGATCGCGCCGATCGCGACCGTCAAACCGAACTGACCCCAGGTCTTGCGCCCGGTGTGAATCTCCGAATAGGTGCTGTAGGCGTGGTAGCAGACGCCAACGAACATCGAGGCGACCACGAGCAGCGCGACCAGCATCACGATGTCGTAACCGTAATTGCGCAGCGTCTCCATGATGCCGCTGCCGGTGCCCCGCGACGGGTCTTCGATGGTCGGCAGGCCCTGGGCCTGCACGATCGGCGACAGGCTCGCGGAGATCACGGCGACGGCGGGCAGGCCGGCCAGGCGGGCGAAGCGAGTGGAGATGAAACGGAAAGTCATGGCGGAATCCTCTTTGCGTCAAGAGAGAAGGAAAAACGTCAGCACGACGTACATCGCGACGAATCGCACCGCGACGCCGAGGAACTGGCGCTGGGAGATGCTGTCTTCGGCCCAGCCGACGTAGGCCGTGCGCAGTGCCCATACGCCCCACAGCAACAGCACGACGAACACGTCGCCGACCAGGACGACGGAAACATCCGCAGGGCCGAAGCCGCTGTTGGCCTGAAAGGCGGCGACCTGATCGCTCGTCATGGCGCGTCCTCCGCCTCTTGGCGGTAATCGCCGATCAGCGTTGTGGGGTCGCGCGGCTGTGCGCGTTGCGGCGTCAGGTAGTCGCGGATGCCGCTGCGGACACGCTCGATGTCCTCGCGCAGCCGCGCGTAGTCGAAGTGATAGCGGGAGGTGTCCTGCTTCGGCAGGCGCTCGCTGTGCTCGGCCAGCCGGTCGAGCATGTCGAGCTGACGGACGAGCGCCGCGAGCTGCGCATGCTCGGAAGCGGTATCAGTGGCGAACGCGCTTGGCGTGACCAGCAGCAGGCAGGCCAGGGCTGGAGCCAGTGCGCGCCACCGGACGAATGCTGTGTTGGCCGTCGTGCCCATCGCGCGATCCGAAAGTTGTATGGATGGCGTGATGCTGCGGCGAGAAGGGATGCGTTTCCGCAATCAATAAGAACGGCCGGTGCACCGCATTCCTTGGGCGAACGCTAGAGGTACTTCTTGAAGCTCCCGGCGGCCACGTCCACGGCCACGCCCAGCAGGACGGCGCTGGGCAGCAGGATCAGGATTGGACTCACGCTGATCGGCAACGCGAGGTAGACCGCCCACGGCAGTACCACCAGGGGCATCAAGGCCGCCTTGGCGCGGTGATAGACGAAGCCGGATTCGCGCCCCGCGCCGAAGCGGCGGATGTCACGGCGTACCAGGCCGTCCACGAGGCCCGTGAAAGCCGCCATGAGGAACAGTGGCAGCATCAGGCACAGCACCAGCAGGCGCACGAGGAACACCAGCACCGTGTACGCCGCCGCGATCAGATAGCTTTCCAGGTGGACGTAAACTTGGCTCAGGTAGTACCGGAAATCCCTGGTCTGACCGTGGCTGCCGGCGCTGGCCTGCGCGGAGGCGTTCTGCACCCACTCCAGCAGCCCGGTCTTGAGGAAGACCCATTCATACGCCCACTCGACAATCCGATGGGCGGTGCGCCCCGGTTCCTGCACCACCACGCTGCGGGTGAAGTAGGTCGATAGCTGGTCCAGCTCGTAGGCCACCATGTCTTGCGCGTGGCGCCACCCCTGTTCCGGCCAGAACAGGTGCATGCCGATCCATTCGATCAGGATGCACAGCAGCAGCGACCCGCACAGCACGCCGAAGAAGCGAAACGGCAAGGTGACAAGGCTGGCGAGAAAACCTCTCTGGCGTACCTGTTGGCGTTGCGCCGCGACGGCCGGATCGCTCATGCCCTTCCATCCTCGGCAGGATCGACGAAGGCCATTTGCTTGAAGTCGTCGAGCAGGTCTGCCGGCAGCGCTTCGTGCTGCAGCGCCGGTAGGCCCTGGCTTTCCCACCAGTCGCCGGCATCGACGTAGTGCTGGCGCATATAGCCGGCCAGTTCCTGCAAGTCCTTGGGCATGGCCTCGTCGGCGTCGGGCGCGGGCAGCGGCATGCGGATCTTCCACAGGTTGCCGCCTTCGAGCAGCGCGAAGGCCTGCCCCTTCGGCAGATTGACCACGTGCGCCGGTTCGATCAGCGGCACGCTGGTGGTGGTGATGCGGTCCTGCGTGTTGGACGTGAACGCGGTGTGCCCCTGGGGATCGGAGGTATCCGTCGCGCCACTGACGATCGAGGTGGTGTACACCTCGACCTTGGGCAACTGCCGGGTCAGCAGTTCGGCGGTGATCGTCTCCCGCACGCGCAACATGAACAGGTTGTTGAAGTCGCCGATGACCTGGCCGGCCTTGGCGCGGTTGCCGATGCGCGCCTCGATGTCGCTGAGTGTTTGCGTGTACGCCGTGACCTGCATACCGGCGCCGCCGCCCTTGTTCACCATGGGGATGAATTCATCGCCCATCAATTCGTTGAACTCATCGGCATGCACGTTGATCGGCACCTTGGCGCCGGTCGAGGCGCCGGGCAGGCCGTCGTCGATGCCGAACTTGTAGATGTGTCCAGCGACCGAAACCAAATCGCTGAACATCGAGTTGCCCACGGCCGCCGCGACCTCGGCGTCCGACAGCGCATCCAGACCGACGTAGACCACCGCGCGTTTGCGGATGATCTGCAACCAATCAAAGATCGGTCGCGGATCATCGAGATCGGCATAGTTCGGCGCCAGCAGTTGCGCGATCTTGCCGGTGGTGAGCTTTTCCAGCAGCGGCAGCAGCGAGGCGACGATCTTGTCGAAGTATGTCCTGTCGTAACGCACCGCCGAGCGCAGGCCGTCGAGCACCGGGTCGTAGATGCGCACCTGCGACAGATACTGCTCGATGGCCACCACGCGCTTTTCCCGCCCGATCATGTGACGGGGAATGTTCTTGTCGTTCAGCCTGCCTTCGAGCTGGACGATGATCTCCCAGGCCTTCGGTTCGGCCTTGGCGAAAAAGTGCTGCGCGTATTCGATGAACAACGCATCGATGTTGACGACGTGGCGCTGGATCAGCAGGTAGTCCGGGCGTCGTCCCAATTCCACCAGGGCACGCGCGATGATGTTCACGAAACGCCAGGCAAATTCGCGAAACGCTGCGCTGTTGCCTTCGCCGGAGAGCTGGCCGGCGATGCGCGTGGCGACCTCCGAAATCCGCCCGAAGCGGCCCACCGCGTTGTAGCGCGCGGAGATGTCCGGCCAGCCGAGATGAAAGCAATAGAACTCCCCTGCGCGTCCGGCGCGCTGGGCCTCCACGTACATCCTTTTCAACAGGTCCGCATCACCTTTCGGATCGAAGACGATCACGACCTCGTGCTCGCCATTGACCTTGCGGCGGATGTCCTGGGTGATGAACAGTTCGGCCAGCCGGGTTTTGCCGACACGGGTGGTGCCGAGCACCAGCGTGTGGCCGACACGCTCGCCCAGCGGCAGTGACACATCGACCTCGTGCGGTTCGATGCCGTGCAACCGTGGCAGGCCGCCGACCGGCGGCAGCGGCCGCGCCGGGTTCAACGGGTTGTCCCACGCAGTCACGCGGGCCAGCAAGGGCAGCGGGCGAGGCGCGAACTCCAATCGCTCCTCCAGCCGGCGCACGGATCGGTAGAGCGGTGTCGGCTCGACGTAGCGGCGAAACTCCGGCCGGTAGGTCTGCATCAGCCTGTGGGTGTGGCGCTGATCCCAGCGAAAACCCCGGCCCACGAACAGGCGATGCTGGCTCACCGGCATGTCGCGGCTGGCCATCACGTAGCGCGGCATGCGGCGGATGTTGCGGCGATAGCGCAGGATCGCCCAGGCTTCGTAGAAGCGGATGGTGCCGAAGGTCAGAAAGGCCAGCGCACCGGCCAGGCCCACCAGCGGGCTCAGTGCCAGCGACCAGGGCGCGGCGAGGCAGAGAACGGCGGCGCCGAGGCAGACCGCGACGGTGTAAAGCTCGACCGCCGGACGCAGCAGGACTTCCACCGAATGCGGCTGGGCCATGTCACTGCTCGATCCCCGTGGCGGTGATGAGCACGGGGTAGTGGCGGATGCCGAGCCGTCGGGCCAGGTCGTCGGCGGAGACCGGGGACAGGATCAGGTCCGGCGCCAAGCGTCGCAGGCCATCCAGCGCGGCCTGGGACTCGGCGTTGACCACGAGGCCGACCGCGCCGAGTTCGCGCAAGACTTCCACACGCTGACGCAGCCAGGCGCGTGAGCGTTCGTCATCGCCGACGAGGAACAGCGGGCGCAGCCCCGGCGCCTCGATCACCCGACGCTCCTCTGTGCCCGGCGTCAGCAGCGTCGAACGCACTGGCAGCATGTCGGCCTCGCCGTGGCGTTCCGCCGGCTGCGGCGGCACCTCGATATGCGGTGGCGGTAGTGCCTGGCGAGGGTTTCGGGGCTGGAGGTTCAGCGCCTGGTAGTAGGGCAAGGCAGACGCGCCACCCCGATCCTCGACGACGACAAGGGTCTGGTCGGCGGCATGGGCGGTGAGGGCCAGCAGACCCAGCAGCGGCAGTACACACAGGCGGATGTTCATGGTCGATGACTCCTCGATGCGATGGACGGAACCGGGCTGCCCTGCACGCGCGCCAGATGTTTTTGAACGCTGTGGCGGTAGCGGGCTGCCGGAGCACCACCGGCGGGGCGGTGGTAGCGGCCGATGGCAAGCAGCCAGTCATCGCCGGGCCTGTGGTGTTCGCGCAGGATTGCGGCGGCGACCGCGAGATTCCGGTACGGGTCCAGCAGTTCGCAGGGGTGATCGAAACGGTGTGCCTGGTAGCCGATGTTGATCTGCCCCAGACCAACGTCGATGCGCGTCGCCGGCACCTCCCGCAGCGCGCGCCGCAGGTTCGCGCAGGCGGCCTCGCGGGTCTGGAACCGGCGTGCCTGGCCGGCGACATTCAAGGTCCACGGCCAGGGCGTTCGCCGGCCGCGCAGCGTGATGCCGCTTTCCTGCAAGGCCACGGCGTACAGCACGGTCGAGGGAATGCCGGCGTCGCGCGCGGCCAGTTGATAGGCCGGCGGCGGAATCTCCCGCGCCTGGGCGGGCGCCGACCAGACCGCAAGGCAGAGCAGGCACACGGCGCCTGCGCGGCACAGGCTCATTGGCGTTGCCATTGCCCGTTGACCTCGCGCACGACGGCGGGCAGCTCGCCCGGCACGCCGATCGACAGCCACCGGCCGGCGTCGTGATTCAGGGTGATGGTCCGTGCGCGCACCTTGGCCGGCTCGATGCCCGCCCTGGCCGCCCACTGCCGGATGCGCGCATCGTCCTGGCGGCTGCCGACCATGTAGAGATCGAACGCCGTTCCCGCTGCCTGCAACTGCTTCACGCGCTGCTCGCAGGGCGGGCAGTCGTCCTTGACGAAGACCGCCAGCCTGCCGGGGGCGCCGGACGTGGCGGGAGCGGCGCCGGCATCGGTCAGGACGACGGGCTGAAGCGCGGGGTGGAGCCGCTTCCAGGCGTCGTCGTAGGCGCGTTGGTACGCAAGCAATTTCTCGACGCGGCGGGCTTCGGCCTGCACCTGAAGTTCCGCGTAGCGGCGGCGCTCCTCGTCCGTGCGCGCTTCGATGCCCAGGGCCGTGAAGGGATCGAGGCCGGGCGAGTACACGCCCAGCGGTCCCTGCATCAACTGCCGGTAGCGTGCCCACTCTTCGGTTTGCAGTCCCCAATCCCGCGCCAGGCGTTCGTCGAGATCGGCGTCGATGGCCGCCCTGTCGCGGCTCTGGACGATGCGGGAATCGGCGGCCGGCGCGTTCTGTGCGACGGCGACCGCCGACGCCATCGACGCCACGGCGAAGGCCAGAACGAAACGAACGAACACCGGCTTCACGAAGACCTCCTACGGCACGCTCAAACGCCGCGTCTGCCCGTTGAACAAAAAGGTCGCGGTCCGCCCTTCGAGGGATTCGAGCCGCCAACCGCTCTCGGTCTCGCCGAGACGCAGCACGCGAACCGCCGCGAGCGAGCGGGAATCGGCGGGCGCGATGGACAGGAAGCGCTCGCCGGCGCGCAGTTCGATGTCCAGCAGCCGGAATGGCGGTTCGACGATCGCGGGCCGTGCGGCTTCGGCCGGGGACGGGCGACGCGCTGGTGCGGCAGCGGGTGGCGGTGGCTGGCGGACTTCCTTCAAGCGTGCTTCGAGCTGATCCAGGCGGCTTTCCAGGTGTGCGATGTCGGTCGTGGCAGGCGGTTCGGTGTCCGCCTGTTCGAGCCGGGCGAGCCGTTCTTCCAGCGCCTGGCGAACCGTGTCGAGGCTGGCCTGGGTCAGCGGTTCCGGCTCGTGCCCGGTGCTGTCCGTCAGCAGTTCCAGTTCGGTGAGGCGGCTATCGAGCAGCGCAACGTCGATGGCCGGCGCGCTGGTGCGCACATCCTCGGCCAGGCGGGACAGGGACACGTGATTGACGACGACGGCCGCGCTGACCAGCAGCAGCCAGGTCGCTGCGGCGACTCGCAGCAGGCGGGTGCGGGAAGTCGGATGGAAATCGGGAGGCAGGGTCATGGCAGAGGCTCCTGTTCCTGGGTGAAGCACACGCGCCGCGCCACGTCATCGACGTGAAGCTCCCAGGCCGGTCCTGCCAGCGTCAGCAGGGCATCGCGCAGAAACAGCGGTCCAAGCCGCAGATGCGCCGCCGGCAACGGCAGGTGATGGAGTGCTGCGGCGTCGGGGTCGGCTGCGCAAAGGGTGTAGCCGGAGCGCAGCAGCACGTAGCGCAGGGCGTCGCCGACCGTCGCGGGCAAGGTCGCCGGCATGGAGACATCGATGACCTGCAGCAGCAGGTCTTGCTGGGCGGCCTCCGGGACCAGCTCCACCAGGGTGTAGCGGCCATACCGGACGATGGGAATCCAGCCTTCCGGCACGGGCCGGGCCTGTGTTTCCGGTTCCGGCTCGATGACCGGCGGCGCGACGGACGACGTGGCGCATCCGGCGGTCAGGGCGATCACGATCAGGCTGGCGACAAGCGCGGCGTGCCTGGTCGGGTATGGGCGGCGAATGGATGGCATGCGGCAGTCCCCAGGGGCATCGTGATGCCACCATCGCAGGGGAAGGCCGCCGCATCAGCGAACAAAGGGAACTACGGCCCGACCGATTTCTTCGGCCGCCGGCTATCGCGGGGAACGATCGCGCAGTGATCCGGCGGAAAAGAAAACGGCCCCCGAAGGGGCCGCCAAAGATCGAGCAATACTCAATGCACCAACTGCCGTGCCAGAGCCACCTCCACCGAGTCGCCGTCCTGATTGAGCACGTCGAGCCCGGATTCGGGCACGTCGCCCGAGGTGGATTGCGAGACCGTGATCTTCTTTGCCATCAGGCCCAGGCAAGTCATCTGCGACGTGCCCGCGTAGCCCAGGTAGATCACTCTGACCGGCTGCTTCTGACCGATGCGCCATGAACGGCGTGCGGCCTGCTGAAGCGAATACACGTTGTAGCCCGACTGCATGAACACGATGGTCGGAAACTCCAACAGGTCCAGGCCGGTTTTCACCAGCTCGGGGTTGGTGATGAGCACGTCGATGCCGCGATCCAACTGCTCGGCGATCCAGTCTTCCCGGCGGGAGGCATCCACGCTCGCACGCAGTACCGCCACCTTGAAGCCTTCCTGCTCCAGCAGCACCTTCAAGCGCGATGTGGTGTCGCGCGTGCCGGTATAGACGCTGTAGACCAGCACCTTGCGACCCGCCGCTTTTTCCTCGCGGCAGATGTCGATCAGCTCCCGCTCCTTCGGCATGACCTCCAGATCGGTGAACAGCGACGGCGTGAACGCCAGCAGATTGCGGGTGCGCGGATGCTTGACCGTCTCGGATCGAAAGCACGTGTCCGGCCAGGCCAGCAGCACGTTGAGGACCACACCCAGCAGCGTCGTGTCGCGGCGCGCCAGCGCCTGCTTCAGCTCGGCGGTCAGTTGCCCCGCCAGGCGTCCATAGGCCTGCGCCTGCTCCGCGTCCATCGCCACTTCGCGGAACTCCTCGTCGTAGGGCGGCAGCACGTTGCCACCGATGTCCTTCAACTTGAGGAAGACCGTGAACGGCAATACGCAGCGCAGTACGCCCTTGGGACCGAAGCCGGGGGCCTTCACGGTTCGCACCGTGATCTTGCTGCCCTTGGCGGTCTTGTGGGCCGAGCCCTTGCTCTCGGAGTAGATGTCCTTGAGCACGCCGTGATCGCGCATGAACGCCATCGCGGCCGGCGTCAGACTGCCTTGCTTGCTCGGCCGGTAGCCGTCTTCGATCATTCGCCCCGGCAGGGCGCGGAACAGCAGGTAGAACAGGTCGTCGCCGTAACCGCCCATCAAGGTGCCGGTCAGCAGCAGCGTCTTGCGCGCCTTGGAGGCCAAAACCCCCATCGCCTGCCCCTGGGCGGAACCCGCGTTCTTGTACTCGTGCGCCTCGTCAGCGATGAGCAGGTCGAACGTGCCTTGCGGCAGGTAGCGTTTGACGTATTCCGAAGGCTGATAACCCCCTTCACCGAAGCCGAACTCCATCGAGGCCATCGCACGTTCCATGCGCTGGGCCTGCCGGTCGGAAAACACCAGCTCGCCGTTGTCGTCCATGAGATTGATGAACTCGTACAGGTTGTCGCCCAGCATCGAAGCCAGGAACGACTCGCCGAACTTCTTCATCAGCTTCTGCGCCGTGACTTCGCCGATCGTGGGAATACGCTTGAGCGCCTTGAGCACGGCGTGGGACTGGTCGTTGACCGACAGGCGCCGGGGACGGATCAGCGTCCACAGCGTCGAGGCGCAGTGTCCGCACTTGCGGCGGGTTTCCTCCGCTTCGAGTTCCACCGGGTTGATCGGCTCGCCGTCCAGATCGGTGATGACCTGGCCGCAATGCGGGCATGCCCCCACGTCGCCGTGACGGGTACGCCAACGCACGAACACCGGCTTCCAGTGAAAGCCCATGCGCATGCGCACACGGCCGAGGACGAAGAACTCCTGCCCCTGGGGCGGTACGCCCAACTGCTCGCGCAGTTTCAGCAGCTTGACCAGTGTGTCCGGGCCGTTGAGCACCCAGACCTTGGCGCCGGCCACCGTCTCCTGAATTTCGCGCCGCCACTTGTAGACCAGGTGGGGTGGCGAGAGCACCAGGGTGCGGCGGTAGCCTTCGGCGTTGAGCACGGCGGCCGTGGCGATGCCGACGGTCGTCTTGCCGCAGCCCATCTCGCCGTTGACGATCGCGGCACGTTCGCCACGATCGACCAGCAGCTCGGTGACGGCATGGACGACTTCGGCCTGGGCGGGAAACAACTTCCGCTTCAGGCCGGCCAGGATGGTCTGGCGATGCGCCCGTGCCTGCCCGGCGTAGACAGGCGGGTTGGCGCGGTTGAGAGAATCGAGCAGCTCATCGCCGAACTCCGATACGAAGTCCTGCAAGCTGATCGTGAGTGGAGAAGCCGCCGCTTCCAGCAGGTCGCCCTGCACGGCGGTATCGGGAACAGTTTCAAGATCGAGGGACATGGTGATGCTCCAAGAAAAATGGGGCATGCACCTCCCCCTTGGGGCGGTGACATGCCCCAGGGTTGGGAAGAAACGCGACGGTCGAACGTCGCGGGAAAAGCGGATCAATACTCTTCAGGCAACAGCAGCGTGGTCACGCTGCGATCCCATTCGGTGATGATCCAGAGCTTCAGGTCGGAAGTGACTTGGTAGGACGAGAACAATCGATCCTCGCCGGACTTCAAAGCGACATCGTTCTGCCGCCTGTCGTCGTCGCAGAGATCGCCCCAATCGCCGTTGAGATGGCGCTGGAGATAGGGTCCGGGGTTGAACACACCCCGTTGAACAAGGCCATTCACGCCTGCGGTCATGAGCAATTTTCCGGCCCGGAAGCGTGATTGAGAAAGAACTGCGAGTGCCATGGTGATTACCTCTCAAAGAAAAAGGGGCCACGGCACCCCATCGGGGCGACTGGACCCCCGGTGGGTGGATGAAAACGACGGCGAACCGTCGGGGAACAACGATCAGCGAATGGTCAGTACCTGGCCCCATGTGGGGGAGCCAAGGGTCATGTCCCACGCCCTGATGACAGGCACGAACCTGTCGGTGAGGATGCGCGTCTCAGCCACAGAGCCATCGTCACGCTCGGTGTATTCCGTCTGGTGAGACTTCTCCTTGTGGGTATCACCTTTGACGACGAGCGTGCGGCCGTTTTTCGATTGCACGACGCCTGAAACCGCGCCTGCGGCCAGAGCCAGGGCGAGATGCCAGTGCGACAGGGCGCGCGCCGGGGGCCGTGGCAATTGCTGCGCGGCGCCCAGGTGCGTGTCGATCGACGGCCACAGCCCTTGCAGGCGCTGTACCTCGTCGGCGAATTGCTCGGGTTCGAGCGTGACGCGATAGAAGTGCTCCGGCTCGGATGGAGACGCCGGAACCGTGTAAGGCTGGAACGGCCATTCGCAGGGCAATTCCTCGGCTTCGATGTCGCCTTGCCCGACTTGCAGCAAAAGGCTGCGCGCCGTCTTGGCGTCCTCCGGCACCTGCTCGCGCTGACGCACGCGCCGGCCGAAGATCACTACCTGCTTGAACTGCACGTCCACCGCACGGTAGATGCGCAGATCGGCGAAGTGGCGGGTCAGCCAGCCGACGAACTCGGCATCGAGCACATAGGCCGGGATGATGAGCACCAGCACGCCGTCGTACTGCAACAGCGGCAGGCTGCGTTGATAGAACAGCTTTTCCAGCCGTGCGCGGCCCTGACCCTGGTAGCCGACGTTGCCATCGACGCCCCGCGTCAGGTCGCCATAGGGCGGGTTGAGCCACAGCAGTCCGAAGGACTGGCGGGAAATCAGCGAGTCCATCAGGTCGCCATGCAGACAACGATCGACGAGTCTGCGCGCATGGGTGGCGCGCTCCGCGTCGTACTCGACGGCAAATGCCTTCACCTGTTCGCGCCCGAGGGCATGAGCGGCTTCGGCGATCGCGACGCCTTCGCCGGCGCAGGGATCGAGGATGCACATGGGGCCAGAGGACGGCGCCAGTGCGGTCAGGGCTCTTTCCAACGTGGGTTCGTCTGTCGGGAAGTAGCCGTTCTTGATGAAGTTGCGCGCAATGCGCGGAAACATGAGAGCCATGGGAATCTCCTGTGAAGAAGTGGGATGAAAGCGGGGCACGCGCGACGCACATGCCCGTGTGGTGAGCGTCAGGCCACCCGCCGCAGCGGTTTGCCCGAGGCCAGCTCGACCTGCGAAACACCAAGGGTGCCGTTGCGGATCAGTTCGCCCAGCGCCGTAGTCAGCGCCGGAACGTCCAGGGCCAGCCGATGGCCTTCCAGCGGCCCGAGGGCGAACGGAAGGCGCGTCAGCATGTCCCGCGATTGCAACAGCTCCAGCACGGCATCGCGCCAGTGATCGAGCAGCGGCAGGGGGCAGGTCTCCCGCACCAGCGCCCATAGGCGTTCGGTGTGGTCGGTCACTGTCCCGGGCAGTAGCGCCAATGCGCTGGCGTTGGCCTTGTCGGGCTTCACGCAGCGCTTGTCGAACAGCCACAGATGAGACATGGAACCGAACAGCGTGCGCCGGAAGGTGCGCGTGGTGCGCTTCTCCAGGTTGTCGGGATTGCCGACGAAGACCGGAATCGACGCCTGATCGGTGACGAGATGGAACTGGTCCAGCCCTTGCTCGGATCGACCGAGGGTGAGGCGGGCCAGGAACTCCTGGACGGCGGTGTCGCGCGCCCAGACGGACAGGAAGACCAGGTTGCCGTGCTCGTCGCCGATGCAGCCGTCGGCTATGAGGTCGGGGCATTCGTCGATGCGATAGAGCACACTGGATGATGTGGATGCAGGCATGGTGATTTCCTCGAAGAAAACAGAGGCAGCACCACCCGCGAGGGCAATCACTGCCCCAATGGGATGGAAGGGAACGCCCGTGAGCGTCTTGGCAAAGAGAACAACCAGTGCGTCGCAACGCACCGTAGCCTTGAAGGTCTTGGCTACCTGGGCATGTTGTCGGCAACGCCGACGGACATGGGAAGTAGCCTGCTTCAACAGGCCGGTGAGCGGGAGCGAAAAACCGTCACGCGACGCCACCCTGTTTGCAAAGGGGGCTCCGAAGGGGTGTCTGCCGAACAAAAAAAGCGGACCATGCCGTCATGGGCATGATCCGCTTGAGGGTCAGGCTTTCAACTGACGCAGACCTTCCGCCAGCAGCCATAGCGCCCGGTTCAGCCGGACGTTCTGGTCAATGCCTTGAACGGGCCGCGTGCGTTGCTGGCGCCCGTTTGCGGTGCGGCCGGTCAGGCCGCCTTTGACGAGGTTCTCCTGAACTCGATTGAAGGTGGACCACAGGTCCGAACGGTTGTCGTCGAAACGACGTGGCCGCAGAACCTGACTCTCCGTGATCGGCAAGGTCTTGCCGGGATCGTCGTACTTGAGGGTCAACGCCGATCTGGCGAAGACCTCGGCCTCACCGTCGTCGAGTGTGATGGCACCCATGGCATCGCGCGAGTGTTGCACTTGCTCGAAACCCTGCAAGACTTCGTAGGCGCCCTCGATGACGTGATCGGTGACGTTGCCCTTGTGAGGAACGCGGACGTCGGCGAAGGTGTCGCCGCACACCAGACCGTTCTGGCAGACGAAGCGGAACATGCCCGCCAGCATCTGATAGCTGCTGGTGCCGTCGTGCGAATTGAGCAAGATGATCTCGTTCGCCTCGGTGCCATTGATCTGGCTCGCATGACGGAGCCGCAGCATGTGCTTGGTGTAATCACGCCGATCCTCGTGGCGCACACGTGTCTGGCACACCATGAACGGTTGGAAACCCTCTTTGCGCAACTCTGTCAACACGGCCGCGGTCGGGATGTAGCTGTAGCGCTGGGAACGGCTTTCGTGCGGGGTCTCCGCGAAGATGGATGGAGCGACGGTGCGGATCTGATCATCCGACAACGGATGATCCGAACGCAGCACCGGAGAACGATAAGAAAAGCGGGATGCGAGTTTCATGACTATCTCCTTCTGAGGATTGGAGCAATCGGCATCGAGAGGCGCAAAGCCGGATGCGCGATTGCATGGGACAAAGAAGAGCCCTGCGGAGCAGGGCCTGGGTGGGTCAGGTAAAGAGGAATGCAGCCCCGTGAAGCACGGGCCTGCGGTTCAGTCCGGCTCGAATTGCCGGCTGTAGGGGTTGAAGCGAAGCGCTTCGCTCCCTTTGAGGATCGGTGTGAAACCGTCCAGGCAGAGGTTGGCGAGGTACTGGTCGCGGTAGGTCAACGCCTGCCGTGCCTGTTCCTCGGTGAGACCGTCGCTGATGAAGTGATCGAGCAGTTCCTCGTCGGAGGAAACTTCGTTGTTGGACAACTGCTCTTCGACGAGGCGCAGCAACGATGCCGGGAGGGCGGCCAGGATCGGGTCCATGACGTGTACCTCCCGTGCTCAGGCCACCGCCGCTGGCGTGCGACGACGTGCGTGATGGGCAAGCACACCTTCCCGCCACTCGGGGGATTGCACCGGCGCCATGTCGAGATAGCGCAACGGGCACGAGTAGTAGTAGGGGTGCATGGATTCATCCAGGGGCTTGTGGCCCCATTCGCCGCCCGAGCCTTGCAGCAGGTCGCAACGGATGACGTTGATGGAATCGCCGGCAGCGAGCTTCATGAATCCCGCCTGCTTGGCGGTGATGCGCGCCACGGACCACAGCACGTTGCCGCGCAGGGCGTGGGCGATGACCTCCGAGCGAGCGTTTTCGCCCTCCTGCGGTTCGATCAGTTCGCGGATCAGTTGGTCGCGGGTTTGCCGCGAGAAATACCAGCCCATGGGAATTCTCCTGTGAAAAAAAGCCGGAGCACTCCCCCGACGGGGGAAATACCCCGGCGGGTGGTTGGAACGTCGCGGGAAGCGACAGATGGATCAGGCGGAGGCGATATGCCAGTCCTGGGACAGCGGCGCGAACTCGTAGCCCAAGGCACCGAGACGGTCGCGTTGCTGACGCAACAGGCGGCGATCGACGGTGGCATCGAGCTTGACGATCTCGCCCAGCGGCCAGAGAGCGCCGAACAGCGTGGCGTCGTCGTCCTGCGTTACCGGCTTGGAAGCCGGCTTAGCGGGAACGTCGGCACCGAACGGCGTGGTATCGACCAGGGGATCGCTGGACGTTGCCGCCTTCGCTTCGGCAGGTGCCGAAGTGGAAGGGACAGGCCGTTGCGCTTCCTCGTCGATCGGATCGACTTCCTGCGGACTCAGCCGGTTGGCTTCATCGCGGCTCAGGTGGTCGATGTTCGATAAGGTCATTCCGCCCAGGTGCGCGCGGATCTCGATGACCATGCGGCCGCTGGTGTTGTACGTCGAAGGACGAATCTCGGTGATGACGAAATCGCCCTCGTACTTGCCTTCGCGGTACTGGTCCAGCTCGGCGTTCTTGATGACGAACTCGCCGATGGAGGTGGCGAGGCGGCCGACGTTGAAGTCGCCGTTCCTGCCGTGGATGGTCTTGATGGCCAATTGGCCGGGAAGCGTAATCATGGGTCAGCTCCTTACGATGAGGTCACGAGACGCCGACCGGAAAGACCGGCGGTTCGTTGGATGGAAAGGAAGCAAGGCCCCGGTGAGGGGGCCTTGTGGGTTCAGAACGACTCGGCCAACGCCGGTACTTCGGCTGCTTCGTCGTCGGAAACCGTCTCGGATGCGGGTGCATCCTGGACAGCGGGTTCGCTCGAAACGCTGGGCGCTTCGTCGCGAGCCGATTCCTCGGAGGCCTTGGGTTCGGCCTTGTAGACGAGCTGGCCATCGACCTTGATCCAGCTCACGAAGAGCAGGCGGGCCTTCAGGCTGACGCTCTGTTCGCCGACACGCTTCCCCTTGCTGTAGGTGAAGATGTCGGTCCACAGATCGCCCAGACGAAAGCCGATCAGCACTTTGCGTTCGGCCTCGACGGCGGGGACGCAACGGCGGATCAGGTGCTGCGCTTCGCTGCCGGATACACGCACGTCGAAACGGCGGTACTCCGGCTTATCGCTGGGACCATTGAGCGCTGCGATGTCGCAGGCCAGGAAGGCATCGCCTTTCTTGGGCTTCACTTCGCGGATGCGATTGAGATACCCGAGGCCGGTGATGTGCAGATCGAAGAAGTTGGACTTTTCGGATGAAGTGGTCATGGTGAATCTCCAGACTTGAGGGACAAGAAGGCGGAGACACACCCACCCCGGCGGGGAGGCATAACCCCCGCGCGGGTTGATGGATCGAACGATCCAGGTACTGCTTGTGCATCCTTCGCCCTGGGAGGGGCGAACGTTCGCGCATGGGATGCTGGTGCGAACTGGATCGGTCACGCGGTCGGAACCGCGTCGTAGCCTCGAAGACCGTGGCTACCTGGGCATGTCGCTGACGGATCAGCGGAACATGGCCGCAAGCATGGAAGAGCCGTGCGGGGGTGTCGCGCCGCAATGTGTTTTTGCGCGCTCCCCCTTTGTCGATCAGGGCACTGACGGCGTACATCTCGGTGAGAGGGAATGGTTTCTTGCTAATAGTTCGATAATCGTTGTATCATTGAAACATGAATGAAGATCAGGCAGTTACCGCTCTCAGTGCATTGGCCCACACCCAGAGGTTGCGCGTGTTCCGCGCCCTCGTGGTGACGGGGCCGGCCGGCCTGACGCCCAGCGTCCTGGCCGACCAGCTCGAAGTGGCCCGCAACACACTCTCCTTTCATCTGAAGGAGCTGGCCCACGCCGGGCTGGTCACGGTCGAGCAGCAGGGGCGCAACCTGATCTATCGCGCCGATTTCGCGCAGATGAATGGCCTGCTCGGCTACATGACCGAGCACTGCTGCCAGGGCTCTGCCTGCGAAGTCTCCGATTCGGACTCTTGTGCGTCCTGTTGAAAGGAGCAGTATTCATGAAGCGATTCCATGTCCACCTGAACGTCGATGACCTGAACCGCAGCATCGGCTTCTACTCGCAGCTCTTCGCCGCCCAACCGGCGCGTGTCGAGTCCGACTACGCAAAGTGGATGCTCGAAGACCCGCCGGTCAACTTCGCGATCTCCACGCGCGGCGACAAGCCGGGCATCGACCATCTCGGCATTCAGACCGATTCCACCGAAGAACTCGCCGCCCTGAAGGCGCGTGCGCAGGCGGCCGATATCGCCCTGCTCGATGACGGCGAGACGACGTGCTGCTACGCGCGCAGCGAGAAGCATTGGGTCACCGATCCACAAGGCGTGGCTTGGGAGCATTTCCACTCCCTGGGGAACATCCCGGTGTTTCATGAGGGCGCGGAACCAGCGGCTGCTCCGGCTGCGGGTTCGTGTTGTGCGCCTGCCGGAGTAAGTGACCGGCCTGCCGGCATCGCCGTGAAGGCCAAGTCTTCCTGCTGCTGATTCGAGAAATTTCCTATGACTACCGAAAGAATCTACAACGTCCTGTTCCTCTGCACAGGCAACTCGGCGCGCTCCATCATCGCCGAAGGACTCCTCAACCACTTCGGCAAAGGCAAGTTCCGCGGCTATTCGGCCGGCAGCATGCCCAAGGGTGAAGTGCATCCGATCGCGCTGGCGACCCTGAAGAAGCTGGAACTGCCGACCACGGGATATCGCAGCAAGAGCTGGGATGAGTTCACGCTGCCCGACGCGCCGCTGCTGGATTTCATCATCACGGTCTGCGACAACGCCGCTGGCGAGGCCTGCCCGGTCTGGCCGGGGCAGCCCGTCACCGCCCATTGGGGTGTGCCGGACCCAGCCGCAGTGGAAGGCAGCGAGGTCGAGAAGCACCTGGCCTTCGCGGACACCGCCCGTGTCTTCCGGCGTCGTATCGAACTGTTCCTGTCCCTGTCTCTGCGAAGCCTGGACAGCATGTCCTTGCAGAACCAGGTGCGTGATATCGGCAAGCAGTGAGCGAGGTTGAACGACGCCGGCTCTAGCCGAACCGAATTTTTGGAGATTACCCTGATGGCATCGCCGCAACCGGCATCCCGCCTGTCCTTTCTGGACCGCTACCTTACGCTCTGGATATTCGCCGCCATGACGCTGGGCGTGGTGCTGGGCATGATCTTCAAGGGCCTGCCCGACGCGCTGAACGCGATGTCGGTCGGCACCACCAACATCCCGATCGCCATCGGCCTGATCCTGATGATGTACCCGCCGCTGGCGAAGGTGCGCTACGAGGAATTGCATCGGGTGTTCGCCGACAAGCGCGTGCTGCTGCTCTCCCTGGTGCAGAACTGGCTGATCGGGCCGGTGCTGATGTTTGCGCTGGCGGTGATCTTCCTGCGCGACCATCCCGAGTACATGACGGGCCTGATCCTGATCGGCCTGGCCCGCTGCATCGCGATGGTGCTGGTCTGGAATCAGTTGGCGCGGGGCGACAACCAGTATGTCGCGGGCCTGGTCGCGTTCAATTCCATCTTCCAGATCCTGTTCTTCTCGACCTATGCCTGGTTCTTCCTGTCGGTGCTGCCACCGCTGTTCGGCTTGCAGGGTAGCGTCATCGACGTCAGCTTCTGGACCATCACCGAGGCCGTGCTGATCTACCTGGGCATTCCATTCCTGGCCGGCTTCCTGACCCGCCGCATCCTGATCGGCAGGAAGGGTGCCGAATGGTACGAGCGCGTCTTCCTGCCCAGGATTAGCCCGATCACGCTGGCGGCGCTGCTGTTCACCATCGTCGCCATGTTCAGTCTCAAGGGCGGCGACGTGGTGCGGTTGCCGATGGACGTGCTGCTGATCGCCGTGCCGCTGACGATTTATTTCATCGTCCAGTTCCTCGTCAGCTTCTTCATGGGGAAGCTGATCGAAATCGATTATCCGCGCACTACCGCGATCGCCTTCACGGCGGCCGGCAACAACTTCGAGCTGGCGATCGCGGTCGCCATCGCGGCGTTCGGGTTGGCGTCGCCCGTCGCGTTCACGACCATCATCGGCCCACTGGTGGAAGTGCCGGTGCTGATCATGCTGGTTCATGTGGCCCTGCGACTGGGCGAGAAGTGGTTCCCCGCAACCGCTCCCGTGCGGCCATGACCGACCTTGCCGCGTACCACCGCCGTTGGGACGGTGCTCACCCCACTGGTTGGCGGCAACGAACATCGTTCTGCTGGCTTTGCTCTGGATGACGCATCGGTAACCGTAGTGACGGAGCAGCCGCTGGTTTCGTGGCGTGTATGCGGGCCGAACAAGGAAAGAGCCCCATGAAGGGGCTCAAGGTGAAGGGGTCAGTCTTCGTAGACAGGCAGGCCGTCCAGTATTGCGGCGTTCGGATCGAAGACCAGTATGCGCACGTCCGCCATGGCGGCCAGGTGCAGCACGTTCAGTAGCGGCGTGGGAACGCACGCATCCGTCTGATCGTTGTGCAGCGCCTGGGCATTGCGGCCATCGACGATTTCGAGATTGGCGTCAGTCCAGGGCGTAGCGATCAACTTCACGCCCACGGCATCGCTGTCGGGAATCCTGAAGGCTTCAAACAACAGGCCGGTGAGCGTGGACGTGTCCGCGAGGTCTTCAAGGTACTGCATCGTTTCCTCGGGAAGGTGACCGGAACTGATTTCCCAGCACCGGCTGTAATGGCCAGTGTCGAAGGTCAGACGCCGCACCACGTCGCGGGCGGCTTCCTCGGAGTAGGTATCGCCGACATGCACCGGCGTCCCGAAGTCGTCCGCCATGACGGCATAGATCGCCGTGCGCGCGATGCCATGGTTCCGGCATTGAGCGTCCAGTTCATCCGGCACGGCTTGGCCTTGAGTGATCAAGGTGAAGTCGTCGCAGAAGACGCATTCAAAACGCTGGATCTGGTCGTCCCGCAGATGGGACTGCGAGGTGTGCAGCGGAAGATAGGTCAGCGGGCAGTCGTCATCGTAGGCGATGGCGATCATTCGCTGAATGGAAAGGCCGTTGTAGCCACGGACGAAGGGATTGGAAACGGGATTGGCATTGGGGTTCATGATGGTTCTCCAGTAGAGGAAAGGCGGAGCCGATCCCCTGCCGGGGATCGACCCCAGAGGGATGAAAGAAACGGTGCCCGTCACGGATGACGGTCCGCAAGTGCTGTTACCAGCCGGTGTAGTTGAGGATCAGCGCGGCGATGATCTTGCGTCGCTCCAGGTCCAGGCCGCCCAGGTCGGCCTGGCCGTGGACGCCGACACGCTTGAGCAGCGCACCACCGTCCTTGGAGTTGTAGAAGCTCACCATCGCGGCGAGAAAGACCCTTTCGCCGGAACTCATGGCGCCGATGGTCTTCTTGATGACGGCGACGTTCGGGCACAAGTCCCACTTGTCCACAGCCAGGTTCAGACATTCTTGCGTGCCGTTGCCGAACAGGCCGGGGCCGACCAGCTCGACGCCGCGCTTCCAGGCGTGGAAAAAGGCTTGAGGTGCTTGCGAGAAATACAGATCGTTGCGCGCGATCTCGTCAAAGATCGCCTGCTGGCTCATCGGATTCATGACGAGGTTCTCCTGATGACAGATGGATGGGGATCACGGGTACTGGCGCTGCGTCCATGCGCCGGTTTCCAGGGCATGGCGAGCGGCCTCGTGGCTCGGGAAATACTCGACGGACTCGCGGGAGACGGGGCCGTCGTCGTCGAAGGTGCCGATGTAGTGCCCGGTGGCACTGCGCAGCACCTGCAAGGGCAGGCTTTTGCCCACATACGCCAGCGCCAGCAGACCCGAAGGGCCTGTGGGCTTGAGTGCGACAGGATCGAAGGACATGGTGCTCTCCTATGAAGGGATGGGAAGCGCCGCATCCCGACGGGATGAAGCGGATTCCCGTGGGGTGGAACGAAGCATCGTCGCCAGGACATGGCGATCGTCCGCAGGAGCGATGCGAAGCGGACTGGATCGGTCAACGCGGAAGAACCGCGCCGCAGCTTTGAAGACCGAAGCTGCCTGGGCATGGTGCTGACGGAGGTCAGCGCGCATGGGGTGTAGGTTCGGAGGCTTGGCCTGCATTGGCGAGCCGAAATCCGCTCGCGGTGATCGCCCGATTGCTTGCCGAGCGTGGTGCGTCGGCGCAGCGAAAGCTGGCGTGAAGGGAAAAGCAGCCGAAGGCGCGAGCCTTCGGCGGGGAGGAATCACCACCCGTGGGCTGTTGCAGGGCGTGGCCGTCGTCAAAGCCTGCCGCTGGTCCAGCAATCTCACCCGACCCGTTTCGTGGCTGGGGTCGGAAACCTCTGGCACACATCCGCGCACAAAGGGAACCCGTTGTTTCGCCGGCGGGCACCGGCACCGAGTACCGTGGACCCGAGGGGTCTCCTGACGATTCGCGCAGCGCCGGAGGGCCGGCAAGTCGTCAGGAGACCCCTCGCGATCAACGGAAGGAACACCGATCAATGGAATGGCGGCGAGCGCCATTCGTGGAGAAACGACCTTCTCGTCCCGTGGCCTGTATCGGCCAGGCGGAACGCGCACACCGTTGCAGAAGGAGACGCGCGCTGGGGAGTCCCACGGGGCGCGGGACGGTTTGCCTCGCCGTCAGTGAAATCCCGGCGCGGCAGAGGTGTTCATTGGCATCAGGATGCCTTGGGCGCAGCGCGCCGCTGGCGCGAAGCCCTGCGCCTGCCCGTCGAGGATTCGGCCGGCAGCGTGCCCTTGCAGTCGGGATAGCGGCTGCACGACCAGAAGGCACCGTTCTTGCCGTTGCGCTGGCGCGTCGCCGCACCGCATACCGGGCAGGCCGGCCCTTCGGGCAGCTTGATCGACAGGACGGTGCCTCGATATTGCTGAACCAACTGCGCGACCCAGGCCGATTGCTTGTTGATGAAGGTGTCCAGCGTCATCTGGCCGGCCTCGATCATGTCCAGCGCCTGTTCCCAGATCGCCGTCGTGCCGGGATCGGTGATCGCCGCCGGCACCGTGTCGATGAGCGTGCAGGCCGCGTCCGATGCGCGGATGGCGCGTCCCTTCTTCACCAGATAGCCGCGAGCCAACAGGCCGTTGATGATGCCGGCGCGTGTGGCCTCGGTGCCGATGCCTGTCGTTTCCTTCAGCTTCTGTTTCAGCCGTGAATCGGTGACCAGCTTGGCGACACCCTTCATCGCCTTGACCAGCTCGCCCTGGGTGTAGGGCTTGGGGGGCAGCGTTTTCAGTGCCTTCAGTTCGACCTGCTCGACACCGCAGCGCGCTCCGATGTCCAGCGGCGGCAGGATCTGGCTGCGCTGGGCCGACTCGTCGTCCGCCGCATCCTGCCCCTTGCCGGGGAGCGCCAGGTGCCAGCCAGGCACGATCACCCGTTTGCCGACGGCCTGTAACGATTGCCCTGCGCAGTCGAGCACTACCAGCGTGCGGTCGAATTCGTGATGCGGCAGGAACTGCGCCAGGTAGTGCGCCCGGATCAGCGCGTAGACCGCCAGCTCCTTCTCCGACATGGCCGAGAGGTTCGCAGGCTCCAGCGTGGGAATGATGCCGTGGTGCGCCGTTACCTTGCTGTCGTTCCAGACGCGCGAGCGCTGTGTCCTGTCGAGCCGGTCGATCAACGGGCGCAGGCCGGGATCGGTGGCGAGCAGCGCGTCGAGCACGGTCGGCACTTCGGCCAGCATGCTCTCGGGCAGGTAGCCGGAGTCACTGCGCGGATAAGTCGTCGCCTTGTGCGTTTCGTACAAGGACTGCGCGATGTCCAGCGTCTCCTGTACGTCCAGCCCGAGCTGCCGCGAACACACTTCCTGCAAGGTGCCGAGGTCGAACGGCAGCGGCGCGGCTTCGCGCACACGCTCGGTTTCCACCGACAGCACCTTCGATTCACGACCCGCACGGATGCGGTCGGCGGCCTGCTGCGCCACTGGCTGCTGCAGGCAGCGACCGGCTGCATCCATGGTGCCGTCGGGCGGTATCCAGCTTGCCGCGAAGGACTGACCCGCGTGGGACAGCGTGACGTCGATGGTCCAATACGGCACGGAGACGAAGCGTGCGATCTCGCGGTCGCGGTCCACCACCAGTTTCAGCGTCGGTGTCTGCACGCGACCGACCGAAAGCACGCCCGAGTAGCCCGCCCGACGACCGAGTACGGTGAACAGGCGGCTCAGATTCATGCCGATCAGCCAGTCCGCCCGCGAGCGGGCCAGCGCCGAGTAGTACAGGGGCAGCGTCTCGGCCGATGGCTTGAGCGCGCCAAGTGCTTTGCGGATCGACGCATCGTTCAGCGCCGACAGCCACAGTCGCTGCACCGGCCCACGGTAGCCGCACAGATCGATGATTTCGCGGGCGATCATCTCGCCTTCGCGGTCGGCGTCGGTGGCGATCACCAGTTCGCTGGCCTGGGCGACGAGCTGCTTCACGATCTTGAATTGCGTGGCGGTCTTGGCCTTGACCTCGATGCGCCAGCGCTCGGGAATAATGGGCAACTGCTCGATGGACCAGTGCTTGAACTGTTCGCCGTAGGCTTCCGGCGGTGCCGCTTCGACAAGGTGGCCGATGCACCAGGTCACTGTGATGTCCGAGCCGCTGTAGCAGCCATTGCCGCGCTGCCGGGCGCCCAACACCCTGGCGATGTCCTTGCCTTGCGAAGGCTTTTCGCACAGAAAAACGCGCATGAAGCCTCCTGAGTGTGCGTGACGGTCGTCGAATGATCGTCAGCATCCCGGAGGGCAATGAATGTGGCAGCAAACAACGCGACAGCGGCAGACACCAACTTGTGCCGGTTCAGGGTGCGGTGTTTGCCTTTGGCTTTGCAGGTCTATAGGACAGGGCGCAGACCCTGCTGATCAGCGTGAATCCAGCAACCGGGACTCTCGCTGTCGAAAAACTCCACCTCAACGTGCCACCCCAAGATATCGCGGATCGTCTGGAAGACCCTGTTGCAATAGGCCTGATCCCCTCGAAACACCGACACCGCCACACGATTGATCCCTGTTCCACTCATCCGTTGCAAGAGATGGAGATCTTGTTCGGCGAATCCCCAGCCGTAAACAACGAGAGTGTTCCGCGGTGACTTCAGAACTTCTCTGTAGACCGTGGAGAGGTAGTAGCTGTTCTGGATGGATGTGACCTTCTGCTGCCACGTTCCTTCGCTCACGAACAACGGAACAACGCTTTCACTCTGCCAGAGCTGAAGTATCGCTTCGAGAAGACCAGCGTCCCTGTTGTGTATCTTCAGTTCTTGCTCGACCAAATTCCTGCACAGCACAAGGCTGCCATGGGCATGGAACACCAGTGTGGTCGAGCGCTCCCTGCCGATCGGCTGCCTGAACCGCTGCCAGTCGTCGGAGAAGACGCCGCCTCCTATGAAGCAATCCTTGAATGCATGCTGATCCTCGATCTCCAGGCCATAGGTCATGACCCAGTACACCACCAAGTCATAGTTGAGCGAGATGACCGTCTGGAAGTCTCGTAGAAACTGATAGATGTTCGGCAGGAAACCGTTGACTTCGTGGTACTCCGGGTGAATGTCGCGGACCGTTTGGATGAGGCAGTTTCGGACGTTCGTGTAGGCAGCATGGGTCCGCTCATCGTGTATCCCCAGCGACTGATTCACGTTCGATGCTTGCCATACGATGCGGAGAATCAGCTCAAAATCGTGACCAAAGAAATCGAACAACTGCTGAGCGTCTGTGGGGAGGAAGCCTCTCTGTATGGCTCGCTCACGCAGGGAGGGATAGGCGAAGCGTTGGCTGACGGCCATGCTGGCACCGTTGCCGAGTAGGATCGTGCAGCTGTAGTTTTCGGAGATGGCTTCCCAAGGTCTGATCTCGAACGGCATGTCGTCGTTCCCTGTGTAGTTCAAGGCTGTTGGATTCGCGCGAGATGGTTCTTGAGCAGGAACCAGCACATGTTGAGCGCGAAGGAGCGGCCGAGCCGCGTCATCTGGTCTTCCGGGATGCCCACCGGACGATGCGCGCCAGGGCTCAGAAAGCCGAACACGCCCGCGAGTCCCCGTTCCTCCTCGGCCGTGATCTCGCCACTGCTGCGCAGGAACGCGAGCACCTCGCCCCACCTCGACGGGTCGTAGGTGGCGGGTATCCGCTGCTGCGAGGCGACATCGGAGGCCACGTCACCGGCCAGTGTTTCCAGTGCCACGCGGGCATTCACGAGCGATGCGTTGTAATCGGGCGGTGTCGCCCGGAACGCGCCGGCCGAATCATTGATCTTGGCGATGATCGCCTGCGCGCGAGGCATCCCCGAGTTCTCCAAGGCGTCGATCAGGTCGTCCTCCAACGGCGCGGCATCGGCAATCGATGGATCGGTCTGAACCAGCTTCTTGTCCTGGATGATGTAGCCATCCAGCAGCAGGCACTGCGTCAGATCGCGCATGCGTTCGTCGAACCGATACTTCTGATTGATCCTGGACCGCAGGTCGCCCGAGGTCGCAACGACCTCGGCCAGCGCCAACATGAGCGTGCGGTCATCGAGATCACGCAGCGTGTCCAGCAAGCCATACAGTAGTTGTCCGCGCGTCAGCGACAGATGCTGCACGCTGTACTTGCCCAGCAGCACGATGGAAGTCGCCGGCTCCTGCAACTCCAGGAACTGCGCGAATGAATAGCGGGTTCTCTTGCCGATCATGCCCCTTTGCCTCTCATGGAAGACTCAGGGGCATGATGCGGGCTCCTCCCGCGCTTGACGATGGTGCGCAGCCCGGAAGGCGACGGAAGGTCGCAATCCGCCGCCCATGACGCCCGGCGCGCGGGTGGCCTGCCTCAGCCGTGCATGGAACTATCCCCGGGGGATAGCTGGCGCAGAGAGGGCGACTGCCGGCTGGTGCAGCCGCCCTCGGAGAACTCTACTGCCCGGTCGATTCCGAACTCGCGCTGGCGGGTTTGGCGCTGAGCGTCACCGACTCGATGCGGTACGGCAGGATGCCCACGCGGCGGGCCTCGATCTTGAACGTCGAGCGCTCGTTGTCGTCGGCGTCTTCCCACTCGTCCTTCACCGTGCGGCCTTCCACCAGAACGCGCATGCCCTTCTGGTACAGACTCGCCCAGCGTTCGGCGTCGCGGTGCCACAGTTCCACGGGTGCCCAGAAGCCGCCGCGGTTCTCAAAGCCATCCTTCGTCGGCACCGGATTGTCGAAGTAGACGTTCAGGCGCAGCAGCCGGCGCGGTTCATCGTTGCCATTGGAAAACTCCCGATACTCGGGCGCAGAGCCGATATTGCCCTCGCCAACGAAATGCGTGCTCATGGTGACTCCTTGGGGGTGGTGGTGTGGGTGGGTGCGACGTGTCCGTGAACACGCTGTAAGTACATCGCCTCGGCCTGCGCGAGCTTGCTGGCGCTTTCCCGGGCCTGGCGGCTCAAGGTGTGCAGGAGGCTGATCTGCATGTTCAGCACGACGCGCTGCTGCTCCATCGCGTACAGGTCGTCGATCAGCGAGGCCGGCGTCGCGGGGTTGGCCAGCACGGCCTGCCACAGCGCCACGCCCATGCTGGATCGGTCGAGGTTGCGCCAGCGCAGGAAGGTCGTCCCTGCGCCAGTGGCCTGCTGGGCCAGTTGCACGCCGAGCAGGCTGAAGGGATAGCCGCGCGCCTGCGGCAGGATCCGCTGCATCGCCAGCTCGATCAGGCCGTCGCGCAGTGACATGCACTGGTTGGCCCAGGTCTCCAGACTCCCCTTACCTTTAAAAGGAAAAGGGCTTAAAAGGCCTTTTAGGTAGCCTGCGTGTTCCATTCTCTGGAAGTCCGCCTGTTCCAGCGGCGCGAAATGGCGACGTGCCAGCGGATCGGGCGCCGTCATGCCGATTCATCCTCGCCGGTGGACTCGTCGGCGGTGGCGGACTTGCGCGACCGCCTCGGTTTTTCGGGTTTGGCAGGCACACCGGCAGGCGAATCGGCCGGATCACCGGTGGCGAGGTCCCCCGTACCGGTTTCGAGATCGCCCGTCTGTTCGGCCGGCTCGCTGGCCCTGGTCTCGGAAGGCTCTCGCGCTGTGGCAGCCAGCGGACTACGGCGTACGACCGGCGGCGCAAAGCGGGAACGCCGTGCGCCTTCCAGCACGTCCTGCGGAAGCTCGCCGAACTTCTCGATCGCCGCACGCGCCGCCGCGTTCCTCGCCGTGAAGTCGTCGCGCATCGTCCCCGAGTAGCGGTACTGCTGGGCCAGCGAGAACAAGCTGCGCAGCGCATGGGCGCCGTCGTTGAGCCAGCGCTCCATCGTGCTGCGGTCGATGAGCGCGGTGTGATGGGCGAGGATCAGCTTGCGCGCCAGGTCGTCGTAGTCGGCCAGCAGGTAGACGGCGGCAAAGCCGAGCTGGGCATTCACGAACAACGGCAGCTTCACCGGCTGCACATTGAGGTTCTCGCCCAAGCTGAGCGCCGGAGGCACGCCTGCCAGCGCCTGGTCCACCTGTTCGCGCAGCGTCTGGAGCGTGTTCTTGGTCTGATCGAGCTTGTCTTCGATGCGCAGCATCCACCAGTCCGAGTACGGGTCGTCCTGCTCGGCGCCGCGCTTCATCCGGTTCATGGCGCTGATGTAGCCGTTGAGGCCGATGATGCCGGCGCGTCCCTCGGCCGGTGCGCGGCCATGCCAGATGCGGGAAGCGTGATGGGTGTGAAGCGTCAACGACATCGCGCTGCGCAGCGACCCGAGATTCAACTGCAGGGGTTCGTGGGCCATGAGGGACGACTCGCGGTAAGGGAACGAGTCGCCAGCTTCGGCACCGGCTGGAAGGCCGTCAGTCAACAAACCGCAAACGGCGTGCGCCCGGTTTGTTGGCCGCTGGAAGGCAGTCTGTGCCGGCTATCCCCTGGGGATAGGTCTTCGGCCATAGAGGATTGATGCCGGCTGGCAGACCGGGACAATGGTGCCGGGGTGCCCATGGTCGGGGCTGCGGCATACAAGAACGGGGGGAAGCGATGAAAGAGGGGAAAGCTGTTCGACTGCTGGTGAACGAGGAACGTGGTCACGGCGACGTGATCGAGACGCTACTGAAGCAGGCGAAACGCCTGGAGTGCCTGGTGGCCTTTGCGAAGGTGTCGGCCCTGGACGGGCTGCTCAAGCCGCTGCGCAAGGCGCTGGAGCGTGGAATGGACGCCCGGTTTGCAATCGGTCTGGACTTCTATCTGACCGAGCCCGCCGTGCTCCGGAAGCTCCTGGCGCTGGCCGAGAAGCACAAGCTCAAGTTGTATCTCAGCGATTCCCGCGACACGTTTCACCCGAAGGTCTACGCCTTCCAGCACGGCAAGGGATGCTCGGTGATCGTCGGCTCAGCCAACTTCACTCGGGGTGGCCTCTACGGCAACTACGAGGCCTCGGCTGTGATCGAGGATGAGAAGGGAGCGCTGATGGCCTCGGTCGCTCGGCACTTCGATACGCTGATCGCCGATGAAGTCCTCGTGCCGGCGACCAACGCCCGTATTGATGCGTATGAACGGGAATATGTCATCCACGACATCTGCCGAAAGGTGGCCGGGAAGCGTGCGCAGAAGGCGAGCCGTGCCGAGGGGACGAGCTTCACGACGCTGGCCGGCATTCTGGAATTGATGAAGAACAACGATTCAGAACTTGGCTTCAGTGAGCAGAAGACCATACGAAAAAACAACCTGCGCCAAGCAAAACGGATGCTGGAGGATTGGGCTGCTGTGCATGGCAACACGAGCCGGGGGTTTCTGGCCCGCTTCGAGTCGTTGATCGGCCTGTTCCATTCTGGCGGGTTGCACCGAGGCAAGAACCAGATTGCCGAACACCCAGGTCAATTCGTCGCAGCGGTGGCGGATATTGTGGGTAGGCGCAACCTTCCGCCCGGTGAAGCCTTCGCTGTCCTTCACGAACATTTCAAGAGTATCTCCCGAGCAGGCATCAACCTGCTGACCGAGATACTGCACGCACTGGACAACAAGCGATACGCCGTGATGAACCAGAATGCGGTGTCGGGATTGGCGCTGGCCGGGATCAGGGAGTATCCAGCCCGGCCAAACAAGCAGAACGTCAGTGCCGACAACTACGCGCGCTACTGTCAGCATGCCGATACCGTGCGGCAAGAGCTGGGCCTCGCGGACTTCACCGAATTGGACGCGCTGTTCAACCATGCCTATTGGGGCGAGTCCACCGAAGACGATGCAAAGAACTGACGGGATCACCTGCGGAAGGCCGTCTGTTCCCGCTATCCCCTGGGGATAGCCCGGCCGCTCGATATGCCGTCGCCTGCCCACGCCTTGAACTCCCCGCGAATCGCCTTCTGCACGATGCCGAACAGATAGCCGGCCGGGTTGCGCACTGTGCTGTTGCGGCAGCGCGCCTCCCATTCGTCGAGCACGGCCTGCCGCTGCGCCTCGTCCACCTGCTGCAGCGCCACTAGCGCGCCGGCCTGCTGCTCGTCCTGCAGGCGCAGGAAGCGCTCGGGCAGCCGCAGGTTCTGCGATGTTCTCACGCGCGGTACTGTACGTACTTCACTTATACGATTACTCAGTACAGTACGGTTCGTCTTCGGATTCCGAAGAGAGCCGTCAGGCGCCGGCTTCGGCCCCGCTTCGGAATCCGAAGACGGGCGCATACCATTCCGAAGCAGGGCCTCCTGGCCTTCTTCGGATTCGTGGTCCACACCCTCCTGTGGATAACTCTCCGTCCAGCCATGCCGCGCCATGCGCTGTGCCAGCACCTGCAAACGAGTTGGCAAAGTGCGGCCGCTGAGCAGCGGGTCTTCGGCGATCTCTTTCAGCGTGTGCAAACCCACGATCTGCACCGCCTTCGCCGCGTGCGTGAGCGCCTGGCTGATCAGCCCCAGGTAATCGGGATCGAGCTGCATCGCCTCAAAGGGCGACAGCGGTTCGTCGTGCAGCACGTAGAGATTGCCCTGAATGCGGCCGGTCTTCGGGTCGCGCCGTCGCCGCACGAGGCTGAGCCAGCGCGCCAGCCGCAGCAGCGTCAGCGCGCGCGCCACGGTTTCATGTGACGCCTGCGCCGCACAGGGTATGGATGTCAGATAAGGCCGGAGCTGATCGTAGGTCGGAAAAGCGGTCACGCCGTCGCTGTTGAGCTGCAGGCGGAACACCTGCCAGGCGTTGCGTTCCAGCGGCGTCAGGCGCCGGTCGAGGAACAACGCGCGCGGCACGCTCTCGTGGCGGTTGCCGCTGTAGAGAAATCCGTCCTGGCTCGCTGCCGCGCCCCGCGCCGGCTGGTTCGACTCAAGCTGCCGCAGCGCCTGGTCGAGCACCACCGACAACGCAACGGGACCATCGTGCCGTAAAGCGTCGTCCGTCGTCATGGCCTACACCAGCCCCTGGTCGATCCAGTTCTGTATCGCCGACCAGATCACCGACATGGGCAAGGTCATGGCTTCGGCCAGGTCCATCGCCAGCGCCAACATCGCCGTGTCGTTGTTCAGTGCGATCCGTCGCTCCGTGACGCCCGCCTTCCAGCGCTCCCACAAGGCCACGTCCTGTGCCTCGTCCAGCACCGGATGCCGGCCCTTGCGCTTGGGTAGGCCGAGAATGTCGCGGCGCAGCGCGACCTCCTGATGCGTGAGCCCGTAGAAGCGGCTCACCATCTCCGTGCTCGCCCCCAGTCGCAACATGCGATCGACCGTGGCGATCTCCTGTTCCACGTCGTGCATCTGGCTCAGCAATCGCTTCAACACCTCGCGGTTCACCGACACTGAACACCACGACACCGTGGCATTGACCAGCATGCTCACGAGTTCGGGGTGCTTCAGCGCATCCAGCTCCTCCTCGCCGAAGCCCATCGCCTTGCAGCGACGCAGTTGCCCGTTGCGCAGGTCGTGCAGGGCTTGAGCGATCACGGCTTGATTGAGCGGGTGCGGTGCCGACATGGGAGCCTCCTCGCGCTCAGGACTCGTGGCCCGGTTCGCCGGCTTCCAGATCCAGCAGCCGGCGCGCCAGGCGCAGCAGACGAAACAACTTCACCAGCCCGGCATCGCTCAGGCGCGTGGGCGAACCGCCGCGGCCGTGCAGCAGCGGCGCCAGCTCGTCGGCCAGCCGCGCGCGATCCAGTCCGATCGCCGGCAGGGATGCGGCGCTCAGCGCGTGCAGCAAGGTCAACACCGCACGCGCGAACGGCGGCAGGTCGCGCGCAGCGCTGGAGGCCACGCAGACGAAGCCGATGCCGCTCTCGCGCGGCTCGATGTGCTCGACCACCGCTGCCTCTTCGGCGATTTCGCGGGCGAACTGCGCGATATGCACGCGCAGGCGATCCGGTGCGTCCAACCCCGGTTCGATGTACCAGACATCCGAGATGGGATAGAGCCCGCCGGCCTGTACCGGGATCGCGCGCAGCACGTCGGCCTCGAAGTCGGGCAGCTCGTCGCCGAGCTGGTCCGCGACCATGCGCTGGATGGACTGCAAGCGTTCGGTGGTCGGTGCGGGCGACACGATGTGCCCCTGCAGGCGCTCGTCGCGCTGTCCGTCCTGTTCGTCCTGATCGTTCGGCGCAGTGGCCGGTGACGTCGAAGGCGTTTCTGCCGGCGGTGCGGTTGGCAGGGTGCTCGGTGGTGTTGGAGCTGCGGCGGGACGTTGCGGCGCGATAGCCGGCGCCGGGGCCGGGGCGGCCGGCTCGCGGGTCAGCGCCCGCTGGCGGCTTTCGCTGTCGTCGATATCCAGCGCCAGCGTGTCGTAGTCCGCGCCCAGCAACTCGGCCATCTGGCCGATCAGTTCGTCCTGCACCCGCTGCGGTGAGAAGCCCTCCGCCTGCGTATCGAACTGCGACAGCACGTCCTGAAACAACGTGGCGAAATCCACGGTCACGGACTGGTCCAGCGCACGCCGTTCCCAGGTGCGTTCGCAAGCCTTGCGCAGCACGGCGAGCCGTTCCACCTGGTGCCGGCCCAGCCCGCCGTACAGCAGCGTCGGTATCGCTGGCAGCAGGTAGCGCACCGCATCGTTCATGCGGCTGATGTGCGATTGCTGCACCGGATAACCATCGGCCGTCAGCCGTCGCGCGAGCTCGCTCTGCGTCACCGGCTGGCCGCTCTCCTGCTCATAGAACTCGCGTGCCTTCTCGATGCCCAGGGCGCGCTCGATGAAGCTCAGCCCGCCGCGCAGTTCGTTTTCGGCCAGGTGCCCGGTTAGCGCCACGATCTCGCCGCGCGCGGGCCATGGCCGGAACAGGCAGGGCACGCGAAAGAAGCGTTCGTCCTTTGTCTCGCTCCACAGTTCGCGCAGGATGGCGAGCCGCGTGTTGCCGCCGTTGCGGATGATGTAGTGCGCCTCGCCTGACCGACGCGTGATCGCGGGCGGTGCGTCCAGCCCGCGCTCGCGGATCGAGGCTTTGATTTCGTCGTAGGCCGGATTTCGCGTCATGCGCGGGTCGTGGTCGTAGGGCCGCAACTGATCCAGCGTCACCACCATCGGCGTGTCGGCGATGGGGTCGGTCAAGGCCGCGGCCGAAGGCCCGCTGCGCTCGAAGCCGGAGGCCAGCAGCTTGGCGGCCATGTCCTGCGGCGTCAGTTCAGCCACGGCCATTCCCCCGCGCCTGCCGGTCGGCTCGGCGGAGCTGCGCGCGGGCGTTGAGACTGGCGCGGTGATCGCTTGCAGTCGAGCTGGTGTAGATCGCGGCGCAGCCGGGCTTGGTGAACTTGAGGTGCCCACCGCGCGTACGTTTCACGCGCCAGCCTTCGCCCAGCGCGAACTCAATCAGCGCGCGCAGCCGCTCACGGCCGCGTGCCAGTTCATGCACGCTCGCCATGGCCGGCCCCTCCTGCATCGCCTCGGCCTGTGACGAATGCGAAGCGCTCTCGCCACGCCGGGAACAGCTCGCCGGCCAGCGCGCGCATCGTCGCCAGCGCAGCCGGTGCCGTGCGGCCTGCCGGCTGCCGGTACTCCACCCGATGCACCGGCAGTCCGCGCGTCGCGGCGCGCGGGTAGGCTTCAATGGCCGGCACGTCGGTGTCCAGCACCTGTACGCCGGGCTGCTCGCGGAACACATCTCGCAGCGCCTGCTGGATCAGCCGCGCGTTCGACGACACCGGATGCACGCGGTTGATGAGCAAACGCAGCGGCGGCGGCTCGATGCCGAGGTGCCGATACGGCGCAATGTCCTCGATCAGTTGCAGCGTCCCGCGTCGCAGTTCGCGTGCCGCGAGGATTTCCGGCGTCACCGGCGACAGCGCTAGGTCGGATGCCAGCACCGCCATCTCCAGCAGCACGCTGCGCGCGCCCTGGGTGTCGATCAGCAGCAGGTCGTACTGCGAGGCCAGCGCCGGTAGCAGATGGCGCAAGCGCAATCTGCCATCGGGTGCGTGCAGCAGCAGCGTGTTCAACTCGCCGCGGTCGTCGTTGGAGAGCACCAGGTCCAGGCCCGCGATCGCGGTGCGCGACACCAGTTGCTCGATGCGCCGCTCGTTGACGGCCAGCATCTCGTAGATGCCGGCCGGCGCGCGCAGGTCCAGCGTGAAGTAGCTCGACAGTGTGGGCTGCACGTCCAGGTCCAGCAGCAGCACGCGCAGCCCGGCGTCTGCGATGAAGCCGCCCAAGTTGGCCGCCGTCGTGGTCTTGCCCACGCCGCCCTTGGTCGAAATGATGGATACCACCTGCATGGGCTTCTCCTCACGGAATGGAACGAACCGGAAAAGGAGAAGCGTCAGGCGCGTTCTTTGAGGCGATCAGCGATCCACTGGTCGATCTCGGTCGAGTCCCAGCCCACTGCGCGCACGCCCAAACGCAGCGCCTTGGGGAACCTTCCCTTTTTCATCAATGAATAGATGTGAGCGCGCTTGAAGCCGGTCTTGGCTTCGACTTCGGCGCGGCGCAGGATGCGACGTTCAACCGGCGTCGCCGGGGCGGTGGTCTGCGAAGACATGGTGGGCACTCCTTGACGCTCATCGGCGCTGTTCGGAAAGTGCCTCGTATTCAATAGCGCATCGGAACGGATTGCACTGCAACTGCAGACGGTTCGACTGCAATTACAGTCGGCGATCTCTGGCGTCCAGATGCCGCCTTGCCGCAGAGAATTTTGCCTATAGAGTGCGCTCGCTAACTCTTGGATGACCCTCGCAATGCACGAGCAGCACGTTGATGACGGGTATGGTCTGTCTTTCGGCGACTTCCCTATTCGAAGCAACTGGTGGATTAGTGGCGTAGCAAACGCAATCCGTTGAGCACCACAATCAGGCTTGCGCCCATGTCGGCGAACACCGCCATCCACATCGTGGCGTGCCCCGAGAAAGTGAGCGCAAGAAAGACCGCCTTGATGCCGAGAGCCAGCACGATGTTCTGCGTCAGCACGCGCGCGGTTGCACGTGACAGGTGAATGAACGTCGGAATCTTGCGCAGGTCGTCGTCCATCAGCGCTACGTCAGCCGTTTCGATGGCCGTGTCGGTACCGGCGGCACCCATCGCGAAGCCGATGTCAGCGCGAGCCAAGGCGGGCGCATCGTTGATGCCGTCGCCCACCATGCCGACCTTCCCGGTCCGCGCCAGTTGTTCGATCTCGCGCAGTTTGTCGTCTGGCAATAGGTTGCCCTGCGCGCGGTCGATACCGGCTTGCCTGGCAATGGCCTGTGCCGTATGTGGGTTGTCGCCGGTCAACATCATGGTTTTGATGCCCAGAGCATGCAGATCCCCGATGGCGCTCGTGCTGCTGTCCTTGATGGTGTCCGCTACCGCGATAAGGGCTTGCACGCCACTTGTACATACCAGCGTCACCACGGTCTTGCCTTCAACTTCCATCGCGGAGATGCGCTGTTCCAGTTCTGGCGTGCAGTGCCCCAGCTCTTCGAGCATCCGATGGTTGCCGAGGTGATAGGTCTCACCGTCGATGCGGCCACTCACCCCCCTGCCTGGCAATGCGGTGAAATCGGCAACTTCGAGCAAGGCGACCCCATCAGCCTTGGCGGCTTGCGCCACAGCCTTGGATACGGGATGGTCCGAGCGAGCCGCCAGACTCGCGGCAATTCTGCGGCTGTCGCTAGGCTGTGCATTGGCCCACGCCACGAAATCGGTCTGCGCGGGCTTGCCGTGCGTGATCGTGCCAGTCTTGTCCAGCGCCAGCCAGCGCAGCTTGCGGCCCTCTTCCAGATAGACGCCACCCTTGATGAGAATGCCGCGACGTGCGGCGGCGGCCAGGCCGCTGACGATGGTGACAGGCGTGGAAATCACGAGAGCGCACGGACAGGCAACGACCAACAGAACCAGCGCGCGGTAAATCCAGTCCAGCCACGCTGCGCCCATGAACAGTGGCGGCACCAATGCGACGACGATGGCTACGACGAATACGATGGGGGTGTACCAGCGGGCAAACTGATCCACAAAGCGCTGGGTCGGCGCACGGCTGCCTTGGGCGGCCTCTACGGCATGAATGATGCGAGCCAACGTAGAGTTGGTGGCTACCGCCGTGACGCGGTACTCGAACGAACCGGATTCGTTGATCGTGCCGGCGAACACCTGATCGCCGAGCGCCTTCTCAACCGGGAGGCTCTCGCCTGTGATCGGTGCCTGATTGACCGTAGAGCGTCCTTCCAGTACTTCACCATCCAAGGCGATTCGCTCGCCCGGCTTGACTCGAACGCGGCAGCCAATGGCCACCTGCTTGGCGTCCACTTCGCGCCATGTACCGTCGGGTTGTTGTACCGTGGCTTTTTCCGGGGCTAGGTCGAGCAGACCACGAATGGCGTTGCGGGCACGATCCAGCGATCTGGCTTCGATCACCTCGGCCAGCGTGAAAAGCGCCATCACCATCGCCGCTTCCGGCCAGTGACCGATCAGCATTGCGCCTGTGACGGCAATCGACATCAGGGCGTTTATGTTGAGATTGCGGTTCTTGAGCGCAATCCAGCCCTTCTTGTAGGTGGAGAGACCTCCCGTGAAAATGGCGACGAGCGCCAGAGCGACGACTGACCAGTGGTTGCCGTCATGAAGCCAGTAGACAACCTCCGCTGCCGATGCCGCCACTAAGGAGACGGCAAGTGGCCACCACTTGGTAGGTGTTGTCGCCGGGGCGGTCGATGTGGCGGTGTCCGCTGCCTCAAGCACCTGTGCCTCGAATCCAAGCGCTTGCAGTGCGGCGAGCACCTCCGGCAGCGCGTGGTCGGCATGACCCACGGACAGGGTGCGTTGCACGAGATTGAAGTCGAGATTGGAGACGCCGACTACGGTTGCCAGCTTGTTACGGATCAGCGTTTCTTCGGTCGGGCGATCCATCTTGGCAATGGATAACTTGGTGGTCTGCCCGGCCACGGCTGCATCCATGCGCACAGCCTGCATGCCGATCGTCATCAGGGCTTGCTCGACCGGCAACAGCGAGGGCAGTTCATGTCGCACCGCCAAGGTACGCTGCATCAGATTGAAGTCGAGCCTGATCACACCCGATAGGCCGCTTAGTTTGCTTCGGATCAGTGCCTCTTCAGTCGGGCAATCCATGTTCTCGATGCGGTAGACAGCCTCGGCCGATTCGGCGATAGGTCGGGCTTGCGTTGCGGCTGGAATGATCGGTGTGGCCGCACAGTCACACCCTTCTGGGCTGTGTTTGCTCATGAATAAGTTCCGTCACATGGGTCATCTATGTTGTTGCCCATTAGAATCCCTATAGTTACTATAGAGTCAAGTGATAGATGGGTAGATGAGCTATGGAAATCAAGATTGGAGAGCTTGCGAAGCGGACAGGATGCGAGGTCGTGACCATCCGCTACTACGAGAAGGAAGGGTTGTTGCCAGAGCCCGCACGCAGCGACGGCAACTTCCGGTTGTACGGCGCCGCGCACGTCGAGCGTTTGCGTTTCATCCGCCACTGCCGTTCTCTCGACATGTCGCTGAGCGAGATCCGGACGCTATTGGGCCTGCGAGATAGCCCGACTCGTGATTGTGGCGAGGTCAATGCGCTGCTGGACGCTCATATCCAGCAGGTGGAAGTCCGCATGGAGGCGCTGTTGCAGTTGAAGCGGCACCTGCTAGCATTGCGCGAGACGTGCTCAGGTGCTCGGCCGGTAGAAGCGTGCGGCATCTTGCAGGGGTTGTCAGATGGCGATTGCCACGACGCCCACCTTCGGAATCCCAATCCGCAGACCGAACTGTTAGTTGCTGCAGTAGATGTACCAAACGGCGCGCGCCCGACGCACACTGGCGGTCGGACACACCGTTGACTTCAAAGAGGGCCAAGAGTGGAGCCTCGCAGGCACAGACTTTGTGACACCACGGCATCTCGCGTTTGTCCCTTGACGAGTTGCCATGCAGCGGTTCGACTGCAATTACAGTCGGCGATCGCTGGCGTCCAGATGCCGCCTTGCCGCAGAGAATTTTGCCCATAGAGTGCGCTCGCTGATTCCGGGCCGGCCTTCGTAGTGGGCAAGCAATGCGCTGATGCCGGCTGTAGTTGCCGCTCGACGACCTCGAAAAGGAAAGCGGGTTTTTGGTCTGGGTAGAAGTGCGACATCCACAGCTTGAGATCAACGTGGCGCACGGTCAGGTCGGGATCATCGAACTGCATCGGATCGTTGGATGTGATGCCATTCTTTCCAAACGATAGATCTCCGTTTCTGATGGCATCGAAGATGCGTTCGGTATTGAGGCAGAGCATTGGCCATCGCGGAAAATCCTGGCGGTCAGGTATTGGCTTGTCTCCGATCACGTGGAGAATGCGCGACTCGAACCGCATTAGATCACTCCAGCGAATGGCCGCTTCAATCGGTCGGTAAGAGACCTTGGAATAGTGATGGTGTCTGGCCTTGCGCATTTGCGTTTCCATCCGTCTATTCTTTACATTCGATTCATCTCCGATGCCGGTGTTGACTGCGATTCATGTTGCCGTCCGTATCAAGCGAGTATCAGCGGCGCGCGAAAAGGCGCCAGGGGAGTAGCATTGGAGTGATATAGACAGCGCCAAGACCTTCTATGAATACCGTGTTGCACCGGCACAAAGCTCCAGTTACGCACAAGAGTCTGCATCCGAGACGGCCGCTGTACCGGCATAATCCCGGAGGATAGGAGTCTTGTTTCCTATTGCGTCTGAGTAAAGGCACATATGATCAGAGTCGATCTTGGTGAAGACACAGGCCGGCGCTGAGACTTTCCGGACATCGGACTTGAGCGCGTCCGGATGACAGAGTGCCATCAGTAGGATGGCCTCCTAAAATTGCGTGATTGTGCAGAAGGACGTGGCCAAATATCGGTTGGCGGAGACCAGTGCGTTGATCCGTTGCGCGGTGGCTTGATGTGTGGGGCAATACCTCACGGGTCTTTGTCGAGACCAAAATTGCCTGAGTGCGGATCGGTAAAATTGTCAATTCCCTCACCTTGTCAGCATGCCCTCGCCTGCGAGTGTGGCGCGTCCGATGAATCTGGCGAGCTGGGCCGAGGGCTCGTTGTCGGGCCTCAGAAGATAGGTGGTCAGCATGAGAGGGCCGCCATCTATGGGGCGGGAAACGACATCGGGGTTATGGTACGCATGGACCTGTGCTTCGCATGCCAGTCCCAGCCCATAGCCCGCTGCGATCAGGGCAAACATCACGTCATGGCTTGACGCGTACTCCGCGACGACCGGCTGAGTTTCGACGGCTCTTAACAGGCGCTCGATCTGCTTGTAGTGGCCTTCGCAGGTTTCCGGATGGCAGAGAATCACTGGGTATTTGAGCACTTCCTCCAAGGGCAGTTGTTTGCACGCAAGCAGCGGATGGCGAGCGGGCAAGGCAACGATCAAGGGGTCATGCCAGACATCTTGCGAGTGTATCCCATCGCCGCTTTCGTCCGAGCGGGAAAAGCCGGCGTCATACAAGTCATTTCGCAATCCCTTGACCTGTTGGGAGAACGGCACTTCAAACAGGCGGATTTCCACCTCGGGTTCATCTAACCGACATTGAGCCAGCAGTGTTGCCAAACGCTGCGCTACGATGCCGTCGGATAGAGCGATTCTCAGCATGCCACGATAGCCGGAGGCTGCGGCCTGCACGTTGGCCCGCGCCTGGTCAAGGGCGATGAAGATACGATGGACATCTTCCGTCAACACCTGTCCCGCCCAAGTCAGACGTGTTCCACGCGAGGTTCGTTCAAAGAGTTGCGTGCCTAATTCCGACTCCAGCTCCTTGATCGTTCGGGAGAGCGGCGACTGTTCGATATTCAGGCGTTCGGCAGCGCGGGCGAAATGGAGTTCTTTCGCAACTGCAATAAAGCATCGTAAATGACGTAGCTCCATGAGGCCCCTTCATTACTCGTGCATGGCATGCACGAAGTCCCTGGTTGGTTGTAGTCCACCTGTTGTCCTCCAAGTGTTGTCATCCATGAGGGCTGAGGGTGCCGAGTACCGCTACGCTTACCAGAATCAGGAGCGCGATCGTCGCCTCGACGGTCACACTCAGTCGCAGGTGCTGTGCAGAGTGCGAGGGGGCGCCAGTATGGATGTCACGTTCGAGCCGGGGCACCAACCACCAGCGATGCAGGGCGGCGAGGCCCAGCATCGCAGCGAACAGCGCCAGCTTGAGCAGCATCAGGTTGCCGTGCCGGCTGTGAAACAGCGGTGCGATGGACCAGCCGACCAGATCCCCGTAGTGAAGGATGCCGGTCACCACCAGGACACCGACGAAGACGGTGCCTGGGCGCGAAAAGGTGTGCAGTGCCCGCCACAGCATGTGCAAGCCCTCACCCGCGGCGGGCTTTCCGTGTCGAACGAACAGAATCAGCAAGGCGAAGATGGCCCCGATCCAGCCGCCGGCAGCGAGCAGGTGCGCCATACCAGCCACCAGCCGCACCGTACCACTCACACCCTCGCCACTGGCAGCGTGTCCGTTCCACGCCAGGCTGACCAGCGCCACACCGGCCAGCAGGGTCACTCGCCGAATGGGGAATGGGCGCTCGGCGCGCTGCGACTGCCAGCCGAGTACAGCAAGCAGCAGAACCAGCAGGAATGCTCGCGTCAGCCCGGCGCGCCCAGCGGCGGTGTCGAACAGATACCAGGCCAAGTCGTCCCGCGCCAGATCGGAAACCGCGATCCCCATGATGCCAGCCGTGCTGCGGGCAATCTCAATGCCCACCAGCGCCAAGCCGAGCACCCCACAGAACAGGAGCCCGAGGGTCAAGGACGATTTGGGCGGTGGGGAGCGCTTATCGCCGCTGATCGTTGAGGCGGCCGGACCGTACCAAGCGAATAGCGGCAATCCGAACAACAACATCAGGTCCAGGTACTGCATGAACCGAAGCGCGTAGTCGGGAAGACTGGACATGATGTTGGCGTCCGCTCATTTGATGGTGAAGCTGTATTCGCCAGTCATCGGATGGTTGTCATCACCGACGGCGCGCCATTGCACGTGGTAGACGCCTACTCCGAGGGGATTATGCAACGTAGCGCGTAGCGTCTTGCCGTCGTCAATGAGGTCAACTTCGATGTGCTCGACTTTCTCTTTGGCCCCTCCGTCCCTTATGGCGCTAAGCTCCAGGCGCGAGGCGCGAAGCACAAGCCGTTCACTGAAGACGAGATCGATCTGCTGCGGTGTCGCGACAACAGCATCGGCCGTCGGTGTGGAATTGACGAGGGAGATATGGGCCTGAGCGACCGATGTGATCAGCAAGCCGGTCGCAAGACAGGCACCAACAATCAGAGAGCGAAATTGAGTAGTACGGTTCATGTGCATTACACCTCTTCCTATGTTTAAGAATTTCGGCTGCAGCAACTCCGGTCGCCGCCTCCTGTTGATTGGCTGGACAGGGTGTCGCCGCCTGCTAGGGAGCTTCTGCACAACCCCCCAATCGGCGACAATCTGTTTCAGGCAGGGAC
>OJDA01000044.1_pt1 | contig 60343 bp, 56 predicted proteins | sample 1592551 | NCBI WGS metagenome assembly OJDA01 (sample SAMN05416810, study PRJEB24817) | seawater metagenome | isolation source: Sea water | place: Canada:Atlantic | collected 2013-07
CTTTCGCCCCCGAGGAAGAAGTCTATCGGGACGACAACTATTCTGACGCGGGGGGCCTCACAGTGCTTCCATGCAAGGGGCCTCGATGAGGTTGCTTGCGAGGCTGTGGGCCTGAACGCCGGTGAGCGACGTGCGCAACTGAGCACCACGAGGACGGGGTACGCGAGGCGCTACCTATGGCGGGGGGATTTAATGGCATCGGGCAATCTCCTGAGTTTTGGAGCCGCCGTGCCGGAGAGCCATCTGCTGAACCTTGCCTACCGGTACGGCGGCAAGGTGCGGATCGAGGCCGCAACGACGTGCCGCTTCCTACTGGAAGCGCCACCACTGAGCAACGTTGATCGAAGCGGTACGGGTCATGGCAGACCGAGGTTCAGTTAACCGGGGAAGATACATGCGGAAGCGAACTCTCCCACAGCAGCTTCATATCCGATCTATTGTAACACGTACCCCCTATTTGCCGTCTACAGCTACGTGCGCTGCATGCTCCCGCCGCAGCATGAAAAATCGCCCGAAGCAGGCTCGCTTGGGGAGAGCCTTGGCGACGGAACAGGTGGGCAGCTTGATGGTTGTGGGCTATGAGGCGAGGCTACCGCCGCAGGATCAAGGAGCCCGCGCGACCACACCTTCGGCGCTGGTGGAGCAGATCGCGGGCTTCCGGGCGGGACCTTAGCAGACGACGGCGTTGATCACCGGCTGGCACAGGTCGGGTATGCAGGTTCTTCGGATGCTGAGCGCTGCCAATATTTACTCGCGATCAGTCTTCGGTGAAGCGCGCGGTAGCACGATGAGGAGTCGCGTCAGCGCGTCGTCGGATTCGACACCGACTTTGCCTCCGTGCGCCTCGACAATTGACTTGACAATGGCAAGCCCCAGCCCGGCACCATCACCCTTTCGTTGCCGAGACGGGTCGCCGCGGTAGAAACGATTGAAAAGCCTTGGCAGATCCTCCGCCGAAATCTTCTCGCCCGGATTCTCGACGCTGATGGTGGTGATTTGCTCATTTTGGGACAGCGTCACGGTAACGGTTTCCCCGCGTGGCGTGTAGCGGATCGCGTTGGAGAGAAGATTGCTGAGTGCGCGGCGAAGCATCTCCTGATCGGCCCGTATCGGTGCTGCTCGTCCCTTGAGCTGCGACGAGACGCCCTGATCTTCCATCCAGGCCTCGAAATACTCGAACAATCCCTGGATCGTTTCGGTGAGATTCACGGTCTCCAGATAGAGATCGGCCGGAGCGCTCTCGGTCTGCGCGAGAAACAGCATATCGTTGATCATCCGGTTCAGGCGCCCGAATTCCTCTAGGTTCGAGTAGAGAATTTCCCGGTACTCATTGGCGGAACGGGCCTGACCCACCGCCACTTCCGTCTGCGTGGTCAAGTTGGTGACTGGCGTGCGCAGTTCATGGGCGATGTCGGCGGAAACATTGGCCAGTTGCGCGTATCCCTCCTCGATACGCCCGAGCATAGCGTTGAACGAGGAGATGGTCTCTTCCAGTTCAATCGGCACTTCCTTCGGGTCCAATCGCATGTACAACTTGGAAGAAGTGATCGCTCGAATCTTTTCGTTGGCCCTGCGGATCGGCTTGTGCCCCCAGCGAACCGCACCCCAGGCCACCAAGATCGCAATGCACATGACGACGCCGACCGTCCACCACTGGATGCGTTTAAAACTGCTGATGAATGTGAGATGGTGACCGATATCCATCGCAACGGCTATCGTGTACCTCTCACCCAGGGTGTCATCGCCGCCGCTCTGTAAAACGGCGCCGCGATAGTGCGTCCCGTTTTCTTCCCATACCGACATCTCCTGCTCACTTGCGAGATCGATAGGACGCTCATTCGCGGTAAAGCGTGCCAGATCGGGACCACCCCTGGGAGCATAGAGTGTTTCTCCAGCAGCATTGGCTACATAGTAGTAGACGCCATGGTGCCCGCGGACTGCACGCTGCAAGGCCTGCGCATCGCTGTTGTCATGCACCTCACCTAGCGCCCGGATCACCGAACTGGCTATCACCCCCAATTCTTCTTCGTCCATCTCGGCGAAGTGCTGATCCAACGATCTGACACTGATCCAGTTGAATATCAGGAATACCAGCAGCATCGCGAGGCCGACTAACCAGGTCACCCGCGACGCGAGTGACGCTGGACGATGGGCGATAGCAGATCTATTCGTCATCCGGGATATCCAGCGTATAACCCATGCCCCGAACGGTATGAATGAGCTTGGGCTCGAAGTCATCGTCGATCTTTGCCCGCAGCCGACGAATCGCGACATCAATCACATTGGTGTCGCTGTCAAAGTTCATGTCCCAGACCTGGGACGCGATCAGCGAACGCGGCAACACTTCACCCTGACGACGCGCTAACAACTCAAGCAGCGCGAACTCCTTGTTGGTCAGATTGATACGCCGTCCGCCGCGGATCGCACGCCGCCGTGCCAGGTCCAGTTCGAGATCCACGATCTGCATGCGGTCGTGATGGGTAGGCATGGCGCCGCGACGCAGCAGAGTGCGCACGCGAGCGAGCAGCTCGGCAAAGACGAATGGCTTAATCAGGTAATCATCGGCACCCAGCTCCAGCCCCTGCACGCGATCATCCACATGGCCACGTGCGGTCAGGAACAACACCGGAACCTGATTGCCCGCAGTTCTGACCGACTGCAGGATGCGCCAGCCGTCTATATCTGGAAGCATGACATCGAGAATGATCAGGTCGTAGGCTTCGGTCATGGCCATGTGGTGACCATCGAGCCCGTTGCGCGCCAGGTCGACTACAAACCCTGCTTCCATAAGGCCCTGACGAACATAGTCCGCCGTCTTGTTCTCGTCTTCGACAATCAGCAGTTTCATCGTTGCGTTACTCATGCGGCGCCCGGCCCCTCATGGCAGGCGAATCGGGGCAGGTGGCTTCAACTAGCAATCTATCTAGCCGGACCTGCCAGGATGATGACGCAGAGATTACAAAAATGTAATGCTCATGTCACCAGAACGACAGCGGCAGTTCCATAGAATGACCATTGAAACTGGGGTTGAGGCGCAGTGGAACGGAAAATCGGATTAAGCAGCTCGCCTAGCTACCATGCAGAGAATCGATCAGCGGACACGACACATTGCCCCGTTGCGCATGGCACTCGTTGACCAACCTGGACAGCACCGCTTCGATCCGCGCCAGGTCCGCCAGCTTGGCGCGCACGTCGGTGAGCTGGAGTGCAGCCAGTTCGGCGACTTCGCTGCAGTGAGTGCCGTCTTCCAGCTTCAATAGATGGCTGATTTCGTCCAAGCTGAATCCCAGCCGCTGGGCGGATTTCACGAAGCGCACCCGCGCCACGTCCGTAGATCCGTAGCGGCGGACACGGCCATAAGGCCGCTCCGGTTCTGGCAATAAACCCTTGCGCTGATAGAACCGGATGGTCTCCACGTTGACCCCAGCGGCCTTGGCGAAAGCCCCGATGGTCAGTGTTTGCGGATCGTTCACCATCGCGCTTGACTCCGTACTTGACTACGGAAGTAACCTTAGCGCATCACGCAACGTCTCGGAAGGAGATCCCTCACATGGCAGACCCCAGCAACGGCCGCGGTGCACTGGCCGCCGGTGGCCTCGCCGCCATCCTCGCCTCGACCTGCTGCCTCGGTCCGCTGGTGCTGATCACGCTGGGTTTCTCCGGCGCCTGGATCGGCAACTTGACCGCGCTGGAACCGTACCGGCCGATCTTCATTGGCGTGGCGCTCGTGGCGCTGTTCTTCGCGTGGCGTCGCATCTTCCGGCCGGCTCGCGCCTGCGCGCCGGACGACGCATGCGCCGTGCCCCAGGTGCGGACGGCCTACAAGGTGATCTTCTGGATCGTCACCGCCCTGGTGCTGATCGCGCTCGTGTTCCCCTACCTCATGCCCCTGTTCTACTGAAAGGAGATTGCCATGAAGAAACTCGTCGCATTGCTCGCTCTGACCGTTGCCCTCAGCGCTCCCGCCTGGGCCGCCACCAAAACCGTCACGCTGTCGGTGCCGAGCATGACCTGCGCCACCTGTCCGATCACGGTCAAAAAGGCGCTGTCCAAGGTCGAAGGCGTCATCGAGGCCAAGGTGACCTGGGAGCCTAAGGAGGCAGTGGTGACCTACGACGATGCCAAGACCACGCCGGCCGCCTTGACCAAGGCCACCGAGAACGCCGGCTTTCCTTCCACCGTCAAGAAGTGAGCGCACGCTGATGACCGAGGCGATCACACTGCACATCGACGGCATGACCTGCGGGGCGTGCACTGAGCACATCAAGCAGGCATTGGAAAAGGTGCCCGGTGTGCGTTCGGCCTCGGTGTCCTACTCACAGCGCCAGGCCGAGATCGAGGCCAATGTGGGTACCGCCGCGGACGTGAGCTCGCTGGTCGCGGCGGTGTCCGCCCTCGGCTACCGAGCGCAACTTGCCGATGCGCCGGAGCAGCCCAGCGACCTGCTGAACAAAGCACAAGAGCGGCTGGGTGGCGAAGCAAAGCGCGAGGACGATGAGGCTGCACTGCACGTGGCCGTGATCGGCAGCGGCGGCGCGGCGATGGCGGCGGCGTTGAAGGCCGTCGAGCAAGGGGCGCGCGTGACGCTGATCGAGCGCAGCACCCTCGGCGGCACCTGCGTCAATGTTGGCTGCGTGCCGTCCAAGGTCATGATCCGTGCTGCCCACATAGCTCACCTGCGGCGCGAGAGCTCGTTCGATGGCGGCATTGCCGCCGCCTCGCCGAAGATCCTGCGTGAGCGATTGCTGGCTCAGCAGCAGGGGCGCGTCGATGAACTGCGCCACGCCAAGTACGAAGGCATCTTGGCAAGCACTCCGGCCATCACCGTACTGCGCGGCGACGCCCGATTCAAGGACGCGCACACGCTGACCGTGGCGACCGCTGACGACGGCATGCGCGAGGTGAGTTTCGACCGCTGCCTCATCGCCACCGGGGCCAGTCCGGCGATTCCGCCGATCCCAGGCTTGAAAGACACGCCTTTCTGGACGTCGACCGAAGCGCTGGTCAGCGACACGATCCCCGACCGGCTGGCCGTGATCGGCTCATCGGTAGTGGCCGTCGAACTCGCGCAGGCCTTCGCCCGGCTGGGCAGCAAGGTGACCATCCTGGCACGCAGCACGCTGTTCTTCCGCGAAGACCCGGCCATCGGCGAGGCCGTTACAGCCGCGTTCCGTGCCGAAGGGATCAAGGTATTGGAACACACGCAAGCCAGCCAGGTCGCGCATGTGGACGGCGAATTCGTGCTGACCACCGGGTACGGTGAAATACGCGCCGACCAGCTGCTGGTCGCCACCGGTCGCGCACCGAGCACCCGCGCTCTTAACCTCGAAGCAGCGGGGGTCGAAGTCAACGCGCAGGGGGCTATCGTCATCGATCACGCCATGCGCTCCAGCACACCTCACGTCTACGCGGCTGGCGACTGCACCGACCAGCCTCAGTTCGTCTATGTGGCGGCAGCGGCCGGCACCCGTGCTGCGATCAACATGACTGGCGGCGATGCGGCCCTGGACCTGACCGCAATGCCGGCCGTGGTGTTCACCGACCCGCAGGTCGCCACCGTGGGCTACAGCGAGGCGGAAGCACATCACGACGGGATCGAGACCGACAGTCGCACCTTGACCTTGGACAACGTGCCGCGTGCGCTTGCCAACTTCGACACACGCGGCTTCATCAAGCTGGTCATCGAGGAAGGTAGCGGACGGCTCATCGGCGTGCAAGCGGTGGCCCCGGAAGCGGGTGAACTGATCCAGACGGCGGTGCTCGCCATTCGCAACCGTATGACCGTGCAGGAACTGGCCGACCAATTGTTCCCCTACCTGACCATGGTCGAAGGGCTGAAGCTCGCGGCGCAGACCTTCAGCAAGGACGTGAAGCAACTGTCCTGTTGCGCGGGGTAGTGGCTGGGCCTCTTACCTATGCTTCATCGGCTGAATCACAAATTCAGGCTGAAGCGCCGCCTCTTGCACAATGGGCTGAGGACTATTCGAAATACCCCTCTTCGAGTAGCCGCGCCAGCGTCGGGAGATAGGGGCCGTACTCGACCACGCGCGTGATCTTCTTCTTGCGCGTTGCCGCCGTGGTCATCCGCTGGAACACGAAGTCCGTGGTCATTGGGTCGTCGTCATCGACCAACACGGTTTCGATAACCGAGCCATCCTTGCGCGCCTTCTTGTCGTAGAGTATGCGCGCCCGAAGCACCTCGAAGCTGTAACCCCTGCCCATGCGGTTCATGTCTTTGGCCACTCGGTTGACTGACTCAGTATAGGCATTGGTAATCGGCTGCTCGAAGTAGGCGAAGATTTCGTCGTGCCAGTTGTGCACGGCGGTGGTCAGGTCCTTGAACGTGGCCGCCAATTCGGTCGGAATATTGGCCTGCCACTTCGCGCAGGCGGCTTCTGCTGCTGGGCGGGTCTTCTGATCCCAGATCGACAGAAATCCTTCCTTGAGCGCGTGGGCTTCGCTTAGGAGCGGGAACTGTTGGAACCATTCCCGCATCCGGTCCATATCTCTCCCTGTCAGGTCGTGCTGCCGCTTGAGCAGCAGGAACCGCTCGTCCTTGAGTTTGAGGCGCTGCCGGGTGGACAAATCCTTGCGAATGCGCTTGCGCAGCTTCTCCAGCGCGTCGTTCGCCATGCGCTGGATATGGAATCGATCGACCACGATCCGGGCCTGTGGCAGCGTGGCGCGCACCACCTGCCGATAAACGTGGTACATGTCCATCGCCACCCACTCGACCGAGTCCTTGTCCCGCAGGTCGCGGAAATAGGGCATCAACTCGGCTTTGGCCCGGCTGGGGCGGATATCGAACACGGTCTTGCGCTCGACGTTGGTGATCATGGCCCGGTACTGGCCGATGATCTTGAGCTCGTCGATACCCAGCACCCGCGGCGTCCGGAACTGGGTCTTGGCCTCGACCTCCTCGATGAAATCGTCGAAGACGTGGCGGACCGTCTTTTCGTCCACGGCTACTTCCCGGGCAAGGGCCGCAAAGGTCTTGGAGAAGGACTGGTCGCGGATATAACGCACCAGACGCGCCGTGGCTTGGCGTTTTCCATCAAGGTCCGCCACAGGCTCAAACAAGGTCTTGGTGCAGCTTGTACAGCGATAGCGACGGCGCTGGATGAAGATCACGACGGGTTTGCCGTGCGTCGGTGTGTCCTGAAACGACTGTTCCTGTGAGCCGTGACCATGCAGGCGTCCGGTCTTGCACAGCGGGCAGGTCACCCACTGATTGACGCCTTCGGCCTTGACGACGTAACTGTCCTCGCTGGTCAGGATTTCAAGCGTCTTCAGGCTTCGCAGCTGGAGAAAGTCCGTCACTCAGCACCTTGGGCGAACCCACACTGAAATCCGACTTTTACTCTAGCACATCCGCTCAGCCGTCCAACACCAAAATCCATTCTTTGAAAGTGATAGCTACAAAGACCCAAGGAGCCAGAACCCACACCAGATTCCGGATACCCTAAATAAATAGCCGGGGAACAAGCATGGGGCAGGCAGGCGGAAGGGCGGGAATCATGGCGACGCTGGCAGCAGCGTTGCTCGTCCTGTGGCCGACGACGGCGCCGGCGCCGCTCGGCCCCTTCGAGCACGGCAACGGCGTCAAGGCCATGGGGCGCGGCGGCGTCAGCTACGCCCTCGGTGGGGACACCACGACCCTGGGCGGCAACCCCGCGCATGCCGCCGGCATGGGCGAGCGCTTCGATGTCGGCATGAGCTTCGGCGTACCGCGCGCCTCCGGCGTGATCCGCGATAACGCCGCGGCCGCCGACGAGCGCTACGACAGCAAGGCTGTGATCGTCCCCATCCCACAGGGTGGCGCGGTCTTCGCGCTGGCCGAGGACTGGGCGCTGGCCTTCAACATCCAGAGCGCCGGCATCGGGCCTGAGTACGAGAACAATCCCTACGGCCGCTTCGGCGGCGGGCCGCGCGCAGAGCTGGCGCTAGGTCAGAGCGGGGTGGCGATCACCCTCGCCCATCGCCTGACGCCGGACCAGCATGTCGGCGCCGCGCTGAATCTCAGCTACCAGCGCTTCGAGGTCCAGGGGCTGCAGGGCTTCACGGCGCCGGAAGGCGACCCCAACAACGTCTCGGTCGCCCCCGAGGCGGTCACCAATCGCGCCACCGACGACGCCTTCGGCGTCGGCTTCACGCTCGGCTGGAAGGGCGCGCTCACCGAACAACTGTGGGCAGCGGCCTCCTATCGCTCGCCGACCTGGACGCAGAAGCACGACGCCTACCGCGGCCTGCTTCCGGAAGGCGGGCGGCTGCAGCTGCCCGCGATCTACGGCGCCGGCCTGGGATTCGCCGCAACCCCGGAGGTGACGCTGGCCTTCGATTTCCAGCGCTACCACTACAGCGCACAGAAGGCCTTCGGCAACCAACTCGCCCAGCTCGCCGCCGGCAACCGCCTGGGCAGCGAGGACGGCCCCGGCTTCGGCTTCCGCAACCAGAACGCCTACAAGTTCGCGATCGAATGGCAGACAACACCGGCGCTGATGCTGCGCGCCGGATACATCCACGCCGATCAGCTCTCGCGCCGCTCCGAAACCCTCTTCGGCTTCTTCGGCGCGGTGATGACAACGACGCACTACACCGCCGGTGCCAGCTACGAGTTCGGCGACTGGGAGCTGAGCGGCTTCTACAGCTACGCGCCGAAGCAGGAGATCCACGGCAGCGACTCGATCCCCGACGCCTTCGGCGGCGGCGAGGCGGACGTCGGTCTGCGCGTGCAGCAATTCGGTCTGTCCGCCGCGCGGCGATTCGGCGGCGACTGAGCGCAGCGGCAGCCGATCCTTCGCCGGAGGGCTACCATGACGACATCATCTTCGGGAGTGAAGTCATGGCCGAATCCGCCCGCACCTACAACATGGCCGTGTTCTGCGACTTCGAGAACATCGCCCTTGGCGTCGTCGATGCCAAGTACTCGGCCTTCGACATGCGGCGCGTGCTGGAGCGGCTTCTTCTGCGCGGCAACGTCGTGGTCAAGAAAGCGTATTGCGACTGGGCGCGCTACAAGGAGTTCAAGCCGCCCATGCACGAGGCCTCCTTCGAACTCATCGAGATTCCGCATACGCGCCAGGCCGGCAAGAACTCGGCCGACATCCGCATGGTGGTCGACGCCCTCGACCTCTGCTACACCAAAGGCCATGTCGATACCTTCGTCATCGTCTCGGGCGACTCGGATTTCTCGCCGCTGGTCAGCAAGCTGCGCGAGAACAACAAGCTGGTCATCGGCGTCGGCGTCAAGAGTTCGACCTCGGATCTGCTGATCTCGAACTGCGACGAGTTCATCTTCTACGACGATCTCGTGCGCGACTCCGAGAAGCCGGCGCGGCGCAAGCGACGCTCGGCCTCCAAGGCCGCCGCCAAGAAGTCGACCGCCAAGACCAAGGACAGCCGCGAGCAGGAAGCCTTCGATCTCGTCCTGGAAACGGTCGAGGATCTCTTCGGCGAACGCGCCGGCGAGGACAAGGTCTGGGGCTCGATGGTCAAGCAGGCGCTGAAGCGCCGACACCCGGGCTTCAACGAGAGCTACCACGGCTTCGGCAGTTTCAGCCAGCTACTCGAAGCGGCGCAGAAGAAGAAGCTGATCAGCCTGCAGCACGACGAGAAGTCGGGCGGCTACATCGTCACCGGCTACGACGCCGAGGCCTGAGCGGCCCTGCCCGGCGGCGCCGCGCCGAAGCGGCGCCTGCCGTAGACGATGACGGCCAGCGCCGGCAGGAACATCAGCAGGCCGTAGACCGCCGAGGGCATGTACATGATCGCGCCCTCCAGCCCGCGCATGCCGTCCAGCACCGAGCCCGCCACCACCATGCCGAGCACGGTGTTCTGGATGCCCACCTCGATGCCCAGCGTAATGGTCTGTCGCGGCCCCACGGCGAGCAGCCAGCCGAGGCCCAGACCGATGCCGCTCATGATCAGCGCCAGCGCGCTGGTCACACCGCCCACCGTAGCGGCCATCGCCAGGATGTCGGCGCGCGAGTCCCAGAGGATGGCGATCAGGATGAAGAGGAAGGCAAGCGCGGCGAAGCGGTCGTAGGCCGGCCCGATGCGCGTGGCGAAACCGGGTGCAAAGCGGCGCACGAGCATGCCCAGCGATATCGGGGCGATGGTGTACATGAAGACCTGCGCCATGACGAAGGCCACCGGCATCGGCACGTCCACAGCCTCGCCGGCGAAGGCGTCCATCGCCAGACCGGCGTAGAGCGGAATCGTGAAGACCACCACGCAGCTGTTGACCGCGGTCAGCGTCACCGACAGCGGCACGTCGCCGCGCGCCAGGAAGCTCACCAGATTCGAGGTTGTGCCGCCCGGGCAGGCCGTCATCACCACCAGCCCGACAGCCAGCGCCGGCGACAGCCCCCAAACCCAGGCGAGCAGGAAGCCCACCGCCGGCAACAGCAGGAGCTGGCCGCCGAGGCTCGCAACCCCCGATACCGACATTCGCTCATAGTTCCCGTGTGACGCCTCGCACCAGTCAGCGCCATCGGAAAAGCGTCACGGGCCCGCCGGAATCGGGCGTATGCCTACGGTCTGGTTGTGGGCGGCGGATTGGGTCGAACCGACAATCTCTCGCGTTCGCTGCTTTGGCACTCCCAGTCCTTAGACGGTCGAAAACAGCGACGCCACCCGTTACGTGAGGTGAGCATTTCTAATTCCCTCGCGCACTGTAGTTCTGCCGATTACGCCTTGAGGAAATCCAGCCATTCCTTGAACCCGTCGCCCGTCTTCGCCGAAAGCGCGATGATGCGCGCCGACGGGTTCACCTCGCTGATGGCGGCGCGGCATTTCTCCTCGTCGAACTCGACATATGGCGCGAGATCGATCTTGTTGATCAGCACCAGTTCGGCGGCGCGGAACATGTGCGGATATTTGAGCGGCTTGTCCTCGCCCTCGGTGGTCGAGACGATCGCCACCTTCATCCGCTCGCCGAGATCGAACATGGCAGGGCACACGAGATTGCCGACATTCTCGATCAACATGAGCGAGCCGGGCTCGGGATCGAGCGTGCGCGCCGCCTTACCCACCATGTCGGCCTCCAAGTGGCAGCCCGCGCCAGTATTGATCTGGATGGCCCTGGCGCCGGCATCGCGGATGCGCTCGGCGTCGTTCGCCGTCATCTGGTCGCCCTCGATCACGCAGATCGGGCGCTCGCCGTTCATCTCGCGGATGGTGCGTTCCAGCAGCGTCGTCTTGCCCGCCCCCGGCGAACTGACCAGGTTGTAGGCGGCAACGCCCCTGCCCTCGAACCAGCCGCGGTTCTGCGCGGCGAGCGTGTCGTTCTTGGCAAGGATGGCCGCCTCCAGCAGCACCACCTCGCCGCCCGGCCCATGCACATGTGGCCGGTCGTCGCCTTCATGATGGTGATGATGATCGTGGTCATGGTCATGGTCATGATGGTGGTGGCCGTCATGATGATGACCGGTATGACCGTGATCACCGCCACGCAGTTGCACCGTCTCGCCGGTCGCGACATTCGTCATCGTGACCGCATTCGCAGGATCTGAACATCCACAGGTTCCGCACATCACGCTTCCTCCCGAAATTCGTATTCCCTGATCTTGAACGTATCGCCCTCGGCTTCAATGAAATCGAGGTCAGCGCCCTCCAGCACCGTGCCGGCGGCAACCATGTCGAAGCAGAATGATAGTGCCTGACGCTCGACGCAGGCATGCGGCCCGACGGCAAGCTGCACCCGTTTCACCGCGCGCGCGCCGGCATGTTCGCTGACGATCGCGACAATATTGCGGGTCAGGCCGAGTTCATGCATGGCGGTGCTTCCGGTTCCAGGGCCGGGCGCAACGGAGGTTCTGCTGCGCCCGGCCGGTGTCGTCAGCTCGCCACCAGCGCCACGCCGCCGAGGGCGACGAGACCACCGGCAACACGGCCGAGACGCGCCACCGCCATGCGTTGGGAGGCAAGGCCGGCAACAATGCCGACCCCGTGAAGCAGGGCGGTGGCGATCAGGAAACCGGCAGCGTATTGTGCCGCGCCGATCCCCGCCGGCATCTCCGCGCCATGGGCGATACCGTGGAAGGCGCCAAACACGGCGGCCAGGCCGAAGGCGGCGATGGCGGGCAGGCGCACCATCAGCGCCGCCATGATGCCGAACAGGATGATCGAGCCAGCGATCATAGGCTCGACGGCCGGCAGGGTGAAGCCACCCATGCCGGCAATACCGCCAGCGAGCATGCCGCCCATGAAGCCGGCGGGCGCGACCCAGAAGAGCTTTGGCGCGACAAGCGCGGCCCACAGCCCTACGGCCACCATCGCCATCAGGTGGTCGGTGCCGGTCAGCGGATGCATCATTCCGGTGACGAAGCCACTGGCACCGTGACCGGTATGTGCCAGCGCCGGGGTTGCCGCTGGGGTGGCCGCCAGGGCGACGAGCAATCTGTTGAGTTTCATGGTTCTCTCCCTTTTGAGTGTCATGGTCAGCTCGCTTTCAAGGCCGGCTTGGCCGGTCTCAACAAATGCGGGGAAGCTGTTCGCCGACGAGCATGTCGACGATGCGTCCCCCTCCGAACAATGTCTGCATCACCACCGTGCGCGGGTGCTTGTCGACCGCCTTGCCGATAGTCACGGCATCGCGCCCGGCCGGCGTGGCGCGCATGGCGGCGAGCGCCGCCTCGGCCTCCTCCGGCGGCACGAACAGGACAAGCGTGCCCTCGTTTGCGAGGTAGAGCGGGTCGAGGCCGAGGATTTCGCACACGCCCTTCACCTCGGCGCGCAACGGCAGGGTTGTTTCCTCGATCTCGATGCCGATGCCTGCTGCGTCGGCAATCTCGTTCAGCGCGGAGGCAAGCCCGCCACGTGTCGCGTCACGCGCGCAGCGCACCGATGGCGCGGCAGCGATGACGGCCTCCATCAGCGTGTTGAGCGATTGGCAGTCGGATTCAATTTCGACCGATAGCGCCATGTCGCCACGCGCAGCCAGGATCGCCGCGCCGTGATCGCCGAGCACGCCGTTGACGATGGCGATATCGCCGGGGCGCACGTTGCATGCCGCAAGATCGCGCCCTGCTTGCAGCACGCCGACACCCGACGTGGTGACAAAGAGCTTGTCCGCCGATCCCCTGCCGACCACCTTGGTATCGCCGGTGACGATGCGCACGCCGGCCTCATCGGCTGCGGCGCGCATGGAGGCCACAATCCGCCGCAGCAGCGCGACCTCGGTGCCTTCCTCGATGATGAAGGCCGCCGACAGCCACAGCGGCTTCGCGCCGCCGACGGCGAGGTCATTGACCGTCCCGCATACCGCGATCTTGCCAATGTCGCCACCCGGAAATTCGACCGGGTCGACCACGAAGCTGTCGGTGGTAAAGGCGAGGCGAGCACCGTCGGCGCGCATCGCCGCATCGCTAAGGCGTGCCTGGTCCTCCATGTCGGCAGGCTCGAAGACAGAGGCGAACACGTCCTCGACCAGGTCGCGCATGGCCTTGCCACCGCCGCCATGGGCGAGCGTGACCGTGTCGGCCTTCAGCCTGCGGGTGGCGCGCACGGCACTGGGGTTCGAGCGGTCGTTCATTCCGCCGCCTCGAGCCGCGAGCCGCCATACTGGTAATAGGCCGCGCACGCCCCTTCCGAAGAGACCATCAGCGCACCGAGCGGCGTTTCCGGCAGGCATTCGGCGCCGAACTTCGGGCATTGCGGCGGCTTGATGCGGCCGGTCATCACGTCGCCGCAACGGCAGCCTTCCGGTTCCTTGACGAAGCGGCTGGCGGCACCATAGCCGATGCCGAACTTCTGCTCGGCGTCGAAGGTGGCGTATTTGTCGCGAATCTTCAGGCCCGATGCGTCGATCTCACCAAGGCCGCGCCACTCGAAGCGTTCGCGCTTCTCGTAGACATCGTCGCAGGCGGCGATGCTGGCCGGGTTGCCCTCGTCGGGCACGACACGCGAGTACTGGTTCTCCACCTCGGCGCGCCCGTCGCGGATCTGCTCCAGCACCATGAGGACCGATTGCAGCAGGTCGAGTGGCTCGAAGCCGGCGACGACGATGGGCTTGTTGTAATCGCGCGCGATGAAGTCATAGGGGCGGATACCAATCACCATGGAGACATGGCCCGGTCCGACGAAACCGTCGAGCGTCATGTAAGGATCGTCGAGCAGCGCCTTGATCGGCGGCGGCACGGTAATGTGGTTGCAGAAGATCGAGAAGTTCGTCAGCCCGTCGGCAGCCGCCTGCTGGATGGTGAAGGCCGTCGACGGCGTGGTCGTCTCGAAGCCGAGGCCAAAGAAGACCACCTCGCGGTCCGGGTTGCGCCGCGCCAGTTCCAATGCGTCGAGCGGCGAATAGACCATGCGGATGTCGCAGCCGTCGGCCTTGGCCTGCAGCAGCGATTTTCTGGTGCCCGGCACGCGCATCGCGTCGCCGAATGTACAGAAGATGACGCCGGGCTGTTCAGCGATCTCCACGGATTCGTCCACCCGGCTCATCGGCAGCACGCAGACCGGGCAGCCGGGACCGTGGATGAACTCGATCCCCGGCGGGGTGAGCTTGTCGAGACCGTAGCGGAAGATCGCATGGGTGTGCCCGCCGCAGATCTCCATGATGTGCACCGGCTTTTCCGCCGTTGCGCCGATTTCATCGGTGACCTGCTCGATTTTCGCCAGCAGGCCCTTGGCCGCGACCGGGTCGCGGAATTCGTCGGCATATTTCATTGCGCCGCCTCCACCTTCTCGCCGGCGAGCATGGCTTCGGTTGCCCGCATCGCCTCGATCTCCTCCTGCGCCTCACCGAGCTGGCGCAGGATTTCCAGCGTCTTTTCTGCCTCCTCCTCATCGATGCGGCTCATGGCGAAGCCAACATGGACGAGGGTCCACACGCCGACCAGATCCTCCACCGCTTGTCCGTCGAGGATGGGGGCGACATTCACCTGCCGCCGGACGCCCGACACGTCGACAAGCGCCAGCTTGCGCGCAACGTCCGATATCTCAACGATCTGTCCTGGAATCCCGAGACACATGGTCTTTCTCCTCTCTGCATAGCGTGGCAAGCGCCACGGTGGCCTGGCCGAGCGACAGCCCGCCATCATTGGTCGGCACTTTCGAATGGCTGATCACGCGCAGGCCCGCGTCGTTCAGGCCGTCCTCGACCAGCGTGAACAGGGTGGCGTTCTGGAAGCAGCCACCGGAAAGTGCGACCGTGTCGATCTCCGCATCGGCGGTGAGGCGCTTCGCCATGGCGACGATGGCTTTCGCCAGTCCGCGATGGAAGCGCGCCGACATGGTTCCGACCGGCGTCTCCAGGACGAGGTCGCCGAGCATCGCGCGCCACACACCGAGCGGCTCGATATAGGGCAGCCCCTTGCCGCCCATCAGCGGGATCGCGAAGGGATAGGCGAGATCGTCGGGCTCGTTCAATGCGTCCGGGTCGAGGGCGGCCTCGAACAGTATCGCCGCCTCGCCTTCGTAGTTCTGCCGCTCCCAGCAAAGCCCGGTCAGCGCCGCCGCCGCGTCGAACAGCCGACCGCAAGACGACGACAGCGGCGCGTTGGTGGCGGAGCGGATCATCGCTTCCAGCGTGTCGCGCGGCACGGCGTCGAGCCTCGGGAAGACGTCGAGATCGCGGAAATTCATGGCGAACTCGGCCCAGCCCATCTCGGCCATGAGATGCGCATAAAGGTTGCGCCACGGCTCGCGCACCGCCGCCGCGCCGCCGGGAAGCGCAACCGGCTTCAGCAGGCCGAGGCGCTTGTAGCCATGATAGGTACAGGCAAGGAACTCGCCGCCCCAGATCGTGCCGTCATCGCCGAGTCCGAGACCGTCCATGGCGATGCCGAGCACCGGGCCTGTATCGAGAGGCAGGCCGTTCTCGGCCATGCAGGCGGCGATATGGGCGTGATGATGCTGGACCTCGATCACCGGACGCTCGCCGGCCATGTCGTGGCCCCGCTTGGTGGAGAGATATTCGGGATGCCGATCGACCGCGATGGCGGCCGGTTCATGCTTGAAGAGCTGCCGGTAGAGTACCAGATTGTGCTCGACATCGGCATGGGTCGCGGCGTTTTCCAGGTCGCCCATGTGCTGGCTCAGGATCGCCTGCCCGTTCTTGACGAGGCAGAACGTGTTCTTCAACTCCGAGCCCAACGCCAGCAATTGCATGTCGCTGTCGAAGCCGTCGGGCAGCCGGATCGGTTGGGGCGCATAGCCGCGCGCGCGGCGCAGCAGGCGGGTCTTGCCGGCAACCACGCTTGCCACGCTGTCGTCGATACGGTTGGCGATATCGCGGTCATGGAACAGCGCAAAGTCAGCCACGTCCGACAGCGTATCGCGTACCTGATCGTTGGTGGTGCATTGCGGTTCGCCGGAGATGTTGCCGGACGTCATCACCACCGGCCGCTTCATGCGGCGCAGCATCAGGTGGTGCATCGGCGTGTAGGGCAGCATGAAGCCGAGCCGGCCGAGCCCCGGCGCGACGGCGTCGGGCAGCATTCCGGCCTTCGCCTCGAGCAGCACAATGGGCGCCGCCGGCGAGGTCAGCAGCGCTTCCTCGTCGGCGCTCACCTCGGCATAGCGGCGGATGACATCGATATCGCGCGCCATCAGCGCAAAGGCCTTGCCGCGCCGCCTCTTGCGTTCGCGCAGGCGGGCGACCACCTCGCCCTTCGTCGCATCGCAGGCGAGATGAAAACCCCCAAGCCCCTTCACCGCGACGATATGGCCGTTCATGATCGCACCGCCGGCAGCGTCCACATCGTCCATCATCGAGAAGGCCTCGGCATGCACCGCGCCGCCGCCGAGCTTTTCCAGCCAGGCTTTCGGTCCGCAAAGCGCACAGGCGACCGGCTGGGCATGGAAGCGCCGGTCGGCCGGATCGCCGTATTCGGCCGCGCAGGTCTCGCACATGGGAAAGTCGCGCATCGTAGTCAGCGCGCGGTCATAGGGCGCGCCCTGAATGATCGAAAAGCGCGGGCCGCAATTGGTGCAGTTGGTGAACGCATACCAGTAGCGGTGGGCGAGCGGATTGCGCACCTCTTCCAGACAGTCCGGACAGGTCGCGGCGTCGGGCGTGACGTTCACCCGCATGCGCCCGCCCTGCGATTGCACGATGCCGAAGCCGTCCGGCGCGGGATCGCTGATCGGCGCCCGCTCCAGCGCCTCGATCTCCGCCAGCGCCGGAAGCTCGGCACGCAGGCGGTCGACGAAGACGTCGCCTGCTTCGCCCCACAGGCGGATTTCCACGCCCTCGCCGGTGTTGCGCACGTCGCCGGCGAGGCCCATTTCCTGCGCCAGCCGCCAAACGGTCGGCCGGAAACCGACGCCCTGCACCTGCCCACGAATGGTGAGGCGCTCGCCGCTCATCACGCGACCTCCCACAACAGCACCCGGTTGTTGCCGCTGTCGGCGATGGCGACGAGGCCGCCCAGCACGCTCAAACCATAGGGCCAGCACAGGCTGTCGCGCGTCGCAACGCCCCAGCGATTGTCGCCCTTGGCTGCGAAATCCGGTTGGCCGGTCAGCGCATCCGCCGCCGACCCGGTTTCCGGATCGCACCATCCGACCAGCCGCGAATTCGCCGTGTCGCCGACGATCAGCTGCCCGCCATGGCAGGCGAGCGCATAAGGCATGTTCAGCGTCCGGTTCGACGGATAATAGGTCGCGCCGTTGTGATCGCAGGCGGCAAAATCCGCCTGCCCGAGAACGGCGTCGCACGGTGCGCCGTTCGCCGTGGGGAACCCGTTCCAGATCATGATGCGGTTGTTGCCAGCATCGGCGACGGCGAGACGGCCTAGCCACGAGGCGATCTGATGCGGCCAGCGCATCGACATCGTCGACACCGCGCCGCCGGCATTCTCGTCGCGGTTCGTGAAGTCCGCCTGCCCGAGCACCAGGTCAGCGCCCTGTCCGCTTTCGCGCACATCGTTCCAGACCAGCAGACGGCGGTTGCCGGTGTCGCAGACCACCAGCCTGCCGTCGATCGCGGCCACGCCATAGGGCCAGTGCAGCGTCGTCGCCGTGGGCCGGTCGGCACCTTCATTGGCCAGTACCGAAGCGAAATCCTTCTGGCCGAGCACAATGTCGGCCGGCTGGTTGTTTTCGGTCGGGGTCTTCAACCAGATCAGCACGCGGTGGTTCCAGGCGTCGGCGACGGCGAGCCCGTCGCGGAAAGCGCAGATGCCGGTCGGCACGTTAACGCTCGCCGCGCCGGGTTCCGCCTTACCGTTGCGCCCCTCTGCCTCGAATGTCGGCTGGCCGATCAATATATCAGCCGGCGCATTGTCCTCCACCGGCACCGCGCGCCAGCCGAGCAGGCGGTGATGGCCGGTATCGGCGACCCACAGCGAGCCGTCGGCGTGCAGGCACGCGCCGCGCGGGCCGAACAGGGTCGATGCATCGGGACGGATGGAAACGGCGAAATCGTCCGGGCGCCAGCCGAGCACGGTGCGTGGTCCATCCGTGGCGAGTAGCGGACGCCCCTCGACCGCCGATCCCGGCGCCTTGATCGGCGCGAAGCTGGAGGCATGGGCAAGCGAGGCTCTCATGACGTCAACTGCACTTCGATACGGTCGCCGACCACGCGCACTCCATGCGGCTGAAGCTGCACTTCCGGCGCGGTCAGGCATTCGCCGCTTTCCAGCGAATATTCGAAACCGTGATAGGGACAGGTGATGCGGCCATCGGCGATGTCGCCGCCGTCCATGGCCATGCCCATATGGGCGCAGGCATTCTCGAAGATGGTGACACGGTCGGCAAAGCGCGTGACGAGCAGCGAATGCCCCCCAGCGTCCAGAACCTTCGTCTCGTCCTCGGCGAGATCACCGAGCTTCGCGACGAAACTCCAGCTATCGCTCTTGTAACTGGCGAATGGCGAGGTGAAATGCACGGTGCCCGCGTCTCCGCCGCCGCCGAGCCCCCTCACCTGCCTAATCTCCTCGATCTCCGGCACGTGGTCCTGGATGGCCTTCTTGACGCCGGCATAGAAGGTGAGCTGCGAGGCCGGGCAGCCGTCACACGCGCCGAGGAACCGCACCTCGCATGCCGGCGGCTCGACGGAGACGAGTTCCACGTCGCCGCCATGGTTGTCCAGCATAGGGCGAATGGTTTCAAGCGCTGCCTCGACCCGCTCGAACAGGCTCGGCTTGAGGATTCCGTGGCGGCGCAGCACGGCGTAAACAAGCTCGTCCGTCGCCGCTTCCCGGAGTGCCGGGCCGAGCGCCGGATGGCCTTTCAACTGGCGGATCAGGCGTCTGAAGCCTTCCGCGTTCAGTTGCTCGACGGCCTTGACGCGCGCATTGGCGGCGTTGCGTTGCTCGTCCGGCCAGTGTTCGGCCAGCGCTTCGAGAGCGGCAATGTCCGATAGCAGCGCGGCAAGGTTCCGCTCCTCGGCCTCCGCCGCGCCGGGCGGAGCGGAGATAGGAGCGGCATTCGCGACGCCTTGCTGGTCGGACATTTCGTTCATGATAATCAGACGTATTTGAGATCCTTGAAAAGCACCGGCTGGACAAGGCCCGAGACGGCTCCACCGGCGAGCGCAGCGGCCCAGAGGGGCAGGAACTGGCCGGCAACCACAATCACGATGGCACCCATTCCGGCGCCTAGCGCGAGCTTGCCCATCATCTTGGAATTGTCCTGGAAAAGCTTGCCCCGGAAGAACAGCTTTGCAGAATCCATGGCCATGCCAAACATTAAAGGCCCCCCTGCATGATGCCGAGAACGACGAGGCCCGCTACGACGCCGATAGAACCGGCGAGGAAGCCGTAGAGCCCGCCCATATAGGCGGCGAGGTCCGCGCCAAGCGCCTCCGCGCCGATCTTCATGCCCGACAGGGCGCCGCCGGCCATGGCCGCGGCTATGCCGGCAACAAGCGCGATGATGAGAGTGATGATGTCCATGTTTCCCTTTCCTTGATTTTAGTGGGCGCCATTGGCCTTCAAGGGCGCTGGTGGCAGGTCCTCTTCGAGTTCCCTCAAGGCCTCGCCAACCGCTTCGGCCTTCTGCAAATCGCCCAGTTGGCGAAAGATGTCCCGCGCCTCACCATAGAGCGTCCAGGCAGCGGACAGATTACGCGGATTTCCCTTGTCAGGCTCTTCCGGGTCGTCCGGCAGATTGGCGAGGCAGTTGGCCTTGTTGGCGATGGTGTTGGCGTATTCGCCCGGTGCATTGCGGCGTTCGCGCACCTTCAGCGCCTCGTCATAGGCTTCCAGCGCGCGAAAGCCGTTCTCCACCCGGTGGCTCGACGAGACGTATTGAAGCGCATTGCCGAGATTGTTCTGCAGCATGGCGTATTCGCTTGGATGGTCGATGAGAGTGACCACCGAAAGGCCTTCCTCGAAGGCCTGGACGGCGAGCGCCTCGCGCATCTTCGCTTTCTCGTCGGTAAACGGAATGGACAGGAAGGCCGTCGCGAGATTGTTCTGCAGGATCGCGAATTCCTTGGGATGAGCTTTCTTGTCGAAGGTCCGAAGCGCACGCTGGTAGGCGCTGATGGAATCCTGGATGCGCGCCTTGTGGAAGGGGACGAGGTTCTGCAGCACCAACCCGAGGTTCATCTCCGCCTCGGCGACCTCCTCGTCGCTGCCTTCCGCTGTCAGCGTGCCGAGCGCGGTTTCCAGTTCATCGCGCGCACGCTCCAGCGACAGCGTGTCCTCACTCGGGATGATCATCAGCGCCGTCGCCATGCGGGCGCGGATGCGTGCCGTCAGCAACGGCAGGTCTTTCATGTTGAGGCTGAGCGCCGTCTCGTAGAGCGTGACGGCGGCTTCGATGTCGGAGGCTTCCTTCGGCTTCTGCTGCAGGCTCATGGCGATTTCCATGAGCATCTCCGCCTTTTCGACGGGCGTGCCCTGCGCCTCCTCGACCATGCGCATGGCGGCGTCGACCTGCTCTGGTGTGCGGCTGCGCACGGTCATCGGCATCCTCCCGTTTCGGCGAGCCTCCAACCCGCCTGCCAAAATTAAAGCAAAGTTCGCAGACAATGTCTAGATACATTATAAATTGTAAACTTTGTTTACAACACGGGGCTCAAATGGAACTGTTTTTCGTCTAAAAATCCGGATTCGCGGGAAGTGGCACAATCAGCGCACCCTGTTCGCTCGACCACGATGCCGGCAGGTCCTGCGCCTGCCATGAGAGCAGATCGTTGGCCTCGAAAACGTCCGGCGCGCTGGCAACCCTGTCGCCGGCGGCGTTGCGCATCTTCAGCAGGCATCCCCCGGCGGCCATCTGGTAGACCGGCAATATGTTCACCGCGCCATCGCGGATGAGAACGATCACCGCCTCGATACCGCGAAAATAGGTTTCGACGACGGATGCCGACAGGTAGACCGAGCCGTTGCGGACGGCGACGGTAGCGCTCACGGGGCTTCCGCCGGCTCGGGCGCGACCAGCGCTGCGATCTGCTCGGCGAGCCTGCCCGCCGCCGCTTCGACGGCGGGCGAAAGACCGAGACCGAGCGCCAGGCTCTCGGCTTCGACGAGGAAGACCGAAACGTCGCCTGGAAATGCCTCGCCATAGATCATGCGCCCGGCATAGAGCGCGTTCTCCCAGCGGAAATCGTGGAGATTCAGGCTATGTTGCGGCGGTGCCTGCAGGATGTCGCCAGGCACCTGGTAGATCGCGCCGGGATTACCTTCGGGAACCTTCGCATCGACGATGATCAGCCGTTCCACCCCGCGTGCCCGGTACATGACGGCCATGCCGTCCGTGCCCGCGTCGAAGACGGCGGCGCCCGGTGGCAGATTCATATCGCGCAGCCTGGCGGCGACGGCCGGCCCCAGCCCGTCATCTGAGCGATTGGGGTTGCCGCAGCCGATAATCGCGGTGTGGACCGCCGCGCTCATATCCGCCACAGCCTGCACGACCATTGCGGCTCGACGGGAAGCATGAGCTCCGGCAGGGCACAAAAGCGGCGATGCATGAGATAGTACATGCAGGTCTCGCATGGCTGCTCGAGGTCGTCGGCCTCCACGGTGTAATCGGTGAACCCGGCGATCACGAGCTTTTGGGTCAGGTCGTCACCCGCATCCTTTTGCAGGCGCGCCACGATCTCGTTCACCATCTGCGATGTCTCGGCGCGCGGCCAGACCTCCGTCTCCAGCCCGCCGGCCAGCATCGCGCCGATGTCCTCGCGCAACCTGTCGTCCTGTGCGCTCGATGCCTGATCGTCCATGTCGCTTCCTCCCTGGCAAACACACTTGATCGGCCGCAAATCAGAAAGTGTCTAAATCCTCCACAAACGGCACCACCAGTCGGGCTCCGCCGGCAGGTCGAGTTCCGGCAGGTCGCACCAGCGTTTGTGGACGAGGTAGTACATGCACTCCTGACAGCGCATTTCCTCTTCCCCATAGGGCTCCAGCAACCAGCCCGATTCGATCAGCTTGGCGCGCAGTTCGTTCTTCCCCATGGCCCGCAGATCGTCGAGAATGCGCCCGAATTCCCTGTCGGTCTCGGGAAATGGCTCAACCTTGGTTTCCAGTCCCTCCTCGAAGATGTCCTTGATCATCGCGAGAAGCGTCGCATGGTCGGCCTTTTCCGGGGTCACCCCATAGCGCGCTATAAAATCAGCTTCGGATCTGCCCACGCCGGGTTGTTCAACCATATCCAATTCACTTCCTTCCCGACTGGCGGCGACTCGGTCGGGCGCACGCCATCCATTCTTACCGGCGCGGGTCGCAGGATTGAACCTCGCGCCCGCGCCGTCGATAGTGTTTCGGTCAGGATGTCCTGAAGCGGGCGAGTTCCTCGCCGGACTTCGCATCATGGGCGTGCACCGTGCAGACCAGGCAACTGTCATAGGACCGGCACACATGGCCGACCTCGACAGGGTCCTTCGGATTGGCGATCGGGGTGCCGATCAGCGCCTCCTCGATCGGGCCGCGTTCGCCGTCGGCCGCCCTCGGTCCGACGTTCCATGTGGTCGGCGCGATGATCTGGTAGTTCTTGATCTTGCCGCCCTCTACGTCGATCCAGTGGCACAGCGCACCGCGGATCGCCTCGGTCGCACCCCATCCTCGGCCATCCTTCTCGGTCGGCTTGATGTACCACTCCTCATTGAGCTTCATCTCGCGCAGGTTGCGCTCGGCTTCGCGGTAGAGGATGCACAGTTCGTGCATGCGCGCGAAATGGCGCAGCAGGATCGAGGCACCGCCCATCTTGCGGTACATGTCGAGCACCAGACCGTCGGAGTGCTGGAAGTCCTGGCCGGGACCGCCCGCGACCAGACGCCTTGCGAGCGGACCGGCTTCCAGGCGGCCGTTTTCCTCGTGGCGCACCGCCGTGCACCAGGAATACTTGCCGTCCGGGTCGATGTCGTTCTTCGACACCGGCGTGGTGGTCCGGTCGAAGGGATGCAGCGAATTGCCTTCGTCATACCAGGCGTGCTGCATGTCCTCGCGGGTATGGATCTGGTCCATCAGCTTGAAGCTGTCGGACGCACCGTCGTAAACACCCGATTTCATGATCACCGCGTCATTGCGCCCTGCAATGGTCGGCTTCTGGTAGCGGTCCTCATGCGGCAGGTAGCCCCAGGTCACGAACTTGCCGTGGCCCTTGCCATAGTTCTGCAGGCCGATATCCATGCCCATGCGCCAGTAGAGACCAAGGTCGGAATTGGCGTGTTCGGGCCGCTCGTCGAGCCATTCGAGGAACTGGTCGTAGGTCTGAATCTCCTCGTAGCGCTCCATCGAACAGCCGAGCCACAGCGGCTCGATCCAGTTGCGGCGGAAATGCTCCAGGATCGACCAGGCGCGGGTCACGTCGGTCAGCGTCGGCGCGCACATGACACCGCCCGGAACCATGTAGGAGGAGTGCGGCCACTGGCCGCCGAGCAATGCGTAGATCTCGACCGGACGGCCAGAGATGGTCACGCCGGCCTCATAGCTGGTTCCGGTAAACGGCGAATAGCGCTTCACCGCCTCCTCGTAGAACTGACTGCCCGAATAGTTTTTGTTGGTCGCGTCTATCATGAATAGGCCGTAGTGATGGCGCGGGAGCGACTGGATCGATTCCACGATCTGCCCGAGATTGCGGGCGATGATCGCATTGCGCGGCACTGTCGTACCCCAAGCGGTGTCGAGCGCCCAAGCGGCGCAGGTGAGGTGCGAGGCGCCGCAGATGCCGCAAGCGCGCGGCGTGACCACGAGTCCCGCCTGCGGGTCCTTGTCTTTGAGGATTACTTCGAAACCGCGGAACATCTCCGCGTTCGTCCATGCATTGACGACGACGCCGTTTTCGATGTCGACGCGGACGTCAAGGTCGCCCTCCACACGGCCGACCGGCGAGATATCGAGTGTCTGAACTGCTGATTGTGACATGTTATTTCTCCAAAACCCGATTTCTCTCAGACCACGAAGATGTCTTCTTCGGCCCAGGCGGGCGCGGCCCCCTTGGCGGCGGCGGTCAGCTTGACGTAACCTTTCTTGTCGACGCCTTCCGGCAGTTCCTTCGGCACACCCATGACGGTCTGGGTCTTGAAGACCGTGCCGGGTGCGAGATCGAAGAACGGGAATTCCGGCTCGGTGCAGCCGAGACACGGCATGCCGGCGCGGGTCTTGGAGGAGACGCGATTCCACAGGATGCGGTTGCACGGGCTGTGGGTCATGGGACCGCGGCAGCCGAGATCATAGAACAGGCAGCCCTTGCGCTGGCCGAACGCCGTGGTCGAGACCTTGTAGGCGAAGTGCATGTTGCGCGTGCAGCCGGTCTGGGTGAACGAGGAGAAGAACGTCTTTGGGCGCTGGAACTCGTCGAGCGTGAGATCGCCCGCACGGCCGGTGGCAACCGCCACGAGGATCTGCGTCACCCAGTCGGGATGCGCCGGGCAGCCGGGAATGTTGATCACCGGCAGACCCGCCTTCGACACGAAGCCGGAGCCGAGCGCGCCGCCCTTGGCGCGTTTGAGGAACTGCAGGCCCTGGCTTTCCGACGGGTTCGGCGCGGTCGCCGGAATGCCGCCCCATGTGGCGCAATCGCCGATTGCGACCACGAACTGCGCGGCCTCGGAGAGCTTCTTCACCCAGTTCTTCATCGGCTCGCCGCAAAAGCGGTTCCACTCGCCAGTGCCGTTGGGCGCGTTGATGACCGTCCCCTCGAAAACGAAAATATCGAGCTGGATTTCGCCCGATATGCATTTCTCCAGAATCGCCTTCACGTCGTCACCCAGTTCCAGGCCGAGTGACGGCTGCCAAAGAACGTTGATGCCAAAATCCGTCACCAGATCGCAGGCACTTGGTTCTTCCGCATTGAGAAAGGACATGGTGTTGCCGGAACAGGCACCACCTTGCAGCCACAGCAAGTTGGCCATTGAGCTCCTCCCGAGTTCTTATCCGACACTGCGCGGCCGGATTTCATTACACGGCGCGATTCTGCGCCCACTACCTCTTAAGCAATATGCGTGCCAGTTTTGCGTTTTTCACAATTATTATTGAAAAACAAAAAGCTAGCAGGAATCCCCGGAAGCCGCACCGTGGATATACCAGTGCAAACGAAATTTACTTTGCAGCGAATTTGCAAAGTAGGTTAGCAGGCGGCTTGTAATGCATGGATATAGCTGCCGAAGCTTGTTAGCCGTACCTGTTGCCGCATTTCGGGCATTCGGCTTCCAGGAAGTAGGAATACCAGATCCCCTGGCAGCGGCTGCACCAGTGGCCCCGCGCACTGCGTCCCGACGAGCCGACCTGCTGCGAGAGCTTGCTGAGGCCGAGATCGTTGATCGGCCCGCTCGATTTCATGCGCACGCGTGTTTGCGGAAAACGCAGGATCTCGGCCTTTTCGTCATCCATGGGAACGGCCCCGGGTCTGTCTTATGCGACATCCTGAAGGTTATACCGCTTGATCTTGTTGGCAAGTCCGACGCGCGACAGCCCAAGTTCGTGGGCTGCTTTGCTCTGGTTCCAGCGGTGGCGGGTAAGCGTTTCCATCACCACCCGTTTTTCAAGCGACTCAACCATTTCCTTGAGCGTATCACCCTCGATCGCGTAAGCGCCATCGCCGGCGGGCGGCTCCACGCTGACATCGGCGATGTTGCGCGGCAGATGCCGCCGGGAAATATAACCGCCCTGCTCGGCAAGCGCGACCATGCGGCGGACTTCCGCTTCGAGTTCGCGCACATTGCCGGGGAACTGGTAAGCTCTCAGCTTGGCGATCACATCCTTGGTCACGCCGACCACGCGCCTGCCGACCACGCCCGCATATTTTTCGATGAAGAAATCGGTCAGCACCGGTATGTCTTCGGGCCGCTCACGCAGCGCGGGAATATGCAGTTCGAAGCCCTTCAACCGGTAATAGAGGTCGCGGCGGAATTCGCCCTTCTCGACCAATTCGGCGAGCGGCCTGTTATAGGCCGCCAGCACCCGCACATTGGCATGGTACATCTTGTCGGACCCGAGCGGCTTGACCTCGCCTTCCTGAAGGAACCGCAGCAGGCTGACCTGAAAGCTCGGCGATATCTCCGTCAGTTCGTCCAGGAACACGGTGCCTCCGTCGGCGGCGCGGAACAGGCCGAGACGATCGGCCACCGCGCCCGTGAAGGCGCCGCGCACATGGCCGAACAGTTCCGAATGCAGCATGTCCTGGGACATGCCGCCACAGTTCTGGACGTAGAGCGGCGTATCCATGCGACCGGAATTATAGTGTATCGCGCGGGCGAGAAGCTCCTTGCCGGTGCCCGTCTCACCGAACATCAGCACTGGCAGATCGGTTGCCGCGGCCTGCTTCGCCTCCGCCACCAGTTCCGCCATGGCGGGACTGACATAGACCAGACGCTCGAATTGGGAGACCTCGCCCTTGAGCGAACTCTGCTCGGCCTCGTCGAAGATGTTGTCGTCGACGGAAATCTTCAGTTCGCGCGACAGCACCCGGTGACGTCGCGACAGTTCATTGAGTTCGAGCGCTCGCTTGGCCGTCAGTTCGACCTGCTCGCAAAACACCGGCTTGAGAACGAACAGGAAAGCCGCCGCGTTACGCGCCACCTGCGCTGCAAGGGCGTGGGCGTCTTGCGCGCCCAGCACGATGCGGGCGACCTGCGGATGCGACAGCCGCGCGCTGGTGACGAGATTATTGGCGGCATCCGTGCCGGCCGGAACGTCATAGATCAGCAGGTGAACCTGCATGGAATCGAGCCGGCGCGCCGCCTCCTTATCGTCGGCGCACACGACAACGCGATAATCCTCTGACTTCGCGAGACCCTGTTGGCATTGGGCGATCAGGGCCTCGTCCGCCGACACGACAATGACGGTATGCTCGGTGGTCATGTTTCCTCCCGCATGGACCGACCGGAATTATGGAGACGGTATCTCTCAGGTCAAGCACAGAAGAAAGCTTTGTTTGCAGATAGAAAACTTGATTATCCATCGCATTGCAGCGTGATTGAACCCCACGACGAGGCGAACTGAGCCATTCGATGCCTGTCCATGATCTCGACATCTGACATAGCTTTTTATGTAGTTGGTTGCGGGGTATACGACCCCCGATTTGAGCCTGCGAACTTAAGCCATTGATACTATTGAGTTAGCAAATTTGCTATTTTTACAGCCAAAACAAAAACCCCGCTAACCAATTGGTTTAGCGGGGTTTTTGTTGTCCAAATTGGTTGCGGGGGCCCGCAACCACCGCGCGCGGATAATCCTTGAGCTGGATGAAGTCGCGCGGCGTCAGCGTCATGCCCATGCCGAACATGATCAGCAGCAGGGTCGCCGGCAGCAGCACCTCGACGAGCAGATTGACGTCGTCCACGGATGTCTCCTCGGACCGGCTCTGTGGCCGGTTCTTGCGTCAGGGCACGACGGCCCGGGCTGTCAGGCAGCCGCGCGCTCGCTGCCCCAGCGGTTGGCGCGGCGGAAGGTGCCGGTGTCGTTGAAGCGCACGCCCATCTCACGCATGACGCGATGCGCCGTCGGCGCCGTGATCTGGCGGATGTAGAAGGGCTCCTTGACCACGAAGTGATGGATGGCGTGGGTGCTGCCGAAGTTGAAGCAGAATGCCTGGAAGGGCAGCAGCCACTTTGGCTTCAGCACCTGCGTCTGCTGGATGACGTTGCCGTCTTCGACGTCGCCGTAGTAGTGCATGTTGCTGGAGACGAAGTGCAGGCAGAAGGTGCGCAGCATGTTCGGGATCAGGTAGACCACTGCGGCGACGTTCAGCACTTCCATCATCGCCAGCGTGCCGGCCGACCAGCCGATGCTGGCCCCGGCGAGCAGCGCCGCGCCGTTGGCCACATGGAAGCCGAGGAAGACGTACCAGGCGCCCCAGAAGGCCCAGCCCAGCGGGAAGTAGCCCATCAGCCCGCGTGCCAGCATGCGGCCGCGCTGCTTCCAGTTCGGCAAGCGCCCCAGGCGCAGCAGGATGGAGAGCATGTTGTCACCGGTCATCAGCAGCCGCCGCAGCCCCCAGCGCTCGCCGTTGGTGATGGCGCGTTCCTCGATGTCGCTCTCGGTGCCGGAATGCTTGTGGTGATGGAAGTGCAGGCCGCGGCGGATCCACGGGTTCACCGTGCTGGCACGCGCCAGCCAGACCAGGCCCATCATCAGGTGGTGTGCCCAGGGCTTGCCGCGGAAGCACATCCAGTGGATGAGGTCGTGCTCCAGCTCGTGCGTCAGCGAAGCGAAGAAGGCCACCATTGGGATGCAGAGCCATGCCGGGATCGCGCCGGCGATGTAGAGCCAGCCGCTGCCGATCATGCCGGCCAAGGCCACGGCCAGGATGCTGGCGCCGATGGCGTTCTGCCGCTTGAGGATCGGATGCCGCTCGCGCAGCTGCTGTCCGGCCTCGTTGACGACGGCCTTGATGCGCTCGGTCTTCTGGCTGTCGGTGAGCGCACCGACGCGGGATTCGAAAGCCATGAATGCCTCCTGTTGAAACGGCCTTGTGGAATGCCATGCAATCTATTCCCCACCGGCGACGCCCACAGGGCCTGATGCGCCAGTCTTCGGACTTCGCGCGCCAGCCGTGGCCATAATGGGCACGGGGGACCACCACACGGATGCCGCATAACGCCACCACGCTCAGCTCCTGGGTCCGCGCCATCTGCCGTGCGGTCGAGGACGCCGGCTGCGACAGCGCCCGCCTGCTTCAGCAGGCGGGCATGGATCCGCGCCTGCTCGAGGACCCGGACGCGCGCTATCCGCTGGCGCAGACCACGCGCCTATGGGCGCTGGCGCGCGAGACCACCGGCGACGAGGCCATCGGCCTGCGCGTGGCCAGCGCCGTGCGGCAGAGCACCTTCCACGCGCTGGGCCATTCCCTGCCCGCCAGCGCCACGCTGAAGGAAGCCTTCGAGCGCATCGAGCGCTACTTCCGCATCGTCACCAGCGCCGGCGAGATGCAGTTCATGCGCCGGAGCAACGAATACCATCTGATCATCGACACGCCCGAGGCCGAGCCGCGACCGGCGCCGGAGGCCATCGACGCCTTCATCTCGGTCTATGTGCGCATGTGCCGCGCCTTCGCCGGGCGGCAGGTCAGCCCGCTGCGCATCGCGCTGCAGCGGCCGGCGCCGCGCGACCCGGCCCACTTCGAGGCCGTGCTGCGCGCACCCATCACCTTCGGCGCCGACAGCAACCGGCTGGTCTTCGACCGCACCACGATGGAGCGGCCGCTGGAGGACGCCAATCCCGAGCTCGCCCTGCAGCACGAAGCCATCGCGCAGCGCTATCTAGCGCGCTTCGATACCACCAGTATCGTCACGCGCGTAGAGGCCACCCTCGTCGACCAGCTGCCGCACGGCGAACCTTCGCAGAAGAGCGTGGCCGAGGCGCTGCATCTGTCGGCACGCAGCCTGCAACGGCGGCTGGCCGAAGCCGGCAGCTCCTACACCGAGGTGCGCGACAACGCCCGGCGCGAGCTGGCGCTGCGCTACCTGCGCGAGGGCAGCCACAGCATCAGCGAAATCACCTATCTGCTCGGCTTCTCGGATACAAGCAGCTTTGCGCGCGCCTGCCGGCGTTGGACCGGCCAGCCGCCGAGCGCGCTGCGCGGCGGCTGAGCCGGTCGCGGATCACTCGCCCTCGGCCTCCTCGGGCAGGTCGTCCTCGGCGTAGGGCTTCAGCGGGGGCTCCGAACTCGCCAGATGCGGATCGAGCGAGCCATTGCCGAGGGTGTCGGCGACGATGGTCAGCAGATCCTGGGCGCGCTCGGGCATGGCCAGCGACTCCAGATCCACCGGCACCAGCGTGCACAGCTCGGAGGCCCCACCGGCGCGCTCGAAGTCGGCCGGGCCGGGATTGCTGATGGCATCCACGGCCAGCTCGAAGGCCAGCGTGTCGGTCGTGCCGATGGAAAGATGCTCGGCCGGATGGCCGGGGCAGACATCCTGCAGCAGGATATTGGCCACCTTCGGATTGTCCTGGCCCAAATCCAGCGCCGCCGTCGGTTCCGGAGCAGCCGGCTGCACCAGCTCATCGAAGAGGGTGTAGAGGTTGGTGTATTCGACATCGCCCGGCGTTTCGTCGTCGGCGTTGAGCACGGCAACGAAGTCCGAATCCGGGGTGAACTGGTAGAAAGCCTCCGGCGCAGTACCCACGGGTAGCGCGTCCAGCTGCAGCGTCGACAGCAGGGTCTCGCCAATCGTCGCCGGCAGCGCCACGGTCGTGCCGTGGTTCGGCCCGGCGATGAGTACGAAATCGGCCAGCGCCTCGCGCGCTGAAGCCCAGTGCTTGATCGCCCAGCGCGGCATGGTAGCGCCCTGGCTGTGGCCGATCATCGCCACCTCGCGCCCCGTCTCGGCGTGAATCTCGCGCAGCGCGTGCACGACGTATTCGGCCGATATCTGCTGGTCGCCGAGGCCGCGATCCGGATAGGTAACGATGCAGACATCGAAGCCGCGCTCGACGAGCTGCGGCGTGTAGAAGGCCGTGTACTGCTCGGTGCCGGTTGTCGTCGTGCCGTGCACCAGCAGCACCGGCGGCTTGTCGGGGTTGCTGAAATCGGTGCAGTTCAAGGCGGCATCGCGGGCCTCGACCGAAGTTTCCAGCGGCGGCTCCGAATCGGCGCCTGCCGGATCACCCGCATCGCCGCCGCAAGCCGCGAGGCCGGACAGCAGGAGAAGGAGCGTCAGAGGACGATGGTGCAGGGACATGGCGGGAACTCGATACGGCGATCGCATCAGCATACCTTCGTCAGGCGGCCGGCAGGCGTGACGTCTCGGGTCTCACTCGGTGCCGGAATCCGCCCAGGGTGCGGGCGCGCCCAGTCGCTCGGCGATAGCCATCGCCGACTGCACGGCACTTTCAAGAAGGGGAATACCGGGCATGGCATAGGAGCCGCAGTAGTGCAGACGCCGCTGACGCTCGGACTGCAGCCTACCCAGATCCGCGACTGCTGCCTGACTGTCGAGGCTGACAAGCGGCCGCTCGAAGCGCGCCCGGCCCAGCACCGCATCGGCCCGTGGCTCGCGCAGGGGATTCCATGTCTGGAACAGGGGCCGCTCCGCCGCCAGCGCCGGCACGACCGCGTTGAGATGGATGCTCGCCATGGGCGCGGCCTGCCCCTCCGCTACCAGATAGCTCACCGGCGAGCCGGGCGTGATACCGCCCGGGATGGATTCCGGCGCGGAATGCACGACCACCTCGCTTGTGACGTGGGGGATACGGGCCAACAGCGCCGCAGCATGCGGGTCTTGGCCGGCTACCAGCTCCCGCGCCTGATGCGCCTGAACGGCGAGAACGGCGTGGTCGAAGTGCTGCTCGCTGCCGTCGGCCATGCGCACGGCAACACCTTCCGGCCCCGGATGGATCGCCACGACCTCGCTGTGACAGCGCACCTGCTGGACAGGCGCCAGCAGACGCGCGACGGCGTCATCGGCCCCGAAGCGCGCCCGCCATATCCCGCTGAGCAGCGAACCACGGGTGAAGAAATCGATAATGGCCTCGGCCGGATAGCGCCGAACATCGGCGTAGCTGCAGGTCGCGATGGCTGCGAAGGTTGGCAGCAGCACCCCCTCGACGAAAGCGTCGCTGAAGGGGCGAGCCTCCAGATAACCAGCGAGACTGACCCCCGCCGCCCTCCCCGCTGCGAGATCGGCGCGCCCCTGACGCTGGAAGCGAAGCACTTCGCGCGCAATCGCCAACGCGCCAATATTCCTCGCCGCCACCAGCGGCAGCGACCAGCGCCCCAGATGCAGATTGCGATACCGGAAGTAAGGGGAAGGCCCGTCGCCACGGTAGTAGACAGCGGCGTGGTCCGAGGCCTGCATGGCGACGCCGGCGGCGCGGTACAGGGCGCACAGATTGGCGTAGTAGCCGGCCTTGAAGACACGCAAGGGCACGTCGATACGCCGGCAGCCGCCTGCCGTCTCCAGGCTGATGTTGAAGGCACCCATTCCCGGCGCGTCGTGACGCTCGAACAACGTCACTTCGTGCTCGCGCCCGAGCAGCCAGGCCGCGCCGAGCCCGGCAATACCGCTGCCGATGATCGCGATGCGATGCGTTGCGCTCACGCGCCGCTGCTTGTCTTGTCGAGCATCCCGGCAGCTTACCGGCCGCGCAGCACGGCAGCAGCATGCGAAGATGATGCGCTCGAAAAAGGGCGCAAATGGGATTGGCTGCAGGCGTGAATGACATCGAGCAGGCGTGGTGGGCACCACGAGCGCTGGCCAAGGGCCGCACGCTGGAGGCCGTCATCGGTCCCCTCCGGCTCTGGCTGCAGCACGGAGATGACGCCTGGATCGTCGCCTGGCAACGCGACGATGACATGCACAGCATGCGCCTGGCGATCGGCGAGAGCGACGCCGCGCCGCCCGAGGACAACCGTCAGCGCCACGTGCTGCATGCCGATACCGACGCGGTGCGCCTGCAACCCGGACTGCTGGAGCGGCCCGTGGTCGTGCGCACCCTGGAGCCGGTCTTTCTGCCCAGCGGCGAGTCGGCCACGCTCTACATCAGCACTCCGCTGAGCCTCGGCCTCTGCGTCGGCGACCACGCGTTGCCGCTCTGCGAAGTTCCAACGCTACGACTCTCCGACAGCTGGTTCGGTCCGAACACGCGCGAGGGCCACGTTTGCTATGCGGCGCGCACCCATGCGCGCACGGTACTCGCGGAGCTGCCAAGCCGGCCGCACCGCGCCATCAGCCCCGTGCAGATCCATAACCGCGCACCCTCGGCGCTGTCGCTGGAGAAGCTCAGCCTGCCCGTGCCGGCACTGGGCCTCTACGGAGACGCCCAGAAAGGGCTCTGGACCGAAGGCCTGACGCTGGAGCGAGACGACGACGATGACGTGGCCGCATTGCGCATAGGCAGTGGCGCCCCAGCGGAAGCGCCCGAAGCCCAGGCCGTCGCGCAGGCTCGCGCCCCGATCAACCGCGGGGTCGCCGTGCGGGCCTTCAGTCGCTTCTTCCGCGACTAGGGCAGGAGACGAAAGTGCTGCAGCCGATCCTCGATTTCGCCTCTCACGAACGCGCCGTCCAGGTCATGCAGGCCATAGTGCTTGCACTGGTCGGGGTGCTTCTCGCCCGCATGGCCGCTGCGCTGCCCAGCCGCTTGCTGGGGAACCGCCTGCACCAGCACCAGATCATGCTGCTGCGCCGCACGGTCTTCTACGGCATCCTCGGCCTCTTCCTCGCCACCGCGCTCCATCAGCTGGGTTTCAAGCTCACGGTGCTCATCGGCGCGCTCGGCATCTTCTCCATCGCCCTGGGCTTCGCCTCGCAGACCTCGGCTTCGAATCTCATCAGCGGCCTCTTCCTGCTCGGCGAGCGCTCCTTCTCCATCGGCGACCTCATCAAGGTCAACGACACCATCGGCGAGGTGCTGTCGGTGGACTTGCTCTCGGTGAAGCTCCGCACCTTCGACAATCTCTTCGTGCGCATACCGAATGAGACGCTGATCAAGAGCGAGGTCACCACCCTGACCCGCTTCCCCATCCGGCGCTACGACATGCTGCTGGGCGTGGCTTACCACGAGGACGTCGCGCGCGTGCGCGAGGTGCTCATGCGCACCGCCGAGGCCAATCCGCTGTGTCTCGACGAGCCGGAGCCGCTGTTCATCTTCACCGGCTTCGGCGACTCGGCCATGAACATCCAGTTCTCGGTCTGGGCGCTGCGCGAGAATTTCCTGGAGATGCGCAACGCGCTCTTCGCCGATGTGAAGCAGGCATTCGATGCTGCAGGCATCGAGATTCCTTTCCCGCACCGTTCTCTCTATGCCGGCTCCCAGTCGGCGCCGATGCCGGTGCGCATCGTACCCACGGACAATTTGGACGAGACCGACGACAAGCAACCATAAAAAAGGGGTATCCGGATTTTAGTGTGGGAAGACCGCACTAGCCCTTCTTGTCTGACAGCTCTCGTTCGGTAGGTTTCTGGTATCGCAAGGCTTACGCGCTTTTAGCCTTCAGTGTGGGCTTTGTCTGGCGCATGTCGGTGCAAGGAAACAATCAGTGGCAGGTCACCTTGCCCCCGGCTCGAACTGGGGTTTGAGGCGCAGTGGAACGGAAAACCGGGTTAAGCAGCTCGCCTAGCTACCATGCAGAGAATCGATCAGCGGGCACGACACATTGCCCCGCTGCGCATGGCACTCGTTGACCAACCGGGACAGCACCGCTTCGATCCGCGCCAGGTCCGCCAGCTTGGCGCGCACGTCGGTGAGCTGGAGTGCAGCCAGTTCGGCGACTTCGCTGCAGTGAGTGCCGTCTTCCAGCTTCAATAGATGGCTGATTTCGTCCAAGCTGAATCCCAGCCGCTGGGCGGATTTCACGAAGCGCACCCGCGCCACGTCCGTAGATCCGTAGCGGCGGACACGGCCATAAGGCCGCTCCGGTTCTGGCAATAAACCCTTGCGCTGATAGAACCGGATGGTCTCCACGTTGACCCCAGCGGCCTTGGCGAAAGCCCCGATGGTCAGTGTTTGCGGATCGTTCACCATCGCGCTTGACTCCGTACTTGACTACGGAAGTAACCTTAGCGCATCACGCAACGTCTCGGAAGGAGATCCCTCACATGGCAGACCCCAGCAACGGCCGCGGTGCACTGGCCGCCGGTGGCCTCGCCGCCATCCTCGCCTCGACCTGCTGCCTCGGTCCGCTGGTGCTGATCACGCTGGGTTTCTCCGGCGCCTGGATCGGCAACTTGACCGCGCTGGAACCGTACCGGCCGATCTTCATTGGCGTGGCGCTCGTGGCGCTGTTCTTCGCGTGGCGTCGCATCTTCCGGCCGGCTCGCGCCTGCGCGCCGGACGACGCATGCGCCGTGCCCCAGGTGCGGACGGCCTACAAGGTGATCTTCTGGATCGTCACCGCCCTGGTGCTGATCGCGCTCGTGTTCCCCTACCTCATGCCCCTGTTCTACTGAAAGGAGATTGCCATGAAGAAACTCGTCGCATTGCTCGCTCTGACCGTTGCCCTCAGCGCTCCCGCCTGGGCCGCCACCAAAACCGTCACGCTGTCGGTGCCGAGCATGACCTGCGCCACCTGTCCGATCACGGTCAAAAAGGCGCTGTCCAAGGTCGAAGGCGTCATCGAGGCCAAGGTGACCTGGGAGCCTAAGGAGGCAGTGGTGACCTACGACGATGCCAAGACCACGCCGGCCGCCTTGACCAAGGCCACCGAGAACGCCGGCTTTCCTTCCACCGTCAAGAAGTGAGCGCACGCTGATGACCGAGGCGATCACACTGCACATCGACGGCATGACCTGCGGGGCGTGCACTGAGCACATCAAGCAGGCATTGGAAAAGGTGCCCGGTGTGCGTTCGGCCTCGGTGTCCTACTCACAGCGCCAGGCCGAGATCGAGGCCAATGTGGGTACCGCCGCGGACGTGAGCTCGCTGGTCGCGGCGGTGTCCGCCCTCGGCTACCGAGCGCAACTTGCCGATGCGCCGGAGCAGCCCAGCGACCTGCTGAACAAAGCACAAGAGCGGCTGGGTGGCGAAGCAAAGCGCGAGGACGATGAGGCTGCACTGCACGTGGCCGTGATCGGCAGCGGCGGCGCGGCGATGGCGGCGGCGTTGAAGGCCGTCGAGCAAGGGGCGCGCGTGACGCTGATCGAGCGCAGCACCCTCGGCGGCACCTGCGTCAATGTTGGCTGCGTGCCGTCCAAGGTCATGATCCGTGCTGCCCACATAGCTCACCTGCGGCGCGAGAGCTCGTTCGATGGCGGCATTGCCGCCGCCTCGCCGAAGATCCTGCGTGAGCGATTGCTGGCTCAGCAGCAGGGGCGCGTCGATGAACTGCGCCACGCCAAGTACGAAGGCATCTTGGCAAGCACTCCGGCCATCACCGTACTGCGCGGCGACGCCCGATTCAAGGACGCGCACACGCTGACCGTGGCGACCGCTGACGACGGCATGCGCGAGGTGAGTTTCGACCGCTGCCTCATCGCCACCGGGGCCAGTCCGGCGATTCCGCCGATCCCAGGCTTGAAAGACACGCCTTTCTGGACGTCGACCGAAGCGCTGGTCAGCGACACGATCCCCGACCGGCTGGCCGTGATCGGCTCATCGGTAGTGGCCGTCGAACTCGCGCAGGCCTTCGCCCGGCTGGGCAGCAAGGTGACCATCCTGGCACGCAGCACGCTGTTCTTCCGCGAAGACCCGGCCATCGGCGAGGCCGTTACAGCCGCGTTCCGTGCCGAAGGGATCAAGGTATTGGAACACACGCAAGCCAGCCAGGTCGCGCATGTGGACGGCGAATTCGTGCTGACCACCGGGTACGGTGAAATACGCGCCGACCAGCTGCTGGTCGCCACCGGTCGCGCACCGAGCACCCGCGCTCTTAACCTCGAAGCAGCGGGGGTCGAAGTCAACGCGCAGGGGGCTATCGTCATCGATCACGCCATGCGCTCCAGCACACCTCACGTCTACGCGGCCGGCGACTGCACCGACCAGCCGCAGTTCGTCTATGTCGCGGCGGCAGCCGGCACCCGCGCGGCCATCAACATGGCCGGTGGTGACGCGACGCTGGACCTGACGGCCATGCCGGCGGTGGTGTTCACCGATCCGCAGGTGGCCACGGTGGGCTACAGCGAAGCCGAAGCGCACCACGACGGCATCGAGACCGACAGCCGCACGCTGACGCTCGACAACGTGCCCCGAGCACTGGTCAACTTCGACACGCGCGGCTTCATCAAGCTGGTCGCCGAGGCCGGCACCGGCCGCCTTATCGGTGTGCAAGCGGTGGCCCCCGAGGCGGGCGAGCTGATCCAGATTGCGGCACTGGCGATTCGCAATCGCATGACGGTGCGAGAACTGGCCGACCAGTTGTTCCCCTACTTGACGATGGTCGAGGGGCTGAAGCTCGCAGCGCAGACCTTCACCAAGGACGTGAAGCAGCTGTCTTGCTGCGCCGGGTAGCGGGCACCGACCGCCAGCGGCCCGGTTGATCGGCACTTATGCCCCATCGGCCGGATCGCGCAAGGGCCGCAGCTCGCCGTTGGCGACCGCCTCCGGCACCGAGAACGAATAGCGTCCCAGCATGTTGATGTGCTCATGCAGCAGCGGCGAATGCCGGGCCACGTCGTCTGGATAGCGGTCTCGCCGGAGCTGATTCAAGGCGGCCTCCATGTAGACGGTGTTCCAGAGCACGATCATGTTGAATGCTGATATGGCATTTTTTTCAATCGGAGCTACGAGTCACTCTCGCGACTTTACGAAAGAATGAATTGCGATCGAGAGATGGACCAGTCCAAGGTAGGACATGAGTGCGCGCGGGTGTTCAAAGCGCGAGAGATCCCCGATCCCGCGAGCCTGCCGCTCGATGGGTAGATGCGATTTCAGCTCTGCCACCAAGCCGTCCGAGGCGATCGGCTGATCCTGCCTCTGCCCAGCAACGAGGCATTGGCCCGCCATTTGGCCGATGCGGGCGGCCGGGAGCTGGGCACCATCAAGATTCGGCAATTTCCCGATGGCGAGAGTTAGGTTCGAATCCCGTCCGAGGTGGCAGGCAAGTCGGTGGTTCAGTGGGCAGATCCTCGGTAGACCTCCCGTCGCTTCGCGATCACGATCTATTCGACAGGAACGATCTGGGTAATCGTCGCATCCATTCCTTTAGATTCGAAGTCAAACCGCACCGTCTGCCCCACCTGTACTGAGGCGACCTGCTCTGGCGTAGCCCGGAATCCCATGGTCATCGCCGGCCACTGCAGTGATGGCACCGGCTCATGGGCGATCGTGATCTTTCCTGCAGAGGCGTCGATGGCTTCGATAGTCCCGGTTGCCGAGGCTTTCGTCGCCGTTGCGGCGTCATCCGCTCTGGCACCGACGCCATCAGCCATCTGCATCGGCTGGGCACCGCGCTGCCCCGTATCCGCAACCTCGTCGGGCGCCTTCGAGCAGCCCGCCAGCAACGTGGCGGTCAACAAGAGTATGTGAATTTTCATGACGTAGTTCTCCAAAAGACTTCAACTGCGGATTCGTTCGCTACGGCATTGCAGCCGACATGCAGTAGCGATAACGAAATAGGTGATGAGTGATCGTCCATGCCCTGTGTCACGTCACGGCGATGCCCTCCCTTATCTGACGGCGTTTCAGGGCGCGACCGTGCAGCAATCGATAGGCTGCCGGAATGATCAGCATCGAGAGCAGCGGCGCGGTCACCATGCCGCCGATCATCGGGGCAGCGATGCGTTGCATAACTTCCGAGCCGGCACCGCTGCCGATGAACAAGGGAAAGAGTGCGGCAAGGATCACCGCAACGGTCATGGCCTTGGGGCGCACGCGGAGCACCGCACCTTCGCGGATAGCTGCGTCCAGCGTGGCGATCGTTTCCGGTTCGCCCTGCGCCAAACGCCGTTCCCAAGCCTGGCGCAGATACAGGAGCATGATCACGCCGAACTCTGCCGCGACGCCGGCCAGGGCGATGAAGCCGATCAAGGTAGCGATGGATACTGCATGTCCCAGCACCCAGATCAGCCACAAGCCGCCGACCAGGGCCAGCGGCAGGCTGAGCATGATGATGGCCGCTTCGCCAAAGCGTCGGAACACCAGATAGATCAGCAGGAAGATGACGGACAGCGCGGCGGGCACTACCCATTTGAGCCTTTCCAAGGCGCGCTCCAGATACTCGTATTGGCCCGACCATGCAAGCCCGTAACCGGGCGGCAGCTCGACCTCCTGCGCCATGCGCTGCTGCAGATCGGCCACCACGGAACCCAAGTCGCGATCCACGACATCAACGAAAACATAGCCCACCAAACGTCCGTTCTCGCTCTTTAGCATGGGCGCCCCCGAAGTCAGCGACAGGTCCGCTACCTGACCCAAGGTCACCTGCGCACCGTCGGCGGCGATGATCGGCAACTGTGCCAAGGCGGCCAGCGAATCGCGTTGCACGCGCGGATAGCGCACTACGATCGGGTAGCGCTCACGGCCTTCGATGGTTTCGCCGATCGGATCGCCCCCCACGATGGTCGATACCAGCCGTTGCAGGTCCGCTTGACTCAACCCGTACCGCGCGGCGGCACCAGGCCGGATACCGACATCGATATAGCGCCCACCAGTGATGCGTTCGGCCAAGGCCGAACTTACGCCCGGCACCGTCTTGGCGACGCGTTCGACCTCGTTGCTGATTTCCTCGATGACTTTCGTATCGGGTCCGGAGACCTTGATCCCGATCGGGCTCTTGATGCCGGTGGCAAGCATGTCGATACGGTTGCGGATCGGGGGCACCCACAGGTTGGTGAGTCCCGGCACATTCACTGCCGCGTCGAGTTCCTCTCGCAACTTGGTCATCGTCATGCCGGGTCGCCATTGATCGCGCGGCTTGAAGGTGACGGTGGTCTCGAACATCTCCATCGGAGCGGGATCAGTCGCAGTGTCAGCGCGTCCGGCCTTGCCGAAGACGTGCGCGACCTCGGGCACCGTCTTGATCATTCGGTCGCTCTGCTGGAGCAGTTCCGCGGCCTTGCCTGCCGACAACCCGGGCAGCGCGGTCGGCATGTATAGCAGGGTGCCCTCGTCCAGCGGTGGCATGAACTCGCTGCCGAGGCGGCTCAGTGGAATCAGTGTGAGTATCAGCATCAGGCCACCCAAGACCAGGGTCAGGCGCGGGAAGCGCAGCACTCGGTCCACCAGCGGTCTGTAGCCGGCGATAAGAACGCGATTCAGCGGGTTTTCCCTCTCCGGTCGGATTCGTCCGCGGATCAGATAACCCATCAGCACTGGGATCAGCGTGATCGACAGGCCGGCGGCCGCCGCCATCGCATAGGTCTTGGTGTAGGCCAACGGCGTGAATAACCGGCCTTCCTGTGCCTGCAGCGCAAACACCGGCACGAACGAAAGAGTGATCACGAGCAGGCTGACGAACAGCGCCGGACCGACTTCGATGGCGGACTCGGTGATCAGCTTCCAGCGCTCCTCACCTTTGGGTTCGCGCCCCTCCACTCGTTGCCAATGTTCGAGGTGCTTGTGCGCGTTCTCGATCATCACCACGGCGGCATCCACCATCGCGCCGATGGCGATCGCGATACCCCCCAGCGACAGCAGATTGGCGCTGATTCCCTGGTAGCGCATGACGATGAAGGCCGCCAATATACCTAACGGCAAGGTAATGACCGCCACCAGCGCTGAACGCAGGTGCCAGAGAAAAAGCACGCAGATCAGCGCGACGGCAACGAACTCCTGGCCCAGCTTGAAGCTGAGGTTGCGCACCGCTTCATGGATGAGTTCGGAGCGGTCGTAAACCGGGACGATTTCGACGCCAGCGGGCAGGCTGGTCTTCAACTGCTCCAGACGTGCCTTCACCGCATCGATCGCCCGCAACGCATCCTTGCCGGTTCGCAGCACGACCACGCCGCCGACGACTTCACCTTGACCATCAAGTTCGGCGATGCCACGGCGAAAGGTCGGGCCACGTCGCACCGTGGCGACTTCGCTGAGCAGCACCGGCACGCCATCGGTCATGATCGGAACCTGCTCGAATGCCGCCTGGCTGCGCAGGTAGCCCTCGCTGCGCACCATCAACTCGGCTTCGCCCTGTTCGATGACCGAGCCGCCCGTGGCGCCATTGGCGGCCTGGACCGCATCGATCAGCCGGGCCACCGTCAGTCCGCGCGCAGCCAACGCCTGCGGGTCGGGCACGATCTGCCAGGCGCGGACCATACCGCCGATGCTGGCGACCTCGGCGACGTCCGGGATGGTCTTGAGTTCATAGCGCAGGAACCAGTCCTGTATTGCCCGCAACTGTCCCAGATCATGTTGGCCGGTTCGGTCAACCAGGGCGTACTGGTAAATCCAGCCGAGGCCGGTGGCATCAGGCCCCAATGCCGGGCTGACGCCTTCCGGCAAGCGATCGCGTACTTGGCTTAGATACTCCAGCACCCGCGAACGCGCCCAGTACAGGTCGGTGTCGTCGTCGAACAGCACGTAGACGAATGAGTCGCCGAAGAAGGAGAAGCCGCGCACGGCTCGTACACCCGGCACCGACAGCATGGTGGTCGTCAGCGGGTAGGTCACCTGATCCTCGATAATGTGCGGCGTTTGGCCGCTCCACTCGGTCCGGATGATGACCTGGGTATCGGATAGGTCGGGCAGCGCGTCCAGCGGTGTTTGCTGCACCGACCACAGTCCCACGATCGCAAGCGACACTGCACCGATAAGCACGAGCGCACGGTTGGCGACAGCGCCGCGAATGATCCGGGCGATCATGGCCGGTTCTCCGTCGCATCGGGCGGTGCGGATGCGGCGGGCGTTGGAGCCCCCAACCGCTGCAACGCACCCGACAGACTGGCTTCCGAATCAATCAGGAACTGGCCTGAGGTGACAATGTGCTCACCGCCCTGGAGACCTTCCAGGATTTCAATACGGCCACCGCCGCTGCGACCGGTCCGCACGCGCACCGGCTCAAAGCCGCCGTCGGAACGCATCACGATTACCCGGCTGTCGTCACCTGTGGCGATAAGCGCGGCGGCCGGTATCAGCGGCACCTGCTCGGCCCCGGCGGATTGCAGGGTCAATTCGGCAAACATGCCAGGCACCAGTCGCCCGTCCGGGTTGTTCAGAACAATGCGAGCCCATTGAGTGCGACTGGTGGGCTCGATCTGCGGCAGCAGGGCTTCGACTTCTCCCGCGAAGCGCCGTCCAGGCATTGCGCTGAGGGTAGCTTCGACTTTTGTCCCTGGGCCGATGCCGCCTACGCTTGCCTGTGGGATCGCCGCTTCCAGCCACACCGTGGCCGTACCGTTGACGCGAAACAGTGGCATGTCGGCCGCAACAGCCTGACCCTCGCGCACCAGCACTTCTCTGACGACACCATCGCTCGGTGCGAGCAGCACCACACTGCCATCGCGGCCCAAGCGGGTGTCGGACAGCCCCAGCAGTCGCAATCGCTGCATTGCCGCCGTGTGCAGGCTTTTTGCCGCTGCCGAGTCCGCCTCTTCCAGAGTCTGTGCCTCGGCGATCGCGCTACTCCAGGCCGGGGCCAGTACGGTCGCAAGCGGTTGGCCGCGGCGCACGGATTCGAAAGGCGCCTTGACGTGTAGCTGGGTGATGATCGCATCGACACGCGCACTGACCACCGACTCCCGTCGTAGATCCCATGTCAGGGTGGCCGTTGCGCGAACGGGGTCTGTCAGTTGGCCAACTTCGACTACAGCGGTGCGGATACCGACGTTCTGCTGTACACCCGGATCAATGCGCACGCTCGCAGTAGCAGCCTGGTCGGCATATCTCGGCACCAGTTGCATGTCCATGAATGGCGACTTGCCTGGCTGGTCGAAGTGCTGGTCCGGCACCATCGGGTCGTACCAGTACAGTACTTGGCGCTCCTGTGGCGCGGGCACGGCGGGTTGCGACACTTCTGCGTGGGCATCGGCATGTCGTTGCGCCCACCAGTAGCCGCCGCCTATGCCGATGGTCAACAACCCCAGAGCCGAGGCGATGAGTCCTGCCCGGATCATGATGCGATTCATGGCAGGGTCTCCGTGATGGGCAACAGGTAGGCGAGCCAGGCCCAGGCCCGACCAAGTTCGGCGACGTGACGGGTGTGCTCGATATGGAGTTCGATCTCGTCACGGCGCGCATCTAGCCAGGGCTGCAGCGCACCACCGCCGCCGTAGCCCGCGATGGCCGCCTGCGTCCGGTCGTGGGCCAGCGGCAGGAGTTCTTGTTCATTGCGTGCAACCTGACGCTTGAGCCCATTCCACTCCGCCAGGGCACGATGCACAGCCTCGACCTGCATGCGGCGCGCCTCTTCATGGGAAGCGACTACGGCATCCCGTTCCGCGCGGCGTGCTGCGATGCCACGGTCTTGCCGGTTGGCTGTGAACAATGGCAAGTCCACAGAGATTTCCAGCATCAGCAGATCGCTGCGCGATCTGTCGCGCTGTCCGTAAGATGCGGCAAGGCGCCAGTCTGGACGCTTCTCCGCTGCCGCCAGCTCCAACTCGGCTTCGGCGACCGCCTCACGCGACCGCCAGGGCAGCAACGGTCCCTGGTGATCGACCGATGCCAGCAGCGTAGCGGCATCAACGGGTAGCGTCGCCAGCTCCGGTGGCGCACCGACCGTACCGACCTCCATCGGATCGGTCCCTAACCAACGCGCGAGTGTGCCACGAGCCGCCTCCACCTCGGCACGTGCTGCGTCGATGCGATTCTCCAGATCGAGCCCGGCAGCTTGAACAGCCAGAGCTTCGGCAGCGGTGCCGACACCGCTGGCCAGACGGGCCTCGGCCAGCCGAATGGCCAGTGCCGACTGCTCTCGCTGGGACGTCAGCACCTCTTGCGCACGCTCAGCGGCCCATAGGGCAATCCAAGCGCTGGCGGCGACTTGGCGCACCGCCAGTTGCTCAGTGGTAGACAGCGCCTCGGCTTGCTCGACAGCGCGATCCGCCACGGCTTGGCGAGCCTGTCGTTTGGCGCGCGCCGGAAATTCCTGCATCAGGCCGATTCGCTTCATGGTCATGTCCTCAGCGCGCCAATCAAAGGCTTGGGCGCCGGTGACCGGCCAGTTGTCGAGGCCGAAAGTCAGCCTTGGATCGGGCAGGGCCGCTGCGCGAATAGCTTCTTCGCGGGCAGCCTGGGTTTGCGATTGCCGCGCGTTGAGGCTGGGAGCACGCTCGACGGCCAGACGCAGCGTCTCGTCAAACGATACTTCCCTCGTCGGGGCTGCCTCACTGATAGGGATAAACGATGAGAAGGCGAGTAGCAGCGCCGCCCAATAGCAAAAGTGGCGCCAGGTGGGCGCATGGAGCAATGGGAACAAAATAGGCATAAGACCTCCGAACACGCAGGAGCGAACACGCTGCCATTGCACGGCAGCGAGCGTGGCGCGATATCGCTCCTGGCCGGCGGTTTCTACAGCGTATACCGCGCGCCGCGTGGCACAGACGGTCGCTGCGCGACGTCCACAAAGAGCCTCTTGTTGATCAAGGTCGAAAACTTCGCCGGCGTGTTTTTTTCTGACTAGCCCCATCCCATGCGCAGCGGCATCCATATGGCCATTGCAATCATGATGAGATTCTCCGTAAGGGAGACGAAGCCCAGTGGCACATTGCTGTTGCCGCCCACGCAGGCGCATTTGAGCTTGCGCTTGTCGATGTAGACTGCCTTGAATACCGAGACGGCGCCTACCGTGCCGATGAACAGAGCCAGGGGCGATGCGACCCACATCAGGGCTCCGGCCAGCATCAGAACTCCCGCCAGCGTCTCGCCGAAGGCATAGAAATACGCATAGGGCACATAGCGGCGCGCCAGAAGATCGTAGTTGAGGAACATGGTCGAGAAACTTTCGACGTTCTGGAGTTTCTGCACACCGAGCAAGCACATGGCGACAGCAATTGACGCTTCGACGGCATGGATGCTGAACACGGTTCCGGAGGCGAACCAGCTCACCGCAAACCCCATCAGGAGCGCAACGCTGAACAGCGCAATAATCGGCTGGTAGGTCGTCTCGTCCTTCCCGCGCAGTCGTTTGCCGAAGTGTTTGCGCGTATCGTCATAGCCGCCGATCCGCTCGCCTCCGATGAAAACTTGCGGTGTGGTCTTGACATCATGCTCCTGCATGAAGCGATCGGCTTCCTCCCGCGTCGTCAGCAGATGGTCTTCGACGGAGAAACCCTGTCGTTCCAGGAACGACTTCGTCTTCAAACCGTATGGACACAAATGATCGCTCGTTGCCAGGCGATAGAGCGATGCCGTCGTACCGTCGCTCCGGCTCGGAACAGTCTGCTTTGTCATGGAGATCCTCCTCTTAGAACCAGAGCCGCCTCAGACGTGGTGGGTGCTGACGGCCAGCATAACCAAGGTCTTACGTTTCACGAATGTCATGGTGGTGGCCCCCCTAGAACCAGATGCGGACGCCCGCGACGACGCGCGTGTCCTCGATGTCGTCGCGCTGTTCGCGCCGGTAATCGGCGGTGCCGCCGTAGGCGCGCTCCCACACCACGCCGATGTAGGGGGCGAACTGACGATGGAACTCGTAGCGCAGGCGGAAGCCAGCCTCCAGCGTGCTCAGGCCGCTACCGATGCCGCGTTCCAGATCATCCTGTCCCCACACTTCGGCCTCGACCAGCCACGTCCCGATCAGGCGGTTGGTGAACAGCGTCTCGTACTCGGCCTCAAGCCCGAGACCGGTCTGGCCCGATTCGCCGAGGTAGGCGGTCGCCTCGACTTCGAACATGTACGGCGCCAAGCCCATCACACCGACGGCAGCGAAGGTTTGCGACGGCCCTTCCCCAAAGTCGTGGCGAACACCGGCGACCAGGTCCCACCACCGTGCGATCGCGCGGCCATAAAGCACTTCGACATCGGCCGACTCGATGCTGCCGTCGATCGACTCGCCCTCGCTGCGCACCCATACGCGGTCCAGGTCGGTGCCGGCCCAGCCGCTGCCTTCCCAGCCGATCGCGTTGCCCTCGTCCGCGTCCCAGGTTTCGAGCCGGTTGAGCAGCGCGAACCAGTGCACGCCGTCGTCGTGCACGGTGTGTCCGGCGACGTCGGGGAATGCCGCCGCGCGATCGGAATCGGTCACCGCCGGAATCGGTTCGCGCGGTGCGGCGTTCGCCGGCAGGTCTTGTCCGTGCATGCCGGCATGTTCTTCCGCCGTCATGCTTTCCATGTCGTGGCCCATGGCGGAGTGATCCATTTCCTCGGTTGGCTCGTCGGGCGGCATGTCATGACCCATTGCCGAGTGGTCCATCGCCTCCGTGGGCGGCATGTCGTGACCCATTGCGGCATGGTCGACCGACGTGGCTTGGGCCGGGGCCGGCCCGGGTGTGGGTTTTGGCTTGGAATCTGGCGCCGGCATGACATGGCCGGCATGCGGATTGACCGCTGGCTTTGGCGCGGCGGTCGGGGCTGTAGACGGTTGCAGTTCGGGCTTGCGGGTCGCCGGCGCGGGTTCCGGCATGTGCATCTTGGAATGGTCCATTTCCTGCGCGACAACCGAGGCGGACACGCCGCCCAGCGCGATCGCGATCGCAAGGCCCAGCGCACGGGTAGTAATGACAGACGTCGTTTTCATGATGTTCATTCCTCTATCCGCACTTCGCGGAACATGCCGGCTTCCATGTGGTACAGCAGGTGACAGTGGAACGCCCAACGTCCCAGCGCGTCGGCGCGGACGCGGAAGCTGCGTTTGCTGCCGGGCGGCATGTCAATGGTGTGCTTGCGCACCTGGAAGTTGCCGTCGGCGTCCTCCAGGTCGCTCCACACGCCGTGCAGGTGGATCGGGTGGGTCATCATCGTGTCGTTGACCAGCACGATGCGCATGCGCTCGCCGTACTTAAGCACCAGCGGTTCGGCTGAGGAGAACTTGATGCCGTCGAACGACCACGCGAAGCGTTCCATGTGCCCGGTCAGGTGCAGCTCGATGGTGCGGCCAGGTTCGCGCCCGTCGGGGTCGGGGAAGGTGCTCTTGAGGTCGGCGTAGGTCAGCACCCGGCGGCCGTTGTCACGCAGGCCGATGCCGGGGTCATCGAGCCTCGCAGTCGGCGCCATGGTCTGCATGTCGACCAGCGGATTGTTGCTCTCGCTGGCGGGGTGCTGCTGCATGCCGCCTGCGCCATGGTTCATGCCGGCCATTGTTCCGCCCGCCATCGCGGACATGTCGTGACCGCTGTGGTCCATGCCCGCCATGTCGGAAGCGCTGGTGGCCTGAGAGCCGCTCATGTCCATGCCGCTGTGGTCCATGCCGCTGTGGTCCATGCCTTCCATGGAACCGTTTTCCATCGAGCCGCCTGACATCGACGACATGTCGTGACCGCCACCGCTCATGCCTCCATGACCCATGTCGTCCATGGTCAGGATCGGTTTTGGATCGACTGCGGGCACTGGCGCGCGCAAACCTTCGCGTACCGCCAGGGTGCCGCTGACGTAACCGGTGCGGCCCATATCCTGCGCGAAGATCGTGAAGGCATCCTGGCCGCTGGGCTCCACGATCACGTCAAACGTCTCGGCAGTGGCGATGCGGAACTCGTCGACCGACACCGGGCGCACGTACTGGCCATCGGCGGCGACCACGGTCATCTTCAGACCCGGGATGCGCACGTCGAAATGGGTCATGGCCGAGCCATTGATGAAGCGCAACCGCACCTTTTCACCGGACTGAAAAATCCCCGTCCAATTGCCCAGCGCGGTGGTACCGTTCAACAGGTAGGTGTAGGTGTTGCCGTTGACGTCCGACAGGTCGGTCGGCGTCATCCGCATCTTGCCCCATGCCAGCCGGTGCTGCAGCGTCGCCGCCAGACCTTGTTCCCGCACGTCATCGACCAAGTCGCCGACGGTGAGCTTGGCGAAGTTGTCGTAGTCGGACATTTTCTTCAGCCGCTTGAACAACATGGCCGGATCCAGGTCGGTCCAGTCACTCAGCAGGACCACGTAGTCGCGGTCGTAGGTGAAGGGCTCTGGCTCCAGCGGATCGATCACGATCGCGCCGTAAACGCCGGCCTGTTCCTGGAACCCGGAATGGCTGTGGTACCAGTAAGTACCGTTCTGGATCACGTCGAAGCGGTAGGGGTAAGTCTCACCGCGATTGATGCCGTCGAAACTCAGGCCCGGCACGCCATCCATGTTGGCCGGCAACAGGATGCCGTGCCAGTGGATCGAGGTCTGGTGGCCGTGGATGGAGTTTTCCGGCAGCGTGTTGGATACCCGCAGATTGACCGTGTCGCCTTCGCGCCAACGCAGCAGCGGTGCCGGCACCGATCCATTCACGGTAATGCCAGTACGGGTGGCGCCAGTGAAGTTCAGCGGTGTTTCGCCTATTGAGAGGTCGAATTCGGTGCCTGCCAGCACCGTCTTCTGCCCGTGCGATTTCAGCGCCCACACAGATTTGGGCCACAGCCCGAGGCCGAGCATCGCGCCGCCAGCGGCCAGCCCGTGGACAAAATGCCGCCGTGATAGTGCGAATTTTTCCTCGGCGTCTGAGCCGAAAGGTCTGGATGACATGAATGATCTCCATTAATCGGTATTGATTGATCGATGGCAGGGCGCGCATCATTGCGGCACATGCCATCGGGTATCTGCTGCACCTGAAGTCGCTATAGCGGAAGGATTCGATTCAGAGCATGCCGGATGTAGCAACCTGCAGTGGCTGCAATTCCCGCGCCGTTCTGAACAGACATCACATAGCGCACCGCCATAAAAACCCAAGTCTGTAGAATTCAGGCGTCCAACATAGGCGACGGTCACTGTCGCCGAGATGACTCATTCATTACATTCCCGTCATTCTTCCGTCATCTTCGGTTGGCCTTGAGGCCCTAGAGTGAAGCTGGCGGCAGCACCTGTGCACCGTCATCCAGGCCATCGCCGATGCAGCGTGTCGATGACGAACGGATGCGCATGCGGTGCCACACCGTGCGATGCGAAGTGCGGATGGTCGCTCGGCAGGTCCTCATGGTTGTGAACCAGTACGCGCTGATCGTCCGACGGCCAACTCCGAATCGCGACGAGCAATCCCAGTACCGCAAGGCCGCTCAAAGCGGCCAAGGCAACTCCGAGGCCGAGCTTCAAACCAACCCAGCCCGCCAGCGGGTACGCAAGCAGCCAGCAGACATGCGAAAAGGAAAATTGCGCGGCAAACACGCTGGGCAAATCTTCATTGTGAGCGGAGCGCCGTATCAACCGCCCGCCTGGAGTCACCAAGCCGGCGTAGGCAATCCCCATCAGACCCCAGGCTGGCAACAACAATGCCCAACCACGTTGGCTTGGCAGTGCAACCCAGAGCATCGTGAGGGTCAACAGCACAATGACCATAGCGATCGCGGATGACAGCATCACTTGGCGATCCGGTAGCCGATCAAGTGCCTTGGGTAATAACAATGCAGCCAACATCGAACCACCACCAAACACCGCCAATGCCAAGGCGAGCTGCTGTTCATCTCCGCCCAGAAGCTCCCGAACGATTACTATAGTGTTCACGAACACCATCGCTCCGCCGGCTGCGGCACACAGATTCAAAGCAAGCAGACCGCGCAGTCGAGGCGTGCGCAGGTAGATGCGCATGCCGCGCAACATGCGTTCGTCCAGCGCCTCCCTCCGGTTTCCGGCCACGGTTGTCGGGAACACCGTTGTCACAATCAACCCTGCCGATAGTGCGAAACCGAAGGACGTACCGACGAACAAACCGTGGAAGCTGATCCAGACCAGCAAGATAGCCGCGAGGGCTGGGCTGAAAAGATTCTCCAGGTCATAGGCGATGCGTGACAAAGAAAGCGCCCGCGTATAGTCGCGCTCCTCCGAAAGCACCTCGGGGATCAATGATTGGAACAGTGGCGTGAAACCTGCGGAAGCAGCTTGCAACACCGCGATCAGTAAGTAGATTTGCCAGATCTCGGTAACAAAAGGTAACGCCAGCACGACACTGGCGCGGATGACATCGAGCGAGATCAACACCACCTTTCGTTTGGCTGGCGGCACCAAGGCGCCGGCTACTGGCGCCAGTAGCACGTATACCGTCATCTTGATCGCCAGCGCTGTACCCAGAACTGCCCCGGCCTTGGAACCGGCGAGTTCGTAGGCCAACAGGGCGAGAGCCACCGTGGCCAGCCCTGTACCGACCAACGCGGCCATCTGTGCGAGGAAAAGCCTCCGGAAATCGGTATGACGAAGAATCCCAAGCATCGAATCCACTCCAGTCGTCCAAGTCAAGACAGAGAGTGCCGCGCATCATTGCGCCTCACCCTGACTCTCCTCAGCTATCCTTATCCGACGACCGGGGTGCGGTCGTTTTCCTCGGTTCCACCTGGACCTTTTTCTCGGCATCGCAACGTTCCTTCAACGCTTTGACCTCCGGATACGAAATGTCGTCCGTGTAGCGTTCCTTGTCGGCCAGTTGGGCGCAGGTGGTGGGTATGAGTTTCTCATCGTCGTCGTGCCCACCAGGGTGAGCGAACGCCGTCATGGAAGCAGCGGACGCACATGCGACGACAGTGAACACCAAAGTACGAATGGTCATTTTCAATATCTCCTTTCAAATGTATCCCGAGTTTTCACGGAGGTTGGGACATGGATAGACGACGCCAAAAGTCGTCCATTGCTTGGCGTAACGGTTAAATCACGCGCTTCATTTCAACGTACTGGCCGCGCGCCCGAATGATGACGGTCACGTCGGAACTCCCCCGATTTCGCCAAAACCAGCCATGATTTCCATCAAAGGCTGCTTCGAGGACACCTTCATCGGAAGGCACACTGCGCCCCTTTTCATAGCTGATGGATTGCCCGCCGCCATCGCCATGCGTGTCGAAGTTGACGACACCGCCTTGCGCAACCCAACTGAATTCCGCCCGCTCTCCAGCCTGCATGACGAGTTTGATCTCCGAGCCTTGTCCGGGGGTGAGCACTACCTGCATCTCGTCCCGCCAGCTATCCGTTGCCGGCAAGGGAATCGGCGCGGGCTGAGCCGTGACAGAACTTGCTCCGGCATCCAGCGGAGTGGCCGGCTGTACGGCCGCACGCGCAGCGGCGGCATCCATCGAGGCGTCGATCGCCGCTTCTTCTGCCAACTGCGTCTTGATCTCACCCATTTCCGTCAGCCCGAGCATCCGACCAATGCCGGTCGGGTCGATGGCATATTCAGAGGGAAGAACGACAGTGAACAGAATCGCGATAGCGATGACGAGCGCGATGAGAGTTGAACGCAGCAACTGCTTCGAGGTTGGCAGATCGTCAGGAGTTGGTTTGGCAATGTTGTACATAGAGGTTTTTTCCGCGTGTAGGTCAGGATATGAAATAGCCGGTGAGCTGATAGCCGATCAGGACGAAACCGGCACACATCGTCGCGACATTGGCGGTATAAGCATGGCGCCAGAAACTGGCTGTCCGACGCCAGTAACCCATGACGATCAGGATCGTGCCAAGCGCTAGCAGCTGTCCGATCTCGACGCCGACGTTGAACGCCAGCAGATTCGGAATCAGGCCATCGGGCGAGATGTCGTATTCGATGATTTTCGTGGACAGCCCAAACCCGTGAAACAAGCCGAACACGAGCGTTGCGATCTTCGTGTTCGGTTGGAAGCCGAGCCATCGCTGAAATGCACCGATGTTATCGAACGCTTTGTAAACCACAGATAGCCCGATGATGGCGTCAATGAGGTAGCTATTGATGCCGATGTTGAAGTACACACCGAGCAGCATCGTCGTCGAGTGCCCGACGGCGAACAGGGTCACGTACAGGGCTATGTGTTTCATCCTGTACAGGAAAAAAATCACACCGAGCAGGAACAGGATGTGGTCGTATCCCGTCGCCATGTGCTTGGCGCCCAGGTACATAAAGGAAATTAAATGGACCCCGGATATTTCCTGGATATAGCCCTTGTCACCTTCTGCAATGGCGTGCGCGAGCGCATCGTTCATTCCAAAGAAGATCAGGAAAGTGGCCGCCACGAGGAGCAGCATCGTTCGGCGCCAGGTCTGCGGGTAGCGGTCAGGCACAGCTTGGGGTAGAAATTCATGCATAAGTAGCTTCATCTCCTGACAGGATTTCCAAAGTGTTTTTTCATGATGGCGGTACGGTGGATTCGACTCGATATGGTTACCGGACTTGGCCGGGCCAGGCTCATCGCCTCGCCACAGAGCCCGGCAACAGGCCCACGATTCGATTACTGGTGTTTGGGGCGATGAACTCAGCGCTTCGCCGATGCACGCGAGAGGCAGGCTGTTGTGACGAAGTACCTTCATCACGATGGCATTGCCTCCACAGATGGCCCAACCTCGACATGCGGTCACCCGCCATTTCTGTGAACCAAGCGATACAGGGCAGGCAACACCAGCAACGTCAGCAGCGTCGAGGAGATGATGCCGCCGATGACCACGGTAGCGAGCGGGCGTTGCACCTCGGCACCCGTGCCGACGTTAATGGCCATGGGCACAAAACCCAGGCTGGCCACCAGCGCCGTCATCAGCACCGGGCGCAGTCGTGCTTGGGCGCCATTCAAGATAGCCTCATGCAGCGGCGCTCCCTGGTCGAGCAGTCTGCGGATGAAACTCACCATCACCAGACCGTTGAGCACCGCCACGCCGGACAGCGCGATGAAGCCCACACCGGCCGAGATCGAGAACGGGATATCTCGCAGCCACAGAGCGGCCACGCCGCCGGTCAAGGCCAGTGGTATGCCCGTGAACACGATCGCTGCATCCCGGGCCGAGCCGAAGGCCATGAACAGCAGACCGAAGATCATGACCAACACCACGGGTACCACCACTGACAGACGCTGACCGGCTGAAATAAGCTGCTCGAAGGTGCCGCCGTAATCTACCCAGTAGCCTTCCGGCAGTTCGATTCGAGCACTAACCTGATCGCGTAACTCCTCCACGAACGAACCCAGATCGCGTCCACGCACGTTGCTGGTGACGACCACCCGACGCTTGCCGTTCTCGCGGCTGATCTGGTTGGGACCTGGCACCACCTCGATTGAGGCGAGTTGATGCAGCGGAACATAGGTGGCCTGGTCCCCCCCAGCCACGGCGGCCGGTACCGGAATTGGCAGGGATGCCAGCGCTTGCGGGTTTTGGCGCTGCGCTTCGGGCAGCCGTACCACGATGTCGAACCGGCGGTCGCCCTCGAACAGTTGGCCGGCAATTGCGCCACCTTGCGCGACAGCGACCGCCTGCTGCACATCATCGATGGATAGTCCGTAGCGAGCGAGCGCCTCCAGGTTCGGCGTGATCGTCATCACCGGCAGGCCCGTGACCTGCTCCAATGCCACGTCGGACGCTCCCTGAATACCCTCGGCCAGCGCCTCGATCTCGCCACCAATTTCGGCCAGTTGTTCCATATCGTCGCCATAGACCTTGATCGCCACCTCGGCCCGCACACCAGCGATCAGCTCGTTCATGCGCATTTGCACCGGCTGGGTGAACTCGTAGTTGTTGCCCGGGATGGCCTTCACTGCTTCTTCCAACTCTGCAACCAACACCGCCTTGGGTTTGCGTGGATTCGGCCAATCCTTACGATCTTTGAGCATGATGAAAGTGTCGGCCACCGAGGGAGGCATCGGGTCGGTCGCGACCTCGGCGGTTCCGATCTTGGCAAACACTTCCTCCACTTCCGGAAACTCCTTGATCCGGGCCTCCAACTGGCGTTGCATGCCGATCGCTTGGGTCAGACTGGTTCCGGGAATGCGCAACGCGTGCAGCGCAATGTCACCCTCGTCCAGTTGCGGGATGAACTCGGTGCCCAAGCGCGTGGCGAGCAGACCGGATAGCACAACCAGAACCATCGCCGCAGCGACCACCACCACCCGCAGCCGAATCACATTGGCCAGCAGCGGTGCATAGAAGCGGCTTACACCGCGCATGATTCTGTTTTCCTTCTCGGCGACCTTGCCGGTGATCAGCAACGCGACAGCCGCTGGTACGAAAGTCAGCGACAGCGCCATCGCGGCGGTGAGCGCGATCACCACGGTGAGGGCCATCGGATGGAACATCTTTCCTTCCACACCTGACAGCGCGAAGATCGGCAGGTACACGGCGGTGATGATGAACAGGCCAAAAATCGCGGGCTTGATCACTTCCGCACTGGCGTTGGCTGCCAACGCAAAGCGCTCGTCGCGGGTCAGCAGTCGGCCGAGTTGGTGCTGGCGCTCGCCGAAGCGTCGCACACAGTTCTCGACAATGATCACCGCTCCATCGACGATCAAGCCGAAGTCGAGCGCCCCCAGACTCATCAGGTTGGCTGAAATCTGATTTTGCACCATGCCGGTAATTGTCATCAGCATGGCCAGCGGGATGACCGCTGCCGTGATCAACGCCGCACGCAGGTTGCCCAGCAGCAGGAACAGCACGGCAATCACCAGCAATGCGCCCTCCGCCAGATTCTTCTGTACGGTAGCGATGGCTCGATCGACGAGGTTAGTGCGGTCGTAGGCTGTATGCGCACGCACACCAGTGGGCAGTGTGGAGTCGATTTCTGCAAGCTTGTCGGCGGTGCGCTGAGCGACGGCACGACTGTTTTCACCGATCAGCATGAAAACGGTGCCCAACACAACCTCACTGCCGTCCTTGGTCGCCGCACCCGTGCGCAGTTCACTGCCCTCGATTACTTCCGCAACATCGTCAATGCGCAGCGACAGGCCGTCGCGCGTTGCCACGACGATATTCCGCAGCCCTTCGATATCCGCCACCTGACCCGGGATGCGGATCAGATACTGTTCGCCGTAACGCTCAACATAGCCGGCACCGACATTGGCGTTATTGCGCGCCACCGCGTCCAACACGTCACGCATCGTCAGTTCGTAGGCCAACAGCCGCATCGGGTCGGGCGTGATGTGGAACTGGCGCACGTAGCCACCAATGGTGTTGACCTCGGTGACGCCCTTCAGATTCCTAAGCTGCGGACGCACCACCCAGTCTTGCAGCGTGCGCAGCGCGGTTGGTGTCCACGTTTCCTCAAAACCCGCCTCGGGTTCCAGGGTGTACATGAAGATTTCACCCAAGCCAGTTGCGACCGGACCCAGCGTGGGTTCCAGCCCCGTCGGCAGTTGCGACGCAGCTTGCTGCAAGCGCTCGGCGACTTGCTGCCGCGCGAAGTAGATGTCGGTGCCATCCTCAAAGACGGCTGTCACCTGCGACAGGCCGTAGCGGGAGATCGAGCGCGTGTAGTCCAGCCTGGCGAGACCCGCGAGCGCGGTCTCGACCGGGAAAGTGACGCGCTGTTCGGCCTCCAACGGTGAGTAGCCCGGCGCCTCGGTATTGATCTGCACTTGGACGTTGGTGATGTCTGGCACCGCGTCGATGGGCAGACGGCTGTAATTCCAGATCCCCAGGCCCGACAGGGCTAGCACCAGGATGAGTACGAGCCAGCGGTGCGCGATGGACGCGCGGATGATACGTTCAAGCATGGCGTCCTCCTTAATGGTCGTGGCTGGCGCCGGACTTTTCGATGTCCTGGCGGATCAGGAAACTCTGCTCGGTAACGTAGCGCGAACCCGGCTTGAGTCCGCCCAACACTTCGGCGTACTCGCCATCGCGATCCCCGAGTTCGAGCATGCGCACCTCGTAGGTCTCGTCGATCTGTACGAAGACCACGGTGAAGTCACGGAAGCGCTGCAAGCCCATCTCCTTCACTGCCAACGGCACCTCGCGCGAGTCCACCATGACTTCGGCGGATACCGTCATCCCCGGTCGCCACTGGCCCTGCGGGTTCGGTACGTTGACGCGGGCGATAACGCTCTGCCCGATACCGGCCACCGGCAGTAAGCTTTCGATCTTCGCTTCTGCTACCGCGCTGCCCGTCGCCGAACGGATTCGCACTACCTGTCCGGGCGCCAGGTTTTCGGCGTCGGTACCGATAGCGCGCAGGTCAACCCATACTTGCGAGGGATCGGCCAATTCGAACAACGCGCCGGCTCCGGCCACATCACCGACGTTAGTGTTCCGCACGATCACAACGCCATCGAGCGGCGCGGTGATCGGATAGGTGCGCATACTGTCGTTGCCCTCGACAACCGCTAGTGTCTGGCCGCGCTGGACGCGCTCGCCCTGCTGTACGTTCACCGACTGCACGATGCCCGGAAAGCGCGCCCCGACGGACGCATAGCGATTGGAATCAAAGGCGATGGTGCCAGTCAGTCGTACGATGTCGCGGATGGGAGCCGGGCCGGCCTGCTCGACCCGGATACCGGCATCTTCTGCAATGGCGGCCGGGATGGTGACGCGCCCCTCATAGGATTCGTAGGACCAATTGGATCTCTTGCCGCCGTGTTCTGCGGTCACAGCCACATCGAATGAGTGCGGTTCGGTCACTTCGCCGCTACCAACCAGATAGGTGCTTTCCGGCGCGAACGTGAATCGGTTGACTTCACCGTCGAGGCGCGAGAGTTCGATGGTCGCAACGACTTCAGTGGGCGGAATCGAACTCTCGCCCCGATAGGCGTAAAGCCGGTAGTGTGGGGGCGCATTGGTCTCGTAGATCGTGACTTCCAACGCGAAGTCACCGTCGCGTAGGAGCCGCCCGTTGTTGGGGCCACGCTCGTAGTCTTCGTTCGCTTGCACATCAACACCGCCGTCGTCATCACGGTCACTGTTAGGGCCGCAAGCGGCCAGCGCCAAACAGAGAAAAAGCGGGAAAAGCAGGCGATTCATGGGGTCATGTCCTCAACGGTGACGGTGAGGCGTTCCACCTCGACCAGCAATAGGTGATAGCGGGCAGCAGCTTCAACGGTGCGCTGGTTCAGGTCGAACAGCGTCCTTTGTGCCTGTGCCAGTGAAATGAACGAGAAGCGTCCGGCCTCGAATCCGCGGCGAGTGTTCGCCAATGCGTCCTCGGCCATGGGCAGCATGCGTGTACGCAGCGTCTCGGCTTCGTGACGTGCGTGCATAAGTTCCTGATAGGTATCGAACAAGACTTGATGCCGCTCGAAGCGTTCAGCATCCCGGCGGGCTTCCAGGGCGATGAGTTCGGCGTCAGCTTGCGCGATCGAGTATCCGGAGCGCTTGCGGCTGCCCAACGGCACCGAGATCGACATCACCAGGCCCTGATCGTTAAAAGCTTCCATACGGCGTACGCCCAGGCTCAGGTCGATATCCGGTTTCGCTCCGGCTTCGGCTATCTGGCGGCGGGCAGAGATGGTGTTCGCCTGTAGTCGCGAGGCCCAGAGTTCGGGCGTCATCGACAGGCGAGCGGCCAATGTCTCGAACGACTCGACCGGCGGCAGGGCTTGCAAGTCGCCGACGACTGAACCGAAGTCGGGCGTCAACGCACCCCAGCTCGCAGCCAACGTCATTCGGGCGCTGGCCAATTCGTGCTGCGCTGTCTCGCGCGCCAACTCCACCTCGGCGAGCGCAATCTCGGCAGCCTGGAGGTCCGATTCGGGGTTGCGGGCCGCCGATACCCAAGTGGCGACCTCGCGGCGAGTACGTTCGGCTTGCCGGACACGCTCCTCGGCGTAGTCCAGCCGCTGTTGTCTGGCAAGTACTTCGATGAAGCGGGCTGTGGTTCGGCTGGCTAAGTCGATTCGTGCCGTATCGGCCTGGTGTTGTTGCTGGCTTACCTCGGCCCTGCCAAGTGTCTGTCGGGCTGCATGCTTGCCGCCGAGTTCGATCACCCGGCTGATGCGCAATGTGGTTTCGGCTGAATCAATGCCACGCAGGTTGCCGGTACCGGCCCCGTTCTCGAACTCACCGCCAATCACGTAAGGCGGCGGCAGAGCCTCACGCTCGGCGCGGGCCTGCACGGCCTGTAGTTGAGCTCCTTCGGCAATGATGGACGGATTGGAGGTCAACGCGCGGGTCACCGCTTCCTCCAGATGCAAGGGCTCGGCAGCCTGTACCGCGGGGATGCCGCAGGCTCCGACGAACACCAAAACCCTCAACCAGTGCAAATTCACAAAAGACCTCCGGGTAACAAGTAGCAATAGATCAACACGCCGTTTCGTAAGGCGGGCCTGTACGTTCCCAAACACCGACATAAAAACCGATCGATGATCGGTTTTTATGTCAAAAAAATACTGAAATTTCCGCCTCGTGATTATCCCGCCGACATGGTGATGAGTGACTCGGTTAAGTAGTGCAGCCACCCTGTGGACAAGCTGCAAAACGCCAACACGGTAAAGCCCAAAAATAAACCCAGATATGAATTGGATCTGTGGCCCGGAGACAACAGCGCCCGAACACGTTCAGGCACGAAATCGGAGAGAAAGGCCATCGACAGCGGCATACCTGCTAAAGCGTGATGACGGTAAATTTTCTTCACCGCGACCAATGTTTCAGCGACCGTAATTTGACAACCCACCGAAGCCGCAGCAATGAAGTCGCAGCGCTGCTCCAGGGCAAGCTCGTAGTCACGCAGAAGGCGCCGACGAGTGCCCGGCAACTGGATGCCGGACAACATCCCCGCCATCAGACGCCAGAACGCATCGCGATGCTCAAGGTGCGCCTGCTCATGGGCCAGAACTACTTGCAGCTGAGTTGGGCTGAGCCAGTCGAGCAACGACTGGGAGAGAAAAACATGGCCTGTCCCTATGCCGCAAGCGAAGACCATGGGCTGATCGACATCCACCACACGAAGCCTGTCGTCTGTGTGCCCAAAACGACGACTCAAACGCAGCATGGTAAGAAGGGTCTGCCGGACGTGCCAGACTCCGATTACTGCCCGCGCTATCAACCACGTTGCATAACCCGCCAGCAGGACAATCGCCCCCCACAACCAAGTGCTCTGCCCATTTTCGTTCGGATGCCAGACACACAAATGTAGAAGGTTGTCTGAGTGCGCAGAACAGGCGGCGGCAAACCGGGCCGAGTCGTGAAGGGCCGAGGGCATTGCTATAGCCACTACTGCATAGCCAATGCCCACCAATATAGGCGTTGTCAGCAACCACCAAAGTATTCGGACTCGATGCCGAGGCGCTTGTCTCGAAAGCAGCCGACTTAGCGGGCGTTCACAGACCACAACCAACAAGGACAGGGTAATCGCCAGAACAAAGCCGGCCAGCAGCGCAGATTGAAGTAGCGACCCATAGCTCATCATCAGCGGCTCTCATCCAGTTCAGCACGACGCCGCGCAATCAATTCCTCCAATCGTTTGAGCTGGTCGTCATCCGCTTGTACGGCAAGATCGACAAAAGCTGACAACAACGCATCCGATTGTGTGCCGGCGACACGATGCACCGTGGATTCCACCAGCTTGCGAACCAGCTCCCGGCGAGAAAGACCTGCCGAGTATTCGTAGGCATGACTGATCTTCTCGCGCTGCAGGATCCCCTTGCGAAACAGGCGCTCCAACGCGGACTGCACGGTGTTCAATGCAATCGAACGCGAATGTTTAACTCGTGCATGGACGGTCTTGGCGTCGGATGAACCGAAGCGCCAGATGTCTTCGAGCACGGCAATTTCCAGGTCGCCGAGCGGCGGCACACTAGGGTTGGTCAAACGGTTGAACCTCAATTTCTTGACTTAGGAAGTTCAGAGTATAATTTTTGAAAAACCGACCGTCAATCGGTTTCTTCTGTGCGGGCTCTAAGCCGGGTGTCTCTTTTCGTTTGGATCGTCCATCGCCATCTGAACCTATCGCGTTATGTCACTGGCAGTTCAGCGCCTCCCCGGCCCGAGCAGGCGACCGCAAAGCAGTTGTCTGATTGCTGCGCGGAACCCGCGTAGATGACAAGTGAATGACATAAATGTAACGCGCGGGTCATTTGTCTGACAGCGCCTGCTCTCTAGCATCGGTATGAAGACGCATGGTGCATTTCGGGCTTTGAACCACAGCCAAGCGCCATGAATCCCCCTGTACCGACAGTTAAAGAGTCACGGAGCCGAGCATGATGAATGTCACTATCAAATACCGCGTCTGGTTGGCGGGCCTGTTTCTGTCGTCCATGCTCGGTACTAATGTGGCAACCGCATCGGAGCTGAGCGCAGAAGTCTGGAAAGACCCCAACTGTGGCTGCTGCAACGAATGGGTCCAGCATCTTGAAGAAGTGGGCATCCAGGTGCGTACTTCCAATACCGGCAACACCGGCATACGCGAACGGCTCGGCATTGCCAAGCAGTTTGGCTCCTGCCATACCGCCAGAATCGGCGGCTATGCCATCGAAGGCCATGTACCCGCTGCCGATATCAAACGTCTCCTGAAAGAAAAGCCCGAGGCGATCGGCCTGGCCGTACCAGGTATGCCGATCGGGTCACCTGGCATGGACGGCCCGCTCTATGGCGACCGCAAAGACCCCTACGACGTTCTGCTGATCCATGTCGATGGCAGCACCAGCGTCTATCAAGCCTATCGCTGATCGATGCGATGAAACCGCCAATGTCCCCGGTGACCTTCGGGATCAAGAGGAGAACACAATCATGAACACAGTGGATCTCGACGTCCAGGGCATGAGCTGCGGCTCATGTATCGCGAAAGTCACCGATGCGCTGAAAGAGCTGCCGGGAGTCGATGCCGTGGAAGTGCATTTGGCCACCGGCCGCGTTCGAGTTCGAGGCAACTTCGATCAAGGCAACGATCCGCTGCTGTCGACGTTGCAACAGGCCGGGTATCCCGCGCGTCTAGGGATGCTCTGCACTGAAGCATTCAGCGCAGTTGATCTGAATGGTTGATCCAGCTC
>OJDA01000045.1_pt1 | contig 59558 bp, 54 predicted proteins | sample 1592551 | NCBI WGS metagenome assembly OJDA01 (sample SAMN05416810, study PRJEB24817) | seawater metagenome | isolation source: Sea water | place: Canada:Atlantic | collected 2013-07
CCCGACGGCCCCCCGCGCGCAGCCGGCCACACCCACCGCTGCGGCCCACAAGGTGCCGGTCATGGCCGCCGCCCCCGACGTGGCCGGCGCCACCGGCCTTGAAGACGTGCAGATGGGCGCCCGCCGCATCCAGGTCGACGACAAGAAAATCATCAACTGCCGCGCCGACCTCAACCAGCTCGTGCCCTTCAAGTACAAATGGGCCTGGGACAAATACCTGAGCGCCTGCAACAACCACTGGATGCCGCAAGAAGTGAACATGAGCGCCGACATCGCGCTCTGGCAAGACCCGAATGGCCTCACCGACGACGAGCGCATGATCATCAAGCGCTCACTGGGCTTCTTCAGCACCGCCGACTCACTGGTCGCCAACAACCTCGTGCTGGCCGTGTACCGCCACCTCACCAACCCCGAGTGCCGCCAGTACCTGCTGCGCCAGGCGTTTGAAGAGGCCATCCACACCCACGCCTACCAGTACTGCATCGAAAGCCTGGGCCTGGACGAAGCCGAAGTCTTCAACATGTACCGCGAAGTGCCGTCCATTCACGACAAGGCCGCGTGGAGCCTGCCCTACACCCAGAGCCTGGCCGACCAGACCTTCCATACCGGCACGCCCGAAAACGACCAGCGCCTGCTGCGCGACCTCATCGCGTTCTACGTGGTGTTCGAAGGCATCTTCTTCTACGTCGGCTTCGTGCAACTGCTCAGCTTCGGCCGCCGCAACAAGATGGTGGGCACCAGCGAACAGATCCAATACATCATGCGCGACGAGTCCATGCACATGAACTTTGGCATCGACGTCATCAACCAGATCAAGGTGGAAAACCCCCACCTGTGGACGCCCGAATTTCAGAAAGAGATCGCCGGCATGATCCGCGAAGCCACCGAACTGGAAATCAAATACGCCCACGACACCATGCCCCGCGGCGTGCTGGGTTTGAATGCCAGCATGTTCAACGAGTACATGAAATTCATCGCCAACCGCCGCTGCGCCCAGATCGGCATCGCCGCCCTCTACCCGGCGGCGGAAAACCCCTTCCCCTGGATGAGCGAAGTGATGGACCTCAAGAAGGAGAAAAACTTCTTCGAGACCCGGGTGACCGAGTATCAGACGGGTGGCGCGTTGAGTTGGGATTGATCATGGACAGGAGAGTGCAGTGACCCAAGCCCCCCAGACCTTGTCGGTGGAGCGCGTCGACCGAACCGAATGGATCACCTTCCGGCGGGCCGGGCAAATGAACGCCATGTCAATGCACATGCTGCGCGAGATGACAACGGCGCTTGAGGCGGCAGTCGCCGACGATGGCGTCCGCGCGATCGTTCTGACCGGTTCTGGTCGGGCGTTCTGTGCGGGCGCAGATCTCAAAGAAGTGGCTGGCGCCAAACATGAGCCCGGTGATCCCGACCTGCTTGATCTCGTCGAGCACACGTTTGGATTGATGCGCCACGGCCCCAAGCCCGTTGTCGCTGCTGTCAACGGGCTCGCCATGGCCGGAGGCCTCGAAATGGTGATGGCCTGCGATCTGGTCTTTGCCGCCGAAAGCGCGCAGTTTGGCGACGCGCATTCCAATTTCGGGGTTTTTCCCGGCGCCGGAGGCGCGGCTATCCTGCCACGTCGGATCGGACTGACCCGCGCAAAATACCTGTTGTTCTCTGGGAAAAATGTCTCTGCGCAGCAGATGATGGACTGGGGGTTGGTGAATGAGGTCGTTGCCGACGACACACTGCGCGAGGCGGTGCAGGCTGTTACCGACACGCTCTCGGACAAGAGTCCCGCAGTATTGCGCCGCATGAAAACCGTCGCCAATCGTTCCTTGGACGTGGACGAAGCCGCCGCGCTGGCCGAAGAAATGCTTCACTTACGCGCCCATATGCGGTCTTGGGACATGCGAGAAGGGCTGACAGCCTTTATAGAAAAGCGCAAGCCGAAATTTCGCGGCTATTGAAGCCGGGAGGAGAAAGATGCAGGACATATACGTCGTTGGGGTCGGCATGACGCCGTTCGGAAAGGCCCCGCACAAATCCATCAAGGACATGACCCGCGAAGCCGTCACCGGCGCCCTTGCGGATGCCGGGCTCAGCGTAGAGCGCATCGACGGTGCGTTCTTCTCCAATGCGGTTCAGGGCCACATGGAGGGGCAGCACATGATCCGCGGCGAGATCGCACTGCGCGAGATGGGCATCCAGGGGATCCCGGTGGTGAATGTCGAAAACGCCTGCGCCAGCGCGTCCACAGCGTTCAAGCTCGCAGTGGATTTTCTCAAGGCGGGCAACGGCGAGGTTTGTCTGGCGGTGGGGGCAGAGAAGATGTATTCGGCCGATCGTGACCGGATGTTCTCGGCTTTCAACAGCGGCTGGGATGTCAGCAACAGCGAAGCGGTCGCGCGGCGCCTGGCAGATCTGGGCGCCGGGGTGGAGGAGCCGGAAGGATCGAAATCTCCCAAGCCCTACAGCGTGTTCATGGATGTCTATGCCGGGTTTGCGCGGCTGCACATGAAGACCTTTGGCACCACGCAGGAACAATTCGCCGCCGTTGCCGCCAAGAACCACGCGCATTCAGTGCATAACCCCTTGGCGCAATACCGCGACACCATGAGCATCGAACAAGTGCTGGCCGCGCCGCCCATCACCTACCCGCTCACCCTGCCGATGTGCGCGCCGATTTCTGACGGTGCGGCGGCAGTGCTGTTGTGCACCGGCGCAGGGCTCAAGCGCTTGGGGCTCGCTGCCACGCGCGCGATCAAGGTCAAGGCGGCAATCTTGAGGTCCGGTACCGACCGCGCGCCTGAGGACTACAAGAATCACCTGACCCGACTGGCCGCGCTTCAGGCCTACGAGCAGGCCGGGATCGGCCCCGAGGACATGTCACTGGCCGAGGTGCACGATGCCACCGCCGTGGGTGAGGTGATTCAGATTGAGAACCTCGGCTTTGTCGCGTTCGGCGACGGTGGCCCGGCCAGCCTGCGAGGCGAGACCAAGATTGGGGGGCGCATCCCCGTGAACACGTCTGGCGGGCTGGAATCCAAGGGCCACCCGGTGGGGGCCACCGGAATCGGGCAGGTTTTTGAACTGGTCACGCAACTGCGTGGCGAGGCGGGTGCTCGCCAGGTCGAGGGCGCGCGAAACGCCATCGCAGAAAACGGTGGCGGGCTGCACGGCATCGAGGAAGCCTCGGCCTGCGTCATCATTTTGGGTCGCTGAAACACGGGACAGACCGGGACAGGCCATGGAACAGGTAATCGCCGCCGCACAGGCACTCTACACCGATGATCAGCGCGCGCTGCTGGAAAACTTCCGCAAGATGGCAGAGGCGGAATTCACACCTCTGGTGGAGAAATACGAAGGGCAAGGCCACCCGCCAGATGCGGACACACTGAAAGGCTTGTTCGCCAGGGTCGAAGATTTCGGACTGATCAGCGGCCTGATTCCCGAACAGGACGGCGGCGCGGGGATCGACCACATGACCTATGGCATCCTTTTCGAGGAGCTGGCGCGCGTCTGGGCGGATCTGGCGATTGCAGTGCTGATCCAGAGCCACGCGGTATTCGCGATCAATCTGCTGGGCAATGAAGCGCAAAAGGACGCCTACCTGCGACCGCTGCTGCGCAGTGAACGCATTTGCGCCACGTGTATTTCCGAACCTTCGGTCGGCTCAAACGTGCGCGAGATCAAGACACGCGCGCAACGCGAGGGCGACAAGATCTTCGTCAGCGGGCAGAAACTGTGGATCTCCAACGGCGCGCAATCTGATTGCGCCATCGTTGTCTGCAATCTGGACGGCGACATCTCCATGGTCATGGTCGACCGCGATCGGGGCGGCTATGAAAGCCGGGAACTGCGCAAAATGGGGCTCGTCGGGGCCTCGACCTGCGAGTTGTTCTTCGATCGAGCCGAAACGACCCCGGCACACGTCCTTGGAAAGGCGGGCGGGGGTCTATTCCAGACACTCAAGCTGTTCGAAAGCGCGCGGGTCTTTGTTGGACTGACCAGCGTTGGAATTGCCCAGGCCGCTCTGGAATGTGCGGTCAAGTATGCGCAGGAGCGTGAACAGCACGGCAAGCCGATTGGTGGCCACCAGTTGATCCAGGGCTATCTTGCTGACATGGCAACGCACCTGGACGCCGCACGGCTGCTGTGCCAGCGCGGGCTACAGCTTCTAGCCATGGGCGTTCGCTGCGACACGCAGACCTCGATGGCAAAATGGTACGCCACGGAAATGGCGGTCGACATCGCCGGAAAAGCCGTACAGATCCATGGTGGCAACGGCATCACCAAGGAGTTCCCTGTTGAGCGGCATTTCCGAAACGCCAAGGTCATGCCGATCCCCGACGGCACCACCGAGATCCAGAAACTTGTCATCGGACGCAATCTCACCGGGCTGAATGCTTTCTGAGCATCCCAGGCCCCCGCATGCGCGCGCCCGACGTTCGCAAAGAAACGACGATGGGTTACAAAGGCGAACGGCAGCGCCGCAATGACCGCCGCCTCAATGGTGCAAGCCGGAACGTGGCAACCTGTTTTGAACAATCAATTGAGAATTAACTCATTTTTCTGACGAACGGAAGTGGGTGTTGGGAAGTTCACGGCAACGGATTCTCCGGCTTCGATCTGCTCGGGAGTCACCGGGTTGATGGTCACTTGTTCGGGTAGCATGGAGGGCCGCAGGCCCGAGGAAACCGGCGAAGCCGGCGTACGAGTAGAACGCGTGGTTAGATTTCATTGCAACCTGCTACCGCCGATATGCTCTCGAAATCCATCTCTCGCCTCCGAAACAAAGGCCGTCAACTTATTGTCTGGTACTCGCTCCGATTTGATTCCAGAGCGCTCCGCTAGCTGTGCAAATTGCGCCGAACCGAACTCCGATGAAAGCAACAACTTTTGAGGCAAAACGTTAGCCTGGGCTCTCCCGGTTTCGATGAGGCGCTCCGCGATAGACTCTGGAACTTCGGGCATCCGGGCCGGCACGAACTCATTGCCGAGTATGTAGCAGCTCGCCGCATCCATGAGGCACACAATATTAAAGTCGCCGTCCTGCCCGGTTTCCACGGGCGCATCGTTCAGCCGGAACACGATCCACGTTTCGTTTACGGAATAATCGCGAGGATGTAGCAATCGTAGTCTCCTTGAAATCTAACGCCGCGGCTCAGCCGCCCGCACGCCGTAAGGCGTGTGCATCGGCTGGAGCCGACCGTTGGGCCTAGCGTTGCGGAACCTGGCCCTCTGAAAATTGCGGCAACGTGTCGTTGATGGGCCACCAATTGCACTTGGAGCCTGTATAGAAATGAGCAACGGGGCGGGCATGCAGCGGCTCATTGATAAGGCCAGCGCGAATACGAAGGATACCGGGCAATGAATCCTTGTGGCTAAAAAGCGGAGAGCCGCAGGTGCTGCAAAAGACGCGCTTCTTGCCTGGAGACGACTCAAATTCTTTCAGCAACTCCGCACCCTTGACGAGGGTAAACGCTGAACGTGCCACCGGTGTATTCGTGGCGAAGGGCGTGCCCTGGGCTTTACGGCATTGCGAGCAGTGACAAACCTGAATGGGCTCCATCTCTCCGTGAATTTGGAACTGTACGCCACCGCATAAGCAACTGCCCGTGTACAAAGTCAGACTCCTTTCCGTTAGGCCCAACGTTCGAGTTAACCGGCGCGCGGAGGCAGGACGCCTTGGCCCGGTTGGCGAAAATGTACCGCGTACCGCCGACCGGGCCAAGGTGGCCTGCCGTAGCGCGTCCGGTTGAACGAGGGGTTAGGCATCAGTGCGTTAGCGGCTGTGGTGGGATTGAATGGTAGGCAAGGCCTCAGCGAACGATGCTGCAATGCTGAAGGCTGACTTGCGGTTGTTCTGCTTGGCCCAATCAGTGAAGTGGCCCGGCTCGCGGCCGACGTAAAACAGAGGCGTGCGCACCGATGCCAGCGGCTGCCAAATGTGTTCGTCGACTGCGTGAACGCGCAGGCCGATCACGTATATACGTGACGCCGACTTCACTGAGGATAAGTATGCGGCTTGCTGGTGCTGCACGAACGACCGGCAATACAGAACTCGTTTGGATGGGTGGTACATAGCAAGAGCGGGCGCTATCGCATCTTCCTTCGCGCAGAACTCCAGAATCTCTCGTGTTGATTGGGCCACTCGGATTGGCGCATCAAGAACAGACCCACCCTCCGATTGGCTTAAATCAAAGCCAATTCCGCTTATGCCGCTACTTCCCAAGTCGGGGAGAAAGTTGCAGGATCCATGAATCTTTATCACGGGTATGTTTCTTGGTGCGACAGGCAGGCCGCCATAAGTGATGAGCAACCCTGATCTAACTATGGCGTGCTCGATTAGCAGGTCGTAGTTAGTTGTAGCGAAGACGGCCTTCTTGCGCGTCCCTCCCAGGGCGCCAATGAGTGCCATAAATAGGTTTCCATCACTAGGCTCGAAGGGAGCAAAGAAGCGAGCCATATCTCGAAGCAGCTCGGTAGTCCAAGTGTTGTGCTCCGTCCAGAAGCGATCCATTCCCGCCTCGAAGTCGTGCCTGAATACTTCGGCAAGCTCTTCGCTCACTCTCGCGGCGGCTCCCCCAGCTTTCCGAAGTTCGTCGAAGAGCGAGCCACCAAGCGGGGGCGGGAGTGGTGAACAAGGTCCGCTTCCAAAGCTGGCACCGGCACCGAAGAGGAAGAGGGAACTCAAAATAGGGGACACAAAATAGGGGACACACACAAAATAGGGGACACGCAAAATAGGGGACAGACCACGGTTTTGGCGGCCATGGGGCTTAGAACAGATCGCCGGATTCCGACGCGTCGATCTTCTTCCTTGGGCGCCCTGATTTCCCCGGTGTCACCCGTCGCCCGAGGGCCGCTTCAACCTGGGATTTGAATAACGGGCTGCCCAGCGCGTAGTTGCTGTTGGTCGCCTGGCGAATTTCGTCAACCCGACCAGGATCAAGCTCAAACCGGAATAACTCCCGGTAAGCGGCTTGACGCTCTGCGGCGCTTGTTCCAAGTGCGGTGTAGGTCGGATGGGGTGTCAATAACCCGCTTGCCTCGCCCTGCGCATTGGCCCGGTAACTTGACCAGCGATACTCGGCGGGATGTCCGACCAGGTCGGCCCGGATCGGGTTGAGTTCGATGTATCGGTGGCATGTCAGGACGTAGTCTTCTTCCTGAGTGAGACAGGAGCGAAAGCGTCCGTCCCACAACGTCCCGGTCCTACGATAGGTGCGGTTTACGTACTGCACATAGCGCTGCCCCAAGCGTTTCATGAGATTACCCGCGGAGCCAGTGCCATGCGGCGTCAGTAGCAGGTGGACGTGGTTGGTCATCAGCACGTAGGCGTGGATGGCGCAATCGCCTTCCCGGGCATACTCCGCCAGCCAATTCAGATAGGCCCGGTAGTCTTCGTCGGCATGGAAGCACGCCTGCCGGTTGTTTCCGCGCTGGATGATGTGAAGGGGGACGTTCGGCAGGGTGACGCGCGCTCGCCTTGGCATGTCGGCTCAGTCCGCTGAAACTCAGACCGAGCATAATACCGTGGTCTGTCCCCTATTGTCCTGTCCCCTATTGTCCTGTCCCCTATTGTCCTACTATTGTCCTAATCCCAAGAACCTTCATGCGGGCCTCCTTTTTTGATCTAACGTTGCCATAAGGCGCGCCGCTTTTTGGCGTCGCATTTGATGGCCTTGTTAGCACTATTAATTGTTATTATCATTTATCGTAACATCGAAATTACTTGACTTACTTGAGATAGTTGAAACTTGCTCTGATGGCTGGCTTACAGCTTTGTCTGAACGAAGCAAATCTAATATACGATCCCATATTATAAAGTCTATTCTTGAAGCTTTATAGAAATGCTCTTTTCTACAATTTATCGCTCTAGTGTATAAGCTATTCTTTTTTTCTTCACTAGCGTACTTAGCGTTCGGTTTTACCAGCCTGTCCTTTTGGCCAATAATAATACCCCCTATATGAACATTGTCAGAGCTGGTAATTTCAAATTCCTGTTTGAAGGTTTCACTTTTCTTATATTCTTCATAGTAATGCAGTAACTGATTTTCGGCGGAAATTAGATCTTTAGTGGGTTTGACCCGATTATTGTTGTCATATTCAAAAACATAGCATTGCGGTGACTTAACCTCCCAGATATATGCCTCAATACACCTAAGCCCCGCATCATTTACAACTTCACATGTAATTATTAAGTCAGAATCGCCAGTATGTCCCCTATATTCAGGCTCGAATCGAATAAATTTATCAGGTGGGTTTTTAACTAGTTTTTCCTTGGTATTTTTAAGGTAAGCTCGACACTCCATTTCTTTATGAGATGATTCTTTCATTAATTGATTTAAGCAATCAAAAGGAGATGTCATTTCATATCCCTCCGAGTGCTAATGTAATATGAAATTAAATCATCGAAGGCATCTTTCAAATCAAAAGGAGTTGAATCATTGGGAAAAGTGATGATAAAACCAAGGTCAATCTTATATTTTAAAGCACCAAGTTCTTTTGTATTAATTTCTTGGTTGTGATCAACTAATACTATTGAGCTATTTTTTCCTAAAGATAGCGTATAGCTATTGTTGACAGTGCAGCTCTCAATAATGCAGTTTTTAGAGTTCTCGAACCGGAAGGCTGCGCCTATTCCTTCTTCGGTTGTCAGTAATCCAGGGAAAGGGTCATATTGATTCTTTAATCTAGCATCTAAAGAATTCTTTTCTGAACGATCGAGAAATATGATTGCGTGAAGCCTTTCATTTCCAAAACTTAAATAAAAGCCCGATCCGCTTGAAATTGATTTTGGAAAGTGCTTTTTAACACTATCTGCAGCCTTGAATATCCGGCTATCAACAATATTATGTATTTCTTGATTTGAAATTATCATAGTGTCTTTTTTGTGGTGCTAACAGTGATTAGATCGCGCACAGTATGATTGAATCATGCCGCGCGCTTCATTATTCCAGAATGCCACTGACGTCGATCCCATATTTAGCCCGATTGTTCAGTGACTTGTCAGGTCTTTGTCCGACTCGAACTGTGTTCGCTTGACCGCGACATTTCACTCGCTCAATAATACTGTATGCCCATACAGATTCTTCGGAGGCGTGTCATGGACAGTCATGCTCGGCAACCCCGGCTGCGAGAGCAGGTTCGGGAGGTGATCCGGATTCGCCGCTATAGCCCTCGCACCGAGAAGACGTACTGGTATTGGATTCGGTACTTCATCCGTTTTCATGGGACGCGGCATCCGTCTGAACTGGGCGCGCAGGAAGTCCGTCAGTTTCTGACCTGGCTGGCGACGGAGCGCAGCGTGGCCGCTGCCACTCAGAATCAGGCTCTGAATGCGTTGGTATTTCTGTATGCCAAGGTGCTTGAGCAGCCGTTGGGTGACATCGGAGAAGTGACGCGTGCAAAGCGTCCCCGGCGTCTGCCAGTCGCGCTGAGTCATGGCGAGGTTCAAAAGGTCATCAAGGGCTTGGAATCGCCCTACGAGATGATGGCGTCGTTGATGTACGGTGCCGGTCTGAGGGTGACGGAGTGCGCACGGCTTCGGGTGAAGGATCTCGACTTTTCCCGCCACGTGATTACGGTGCGTGATGGAAAAGGCGGTAAGGACCGGACGACACTGTTGCCCGAACCCCTGATTGAGCCGTTGCTGGCCCGCATTCAGGCGATTGCCACCGAGCTCCAGGCGCGACGCAATGGCCGCGACATTCCTGTGAGTCTGCCTTTTGCGCTGCGGCGCAAGTATCCGAAGGCTGGGACAACGCTGCAGTGGCAATGGCTTTTCCGCTCCGAGAGCTTGTGCCAGGACGAGGATGGCCAAGTGGTGCGGCATCACCTGCATGTGAGCAGCGTACAGAGGGCGGTGCAGGGCTCGGTGAAACGCAGCGGCGTGTTCAAGCCGGCAGGGTGTCATACATTCCGACACAGCTTCGCGACAGAGTTGCTCCGTCGCGGTACCGATATTCGCACCGTTCAGGAGCTGCTGGGGCATTCGGATCTGCGGACGACGCAGGTCTATACGCATGTGCTGGGGCAGGCATTTGCCGGGGTGACCAGCCCGCTCGGCTAGCCAGTTGCGAATGACGTCGCTCGACCTTATGGCGGCCTGCCACTGTGTGGCGATGTCTCGGCGTTCAGCCCGCCATTGGGACGAGGGCAGGTGGCGTTCGCTTTGATGCCGACGAGGTCGAGAGGCGCTGCGGACGCGGCGCGAGGTCGGCAATTTGGCCGCTGCATCCTGCACGTGAACGAAGATCCTCATCCTGGGGTTCTGGTTGGCGGGTTGGTCGGCTCTGTTGAATGCTTGTGCCCGAGTTGGCGGGCCGCTGCAAGTTTCCTGTGAGGCGGCGGGCGGCAGAAACAACAAAGGCGCCCTCCGGCGCCTTTGTTGTGTGCAACCCAAAACGATCAGGCCGCCATCTGTCGCAGCATGTAGCTCAGTACGCCGCCGTGGGCGTAGTAGTCCCACTCTTTCGGCGTGTTGATGCGCACCTTGGCCTTGAAGGTGATGACGTTGCCGTCGGCCTTCTTGGCGTGCACGGTCACTTCGCTGGCGCCCTGTTCGAGCCCGTCGAAGTCGAACACTTCGCTGCCGTCTAGGCCCAGCACCTTGGCGTTCTGGCCGTCCTGGAAGTTCAGGGGCAGCACGCCCATGCCTACCAGGTTGGCGCGGTGAATGCGCTCGAAGCTTTCGCTGATGACCGCTTTCACGCCCAGCAGCAACGTGCCTTTGGCCGCCCAGTCGCGCGATGAACCGGTTCCATATTCCTTGCCGGCCAGCACCACGGTGGGGGTGCCGCTGGCCTGGTACTTCATGGCCACGTCGTAGATGGGCTCGACCGGGCCGGCGGCGCCGTTGATGTGCTTGGACACGCCGCCTTCCACGCCCGGGGTCATCTGGTTCTTGATGCGGGTGTTGGCAAAGGTGCCGCGCATCATGATTTCGTGGTTGCCGCGGCGCGAGCCAAAGCTGTTGAAGTCGGCCTTCTGTACGCCGTGGGCTTCAAGGTAGGCGCCGGCCGGGCCGTCTTTCTTGATGTCGCCGGCGGGCGAGATGTGGTCGGTGGTGATCGAGTCGCCCAGCACCGCCAGCACGCGCGCACCCTTGATCGGCTGTATGCCCGGCGGGGTCATGGTCATGCCTTCAAAGTAGGGCGGGTTCTGGATGTAGGTGCTCTTGTCGTCCCACGGGTAGGTGTCGGACTTGGTGATTTTGATCGACTGCCAACGGGCGTCACCCTTGAGCACGTTTGCATAGCTGGCCTTGAACAGGTCGGCGGTGACGCTCTTGGTCACTTCGGCCTGGATCTCGGCGTTGGTGGGCCAGACATCCTTCAGGAACACGTCCTTGCCGTCCTTGCTCTTGCCGATGGGCTCGGTGGTGAGGTCGATGTCGGTGGAGCCGGCCAGCGCATAGGCCACGACCAGCGGCGGGCTGGCGAGGTAGTTCATGCGCACGTCTTGATGCACGCGGCCCTCGAAGTTGCGGTTGCCCGAGAGCACCGCGCTCACGCTCAGGGTGTTGTCCTGAATGGCCTTGCCCACCGGCTCGCCCAGCGGGCCGGAGTTGCCGATGCAGGTGGTGCAGCCGTAGGCGGCCACGTGGAAGCCCAGATATTCCAGATCGTCGATCAGGTTGGCTTTTTTCAGGTACTCGGTGACCGCCAGCGAGCCGGGGGCCAGCGAGGTCTTGACCCAGGGCTTGGTCTTCAGGCCCAGCGCGCGCGCCTTGCGGGCCAGCAGGCCGGCGCCGATCAGCACCGAGGGGTTGGAGGTGTTGGTGCACGAGGTGATGGCGGCAATCACCACGGCGCCGTCTTTCAGCTCGAAGGTTTCGTTCTTGTAGGTGATGGTGGCCGGGCCCTTGGAGGGGCGCAGCTTCTGCTCGTCTTCGAAGGCCTTGCGGTAGTTGGCCTTCACGTCGGTGAGCAGCACGCGGTCCTGCGGGCGCTTGGGGCCGGCGAGGCTGGGCTTGATGCCGGTGAGGTCGAGTTCCAGCACGTCGGAGTACTCGGCTTCGGGGGCGTCGTGCGTCCACCACATGCCCTGGGCCTGCGCATAAGCCTTGACCTTGGCCACGTCGCTGTCGTTGCGACCGGTGAGGCGCAGGTAGTTCAGGGTTTCTTCGTCAATCGGGAAGATGCCGCAGGTGGCGCCATATTCCGGCGCCATGTTGGCGATGGTGTTGCGGTCGCTGGCCGACAGGTTGCCGACCGCGGGGCCGAAGAACTCGACGAATTTTTCAACCACGCCGCGCTTGCGCAGCATTTCAGTGACGGTGAGCACCAGGTCGGTGGCGGTGGCACCTTCGGCGAGCTTGCCGGTGAGGCGCACGCCGATCACGTCGGGCATCAGCATCGATGAGGGCTGTCCGAGCATGGCCGCTTCGGCCTCGATGCCGCCCACGCCCCAGCCCAGCACGCCAATGCCGTTGACCATGGTGGTGTGGCTGTCGGTACCGAAGCAGGAGTCGGGGTAGAGCACGCCATCGTCATTTTCGAACACCACGCGGGCGAGGTATTCGATGTTGACCTGGTGGACGATGCCGGTATCCGGCGGCACGGCCTTGAAGTTTTTCAGCGCTTCCTGGCCCCAGCGGAGGAAGGTGTAACGCTCCTCGTTACGCTGGAATTCGATCTTGGCGTTGAGGTCCAGCGCGTCCTTGGTGCCGTAGTGGTCGATCATCACCGAGTGGTCGATGACCAGTTCGACCGGACACAGGGGATTCACCTTGGCGGCATCGCCGCCGAGCTTGGTGATGGCATCGCGCATGGCGGCCAGATCGACCACGCAGGGAACGCCGGTGAAGTCTTGCAGAATCACGCGCGCCGGGGTGAAGTCGATGTCCTTGTTGGGCAGCTTCTTCAGGTCGGCACCCGCCAGCGCCGCGATGGTGTCTTTGGTGATGTTTACGCCGTCTTCGTGGCGCAGCAGATTTTCGAGCAGCACCTTGTAGGAGTAGGGCAGACGGGACACCTTGTACTGGGCTTCGAGTTGGGTCAGGTCGAAGTAGGTGTACGACTTGGGTCCGACTTTTAGCGTGGACTTCGCTTGGAAGCTGTCCGTCATGGCGGGAGTTACTCCTGGCTTGTGGGGAAATGAGGGGGGTGCTGTGCGCAGCGCGCCCCGAAAAGCGGCGCATCATTATAAACCGTGCGTGAAGTCGGCTTTTCTGCCGCATCGGCCACGCATGGCGTGACGCGCTCAAACGCAGTGGGTCAAGGGGTGCCTGCCAGGCGCCGGCGACTGGCCTGTCCGCCACCGCCGGTGTTGCGCTCAGGCCGGCGGCGGCGGGTCGCGCAGTTCGCCGCTGCCCAGGCAGGCCATGCCGTCGTAAAGCGCCAGATACTGACCGGGGGCGGCGGCGCGCTGGGCGTTGTCGAAGCCCACGACCAGGCTGCCGTCGTCAGCGACCGACTCGATGTTGCAGGTCTGCAGGCCCTGTCGGTGGCGGATGCGGGCCAACAGCGGCCGGTCGAGGCGGGCCGGGCGGTTGATCCAGTGAAACGGCGCAGTCGCCAGGCGGCGGTGCATGATCAGCGGATGGTTTGGGTCTTGTGAGGCCATCAGCCGGCGGCGCGGTGCATCCTTGGCCACCACGTACCACGGCGCTTCGGCCGCGCCCCGCCGGCCACCGATGTGCAGGCCCTTGCGCTGCCCGAGGGTGAAGTGATGCAGGCCCGGGTGCTGGCCGATGACCTGGCCGCCCTCATCGACTATGTCGCCCGGTGCGTCCTTGAGGTACCGGGCCAGAAACTCGCGGAAGGCACGTTCACCAATGAAGCAGATGCCGGTCGAGTCCTTCTTGCGGTGCACGTCCAGGCCGATGTCACGGGCCATTGCCCTGACGGCGGGCTTGTCGTAGCCGCCCAGGGGAAAGAACACCTTTTCAAGCTGCGCGCGCCGCACCGCGGAGAGAAAATAGGTCTGGTCCTTGTCTTCGGTGACCGAGCGCATCAGGTGCGGGCCATCTTCGCGGTGCTCGATGCGGGCGTAATGGCCGGTGGCGATGCCATCGGCCCCCAGACGCAGGGCGTACTCGCGGAAGGGTTGGAATTTCACTTCACGGTTGCACAAGACGTCGGGATTCGGCGTCTTGCCGGCCTGGTAGTCGTCCAGAAACTGCTGGAACACGCGCGCGCGGTAGTCGGCGGCGAAATCAACGCGAATCAGCGGAATGTCGAGTTGCTCGGCGACCCTGCGGGCATCCTGAAAGTCTTCGGCGGCGCTGCAATAGCCGGCTTCATCTTCGGTCCAGTTGACCATGAACAGGCCGGTGACGCGGCAGCCGTGCTGCTTGAGCAGGTGCGCCGTGACCGATGAGTCGACGCCGCCCGACATGCCGACCACGATCTGCTGGCCGGGCTGCGGCAGGGTGTTGCCAACCGCCGTGCTCACAGGTGGTCGAGCGCGCTCAATGGCAGGCGACGCCCGGCGCGGTAGTCGTCGATGCAGCGCTGCACCATCGGGCTGCGATGACGTGCCGCCTGTTCGCGCAATTCGGCCTCGGTCATCCAGCAGGCGCGCAGAATGCCGGTGTCGAGCTTGCGGCCCTTGTCGAGGGTGTCGGGCGTGCCGACGAAGGCAATGCGCACGAAGGGATAGTCAAGACCCTCAGGCTGGTGCACGTAAAGGCCCAGCAGCGCGTCGATGCGCACCTGCCATGCGGTCTCTTCCAGCGTCTCGCGGATCGCCCCTTCAATGAAGGTTTCGCCCGGTTCCCAGTGCCCGGCGGGCTGGTTGAGCACCACGTCGCCGTTGGCGAGTTCTTCCACCATCAGGAACTGGTTGTCGCGTTCGATGACGGTCGCCAGGACGATATGCGGGGCTTCGGTCCAGCTCATGGCATGCGGCCCTGACGTTTCAGGTGATACCAGCCGTTGGCGTCGGGCTGACCGAGGCCGTTCAGCAGGTTGCGGATGATGGGCGGGGCATCGGCGCGGGGGCGCATGCGCAGGTCGATGTCATGACTGCGGTCATGGCGCTGGCGGGCGACGCCCTCCAGTTCCAGCGGGCCTTCCAGGCTCTTCAGGTTGGCGACCAGTACTGCGTGGCCGTCATCGCCGGGTTCATCGCTCAGCGTGGCCTCGAAGTTGCCGAGCACGATGGGATTGCGCCCCAGGGCCCAGGTGAGCTCGCTGAGCGTGACGGTGCCGTCGATGGCGGTGGGCCATTGGTCGCGTGCCGCCGCATGGTCGAGGTTGAGATGCCAGCGGCCGTTGACCGGCAGAAACCCCTGGCCGATGGCCTGCAGCAGGGTGCGCACGTCACCGCCGGCGCGCAGCGCATCGACCGCCACGCTGCCCCAGGGCGTGGCCTTGACCCGGCCCAGCGCCGTGCCGCCCAGCACTTGACCCTCGACGGTGTAGCCCCAGGCGGCGCCGAACAGCGCGCTCGGGCGCCAGCGCCAGGCCAGTTGCTCGGCGATTCTGCGCTGCTGCTGGGTCAGCCCTTGCAGGCGCCCGTTGAGCACGGTGCCGCTGAGGCGCTCGACCTGCACCGGGCTGGGCTGGGGCGCCCATTGCCAGAGCGTGGCGGCGGGGGCCATGGCCACCAGCCCGACGATGAATGCCATGACGCCCAGCAGTGGCGCCAGCCAGATCAGACGACGGCTCACGAGGCGCGAACCAGGGTCAGACGGGCGTTGACGCGGCCCGGCTGTTCGCCACGTTCAAGGTCGATGGTCTGGGCGCGCACGCCCTGTTTCTGTTCCAGCTCGTCGATCCAGCGCAGCAAGTTCTCGAAGGCGATTTCATCAATCCAGACCCGCACTTCGCGGTCCTGCTCGGGCTGGATGCGGCTGGGCGGCGTGTCGCCCAGGCCGGCGCGCGCGGCGCGATCAACGGTGGCCAGCAGCGCGCCGGCCGGCACGGTGGGGCGGCTCTGTTGCGCGGCGGGGCCAAGTTCGGCGGCGATCTCTTCGAGACGAACGGCCACGGCCCGGGCGCCGTCCAGGGCGGCGGCCCGTTGTTGGCGCGTCTGGACCAGCGGCTCCCAGACCAGCAGGAACAGCAGGGTCAGGGTCAGCGCAGTGCCGGCGACGATCACCATGATGCGTTCGCGCGGCGCCAGCTGCGCCCAGTGAGCAAGGAGCTGATCGCGCATCAGGAAGTGCTCCGTCGCTGCAGGCGCAGGCGAATCTGCGCGCCGTCGGCACCGGCGTTGGCCGACTGCACGTCCATCTGCACCACCGGGTCATCGGCAAAGCGCGCGCGCAGGGTTTCAAGGGGTTGCAGGCTGCTGCCGGTGAGGCTGGCCACCAGGGCCCCCTCGCGGAACTGCAGACCTTGCAATTGCAGGCCCTCGACCGTTTCAAGGGCGGTCGACAGCGGCGACAGCAGGCCCAGAAAAGCCTGCCCGCCATTGCCGGCGCGCTGCGCCGCGAGCTGCTGCTCGGCCTGCGCACTCAGGTCGACGATGCGGGTCTGGCTGGGGAACAGTTGCTGGAAGCGGGCGATGTTGGCGGCTTCCTGCTCGGCGATCTGCCCGGCCAGTCGCTGGCTGGCGATCACGTGCTCCAGTCCGACCACCAGGGCCAGGCTGGCGGCCAGCGCCAGCGGCCAGCGCCAGGGTTTCAAGGCGGCGCCCAGGTCGCCGCTGGGCGCGTAGGCACCCTGCAGCAGATTCAGCGTGCTCAAGCGTGCGAGCTGCGGGTGCAGTTGTGGCAACAGCACCGACAAGCCGAACGCAAAGCCGGGACGCAGGCTGGGCGGCTGCGGCAGGCCGGTGAGGTCGGGTGCGCCGTGGCCCACCAGGTACAGGGTCAGGCCCGGGGGTGTGTCACGCCCGCCGACCGCCAACTGCAGCGCGGCGGGCAGGTCATCGACCTCGCACTGGAAGCTCGCCCATTGCCGGTGTCGCACGGTGACAATGCCGTCTTCCAGCCAGGCGTAAAGCTGGGTGTCTTCAGGTTCGGGCAGCCCCAGTGCATCGGGGATGATCAGATCGGGATGCAGGTTGACGGACTGCAGCAGCGCCAGTCCGGCTTCGAAGCGCTGGCGCCGCATGCTGAGCACCGGAAAGCCGTCTGCCTGCCGGGGCGCCGCGATCAGGTGCAGTTCGTCGGGCTCGTCGGCCACCGCTTCTTCGAGGCTGAAACGCGCGGCCTGCGCGGCCTTGCTGGCCTGTTTGACGGGCAGGTCCAACAGGTCCATGCGGAGGTCGGCACTGGGCCACAGCACCACCAGACGCTTGCCAAGGGCAAGCGGCGCCAGATTCTTGAGTGCCGATTGTTCAACCGGCCAGGACTGCAAGGCCTCGGCAGGGGCCACGCAGAATTCGCACGGCGCGTCTTCAGGCGCGTCGTGGTGGGCCGGCGGCAGTCGCAGATAGAGGGTTTCGCGCAAGGGTCGGGATCAGCTGTTCCGCGGCGGGGTGACACGCCGTCAATCGGGGTAGGCCCCGCGCGCCAGCACCGAGGGTGGCGCGCCAGTGGGTCGATAAATCAGATGATACAAGCCCACCCGGCTACTGCCTATGAGCGCTTCGCTTTCGAGCATGAAGTACTGGCTGGCGACGCTCACCGGCGGGGCATCGACGGTGAGGCTGGACTGGATGGCCGCAACGTCCTGCAGCGGCGCATCGAGACGCGATTCCAGAAAGCCGCTCAGTTCGGGCCCGGGGGTTTGCACCAGGCTCAGCAGCACCGGCTCGGTGGCGGTATTGACGTTGACCGCGCTGCCCACCAGCGGCAGTGCCGTGATGTGTGGGCGCAGCAGTTCGAAGATTTCGCGGGTCATGCCCTTCACGGCCATCAGTTCGCCTACATCGACCATGGGGCGATCGGGCGTGCGGTAGGGCGGCGAAAACCCGAGGTACTCGGTTTCTTCGGCGCCATCGAAGCCGGTGGGCTCCTGGTCGGGGTCGATCCAGTCGCGGATCACCGAGGCCATGGCCGCAGCCTCGAAGTCGGTGCCGGCGCCGACCAGGACGTACAGGCGCTGAAAGTGGCCGTTGTAGCGCGTCAGCGCCTCGGCGTCGGCGCTGGCCAGGTTGTTCAGGTTGAAGCGCCCCTGCAGGTCCACCAGGCGCCCGCGCAGCACGCCTTCATCGACCGGCAGATAGTCCACCGGCTGCGCCCAGGGCTCGACCAGGCTGTCGTAGTCGCTGGTTTCGGCATCGCGCTGCAGGATGGTCATGACCCACTGCTCGACGCCCTCGATGTACCACCAGCCCATTTCGCTTTCCTGCAGCGTCCGCGATCGGTGTACGGCAATCTGGTGACTGACCGCCATGGCGGCGGCGGCAATGGTGGCGATGGCCACGACCAGGATCGCGGTGATCAGCGCGACGCCGCGCTGTGCGGTGGCGGGGGTGCGGGGCGTGGTCATCAGTTGAACGGGATGCCTGGCGCCGCCGTGCCCGGTGTTGGCGGCGGCGTGGTTTCGGGTGCCGGGTCGTTGCCGCCACCAGCGTTGTCCCCGCCTCCGTCACCGGTGCCCGGGTTGGCGTCGGGGTCGGGGGGCGGGCCTTGCCCGGCGCTCTGGATGATCTGACTGGCGGTGGGCGGTATGCCCGCCTTGAAGCGCCACTGCAGCTCGCCCCAGTCCTTGGTTTCGAGGGTGATCTCGACCATCAGCGGCAGCTCGTTGCCTTCGCCCGGCCACTCGTCGCGCCATTCCTGATTGGCGTCGAGAAAGCGCCAGGCGACGCTTTCAACGTCTTCCAGCAGCCCCAGTTCGACCGGCTCGCTGTCTTGCGCCATGTCGAGAACCCGCCAACTGTCGCGGAACAGGGTGCCTTCGGTGAGGCGGTAGCGCACCCTCTGAAAGGTGGTGCGCGGCTGACGCAGCGGGTTCTGCCAGCCGGCGCGGGTGAACATCACGTCGGCTTCGCGCTGCGCCATGAACGGCGGCTGGCGGTCGCCGAAGGCATCTCGAATGTCGCGGGCGCTGAGCTGGCGGATGTCATCGCGCACACGACGATAGCTGCGCTGAAACTCGGCGGTGCGGTCCATGGCGGCCTCGACGCCGACGCGGGTGTCGAGCACGCTGCGCAGGCCGCCGTACGCGAGGATCGACATGATCGAAAAGATCAGCAGCACCACGATCAGCTCCAGCAGCGTGAAGCCGGACGCGGCGGCGCGGTGGGGGCGGCCGGTCACCGCGCGCCGCCGGGGTTGCGCATGAAGGTCGACAGCTGCGCGTAACGATTGTCGCCCTCGGCGTCACTGACGACGATGTCGATGCGCCGCAGCCGCTCGTCCTGGGTGGCTTGCACGGTGGTTTCCCATTCCCACTCGAAGCCGCCCATCTCGGCGGTGTCGTCGCGCTTGCCTTCTTCCGGCCACTGGGGCTGGCTCAACACCACGCCAAGCTGGTTCTGTGCCACCCACATGGCCAGGGTGCGCATGCGCAGGTGGTGCGCCGTGTCTGCGTAGCGCGCCATGCCCGAAAGCACCGCGCCCAGGGCGATGGCCAGCACCACGAGCGCGGCGAGCACTTCGATCAGCGTGAAGCCGCGCGCGCGCGTCACTCGCCGACCTCGTCCCGCGGGATCTGGGCACGCTTGATGCGGCCCAGCACATCGACCTCGACGCGGTAAGCCAGGTCGAGGTCGCCCGCGAACAGGTCAATGACCATGGGGGTCACCTCGCCACTGGACAGGAACAGGCCCAGCGGCTCCATCGAGGCCGTGGGGTCTTCCAGTTGCGCGGCAGGCGGCATGGCGCGGCCTTCGATGCGCAGGCGTATTTCGAGGGGTTGGGGGATGGCCTGGGGTCGAAACACGCCGTTCTCGGCGTAAGGCACCCAGCGGCCATCGCCGCCGATGGCCACCCATTGCCATTGCGTCTCGGTGGGCCGGAAGCCAATGAACAGGCCCTGCAGCTCGGCCTCTTCCTGCGCCAACGCCAGCATCCGGTGGAGCTTCTGCGCTTCGTTGTCGAGCCGGTCGGCCACGTTGCGGCCGCTGATCGAGAACATGGCGAAGGTGATCATCACGCCAATGATCAGCACCACCACCATGATTTCGAGCAGCGTGAAGCCGCGCGCGCGGCGGCCCGGGCGATGGCGTCCGGCATCTCGCACCCGGGCCGGGCCGGGGCCTCCCGGGGCGCGGCACCGCAGCACGGAAATGCTCAGTTCAGATTCCAGTTCCCGATGTCGGCGGCCACGCCTTCACCGCCAACGCGGCCGTCGGCGCCAAACGAGAAGATGTCGAACTCCGCGCGCGTGCCGGGATAGAGGTACTGGTACGGCGTGCCCCACGGATCATTGGGCAGACTCTGGATGTAGCCGCCCGACTTCCAGTTGCGCGGTTCCGGCTCGCCGCTGGGCTTTTCCACCAGGGCTTCAAGACCCTGCTGGGTGCTGGGATAGTTGAAGTTGTCGAGGCGATAGAGGTTGAGCGAAGCCTCCAGCATGCGGATGTCCTGACGGGCCTTGGTCATGCGCGCATCGTCCGGGCGATCCATGATGCGCGGCACCACCACCGCCGCGAGAATGCCGAGGATGACCACCACGACCATGATTTCGATCAGGGTGAAGCCGCGGGCGCGGCGGGGAAGGGCAGTGCGCATGGAATCCATTCTGGGGTTTCAAAAAGGGGATGGGTGGGCCGTGGGCGGTCACGCCGGGGCGGCCCTGAAGGCGTTGGATCATAACAAAGGGTTCAGGTTCCTCTGATGAAGGGTGCGGCCTGGCTTCTGGCACTGTTTGCGCTGCTTGAAATCGGTCACCCATGGACCTTCGAGGCCCTGCGTTACGACCGCGACGGTCTGCTGCACGGGCAGATCTGGCGCGCACTGACGGCCCACCTCGTGCATCTGGGACCGGTGCACGCCGCCATGAACAGCCTCGCCGTGTTGCTGCTGGTGGCGCTGTGTCGGCCGCAGTGGTCCGTGTGGGGCTGGTGTTGGCGCAGCGCCGCGCTGGCGGTGCCCATCAGTCTGGGACTGCTGGCAGCGGTGCCGGCGCTGGCGTCTTACGTCGGCTTTTCAGGGGTCGCCCACGGGCTGTTCGTGCTGGCCTTGTGGCCGCTGGCGGTGAGGGGCGACTGGATCGCCCGTGGCTGCCTGCTGTATCTGCTGGGCAAACTGGGGTGGGAGATGATGTTCGGCGCGGCGGTGATCGACAGTGCGTGGATCGGCGGTGCCGTGATCGTCGAAGCGCACAGTTTCGGGGCTTTGGCGGCCGTGGCCGGGCTGGCACTGGCCGCTTGGCTTGACGCGCGGGGCGCGTCTCGCCGCTAATGTCGCCCCTTTGCAACGTGGATCATGTTCACCTATGACATTTGCGATGCTGTTTCCAGGGCAGGGCTCCCAGGCCGTCGGCATGCTTGGCGATTGGACCCACCCTCAGGTCAGCCAGACCTTTGCCGAGGCGGGCGAGGTGCTGGGCTACGACCTGGCCACCCTGGTGCGTTCCGGGCCGGAGGCCGAACTCAACCGCACCGACCGGACCCAGCCGGCCTTGCTCGCCGCCAGCATCGCGTTATGGCGGGTCTGGCAGGCCGAGGGCGGCGCCACTCCGGTGGCCATGGCCGGCCACAGCCTGGGCGAGTACTCCGCGTTGGTGGCGTCCGGCGCCCTGCGCTTTGCCGATGCCTTGCGGCTGGTCGAGCGACGTGGCCAGTTGATGCAGGTGGCCGTGCCCGAGGGCGAAGGCGGCATGGTGGCGGTGATTGGTCTCGACGACGAAGCCGTCGAAGCGCTGTGCGCACGCTGCCCGGTTGATGCGGTGCTGTCCCCGGTCAATTACAACGCGCCGGGCCAGGTGGTCGTTGCCGGTGCGCGCGCCGCGCTGGACTGGCTGGAGGCCGAAGGCAAGTCTGCCGGCGCCCGGATGATGGTGCGCCTGCCGGTGTCGGTGCCCTCGCACTGCGCGCTGATGCAGTCGGCAGCGGTCGAGTTCGCCAAAGACCTGGACGCCGTCACCCTACAGATGCCCGAAGTGCCGGTGCTGCACAACGTGGATGCCCGGCCCCGCGTGGACCTCGGCGGCGTGCGCGACGCGCTGGCCAGCCAGCTCCATCAGCCGGTGCGCTGGTCGCAGACCCTGCTGGTGCTGCAGGGGCAGGGTGTTTCGGCGCTGGCGGAATGCGGCCCCGGCAAGGTGTTGGCGGGGCTGGCCAAGCGCACCCTGAAGGGCGTGCCCTGCCATGCGCTGGAGTCGCCGGCGGGCCTTGCGAGTGCGCAAGCCGCGATTGCGGCAAAATAACAACATTCCAAGTGCCCGACGACTGATCGGGCTCGAGAGAGCCATGAAAAAACTTGAAGGACAAACCGCCTGGGTCACCGGCGCAAGCCGCGGCATCGGGCAGGCCATTGCCCGGCGACTGGCCGAAGAGGGCGCCAAAGTGATCGGAACCGCCACCACGCAGGCGGGCGCCGATGCCATTACCGCGGCTCTGGCCGATTTTGGCGGTCAGGGTGCAGTGCTGGACGTTCGCGAACCCGAGGCCGGCGACGCCTTGCTCAAGGCGGTCGGCGCACCGGACATCCTCGTCAACAATGCCGGCGTCACCCGCGATCAGTTGTTGATGCGCATGAAAGACGACGACTGGGACGCGGTGATCGCCACTGACCTCACCAGCGTATTCCGGCTGACCCGTGCGGTGCTCAAGAGCATGATGAAGGCCCGCCACGGCCGCATCATCAGCATCGGCTCGGTGGTGGGCACGCGCGGCAATCCGGGGCAAACCAACTACTGTGCCGCCAAGGCCGGGCTGGTCGGGTTCTCCAAGGCGCTGGCCCAGGAAATCGGTTCAAGAGGCATTACGGTCAACGTGGTGGCGCCCGGCTTCATCGCCACCGACATGACCGACGCGCTTGCCGAGGCAACGCGCGAGAGTTTGTTGTCTGCAGTACCGCTGGGTCGTCTGGGTGCGCCAGAAGACATCGCCAACGCGGTGGCCTTTCTTGCCTCGCCGGAGGCCGGTTACATTACCGGCGAAACCCTGCATATCAACGGTGGTTTACACATGGTCTGAGCGGTCCCCAGCCCCTCTCACACAGGCCAGTCCGGGGACGCTGTTTCCCTTCCTTTTATCCCTTTACAATACGGCGGCTTTCGCCAAATCAGTCAGGAGTGACGCATGAGCAGTCTCGAAGAGAAAGTTAAGAAAATCATTGCCGAGCAGTTGTCAGTTGCCGAAGACCAGATCACCCCTGACGCTTCGTTTGTCGAAGATCTGGGTGCTGATTCACTCGACACCGTCGAATTGGTGATGGCACTGGAAGAAGAATTCGAAATCGACATTCCCGACGAGGAAGCCGAGAAGATCGTGACCTTCAACGATGTGCTGAAGTACATCAAGAACCACGCCAAGCTCGAAGGCTGATCCGCGTCGCCGATGGGGCCGCCCTGTGCGGCCCCATTTCCTTTTCTGTGTCCTTGTGCGCGGATGGTTTTTCTGAAAAGCAACTAAAGGAATACACATGTCCCGTCGCGTTGTTGTGACCGGTCTCGGCACCATTTCGCCCGTTGGCAATACCGTTGCCGAAGCGTGGTCTGCGGTTTGTGAAGGGCGTTCCGGCATCCGGCCGGTGACCGCCTACGATGTCAGCGCCTACAGCACGCGCATCGCCGGGACCATCATCGATTTTGACGCCACGCAGTGGTTGAGCGCGAAGGACGTCAAGCGCACCGATGAATTCATCCAGTTCGGTGTCGCTGCGGCCAAACAGGCCGTGCAGGACGCAGGCCTGCACATTACCGACGAAAACCGTGAACGCATCGGCGTTTGCGTGGGTTCAGGCATCGGCGGCATTGGCACCATCGAGGCCGAGTGCCGCGTGCTGCATGCCAGTGGCCCGCGGCGCCTGTCGCCGTTCTTCGTGCCGTCGTCGATCATCAACATGACCTCCGGCTACATCTCGATCGATCTGGGCATCACCGGCCCGAATCTTGCCACCGTGAGCGCCTGCACCACGGGGGCGCACGCCATCGGCATGGCCTACCGCATGATCCAGTACGGCGACGCCGACATTTTCATTGCCGGTGGGTCCGAGTACGGCTCGGCCCCGGCCGGCATGGCGGGCTTCTGCCAGGCCCGTGCCATGTCGACCCGTAACGACGATCCCACTGCCGCCAGCCGGCCGTTCGATGCCGGTCGTGACGGTTTCGTGCTGGGCGATGGCGCGGGCGTGCTGGTGCTGGAATCACTGGAAAGTGCGCAGGCGCGCGGCGCCAGAATTTACGCCGAGCTGGTCGGGTTCGGCATGTCCAGTGATGCCTCGCACATCACCCTGCCGCCGGATGACGGTCATGGCGCCCGCCGCGCCATGCTCAATGCCCTGAAGGACGCAAAGGCCAATTCCGACGAGGTGGACTACATCAACGCCCACGGCACCTCGACGCCGGCCGGCGATGTCGCCGAAACGGTGGCCATCAAGGCGGCCTTCGGTGCGCGGGCCTACAAATTGCCGGTGTCATCCACCAAGTCGGTCACTGGCCACCTGTTGGGGGCCGCCGGTGGTATCGAGGCCCTGTTCTCGGTCATGGCGCTGAAGGATCAGGTGATTCCGCCGACCATGAACCTGACCGATCCCGATCCGAAATGTGATCTGGACTACGTGCCCAACACGGCACGCCAGACCAAGCTGAATCTGGTGTTGTCGAACTCCTTCGGGTTTGGCGGCACCAACGGCACCCTGGCCTTCAAGCGCTACGCTTGAGGGGCCTTCAGGCGGCTCAGGTTGGGCCGGGTCGGCGATGGCGTGCGTCGTCGGGGTCTGACCTGACCCGCGCGCCCTAATGCACATCGTCGAAGGCCCGGCTGCGGCGGACCTGCTGAGTTTGCAGGCCGCCGAGCCGGCGCGGTTCCCGTGTCTGCTGGAAAGCGCCGCGGCGCATCCGCGCTCCGGGCGCTTCGACCTGTTGATGATGGTCGACACCGCCGCCGACGCGGTGGACACCCTGTACGACGCCGATCCCTTTGCCCTGCTCGATGCGCGCCTGGCGGCGCTGCCGCGCTGCGCGCCGCATCCCGTGCTGCCGTTCGCCGGCGGCTATGCGGTGTTTCTGGGTTATGAAGCGGGGCGCTGGGTCGAGCCCCGCTGGCGCCCGCACGCGCAGGCCAGCGGCTTGCCCGAGGCGCAGTTGCTGCGCGTGCCGGCCGCGTTGATGCGGGACCGCGCCGACGGGCGGGTCTATGCCCTCAGTGAACGCAGCCGGGCGGAGGCGCGCTCGCTGCTCGATGCGCTGGCGGCGGCGCCAGACGTGGCGCCGGCCCCGCAGGCGGTGCTGGCGACGATGACTGCCGAACCCGCCGCAGCCTTTCTGGCGGGCGTGGCGCGCATTCACGAATGGCTGCGCGCCGGCGACGTGTTCCAGGTCAATCTGTCGCGTGCCTGGTCTGGCGCGCTGGCCGAGGGCGTGGCGCCGGCGCATCTGCACAGGGCGCTGCGGGCGGCCAACCCCGCGCCCTTTGCCGCCAGTTGGCGGGGTCAGGGCTGGTCGGTGGTCAGCTCGTCCCCCGAACGGCTGGTGAGCATTCGCGGCGATCAGGTCGACACCCGGCCCATTGCCGGCACCGCCGCCCGGGGACGAGATGCCGCCGCCGACGCCCAGGCCATTGCCGGGCTGCGCGCCAGCGCCAAGGAGCGCGCCGAACACATCATGCTGATCGACCTTGAGCGCAACGATCTGGGCCGGGTCTGCCGGCCGGGCAGCGTGCAGGTTGACGAGTTGATGACGGTTGAAACCTATCCGCATGTGCATCACCTGGTGTCCAACGTCAGCGGTCGGCTGCGGCCGGGCGTGGGCGCGGGTGCGGCGCTGCGGGCGGTGTTTCCGGGGGGCACCATCACCGGCTGCCCCAAGGTGCGGTGCATGGAGATCATTTCAGAACTGGAGTCGGGCCAGCGCGGTGCCTATACCGGCGCCATTGGCTATGCCTCGCGCTGCGGCCAGTTCGACAGCAACATTCTGATTCGCAGCTTGAGCGTGGTCGGTCGGCAACTCAGCCTGCGCGCCGGTGCCGGCATCGTGGCCGACTCCGACCCCGTCACCGAACTGGCCGAGACCGAAGCCAAGGCGCGCGGTTTGTTGCGCGCACTGGGCTTAACCGGATGAAGCAGCTTTTCAATGGGCGCGTCGCCGACTGCCCGGCCGGCCTCGCTGCCGCGCTGGTCCACGGCGAGGGGGTGTTTCGCACCGTGCTGGTATGGGCCGGCGTGATCGTGGATGCCGAAGCCCAGCACGCCGTGCTGGCGGCCGACGCGCAGCGCATGGGGCTGGAGGTCGCTCCCCTGCACACCTGGCTTGACGACAGCGCGCAGGCCCTTGCCGGCGCCCCGCGCGCCGCCTTGCGCTGGTGGCTGGCCGGCGATGACAGCGGCGGGTCGGTGCGCTGGGTGGCGGCCGCGCCATTGCCGGCAGATCGCCCCGCGCACCTGTGGACGCAGGGCATCCGCGTCGGCATCAGCCCGGTCCGGTTGGTGGCGCCGATCGAGTTGGCCGGCATCAAGCACCTGAACCGCCTGCCGCAGCGCCTGGCCGCGCGCGGCTGGCGGCCTGATCAGTCCGAGGCCTTGATGTGCGACGCCGACGGCCACCTGGTGTGCGGCACCCGCAGCAACCTGTTCTGGGGTGCAGGCCGCGCGCTGTACACGCCTCCGCTGGATCGCGTGGGCGTCAAAGGTCTGATGCATCGTAAAATCGGGCGAACGGCTGACACGTTGGGTTTGCGGCTCCGCGAACAACGCATCAGCCCCGACCAACTGGACGATGCCGAGGAGGTTTTCGTGACCAACAGCCTGATCGGCCTCTGGCCGGTGCGTGCGCTCGATGCTCGGCAATGGCAGGCCCCGGGCCCCATCACCCGCGCACTGTTCGCGGCACTGCAGCACCCCCTGGCAGACCGGATGCGGGAGCCATCGTGCGCCGATTGATCATGGGGATCTGGGCGCTGTTCGTGTTGGGCCTGTTCCTGCTGCTGGCCGTGGGCCTGTGGGCGCGTTTCGAGTTAGTGACGCCCGACGCGGTGACGCACGAAACGCGCCTGGAGATTCCACCCGGCGCGTCGTATCAGGCAATTCTTCGGCAATTGGTGGACGCGGGCCGGCTCAGCGCGCGCGAAACGCTGTGGTTGCGCATCGAGGCGCGCCTCACCGAAACGCCGCAGGTCCAGGCCGGCGAGTATCTGATTGCGGCCGAACAAAGCCCGCACGACATCCGCGACCTGCTGGTCAGCGGCAGGGTGATCCTGCACCGCATCCAACTGGTCGAGGGCTGGACCACGCAACAGGCCATCGCCGCCGTGCGCCGCAATCCCGCCATCGTTCAAGAACTGACCGAAGCCGAACTGGCGCTGGACCGCTTGATGCCGGCGCTGGATCTCGAGGGACGCTGGGCCGAAGGACGCCTGCGGCCCGACACCTATGCGTTCCCCAAGGGCACCACAGACCGCGCATTTCTGCGGCGCGCGGCGCTGGCGCAAGCGGCTGAAATCGAGCGCTGGTGGGCGCAGCGCCCCGACGACCTGCCGCTGAACAGCGCCGACGAGTTGCTGATTCTGGCGTCGATCATCGAAAAGGAAACCGGCCTGCCCGAAGAGCGCTTCGAGGTGGCCGGCGTGTTCGTCAACCGCCTGAAGCGTGGGATGCGACTGCAGACCGATCCCACCGTGGCCTACGGCGTCGCGGCCGATTTTTCCGGCCCCCTGTTGCGCAAGCATCTCGACACCGACACCCCGTTCAACACTTACACCCGCGATGGATTGCCGCCCACGGCAATCTGCCTGCCGGGCAGCGCGTCGCTACAGGCCGCCGTCGCGCCGGCTGAATCCGGTTATCTCTACTTCGTGGCGCGTGGCGACGGCGCGGGCGGTCATGTGTTCTCCAGGACACTGGCCGAGCACAATGCTGCGGTGCAGCGCTACCGCGAGGCGATCCGCAGGCAGCGCGTGCCCGCGCCGACGCCGGTGCCCGCGCCTGCAGTCACGTCCATTCCGGTCGACCGGGAATGACGCGAGGCCGGCTGATCACCCTGGAAGGCGGCGAAGGCGCCGGCAAGAGCACGCTGGCCGCCAGCCTGTGTGCGGCGCTGGCCGCCGAAGGGCTTGCAGTGGTGCAGACCCGCGAGCCGGGCGGCTCACCCTTGGCCGAAGCGCTGCGCGGGATCGTGCTGCAATCGTGGGACGAAGGGATGGCGCCGCAGACCGAGGCACTGATCATCTCGGCCGCGCGGGCGGCGCATTGGCGGGCCACCGTCGCGCCCGCGCTGGCGGCCGGGCAGTGGGTGATCTGCGACCGTTTCATTGATTCGACCACTGCCTATCAGGGCAGCGCGGGCGTGCCGCAGGGCTTGCTCGATGCGCTTGCGCAACTGGCGACCGACGGCCAACGACCCGACCTGACCCTGCTCGTTGATCTGGACCCCGCAGTAGGGTTGGCGCGAGCCCGGCAGCGGGGCGATGACAACCGCTTCGAGGCGGCCGAGCTGGCACGCCACCAGGCCATTCGTGACGCCTTCAGGGTTGCGGCGGCCGCCGAGCCGCAGCGCTTTCGCGTGCTCGACGGCAGTCTGCCGCCCGCGGCCGTCCTCACGGCGGCGCTGGCCGCCCTCGCGGACGCGCGCCAAGGCTGGACCGCACATGGCTGAGCCCGCCGCGCCGCCGCCACCACCGTTTGCCTTTGCGGCCTTGCCCTGGCACGCGCCCTTGCTGGCGCGGTGGCGCGACGCGTCGCAGCAGGGCAGCCGGCCGCAGGCGACCTTGCTGGCCGGGCCGCCCGGCAGCGGCAAGGCGTGGCTGGCGCAGGTGCTGGTCGCCGAAGCGCTCTGCGAACGCCCGGTCAACGGCCCCTGCCGGCAATGCAGCAGCTGTCACAAGCTGGCGCAGGGCCTGCATCCGGATCTGTTGTGGCTGCAGCGCGAGGTCGATGAGAAGACCGGTCGCCGCCGTCGCGACATCCAGGTGGTGCAGGTTCGGCGGCTGATCGAGCGCCTGCACCTCAGCACCCACTATGCACGCGGGCGTTTTGCCGTGATCGAGCCGGTGGAAGCGCTGAACCTAGCGTCCACCAACGCCTTGCTCAAGACCCTGGAAGAACCCGCCGCCGGCACCCATCTGATTCTCATCAGCCACCGTCCGCAGGCGCTGCTGGCCACGCTGCGCTCGCGGTGCGCGATCTGGCGGTGCCCGGCACCCTCGCCCGACCAGGGGCGGGCCTGGCTGCTGCAGCAGGGCATCGACCCGGCGCCGGTGCCCTGGGCCTTGGCTGCGCCGCTGCACGTCAAGGAATGGGCAGATTCCGAGCAGTTGAGTGTGTTCGCCCGCTGGGACGACAACTGGCGGGCCGTGGCGGCGGGTCGCATGGCGCCGCTGGCTGCGGTGGCCGAGGTGGGCAAGGATGAGGCCGGAGCGTTCGTGCGCTGGCTGACCCGCTGGTGCCATCGCAGCATGACATTGGCCGCCGAGCAGGATCGGCCCGAACGGTTGCGGGCGCTGGATGACCTGCTGGACGACGTGATGGCCGCACCTGCGCAGCTTGCCGGCAACGTGCAGCCGGGCCTGTTGCTCGAATCTCTGGCCATCGGCTGGTGGCGCGCCACGCTGCCGCTGCGCCGTGGGTAAACTCGACACTGCCTTCGAATCGGTCGCCTTGCCATGAACCAGCTGCCCCGCACCGGGCTGACCCCGCCCGGCATTCTCACGCTCAGCGTCAAGGACAAGGCCGCGTTATCGGCGGCCTACATGCCGTTCGTGAAAAATGGCGGCCTGTTCGTGTCCACCACCAAGGAATACCGGCTGGGCGATGAGGTGTTCATGCTGCTGACCTTGATGGAAGACCCGGAGCGCATCCCCATCGCCGGCAAAGTCGTGTGGGTGACGCCACGCGGCGCGCAGAACAAGCGGCCGCAGGGCATCGGCGTGCAGTTCAGCGCCTCTGACAACGGCGCCACCCAGCGCAAGGTCGAAGGGCTGTTGGCCGGCGCGCTGGGCCACGACCGGCCCTCGCACACCCTGTAGGCCGGCGGCGCCAGCACCCGCGGCGCAGGGCCTCCGGCGCAGGTGCCGAGGCCGCGGGGCATGCCCTTCAGATGGGCCAGCCCCGGGGTGACGGGTGCTCAGGGCACGCTGATGGTGCCGCGCACCGTGTGCGGCCAGACCCGGCCATTGCGATCCTGCAGACCGGCACCCACCGTGATGTCGTAGTCGCCGGCGTGGACCAGCGGAAAAATCGCCAGGTGGTCATTGGCCGGTGAAAGCGACCACTGGCCCTCGATCACGATGCCGCCCCGCAGCACTTCAACGTTGCGGGCAAGACTTTCCACGTTGTTGAACCCGCCATCGGTGATCAACACGATGGCGCGGTTGAAGCCGGCCGTGCCGACATGGACGACGCCGAGCTGCGATGGCGTGGTGGGGCGCAGCCACCACGCGTCCGCTTCGCTGTCGTCCTGCGCCGGGGTTTGCGGTGGCGGCGGCCGGGGCGCGGGGCGGCGCAGCGCAGGCGGTGCGGCCGTTGGCGCAGGCGCGGTGGGCCGTGACCGGGCATCGATGTCATGTGACGACGGGGCGATGACCTGCGGCGCCAGGGGCTTGCCACTGGCCAAGGTGGGCGACGCGCTTCCCGGCGTGCCGGCGGGTGCATCAACGGCCGTGCGGGTCGGTTCGGGCCTGGGGCTGCGGCTTGCCGACGGCGCCGGTTTGGGTGTCGCGGTCGCCGTGGGCACCGGCGGCGCTTTGCTGGGCGCCGGCGTGGCGGTGGGCGCCTTGCCGGCGGTGGGGGCGGGCCCGGCCTGTGCCACCTCGGTGTCTGCCGGTGGCGCGCTGGCCTCGGCAGCCGGGTCGGCAGCCGCCGCGGTTGCGGATTCAGATTCCACTGCCGAGGATTCGGCCTGCTCGGCCGCATCGACCGCGGGCACCTCGTTGGTCGCGTCCGCCTCGGCATCCGCCAGAGCCGCGAGGCGCAGGGCATCTTCGGTCAGGCGGCTGCTGTCGTCTTCCGGCGTCGTGGTGCCGGCAAGGTCTGTGTCGGGGGCGCTCATGTCTTCCGACAGCTGGCCCTGCTCGGGCGGAGTGACGTCGATCACGGTTTCGTCGGCCCGCATCAGCAAGCGGCCGGAGGGCAGCGGCGCCGGTTTCAGGGGGCGATCGAGAACCTCTTCTGCGGTCACCAGATTGCGGTTCTCTTTGGCCGGCGTGTCGATCGGGAACAACAGGTGCAGCCCGTACGAGGTCCCCAACGCGGTGGCTACCGCAGCGAGGGTGATGATGAGCAAGCGCATGACCGATGTTTTCTCCTCGAATCCCGAAACAGGTGCCGGACTGGGTCCGCAGCTTTGCTTGAGGTTAGCAGGATGACGAATCGCGAAGTGACCCGTTCGGCGGGTGGTTCATGCGGCGAAGTCAATGCGCTGCGATAATGTCCGGCTTACCGTCGCGGCCCCATTTTCGTGTTGAGGTTTTTCCATGACCGACCGTTATTTCGAGTTCACGCACTCGCCGATTGGAAAGTCGGTTTCCAACCTGCTCGGTCTGCCACAACCGCCGAAGTTGGCGCGCGCCACTGAAGCCTGGGCGCCCGCACCCCTTCAGGGGCAGGGCGTGTTGCTGGCCGCATCGCCCAACGCCACGGCCGTGGCCGCGCTGTTGAAGGCGCTCACGGCCATGGGCGCTGCCATTCGCGTTGCGCCCCAGCATGTGGGGCTGCCGGTCATCAAGACTGCCGCACAGGACGCCAAAATCACGCTCAGCAGTGAGCCGGTCCGTGACGCGGGTGAACCCGGCAGCCGCGCGATCGTGTTTGATGCCACCGGCGCCCGTCGGCCTGAAGATTTGCGCGCCCTGTATGACCTGTTCCACCCGCAGGTGGCGGCGCTGCCGGCGCAGGGGCGTGTGCTGGTGATTGGCCGTGTCGCCCACGGCGAAACCGATGTGGGCGCCAGAACCTGTGCGGCGGCGCTGCAGGGCTTCGTGAAGTCACTGGCCAAGGAAGTGGGCAAGAAGGGCTCAACCGTCAATCACATCGAGCTGGAGAGTGGTGCCGAAGCACGTCTCGAAGCTGCGCTGCGGTTTCTGATGACGCCGCACGCCGCCTTTGTCACGGGACAGACGCTGCGGGTCGGCAAGGGGCAGGGCATCGCACCGTCACTGCCGGGCTCGCTGCAGGGCAAGGTGGCCGTGGTCACCGGCGCGGCACGCGGCATCGGTGCGGCCATCGCCGAGGTGCTGGTGCGCGAAGGCGCCCAGGTGGTGGGCATCGATCATCCCTCCCAGGAAGGCGCCCTGGGAGAAACCCTGAGCCGCCTGGGCGGCTACGGCATGGCCCTGGACGTGACCGCCGCCAATGCCGGCGAGCGCATCGCCACCGAAGTGGCCGAAAAATTTGGCGGCATCGACGTGATCGTCCACAACGCCGGTGTCACCCGCGACAAGATGATGCGCAACATGCCGCCGCATTTCTGGGATCTGGTGCTCGACATCAATCTGGGTTCCATCCTGCGCATCAACGAGCGCCTGCTCAAAGGCGGCCTCAACGGCGGCGCGCGGGTGGTGTGCATTTCGTCGATCGGTGGCATCGCCGGCAATGCCGGGCAGACCAATTACGGCGCCACCAAGGCCGGCATCATCGGCTACGTATCGGCGCTGGCGCCGGCCATGGCCAATGCCGGCGGGGCCATCAACGCCGTTGCGCCGGGCTACATCGAAACCCAGATGACCGCCGCGATGCCGGTGGGTCCGCGTGAAGTGGGCCGGCGTCTCAGTTCCCTGTCGCAGGGCGGATTGCCGCAGGACATCGCCGAAGCCGTCGTGTTTTTTGCCTCGCCTGCGGCGGCGGGCATCAACGGCAGCACCTTGCGCGTTTGCGGGCAGAACTTTGTCGGTGCCTGACGCCACGGCCTTGCGCGCGGCGGTGCGCCTGCGCCGCCTGGCGGACTCGCGCCTGCCGACGCCCCATGGCCTGTTCCGGATGGCAGTGTTTGCCGCCGGCGACGACAAGGAGCATGTGGCCTTGTGGATGGGCGAGCTTGAAGAGGGAATGCCGCTGGTGCGCATTCATTCCGAATGCCTGACCGGCGATGCCTTCATGTCGCTGCGGTGTGACTGCGGTCCGCAACTGCAGTCCGCGCTGGCGCAGATCGCGGCCGAAGGACGGGGCGCGGTGCTGTATCTGCGCCAGGAAGGTCGAGGCATCGGGCTGGCCAACAAGATTCGCGCGTATGCCCTGCAGGATGAAGGGGCAGACACCGTCGAGGCCAATCATCAGCTTGGCCTGCCGGCCGATGCCCGTGACTTCGGCATTGCCGTGGCCATGCTTGAAGCGCTGAAGGTGCGGCGCCTGCGCCTGATGACCAACAACCCGCGCAAGCTCGACGAACTGCGGCGCGCCGGATTCGAGGTGGTCGAGCGGGTGCCGATCCAGATTGTCGCCAACCCCTTCAACGCGGCTTATCTTGAAACCAAGGCCCGAAAAATGGGCCACCTGCTGGACCCGGACGCGTGACAGCGCCACGCCCGCCCAAGCCGCCCCGGAAAGGCAGCCTGTTGAGCGGTCTGGGGCAATTCTCCATGTCCACCGTGCGCGCAACACGGGGATTCTCACCGCTGCTCAAGTTGCTGGGCAGCGAAGCAGATGCCACGCGCGCCGACTTGTCCGAGGCACTGGACAGCGCGTTTGCCGGCGTCTATCAGCACCCGCTGTTGCAGCAGAGCGGCCGGCTGACCGGTTATCTGCGTCACCGTGGCCTGATTCCCAATGAACAGTCCACCGAGGAACTGATCCGCTTTCTGGTCGACCAGGCCATGGCGCGCAGCCCCATGCCGGTGCCGCAGGCGCTGGTCGACGAGTTCTGGCTCTTTTTCAACGAGCTGTTCGCCAGCCCCGAGCTGAAAGGCCTGGGCGAGCTTGGGCTCGACATGGTGCGGCTGGTGCTCAAGACCTACGAGCCCATGCTGGTGGAGATCGTCAACCTGCTCAAGGCCGGGCGGCGCTTCAACCAGTGGCAGCTCGACGAGGTGATGCGCCGCGTGGCCTTGCTGCGCACCGACCTGGTCATCATGCGGCGGCAGATCAAGGCGCTGCGTCACATTCGGCCGTTCTTCGCGGCCGACCCCGCCGACTTTGCCGGGCAGGCCCAGATCATTGCCCAGATGGTCCGCGAGTTCGGCCCGTTCTTCATCAAGATGGCACAGGTTGCGGCCGCCAATGCCGATCTGCTGCCCGACGAAATTGCCCGCGAGCTGGCCGTGTTCCACGAGGACGTGCCGGCGATGACCGAGGCCGAGGTCAACGCGGCGTTCCTGGAGTGCTACGGCGAGCTGCCGCACAAGCGCTACCTGGATTTCGACCCGGCGCGTCCGGTGAAGTCGGGGTCGATCGGCAGCGTCTATTTCGCCAAGAAGCCGTTCCTCGAAAACGGCCTGGAGGTGCTGCGGCCGGTGGTGATCAAGGTGGGGCGGCACAACATTGACCGCGAATTCGTGATCGGCAAGATGGTCATGGGCCTGGCCATCATGTCGTCGCAATACTGGGCGCCGCATTCGCGTTTGGCGCCGTTCCTGAAGGCCTTGCAGGAGCAGGTGGACGAGTTTGTCGCCGGTTTTGTCGACGAGCTTGATTTCGATGCCGAGGCGGCGCATCACGCACGATTTTTCGAGCGCGCCCGCCACTCGCGGATCTGGCACGTGCCCGAGATCTACGGCCACAGCCGCCGCATCATTGAAATGGAATATCTGGCCGATGCCGTGAGCCTGCCGCGGGCGCTGGCCAAGCGCTCGACCAGGGAACAGCGTCGCTTTCAGCGGCAGATTGTGCAGCGGCTCAGCTTCACCGTGTTGCGCCACATGCTGCGCCACCAGGAGATGCATGGCGACCTGCACCCCGGCAACATCATGATTGGTGACGACGGCCGCCTGCACCTAATCGACTGGGGCAACGTGGTCTCGCTGGAAGGCAAGTGGAACGCCGTCTGGGACTACCTCGCGGCCGCAATTCTGGCCGATACGGGGTTGCTGGCCGACGCGCTGATCCGCATGAGCACCACGCCCGCGCCCGACGTTGCGCGACGGTCGGAGGTGATCGCGGCCCTTGACGACACGCTGCGTCGCAAGGGCATCACGCCGCTGACCCGTCGCAACCTGCTGCGCGAACTGCGCCTGGGCGGCTGGGAGGGCCTGCATCGGCGGGGCCAGGCGGTGCTGCAGCTGATGAGCAACACCCAACAACTCGGGGTGGTGATCCGCAAGGATTATCTGCACCTGTCACGCGCCCTGTTCGCCGCGGCCGGCAGCGTCGGCACCCTGTACGAAGGCGCGCCGAAGCGCCGTCTTGTTCAGGATCTGATCCTGGGCGGCGCCAATTTTCCGCTGATGCTGGCGCGCGAATCTCTGGCCGAACGCCTAGGCCGAACCCGATTGGCCGCGCCGCGACCGGTGCCGGCGCTGATCTCCCGCCACGCAGACCGTCAGGCGCTTGACCGGCGGTAGCGTATCTGCTGATTGTTCCGCGTTTTTCCAGAGAACCCGTGACATGCTTTATGCCGTGGCCCGCAGTGCCCTGTTTCAACTGGATGCCGAGACCGCGCATCACCTGACGCTTGCCAGCTTCAAGCACATGCCGCGGCTGGCGACGTTGCCGTTTCGTGAGGCCCCGGTGGAGGATCCGGTCGATTGTCTGGGGCTGCGCTTTCGCAATCGAGTGGGCTTGGCGGCCGGCCTCGACAAGAACGGTGCCTGCCTCGAAGCCTGGGAGCGGCTGGGCTTCGGTTTCGTGGAGGTGGGCACGGTGACGCCGCAGCCGCAGCCCGGCAATCCGCGCCCGCGCATGTTTCGCCTGCCCGAGCAGGCCGCGCTGATCAACCGTCTGGGCTTCAACAACGAAGGCGTGGATGTGCTGGTGCGCAATGTGCAGCGGGCGCGCTACGGCGGCGTACTGGGCATCAACATCGGCAAGAACGCCGCCACCGCGATCGAGAATGCCGGCGACGACTATTGCATCTGCCTCGAAAAGGTTTACCCGCACGCGCACTACGTCACCGTCAACATCTCCAGCCCCAACACCGCGAATCTACGCGCCCTGCAAACCGAGGGGCCGCTGGCCGAATTGCTGCGCGAGGTGTCGGAAACCCGTGCCGCGCTGGCCGAACGCCATGGACGGCGCGTGCCGGTGCTGATCAAGATTGCCCCCGACATGGATGCCGACGCCGTGCGGCGGGTGGCCGAAACCGTGCAGGCCAGCGGCATGGATGGACTGATCGCCACCAACACCACGGTGCGTCGTGACAGCGTCAAGGGCGCCCGCCACGCCGAAGAGACCGGCGGGCTGTCCGGTCGGCCGCTCACCGACATGAGCTGTGAGGTTCTGCGGCAGGCGCGTGAGGCGGTCGGACCAGACTTTCCGATCATCGGTGTTGGCGGCATCCACGACGCCAGGAGCGCCCAGGAACGCATCGCCGCAGGTGCCACCCTGCTGCAGGTTTACACCAGCTTTATCTACCAGGGTCCGGCCTTGATTCCGGCATTGGCCAGAGCGGTTGCTGCACCGCAACGCTCGACGTAGAGTCCTGACCACAAAATTTTGGAAGGTCGCCGGAGGGGGCGGCCGGTCCAGTCGCCTTCATTCACAAATCTTCGGGGAATTTCATGACGTCAAAAGCTTCTTTGAGCGTGGCCTGCCTGGCGTTGGCAGCAGCCGGCGCCGCCTCGGCCAACGGGCCGGGCGTGGGTCACCCTTACCTGGGCGCCAATTTTGTTTACGAGGTTGGCGACAGTGACCGCAACTCGGACGACGGCTACGGTTTTCACCTCAGCTTCGGCGTGCCGGTGCTCTCTTACGAGCAGCTCGACGTGGAATTTGGCTACTCGGCCCTGCAGCGCGATCGCGACATCGACGGGCGGACCGACTACACGCGCACCCTCCACACCGATTTCCTGTACCGCTTCGCGCATCAGCACTTCTTTGGCGCTGGCGAGCCGGGCTTCAGCCGGCCTGTGCTCCACCCCTACGGCCTCGCCGGTCTGGCGCTGGTGGAAGAAGACTCAGCCGGTGACAGCGGCTATCACCTGGGGGCCAGCCTCGGCGGCGGCGCGCTGATCGATGTCGGCCTGCCGTATGACACGCTGATCCGCTCGGAGCTGCGCGCGCTCTATCAACGCAACGACGACACCGTTGCCGGTGACAGTGCCATCCTCGATTTTCGGGCGATGGTCGGTTTGCAGATGCCGATTCCCGGTTTTGGACGCACGCCTGCCCCGGTTGCGCCGCTGTTGCCGCCTCCGGCCTGCAGAGTCGCCGTGGTCGATCCCGTGACCGGCCGCAGCGATTGCGATACCGATTCCGACGGCGACGGCGTGTTCGACAGCCGGGACCAGTGTCCCGGCACCCTATCGGGCACCGTCATCGATGCCACCGGTTGCCCCGTACAGCTGACCCCGCAGGTCATTCGGGGCGTCAATTTCGAATTCGACTCGGCCCTTCTCACGGCCGACTCGAAGGTCATCCTCGACGACACGGCCCGGGCACTGAAGGGCATGAACGACCCCAACCTCCTGATCGAGATCGGCGGCCACACCGATGACCGCGGCAGCGTGTCGTACAACGAACGTTTGTCACAAGCCCGTGCCGAGTCGGTCCGTCAATACCTGATCGGGCGCGACATCTCCGCAGACCAGTTGACCGCCAAGGGTTACGGCGCCAGCCAACCGCTGGCCGACAACGACACCGAAGCCGGGCGCGCCGAGAACCGCCGCGTCGAATTCCGCATCGTTCTCCGCTGAGCAGGTCGCGGTGACGAAAAAGCCCTCGCGATGCGAGGGCTTTTTTTACGCGTTGATTCAGTGACGACGCTGCGGCTTCGCAGTGGGTGGATCGGCGCTCGTGCGGGCAAGGAGTGGGACCAGGAACGGGAAGGGCCGATTGCGGGACCAGGCCCAGGCAAGGATCCATCGGCATTTCTGATTCAGAGGGCTTGGAAGGCAGTTGCCGCCAAGGCCCCTACGCAAAAAGCCCCGCATTGATGCAGGGCTTCTGAGGATCCACTGGCATCCGCAGATGCCGAAATGGAGGCTGGGGTCGGAATTGAACCGGCGTACGCGGATTTGCAGTCCGCTGCATAACCACTCTGCCACCCAGCCGTTGAGACGGTGTCGCCAGAGACAATGCCCTGAGACAAAAAAGCCCCGAACCTTCGGGGCTGTTTCTTGGAGCGGGTAACGAGGCTCGAACTCGTGACCTCGACCTTGGCAAGGTCGCGCTCTACCAACTGAGCTACACCCGCATCGTGGCGCGCATTATAGGCGGTCAGATCATTCCGTCAACTGGTTTTTTCGAGGCGATTTGATTGGCTAGTACATCGAGCCTTCGGGCTGGCCGCTGGAAGGCGACATCGCTATTCTTGGCCGAAGACCCAGTGAACAAGGCCGGCAGCGTTTCGGCGGGGTCACACAAAATGTTGTTATCGAGGAGCGAGTGCATTTTGAAAAGCATCATTGCCGTGGTGGGCATCGTCGGGGCGTTACATCTTCATGGCGCTGCCGCCCAGGACCCGGTCGATCGGGCCTTGGGCACCGCCGAGCGCGCGCAGCGCGACGCGGCGGCTTCCCAGAAGCGTATCGACCAGCTTGATGACCAGACCCGGGCGTTGCTCGAACGCTATCGCGCGGCGACCTGGCAGGCGCAGCAGCTCACGGTGTTTGCCGAGCAGCTCGAAGCGATTGCCGAGCGTCAGGAAGAAGAGAAGGCCTCGCTGCGGCGTCAGATCGACGCCATGCAGCGCACCGAGGTCGAATTGATGCCGCTGATGCTGCGCATGCTCGATACCTTTGAAGCCCTGATCGAACGCGACCTGCCGTTTCTTGAAACCGAGCGCCAGGAGCGCCTGACGCAAGTCACGCAGTTGATGAGCGATCCCGAGGCCTCACTGGCACAGAAGTACCGTCGGCTGCTGGAGGCTTACCAGATCGAGATTGATTACGGCCAGGGTCTGGACGCAGAACGCGGCCAAGTGGGCGAGCGCACCATTGACATCCTGCGTGTGGGCCGGCTGGCCCTCTATGGGCTGACCCTGGATGGCCGCGAGGCCTTCCGTTGGGATCGCGAAGCGGGTGAGTGGCAGCCTGCCGATTCCGGGTTGCGACGCACCATTCGTCAGGGGCTGCGCATGGCCCGCGATACTGCGCCGATCGCATTGATGAAGCTGCCCGTGGAGGCGCCGGTAGACGTGGGCGCCATCGAATCTCTGGAGGGCGCGCTGCCCACCCTCGATGACAACGCCGAGGGCACGCCATGATCCGCGCATCCTGGAAAAATGCCGTGGGTCTGGCCGGTGTCGTGGCCCTGCTGGCCGTCGCGCCGCAGCTGGGCGCCCAGAGCCCCGACCTGAATGCCCTGCTGCGCGAAGTGGAGCAGGCGGCCAGACAGGGCGGCGAGATCAACCGTGAGCGCGAGGCGCGCTTCCTGCGCGACCGTTCCAAGCAACAGGCACTGCTGCGCGAGGCTGAGGCCGAGCAAAAGCAGGCACAGGCGCGCATCGATGCGATTCGCAAGCGATTCGAGGCGCAGCAGCAAGAGATTCAGGCCCTCAAGACCCAGTTGCGGGACAACGTTGGCGAGCTGGACCAGATGTATGCCGGCATTCGCCAGACCGCCAGCGATCTGCGCAGCACCGCCAGTGAATCGCTGATCACCGCCCAGACGCCCGAGCGGCTGGACTTGCTTGATCGTCTCGCCGAGCGCAACGAGCTGCCCGAGATCGGTGATCTGGAAGCGCTGTGGGTCACCATGCTCGAACAGGCCGTGGAAGCGGGGCGCAGCGTTCGCTTCGATGCCCAGGTGGTGCGGCCCGATGGTGTCGGCCAGACCCAGTCTGTGGTGCGGGTGGGGCCTTTCACGGCCATGTCGGACGGCGAATATCTCAGTCTGGACGCCGACGGCAGGCTGGTCGCCCTGCCGCAGCAGCCGTCGTGGGGCTGGGCGCGCACGGCGTCGGCCTTTGAGGCGGCCGATTCAGGCGTCGTCGTGCCGGTCATGATCGATCCCTCACGCGGCACATTGCTGAAGGTCGAGGGCGAGCGACCGGACCTTCTGGAGCGCATCCGTCAGGGGGGCGCCGTGGGGTTCCTGATTCTGGTGATCGGCTTCATCGGTATCGTCATCGCCCTGGTGCAGTGGCGGTATCTGTCCAGTGCCGGCGGTCGCATGCGGCGCCAACAGGCGGATCGCGCCAATCCCAAGCCCAACAACCCACTGGGGCGTCTGTTGCTCACATTCAGCGACGACGCCGCGCTCACCGACGACCCGGAGCTGGTCGAATTGCGCCTGTCCGAAGCGGTGCTCAAGGAAACGCCGCGCATCGAGCGGGCGCAATCGCTGGTCAAGCTGTTCGCGGCCGTCGCCCCGCTGTTGGGGCTGCTGGGAACGGTGACGGGCATGATCGCCACCTTCCAGGCCATCACCGTGTTTGGCACCGGCGACCCCAAGCTGATGGCGGGCGGCATTTCGCAGGCCCTGGTGACCACCGTGCTGGGGCTGGTAGCGGCGATTCCGCTGCTGTTCCTCAACTCGCTGCTGGTGGCGCGCGCCAAAGTGCTGATCCAGATGCTGGATGAAGAATCGGCGGTGATGCTGGCCGATCGCATGGAGCGTCAGCCGTGACCGACTGGCTGCTCGAACCCTGGTTGACGCTGCTGGCCTTCTTCGACACCGGCGGTCAGGTGCTGTTGGTGATCTTCGCGGCGGCCGTGCTCATGTGGATGCTGATACTGGAACGCGCCTGGTATTTCTGGCGCGTGCTGCCGCAGGTCGAGCGGGACGTGCGCGCCCATTGGTACAGCCGTCCGGAACGCAGCTCGCTGGCCGCGCGGCGGGTTCGCGAGGCGCTGCTGGAACGCATCAAGCTGTCGATGAGCCGCACCCTGCCGACCATTCAGGTGATGATCGCCATCTGCCCGATGCTGGGCCTGCTGGGCACCGTCACCGGCATGATCCAGGTCTTCGATGTGATGGCGCTCAAGGGCACCGCCGACGCGCGCGCCATGGCCAGCGGCGTGTCGCGCGCCACCATTCCCACCATGGCCGGCATGGTGGTGGGGCTGTCGGGCCTGTTCTTCATTCACCGGCTTCAGGTGCGGGCGCAGCGTGAGGCCGAACACTTTGGCGACACGCTGAGCGTGCGCGAGATCACGGCATGAAGATCAAGCGCCACGCGCCACCCGGTGAAGAGACCGGCATCGACCTGACGCCCATGCTGGACGTCATTTTCATCATGTTGATCTTCTTTATCGTCACCACCTCATTCATTCGTGAGGCCGGCATCGAGATCAACCGCCCCAGCGCCGAGACCGCAGAGCGCGAGGAACGCACCAACATCCTCATCGCCATTTCGCCCGAGGGCGCGATCTGGATTGATCGCCAGCAGGTCGACATTCGCGGCCTGCGCGCCGTGGTGCAGAAGCTCCGCGCCGAAGACCCGCAAGCCTCGGTGATCGTGCAGGCCGACCGGGATGCCCGGGCCGGACTGATGGTCGAGGTGATGGATCAGGCGCGCCTTGCCGGTGTGCGGGACGTGGCCATCGCCGCCGCGCCACCGGGCAAGTAGCGTGATGTCGACACCGGCCACATCCCAACCGACCTCGGCGCCGCTGGCCGCTTCGCTGCTGGACGACGGCAGCGGTCGCCGTCTCATGCTCGCCTCGATTGCTGCGCTGGGCGTGGCGATCGCGCTGTTCCTGTGGATGTCGTGGATGACGCGTTCGCCCGAGGCGCCGCTGGACGCGCAGCGGCGCACGCCGCCGGTCGAGATCGTCAAGGCGCCGGAAGAAACGCCCGAAACGGTGGAATCGATGTTCAGCCCCGAGGCCGAGCCGCCGCCGCCGCCCGCCGCGCCGCCGGGCCTGTCGGCGCCCAAGGCGCCGCAGGTACGGGTGCCCACGCTGGCGCTCAACACTGCGGCGATCGGAGACATTGCCGTTTCGGTCAATTCCGGCATCAACACCGGCGTGGGCCTGGCCAATGCGGGGGCATTCGCGGGCTTTGCCGGCAGCGGCAGCGGCACCGGTGGGGGCGGTGACGGCACCGGCCGCGGCTTCACCGGCAAGCCGCTGGTGCCGTTGTCGACCGCCCGGCCGCAGATGCCCGAATGGGCGTGCGACAAGGGCATTCGCGGCTGGGTTGAGGTGATGTTCACGGTCATGCCGTCGGGCATGGTGCGAAACGTGAAGCTGATTGATGCCGATCCGCGCGGGGTCTTCGAGGCCGCGGCCATCGAGAGCATCGGCAACTGGATCTACGAGCGCGGCAAGGTGGCCCGTGAGGTGAAGCAACGCGTGCCGATGAACCCCGAAGACTGCGCGTACAACTGGCGATGAGCGTCATGCGTGGGCGGTCTCTGCGCATCTGGGGTGCGGCCTTGGCGCTGTGTGTCTGCGGCGGGGCGTCGGCGCAGCAATACCGCAGCGAGGTGCGTGAACTGCCAAATCCGCCTGCCGAAGAGCGCCAGTCGGCGGAAGCCTTGCTGAAGCAGACCACCGACCCGTATCAACGGGCGCTGTTGCTGCGCGAGCTGGCGGTCAAGGCGGCCAAGGCCGGCAACCACCAGCGCGCCGCCGAACTTCTGAGCCAGGCCCTTGAAACCAATGCGCTGTCGGGCCCGGCGGCCGAGCAGATGCGCGAAATGCTGGGCCAGGTGCTGATGGCCGGCGGCGATTTCAAGCGCAACCAGCCCGCACTGGAAGCACAGGTGCGGCGTGGCAACGCGCCGCCGGAAATCCGGGTGGCCCTGGCCGCCGCCTACCTGCAGGACCGTCGCCACGCCGATGCGATTCCCCTGCTGCGCTCGGCGATCGACGCGGTCGAGAATGCCGACATCAGTTGGCGGCGGGCGTTGATGGGCGCCTATCTGGCCACCAATCAGTTCAAGGCCGCCCTGCCGTTGCTGGAGCGTCTGGTGCGGGAGGCCCCCGAGGCGCGGGACGACTGGGCCCGCCTGGCGGCCGTCTACCTGCGGGTGGGCAACAAGCCGCGCGCGGCCGCGACCCTGGAGCTGGCGCAGCGGCTGGGCTACATGAACGAGGCCAGCGATCGCCTGCGACTGGTGGGGCTGGCTGCCGAGCTGGGCGCGCCCTTCGAGGCCGCATCGCTGTTGCAGGGCTGGATGGACAAGCGGCAGTTGCCGAATGATCGCGGCAATCGGCGGCTGCTGGCGCAGTTGTTCGTGGCGGCGCGCGAGGCGCAGTTGGCGCTGCCGGCAATCAGCCGCGCCCTGAAGGACGGCCCCGATGCCGAACTGCTGCGGGTGCAGGCGCAGCTGCAAATGGAAAATGAGCGCTACGGCGAGGCGGCGGAGTCGATCAAGCAGTTGATCGCACTCGAGGGGCCTGAGCCCGACAGTCTCATGAGCCTGGCCACCGCCCAGTATCAGCAGGCAAACGTGGACGACGCCCTGGCCAACTTCCGCCGCGCCGCCGCCGCGCCCGGTCAACAGGCCGAGCTGGCGCGCGAATGGGTGAAGTATCTGGAGTCGGGCCGCGCCCGCGAACTGGCCATGACCGCTGCCGCCGAACGCCGCGAGCGTGAGGCCGGCGACGTGCGCCTGGCCTCGCGCATCGGCACCGGGGACGGCAGCATTCCCACGCGAGCGAACCGCCCGGCGGCGGGCGCCGATGCCGCAGGCCAGAGCGGTGGGGGGCGCTTCACCCCGGTGGGCGCCGAGCGCGCCGGCAATGCCAGTGGTGAAATTCCCGCATGGACGGGCGGCATCACGCCCGATCGGCGTCCCGCCGGATTCGTGAAGGGCAAGGCCCTGCCTGATCCCTATGCCGACGACGCGCCGCTGTTTGTCATCACCGCCGACAACATGGCGCAGCACGCCCAGCGGCTGACACGCTCGCACCAGCACCTGCTCAAGAAGGTGCCCGGGTACCGCTTGCCGGTGTACCCGACGCGGCGTTCGGTCAGCTATCCCAGCGCGATCTACCAGGCCACGGCGAAGAATGCCGAAACCGCGAAGCTGGAAAGTCCTGATGCCCTGAAAGGCGCGCGTCTGGGGTTTCCGTTCCCGCAGCCGAGCAGCGGCGTCGAGATCATGTGGAATCACCGCACGCGCTACCGCGGCGACACCGTCAACCTCGAAAACGAGCAGGCGGTGGTGCAGAAGAGCGGTTCGTTCTCCAGCGAGCACACGCAGGTGTTCCGGGTGAATTTCCGCTACGCGAACATTCGTGACACGGCCGACCCCGAAACCGAGAACTACGTGGCCATGGGCATCACCCACATTGCGCCCCCGGGCCGCATGCCCGATGTGGTGGCGCTGTTCCACGAAACGCTGGACTCGGAGCGCCAGCCGCGCAATATCTGGGTGCTGCTGGCCGCTGCGGGGCGCATGTTCAGGGTGCCGCCGCTGGGATATGACCAGCCCTTCCCCGGCTCTGACGGGTTGGAGTTCATCGACATGGTCGACATGTACAACGGCGCGTTCGACCGTTACGTGTGGAAGCTGGAAGGCAAGCGCGAAATGTACATTCCTTACAACGCCTACCGGCTCCATCTGCCGCCGTTGAAGAACGAAGACCTGTTGCAGCCACTGGCCCTCGACCCCGAGCACACGCGTTACGAGCTGCATCGGGTGTGGGTGATCGAAGCCACCGAGCGCGGCGGCGCGCGCCACAGTTTCGGCAAGCGCGTGTTCTATGTCGATGAAGACTCATGGACGGTGGTGATGGTCGAAAACCACGATCGCAAGGGCAACCTGTGGCGCTTCCAGGAGGGCCATCTGGTGGCCGAGTACGACGTCCAGGCCGCCTGGACCCGGCCGGTGATCACCTATGACCTGAAGGACGGACGCTACTTCGCCAACCGTCTGTTCGCCGAGTCCCCGCACATCGAGTACGGGGGCAAGTTCGGCACCAACGAATTTTTGCCGGCGTCGGTACGCCGCACGTACAGCCGCTGAGTTCAGACCTGCCCGGGCCGGGCGATGACGCGGTCGATCAGGGTCGCAAGGTCGGGCAGGATGCGCGCCACTTCGGCCTCGGCATTGCCGCGAAAGCGCGCGTAGGTCTTGCGAACCAGGTCGGATTTGCCTTCGACGCGCTGGTCGGCCACGGCAATCAGGCGGCTGATGGTGGTGTCTGCATTGCCGAGCAGGGTGCGGCTGAAGGTTTCGGCGCTGCCGCCCTGTTGCAGGTGCTGTTCGAACAAGGGATTCAGCGCCTCGGCAAAGCCGGGCATCAGCTCGACGGACGCGCGGCGCGCGGCGCCGGGTTTGGCCGCCTTGATCATCGCGTAGCCTGTACGGTATGCCATGCCGGTGAGGCCGCCACGCTCGGCAATGGCTTTTTCCAGCAGTTCGGCACCGCCGGCAATCAAGGCTTCGCGCTGGGGCGAGGCCAGTAGAATCTCTGACAAGGAAGCCAAAAGGGAACTCCGTGGGCGATCAAGATGAGTCTGGATCAAGGGGCGCAAAATCTACCATGTCGGCGTTGAAAACCAAGCCCTTCGAGCGCAACCTGGCCCTCACCAGGCTGGGGATCGGCACGGGCGGGCGCTTCGTCGCCCACAGCATGGCCAATGTGTTCCGCAGCGCCGAGGGCCGCAAGGCCGCGGACCAGACCTTCTACGTGGAGCGCGCCACCGAACTGGCCGATGCCCTGGGCCAGCTCAAGGGCAGCGTGATGAAGGCTGGCCAGATGCTGTCACTGTACGGGCAGTATTTCTTGCCGCCGGAGGCCGTTGCCGTGTTGTCGGGCCTGCAGGACGACACGCCCTCGGTGCACTGGCGCGTGGTGGCCCCGGTGCTCGAACGTGCCATCGGTCGCCAGCGCATGGCCGAACTCGACATCGAGGAGGTGCCGCTGGCGGCGGCCTCGCTGGGGCAGGCGCACCGGGCGCGGCGCAAGCAGGACGGGCTGGATCTGGTCATCAAGATCCAGTATCCGGGCGTGGCCGATGCCATCGAAAGCGACATCCGCAGCCTCTCGCGGCTGGTCGGCCTGTCGCGGCTGGCGCCCAAGGGCGTGGACCTTGACCCGGTGTTCAACGAAGTCCGCGAGATGCTGCACCGCGAGGTCGATTACGACAGCGAAGCCAACTTCACCAATGAATTCCAGAATCGCCTTGCCGACGACAGCCGTTTCGTCGTGCCGCGGGTGTTGGGCGACTACAGCAACGACCGGGTGCTGACGACCACCTTCGAGTCGGGGGTGTCGGTGCGCCATCACGATATCCAGTCACTGGACCAGGCCCGCCGGGACCGGCTGGGCAAGCATTTTCTGGAACTGTTTCTGACCGAGTTCTTTGACTGGGGCATGGTCCAGTCGGACCCGCACTTCGGCAATTACCGCATACGGCTGCGCGATTCGGGCGAAGACCAGATCGTGCTGCTCGACTTTGGCGCCACCCGGCTGTTCGGTCGCAGCTTCATCGAGTCGTACAGCGACATCGTGATGGGCGCCCTGTCGCGCAATGCCGCGCAGATTCATCGCGGCGCGATCGCCATTGGCCTGATGGACGATCACTTTCCGCCGCAGGTGGTGAAGGCCTTCGCCGAACTGTGCATGCAAATCGTGGAGCCGTTTGAAGCGCCCCACAGCGGACGCATCCCGCAGGCGCTTCTGACCCCCGACGGCCGGTATCGCTGGCATGCGTCGGACCTGCCGATGCGCGCCGGCCGGATCGCGTCGCGCAATGCCCTGTCGGTGCATTTCCGGGTGCCGCCGCGCGAGATCATCTTTCTGCACCGGCGACTGGCGGGGGTGTTCATCATGCTCTCGACCCTGCGCGCCGAACTGGCGGCGCGCGATCAATTGCTGCCGGTGGTGGCCGAACTGTCGTGGGACAAGCGCTGACCGGCGGTACGCGGGTCATCGTCAATGAAAATCGCGTGACAGGCAGGGCAGTTCGCCCACCCAGCGGGAACGGTCATGCAGGCGCCGCGCCATCAGGTGCACGATGCCTTCCTGGCGTTGCAGCACGCCCTCGGCGATGACGAACTGCGCGGCCACCGCCGCTGCGCGCTGGGTGTCGACCAGCGCCGGGCGGACGATCAGATTGACGATGCCGGTTTCGTCTTCCAACGTGAGAAACATCACCCCTTTGGCCGAGCCCGGGCGCTGGCGGAACATCGCCAGCCCCGAGACGCGCACGCTGCGGCCATCGGCCACGGTGGCCAGTGCAGCGTTGGTGATCACCCCCAAGGGTTGCAGGCGCGGCCGCAGCAGGGCCACCGGATGGCGGCGCAGGCTCAGCCCGGTGCTCTGGTAGTCGGCCACGATGTCGGCGCCCTCGCTGGGCGCGAGCAGATCGGCGTGCCCGGCTTCGGGCGGCGGGGCGTCGAACAGGTCGGCCTGGACGCTGCCGCGCCGCTCCATCGCCGCCCAGCGCGCGGCATGGCGGTGGCCTGCCAGGCCCTGAAGCGCGTCGGCCTTGGCCAAGGCTTCGAGCGTCTTGGTGTCCAGCCCGGCGCGGCGGGCCAGGGTCGGCACGTCGCGATACGGGTTGATACGCGCGGCGACGACGCGCTCGGCGCCGGGCCTGCCCAGGCCGTCGACCAGGGCCAGCCCCAGCCGGATGCCGGGCTGGCCCTCGGCATCGGGGACCAGCACACAGTCCACCTGGCTGTGCTGCACGTCCACCGGGCTGACCTGCACGCCCATGCGCTGCGCCTCGCGCACCAGCATCGAGATCGGGTAGAAGCCCATCGGCAGGCTGTTGATCAGCCCGCAGAAAAACGCCGCCGGGTGATGGCATTTCAGCCACGATGAGAACCAGGTCAGCAGCGCGAAGCTGGCGGCGTGGGATTCGGGGAAGCCGTAGGCGCCGAAGCCGAGTATCTGCTGATAGATGCGCTCGGCAAAGGCGGGGTCGTAGCCGCGCGCGGCCATGCCGGCCATGAGTTTGTCGCGAAAATGCGCCAGCCCGCCCTTGCGCTTCCATGCCGCCATGGAGCGGCGCACCTGATCGGCCTCGCCAGGTGAGAAGCCGGCCGCGACCACGGCAATCTGCATCACCTGTTCCTGAAAGATGGGCACGCCGCTGGTGCGATCGAGCACGGCGCGCAGCTCGGGGTTGTCGGGCAGCTCGGGCACCGCCACACCCTGCCGGGCCTTCAGGAAGGGATGCACCATGCCGCCCTGGATGGGGCCGGGGCGGACGATCGCCACCTGGATGGTGAGGTCGTACAGCGTGCGCGGCTTGAGCCTCGGCAGCATGTTCATCTGCGCGCGGGACTCCACCTGGAACACGCCCAGCGACTCGCCGCGCTGGAGCATGGCGAAGGTGGCGTCACAGTGGCGGGGAATGTCGGCCAGCCCGCGGCGTCGTCCGTCCCAGCCGTGCAGGGCGTCGAAGCTGCGCCGAATGGCGGTGAGCATACCCAGCGCCAGTACATCGACCTTGAGCAGGCCCAGTGATTCGAGGTCGTCCTTGTCCCACTGGATGATGCTGCGATCGGGCATGGCGGCGTTTTCAACCGGCACCAGATCGGCCACCGAGTGCCCGGCGATGATGAAACCGCCGACGTGCTGCGAGAGGTGCCGGGGCAGGCCGATCAGATCAACCGCCAGGGTCAGCCATTGCCGCACGCGCGGGTCTTCGGGTGACACGCCAAGTTTGCTCAGGTGCAGGGGCCAGCGTTCTGGTGCATCCCACCAGGTATGGTTCTTGGCGAGTTGGTCAATGACGTCGCTGGGCATTTCCAGCACCTTGCCCACGTCGCGCAACGCCGAGCGCGGCCGCCAATGGATGACGGTGGCGGCCAGCGCCGCGCGGTGCCGCCCGTATTTGCGATAGATGTACTGAATCACTTCCTCGCGGCGCTGGTGCTCGAAGTCGACGTCGATGTCGGGCGGCTCGCCGCGCTCCTTCGACACGAAGCGCTCGAACAGCAGTTCGTTGAAATCGGGTGACACTTCGGTCACGCCCAGTGCGTAACAGACCACGGAGTTGGCGGCGCTGCCGCGGCCCTGGCAGAGAATGCCCAGCCGTCTGGCCTCGCGGACCAGGTCTTCGACGGTGAGAAAGAAGCTCTCGTATTCCATCTCGGCAATCAGGGCAAGCTCGCGCTCTACGGTGGCCCGCACCCTGGCGGGCGCCCCTGCGGGCCAGCGTTGTTCGAGGCCCGCCTCGGTCAACGCGCGCAGGTGGGTGGTGGGCGTTGACCCCGGTGGCACCAGCTCGGTCGGGTATTGGTAGCGCAGGCTGTCAAGACCAAAGGTGCAGCGTTCGGCAATCACCTGTGTCTGGCGCAGCCAGGCCTTTGGGTACAGCGCCTGCAGTTCTGACAGGGAACGCAGATGGCGCTCGTGGTTGGGAAACAGGGCGCGGCCGCACTGGCTGACCGGCTTGCCCAGCCGCAGGGCGGTGACTACGTCTTGCAGGGGGCCTCGCTCTCGGCAGTGGTAATGCACCTCGCCCACCGCCACCGGGTGCAGGCCGAACTGTCGCGCCAGCGCCCTGGCCTGGGTCAAGCGTTGATGGTCGTCGGCCTCACGATGACGCGCCAGGGCGAGGTGCACGTGGTCGAACCGCGCGCGCAGCCAGCCGGCGGTGTCGGGGTTCAGGTCGCGTCCCGGCGCCCACAACACCTGCAGGCCGGGCAGGGCCGGCAGGTCTGCCGCCGCAAGCCGATAGTGGCCTTTGGGCGTGTCGCGACGGGCGCGCGTGATCAGCTGGCTCAGCGTCTGGTAGCCCCGCAGATCTTCGACCAGCAGCACCAGGCGCGGGCCATCGGTGAGCTGAAGTTCACTGCCGACGATGAAGCGGAAGTTGGGGTGCTTTTTGGCTTCATCCCAGGCGCGCACCACGCCGGCCAGCGAGCACGCGTCGGTCAGTGCCAGGCCGCGATACTGCTGCGCGACGGCGGTGGCGGCCAGCTCATCCGGCGCGGAGGCGCCGCGCAAGAAGCTGAAGGATGAAAGGCAGTGAAGCTCGGTGTAATCCATCGGTGGGCCGCAGCGGGATCAGGGCCGGGGCTCAGGCCCCGACCCGGCGACTGCGAAAAATGAAAAAAGCCGCGCCCAAGATGCAAAGTCCCGCCCACAGATAATCCAGCTTGAGCGACTCTTTCATGTAGAAAAAAGCGAACGGCACGAACACGGTCAGGTTGATCTCGCGCATGCACAGGGCTCCGGGCGTGAAGGGGGATCAGGTGAGGCGCTGGTCAGCGGGGCACACATGCACCTCCACCGCCACGTGGACCAGCCCCAGTGAGTCGGGGATCAGCGCCTTGTAGTCGGCTGGCGACAGCGGGTCGTGGGCCACGGCGGCAATCTGCGCGGAATAAATCTCGGGCCCGATCGACCACACATGCAGGTCGGTGACCCGTGTGTCGCCATGCGCTTCAATGGCGTGCCGAACCTGCTGGCGCAGGGGCTCCGGGGCCTGGCGGTCCAGCAGCACGGCGCTGGTGGCGCCCAGCAGGCCGTACGACCAGCGCGCCACCAGCACGGCGCCGATGACGCCCACCACCGGGTCCATCCAGGCCAGGCCAAAGTACTTGGCCGCCAGCAGGGCGACGATGGCGAGCACCGAGGTCAGGGCATCGGCAATCACGTGCAGGTAGGCAGACTTCAGGTTGTGGTCGTGCGCGTGCGCGTGGTCATGACCGTCACCGTGATCGTGGTCCTTGAAGCTAAGAATGAACACGCTGACCCCATTCACCACCAGCCCCAGCACGGCCACGACAATGGCCTGGTCGAAAACGATGGCCACCGGATTCAACAGCCTCACCACGCTTTCGAAGGCCATGAACACCGCAAACAGCGCCAGCAGCAGTGCGCCGGTGAAGCCACCCAGCGCATTGACCTTGCCGGTGCCGAAGCTGAATTGATGGTTGCGGGCATTTTTTCGGGCGTAGACATAGGCAAACGCCGAAATGCCAAGGGCGGCGGTGTGCGAGGCCATGTGCAGGCCGTCGGCCAGCAGGGCCATGGAGCCGAAGGTGACGCCGGCAACCAGCTCGATGACCATCATCACGGCGGTGATGGCGATCACGATCAAGGTGCGCGACTCGCCCGGCCGTCGCCGGTCCTGCGCAAAGGTGTGGTCGTGCTGCCAAGGCTGGGTGTTATGAAGGTGCATGTTGGAGGGTCAGGTGGTGTGCGTGGGGCGGCCTGCGCGGGCAGGCGCTGCGGGTGCGGAAACGGGCTTTCATTCTGGCGGATTCGGTCATTGCGGCGCGGTCTGTTTCATCCGGCCCAGCCTTCGATCCAGGCGCGGTTGCCCAGCGGGTCGCCGCTGACATCGCGGCGCACCCAGGCCTGGCGGCCGTTGATGTCGGCCCAGCCGTAGTCGGCGTCCAGCGGCGCAGGGGTCCACCAGCCGCCGGCAATGCGTTCGATGCCGGTTCGCGCAGGGCATTGCGCCAGAGGCTGCGGGCGGGGGTTCCACCACAACGGGCGCCGGGTGGTGGGCGCCGCCACGCCGCGGCTGCCGGGGGCGCCACGGTCTTGTGCAAAAGCGGGCCGGTGGTCATCCCGGACCACGGGCGTCCACACCGCCGCTTCGCCGAGGCGGGCACGCAGGCGCTCCAGCGTGGCGGTCCAGTCCTGGGCCTGGCGGCTGGCGACAAAGGCATCGATCTGGTCCGGGTGTGGGCGGGTACATTCGACGGCGATCAGACGCAGGGCGCGTACCGGCGCCGGCGGCGGGCGCTGCATCAATTGTTCGCGCAGCGGCGGCAGCAGGCGGTCACGGTGACGGGCCGGGCTGAGCAGCTGCAGTTCCAGCGGCGCGCCCTGCGCTGACGGCTGCGCGCCTTCGCCCGCCCATGCCAGTTCCAGCTCCAGCCGCAGCCTGAGCACGGCAAGGTCATGCGCGGCAAGAAACCCCAGCAACTCGCCCAGTAACCGCTGCAAGGGGAACAGCAGCGTTTCAACGTGGGCAATTTCTTCCAGCAGTTCCAGCCGCACGTTGAACTGGCTGGGCGGGGTGATGGCCTGAAACGGCTCGGGCGCGCGGCCATGAAGCTGGTCCAGCGCCCGCAGGCATCCGGCCCCCAGGCGGCGCAGCAACCCTTCTCGCGGCAGCTGCCACAGCTGGCCCACGCTGTGAATGCCGATGCCCTGCAGCGGTTCGCGCCAGGCCTTGGGCCAGGGCAGGGCGGCAATCGGCAGGGTTGCCAGCCGCGCCGGAAGATCGGCGCTGTGCAGGCAGGGCGCGGTGTCGCCGACCTGGGCCAGCAGGGCGGCGGCGGCGCGTGCCGGGGCAATGCCGATACGGGCCTGCACGTCGGCCTCGATCAGCACGCTGCACAGTTGATCGCGCAGCGCCTCCAGACCGCCAAACAGGCGCTGGCTGGCGCCAATCTCGACCCAGACGCAGGCCTGCGGCACGGCATGGGGTTCGGCGATTTCCAGCCTCTCGGCGACCACCGGGCTGCCGATGCCATAGGCCATGGCGGCGCGGCTGGCCAGCAATGCCTGTTCGGCCTGCGGTTGCCGTGACAGGCCCAGGGCCTCGGGCGCGCGCAGGCGGGCCATGCTCACCGGCATGCCGGGGGTGATGGCACCGCAGGTGCTGACCGCCCACTGATGGGCGCCATGCCGGGCCATGACCCAGTGCCGCTGCGCGTCACCGCCCACGGCGTCCAGGGCCAGTTGCGGAAAGCTCAGGCAGAGCCACAGCATTTCAGGCGGCCAGCAGGCACCGTGCGTGTGGACGGCCGCCCCGCACCTTGAGTACCGCGGCGCCGTTGCCGTCCACCCGCAGCCTGAGCGCGGCGGTGGACGGCGCGCCGTGTGCGGCGGTATGGCGCATCCACAGGGCAAACGCCTGGGCGGTTTCGGCGGCCAGGGTCAGACGCCGGGTGTCGATTTCATTGAGCCTGACGACCCACAGACACACCGCCGCCGCGCCGGCCTGCAAGAGCTGGCAGGTGGTGTCGAGCGCCTGCGGTGCGGGCGCCTCGATGACGATGAGCTGTGACAGGTCTACGCCGGCCTGCGCCCAGCCCGGCGCGTAAGGCAGCAGCGGCGGGGCCACCAGGGCAACCGGACGGCCCTGCTGGGTCAGGCGTGCCAGCAGCGGCAACACCAGCCGCAGCTCGCCGCTGCCGGGAGCGGCGTGCACCACTTCACTGAGCGCGCCGCGCGGCCAGCCGCCACCGGGAAGCACGGCGTCGAGGGCGGCATGTCCGGTGGGCAGGGTGTGCACCGTGCGCGGCACGTGACCCCGCCACAGGCGGCCTTGATCGATCAATTGGGCGAGGGCGCTGCTCACAGGTTGCGGGCCATGTCCCCGGCGCGGATCAGGCCCACGGCGCGGCCCTCGATGACCAGCTCCTGGCGGTTGAGGTCGATGCGGATCGGCGCGTAGGCGCTGTTGGCGGGCAGCAGTTCGGCGATGGTCTCCCGCAGCCGCAGGCGCTTGACGGTGATTTCGTCATCCAGCCGGGCGACGACGATCTGGCCACTCTCGGCCACGGGCGTGCGGTGCACGGCCAGCAGGTCGCCATTGAAGATGCCGGCGTCGCGCATCGACTCGCCGTGTACGCGCAGCAGGAAATGCGCGCGCGGGGAAAAGAAACCCGGCTCCACCGGCACCCAGCGTTCGATCCCGGCGTCGGACATGATCGGCTGGCCAGCGGCAACCCGGCCGACGATGGGCAGGCCGGTGGGGGCGTCGGAGCGATCGGCCAGCACGCGAATGCCGCGTGCCGCGCCGGGCAGCAGTTCGATGGCGCCCTTGCGGGCCAGGGCTTTCAGGTGGTCGTCGGCGGCCGTGGGTGAACGAAAGCCGAAGCGCGCCATGATGTCGGCACGGGTCGGTGGGGCGCCGCGGTCACCCAGGTGTTCGTGGATGAAATCGAGAATGGCTTGCTGGCGGTCGGTCAGCGGAGCGATGGTCATGGCAGGTCCTGGTATCTGGCCAAACATACAGTCCCCCGATTGCCGGGAGCTGTCAATCCATACAGCGACAAGCGCTTGATTCAGGTCATGATTCGCCTTCGGCGCGTGCGCTCGTGATAATGCGCGCCCTTTTTCACAAGGCTTTTTCGAGGTTTGAATGATGTCGATCAGTCGCGATGTATTCGATACGGTCATGGTGCCGAACTACGCCCCTTCCGCCATCATTCCGGTGCGCGGTGAAGGCGCGCGCTGGTTTGACCAGAATGGTCGTGACTATCTCGATTTTGCCGCGGGCATTGCCGTCAATACGCTAGGACACGCGCATCCCGCACTGGTTGCAGCGATCACCGAGCAGGCGCAGAAGCTGTGGCACGTGTCCAACGTGCTGACCAATGAGCCGGCCTTGAAGCTGGCGCAGAAACTGGTGGCCAACACCTTTGCCGAGCGCGTGTTCTTCTGTAATTCCGGCGCCGAGGCCAATGAGGCGGCATTCAAGCTGGCGCGCCGCGTGGGCAACCTCAAAGACCCGGGCAAGAACCGCATCGTGGCGTGCATCAACGGCTTTCATGGCCGCACCCTGTTCACCGTGAGCGTTGGCGGGCAGCCCAAGTACGCGCAGAGCTTCGAGCCGCTGCCCGGCAATATCGAACACGTGCCGTTCAACGACGTGGCGGCGCTGGAAGCGGCCATGGGCCCGGACGTCTGCGCCTTCGTGGTCGAGCCGATCCAGGGTGAAAGCGGCGTCATGCCCGCTGCTCAGGCTTATCTGCAACGCGCCCGTGAACTGACCACCCGGCACGACGCCCTGCTGATTTTCGACGAAGTGCAGACCGGCAACGGCCGCACCGGGCATCTGTATGCCTATCAGCATTTCGGCGTGGTGCCCGACGTGCTCAGCACCGCCAAGGGCCTGGGTGGCGGCTTCCCGATTGGCGCCATGCTGACCACCGACGCGCTGGCGCAGACCCTGCAGCCCGGCACCCACGGCTCGACCTATGGCGGCAATCCGCTGGGCTGCGCCGTGGCCGGCGCGGTGCTCGACGAAGTGCTCAAGCCGGCGCTGCAGGCCAACGTGCAGGCCCGTCACCGGCAGTTGGTCGCCGGCCTTGCCAGCCTGCAGCACGACTTCGGCCTCTGGACGTCGGTGCGTGGACTGGGCTTGCTGCTCGGCGCGGTGCTGGCTCCGGGCCGGACCGCCGCCTCGCTGGTCGCCGCCGGCCTGGAGGCCGGGGTCTGGATGCTGCAGGCCGGCCCCGAGGTGCTGCGCTTTGCGCCGCCGCTGAACATCACCGAGGCCGAAATGGCAGAAGGTCTGGCCCGCCTGCGTGTGGCCTGCAAGGTTGTTCAGGGCTAGGAGCCTGGGCGGTAGAACGTTTTCCAGCCGGCGGTGTGCGCAATGCAGCGAGTCGATGTCAGCGACGTCCCCCCGAAATTGAGTAGCGTTGTTGTTTGGAGTCCAATTCCATGAGCAAGGAGATTGGACGTGAAGCAGCGATACACCGAAGAGCAGATCATTGGTTTTCTGAAGGAGGCGGATGCTGGCGTGCCGATCGAGGAGCTGTGCCGCCGGCACGGGTTTTCGGATGCGAGCTACTACCTGTGGCGCAGCAAGTTCGGCGGTATGGACGTGTCGGACGCCAAGTGGCTGAAAGCGCTTGAGAGCGAGAATGCGCGCTTGAAGAAGCTGCTGGCGGAGTCACTGCTGGAGATTGAGGTGACCCGCGAGGTATTGAGAAAAAAGCCATGACCGCACCGGCTCGACGCGAGGTGGTGCGGGAGATGAAGTCGTTGGGTCTGACCGAGCGGCGTGCCTTGGCGGCGGTCGAGATGAGCGCCAGTTCGCTGCGCTACGTGCCGGCATGCTGGCGCAGAAGCATCGGAGGTACGGGGCGGAGATGATTCATCTCAAGCTGCGGCAGGACGGCCTGCGGGTGAATCACAAGCGCGTGGATCGGCTGTACGCGCTGGAGCAACTGCATATTCGCAGGCGTCGCCGTAAGAAGGTGCCTCCGGCCGATCGGCAGCCCCTGATCAGGCCGGGCGCGGCTAACGAGGTCTGGTCGATCGACTTCATCTTCGACCGGATCGCATCCGGCCGAGCGCTCAAGTGCCTGGTTATTGTCGACGATGCGACGCACGAAGCCGTGGCGGTGATGGCGCAGCACAGCATCGGCGGTCAACAGCTCACGAGGATGCTGGACGAAGTTTGCGCCCGCCGGGGCAAGCCCCACCAGAACGCCTACGTCGAATCGTTTAACGGGCGTCTGCGCGACGAATGCTTCAACGAGCACTGGTTCGTCAGCCTCCCTCACGCGCAAGCCGTAATCAATGCCTGGGTGCGTGAATACAACGAGGAACGACCGAAGAAAGCGCTGGGCGGGCTGACCCCCGCCAGCTATGCAAAGCAGCTGGCCGCGAAGGCCGCTAAATTAACCCCGGATTCCAAAGCGGCCTGCTACTGAATGAGGGGGGATGTCGGTGCGCCATCGTGACCCATCGCTCAAAAGCATCGCTCGACACGGGTGCTACGTGTTTGAACAGTATCGAGGCTATGCGCCGTCAGTGCCGCTGCGTGCTGACCAGCAGGTTCTTTAGCAGCGCGCCAAGAATCCGCAGGCTGCCGGACTCGAAGCGCAGGCGGGCATGTCCCTCCGCAAAGATGCGTGAGGTGAGCTGCAGCTTTTCCTGCAGGTTGTCTCTGCTGAACTGGCAGCCGAGGCAAACGGCATCAGGGTCGTCACGCAGCGGAACGAGGCGGCGGACCTGGACGTGGTACTGCTCGAATTCGTCGACATGAAGCAGGCCCTCGTGTTCGATGACCGGCTTGAGCTCTACGGAGGGATCGACAAGGCGGATCTGGCAGCCCGACATCGACAGTTGAACGATTTCCACCGGCCAGTGAATGTCGCCCACATCCAGCCGTGCAGGAACTGCTGCGGGGGTGGTGAAACGCTCCTGCGCGCGACGACGTGGCAACTCGATACAGCTGAGCATGCCCAGCGCGATGATCACCAAGTTGATCACCAGCCAGAACAGGTTGACCACCCGCGGCTCGAACGGCAGGTCGGGCTGAAAAAACGGAAACGCGGCCAGCACCACAGCCGAGAGGTTTAGTGCGCCGAGGAACAGCAGCGGCCTGATCGCCTGCCAGTCGATCCGCACCTGGGTGTCGAGCTCGCCCTTGGGCGTCACCACGAACTCGTGCGGCTTGTTCGAGAACAGCCCGGTGATGCTGGCATGGATCGCCGCTGGCCCCAACAGCAGTTGTGACACGTCGTTGAGCAACGGCTGCAGCGCGCCGCGCGAGATCCACGTCATCACCACCATGTGAGCGATAAGCCACGGCAGCAGGTGCAGCAGAATCTCGTCGATGCTGGCCTGGATGACCAGCCAGCCGGTAAACCAGTAGACGGCGGGCGCCGCCAGAAAAAGGTAGCGGGTGGGAAAGCTCATCACCCAGTACAGGAAGGTATCGAACACGTGTATGCGGTCCATCAGCTTCAACCGATGGCGGCGCGAAAACGGGTTGTAGTGCTGCTTGAAAATCTGGATGAAGCCCAGACACCAGCGATGTCGCTGCTTAATGTATTCACCCAAACCCTCGGGCGACAGGCCGGTGGTGAGCGGCTCGTTGAGGTACAGCGTTTGCCAGCCGTGCTCGCGCATCCGTAGGCTCATCAGCATGTCTTCGGTGACGCTTTCGGTGGGAAAGCCACGGATGGCCTCCAGCGCCGCCACGCGGATCAGCGACGAGGTACCGCAGCAGAAGGCAGTGCCCCATGCGTCGCGGGCAGCCAGTTGCTCATCGAAGAAAAAGCGCTGCTCGTCGGGCGCGACATCGGCAAGCACCAGGTTCATTTGAACCGGATCGGGGTTGAAGAAGTGCTGCGGCGTTTGGATGATCCCCGCCTCGGGATGCCGCAGATGCAACACCATGCACCGGCTGATGAAGTCGGGCCGAGCGATAAAATCGGCGTCGAGCACCCCGATGAATTCCGGGTCGAAGCCTTCAGCACGCACTGTGGCCAGCCCAGCATTCATGTTGCCAGCCTTGGCGCCCTTGTTGTCATTCCGTCGGCAGTAGCCCACCCCAATTTGCCGACAATAATCCCTCAGCCAATCGCGACGGCTGTCATCGAGTACGTACACACGCACGCCCGGATAGCGCTGCGACATTGCGCCGAGAATGGTGCGTTCCAGCACCGCCTTGGGCTCGTTATAGGTGGGAATGAACATCGCCACGCGGAAGGTTTGCTCGCCCAACAGGCCGAGGTGTTCATCAACCTCGGGACTGCGGTCGGTCTTGCGACTAAGCGTGAGGTAGGTTAGCGACAGCATCAGCATCCCCGATAACTCAAACACCAGAAACACCAGCGGCCACAGGCCTTCGATGGACCAGCCCAGCGGTGGCACGGTATCGCTCACCCGCCACACCACGTAAAACATCTGCAGCACGAAGAGGCTGCCGAACGGCAGCCAGCGCCAGCGCCCGGCCGGCACTTTGAGGTTGTGCCACAGGCCGGCGTCGCGCAGCCCAAATACCAGCATCAGCGAACCAACGACCAGCAGCGTGGGCAGCAGCGCGGCGGTGACCATGGTGCGCTGCTCAGCGGCCGAAGGTCAGGGTCACCGGGCGGCCGACGGCGCAGGCCAGTTCGGTGCTGTCTTCAACCCGCAGCACCGCGCCATAGGCGTCTTCCACAATCGCCCGGCCAAAGGGTATGGCCATGCCCAACACGTTTTGCAGCGAGCCCCCCGTGAGCGAGACCACGGTGGCGTCGAAACGGCGACGCTCTCCCCCGGCCAGCCGCAACTCGGCCTTGGCCAACATGCCAACCTGCACCTTGCGGAAGGCCGCACGGTCCAGCGTGGCGGTGATCACCGTGTCATCACAAGGGGCAATCTCGCCCAGCGCCCCTCCGCGGGTCACATGAATGCCTTCGGGCACCCGGGTCCAGACCACGGCGGGTGGTACGGGCGCCTGCCACAGACGCTCGCGCTCAAGCTGCGCGCGGGCTTCTTCTAAGCCGTTCTGCAGCGTGGCCTGCTGCTGGGCAAGTGCGTTGATGTCGGCCCTCGCCAGATCAAGTTCCAACTGGGTTTCCTGCACCTTCTGATCTGAGAAAGTGCGCTCGGAAAAGGTCTCGGTCACCTGGATGCGCTCAGCCAGCGCCTTGCGCTCTTCGCGGAACTGCCGCTCTCGGGAGCGTGAAGCCTGCAATTGGCCTCGCGCCACGTCCGCAGCGGTCTGTGCGGCGCTGAGCATGCGCGGCGAAGTGTACGCCCGCATGCCGATCAGCCGCTTCAGATTGTCCTCGGCGTCAGCAAGGGTCCGTTCAGCCGCGGCCGATCCAGCCTTCGTTTCGCTAAGGCGCTCGGCCAGATAACGGTCCCGGGCGTCACGAAACCGTTGCGACCAGTCATCAAACTGGGTGATCGAGGCTTCCAGTCGGGCGCGGCGCTCCTTGTTGAAGGCAAGCCGGCTGGTCACCGTGCTGAGACGCTCGCCGATTTCTATGACTAATGTCGGGTCGGCGCGGTCATTGCGTACCTCCAAGGACCATTGGCCATCAACTGCCTCACCCGGCGCGGGCAGCGCGCGGATGATCTGGCCTTCGATTGGACTGCGCATGGTGCTTAACGGTGCATTGACGAACGCGTCCTGCACGTTGACAAACACGATGTTGCGGGTGAAGGCGAGCAGCGCCAGCACCACCAGCAGCGCGCCGACGACAAGTTTCCAGTACTGCTCGATCTGTTTTTGCATGGGGACGAATGATGATGAGGCGCCCTAGGAGCCTGGGCGGCTGAAAATGTCAGCCGATCTTGATTTGAGCATGCCA
>OJDA01000057.1_pt1 | contig 53367 bp, 44 predicted proteins | sample 1592551 | NCBI WGS metagenome assembly OJDA01 (sample SAMN05416810, study PRJEB24817) | seawater metagenome | isolation source: Sea water | place: Canada:Atlantic | collected 2013-07
ATTAACTGGGAAAATAACTCCTAAGCAGGTTGTCCTAATTAGTGGAACCACTTCTCCATTCAATACCTACTGGTATGACAAAGTCGCCCCATAGCAAAATCAGACTAGCCGGTAAGGAAATTAACGGAAAATACATCACGATCACTATGGGGTGCTCTGTTTTCCCCAAGGCCCGAACTAAGGTATAGGCAACGGCACTACCAAACGCACCCGCAATAGCAATCATCACCGTAAAAAAATCAAAATCAACCGTAGTTGAAGAGAACAGAACGTCCGGTTGCACTATAATTAATACGCCGAAAAAACTTAAAACAATACATACCAGCGTGCCAACTCTTAACGCCTCTTTTAAAAAAAACAGTGCTAATAACGCAGTAAACATAGGATGCAGATACTGTAAAACCATTGCTTCGGCTAAGGGCAAATGGGTAATTGCATAAAACACACAAATAAGGGCAGCAAAACCAATTAAGCCGCGTGCCGCCAACAAGCCTTTACGTGTACCCAATACTGCGATTCCTTCTCGCCTTAGCCCTAGGTAACTGATGACCAATGAAATGAGCGAGCGCGCAGCAACTATTTCTAAAACAGGAATCCCGTGATCGCCGACTAATTTTACAAACAATGCCATGATGCTGAATGCAAAAGCACTGAGTATCATGTAGCGAATACCTAGAGGGATAGATAGAAAAGCGTTGATGGTTATCTCCGAAGTGCATATGTAAAAAAACTTGAATCCGCATTTTACAGTGTTTAACGCAGTCTTTTCTGATGCTGAGGTATTTATTAAATCTTATTAGATCAAAACTATGTGACACTCACAACTTGACGCTACAATCACCCTTATACTCAAGACATTTCCATTACATTCAAAACAACGACCTCCTTTATGCCCTCTTTACCAACGCTTTATTCATTACGTCAGTGCCCTTATGCGATGCGAGCACGAATGGGTTTATTAATGGCTCAACAAGTCGTTACTTTGCGTGAAGTGAACATGAAAAAAAAGCCCGAAGAGATGCTATCTGTTTCAGCAAAAGCAACCGTTCCCGTACTGGTCTTAAATGATGGCTTAGTCATCGATCAAAGCATCGACATTATGCTTTGGGCCTTAAATAAAAATGACCCTAGTAACTTACTTTATAAGCACCAAGCCAACATGCTAGAGGATATGCTTAAGTTCATTGAACATAACGATATCACCTTCGTAGACTCACTTAAAAAATATAAAGCGGCCTCTCGATATCACGACAACGAAAAAAACACTTACCGCGGGCACTGTGAAGAATACGTTAAACAACTTGAGCAGCGACTTAACCGACATGAGTTCATCATGGGCGATAACCCCAGCTTAGTCGACTATGCGATTTTACCCTTTATCAGGCAGTTCTCTCGTGTTGAACGGCAATGGTATCTACAAGCGCCTTACCCCGCTCTACAGCGATGGTTAACAGCCCAATACCAACAAGCTGTTTTTACAAAAGCAATGGTCAAGCACGAGCCTTGGACAGAAAATCAAGCAACCGTTGTATTCGGTAAAGTTTAAGTTTCGCAAACCTCATCAGCGCATTCATATACCTCAACGGTAATATGAGAAAGTTGCTGAAAGCCCGCTAATAGGTCTTTATAGTGTTCTGTCGGCTTCGGGTCATGTGTGACCAAAGAAATAATTGCGGCATAATGATTTGCACTGACTTTCCAGATATGAATATCTGAAACACGGTTATCGGCATCTTTTTCAATGCTGTCTTTAATGGCAAGCCTATATTTCTCATCAACACTGCCATCCAGTAAAATAGGGCTCGTCTGCTTTAATAAGCCATAAGACCAGCGAGTAATAATTACTGCCCCTACTATACCCATCATTGGATCAAGCCAATTAAGACCAAAATACTTGCCAGATAGCAATGCTACAATAGCGAGTAATGATGTTAATGCATCGGCGAGAACATGCATATAAGCCGCTTCTAAATTGTGGTCATGACCATGGTCATGAGCGTGGCCATGATGATGGTCTTCTTTAAGTAAAAAAGCACTAATAACATTTACCAGAAGGCCAATAACTGCCACACCAATCGCCGCATTAAATTGTATCACTTGAGGATCAATCAAGCGTTGGATAGAGTCAATCACCATCACAAATGCAACAACAGCCAAGGCAACGGCACTGGCAAAACCACCTAGCACACCGACTTTACCAGTACCAAACGTGTAAGCCTTATTTTTTGCATGCCTACGTGCATAACGATAGGCATATATAGTAATTAAAAAGGCTGCTACATGAGTGGCCATATGCCAGCCATCAGCTAACAACGCCATTGAGCCAAACACAGTACCAGCCACTATTTCTGCGACCATGGTAATAGCGGTCAATATCAACACATATTGTGTGCGCCGTTCTCCACGTTCATTTTTCAACGAGAAATCATGACTGTGTTTTAAATGATCTAACGTGCGTTCGTGCATACAGTCCCTCATATTTTTGACTTAATCAATGGCGTATTAAAACAAAAATCAATGCCAGCCTTAAACCATTAAGACTAGCACCGACCTTCTCATATTTTAAACGTCCTATGTTTTTCAAACCATGACTATTTGTTCCGGCACAACCCGATTAGGTGATGTAACACACAAATCCTATTAAAACACTGCTCCCTTACTCAACCACTGTAACCGACTGCCTTAATTGCTTAGCGGCTGTGACCATATTGCGCAACGCTTGTTGCACTTCCGGCCAAGCACGTGTTTTTAAGCCACAATCTGGGTTCACCCACAGTCTCTCCAACGGAATCCGCCTTGCTGCCTGCTGCATTAAATATTCTATCTGCTCAATTTTTGGAACATTTGGCGAGTGGATATCATACACCCCAGGACCAATTTCATTTGGGTATTGAAACTGTTCAAAAGCATCTAACAATTTCATATCTGATCGTGAGGTTTCAATGGTAATCACATCAGCATCCATGTCACTAACAGAGCTCATAATGTCGTTAAAGTTTGAATAACACATGTGAGTATGAATCTGTGTCTCATTTTTCACCCCTGAGGTGGTAATACAAAAGGCCTCAATAGCCCAGTTTAAGTATTCTGACCATTGTTTTTTTCGCAACGGTAAGCCTTCTCGTAACGCCGCTTCATCTATTTGAATAATGCGAATACCTGCTTTTTCTAGATCCAGTACCTCATCTCGTATTGCTAAGGCTATTTGTTGGCATGTGGTCGCACGGTCTTGATCATCTCTAACAAACGACCAATTCAAAATGGTCACCGGCCCAGTCAACATGCCTTTAACCGGCTTATCGGTTAACGATTGTGCATAGCTAGCCCAATTCACTGTCATTGGTTTAGGTCTAGCCACATCCCCATAAATAATCGGCGGTTTAACACAACGCGAGCCATATGATTGCACCCAACCGTTTTGTGTAAAGGCAAAACCCTGTAGTTGTTCGCCAAAATACTCCACCATGTCGTTTCTTTCTGGCTCACCATGCACCAACACATCCAAGCCTAGCGCTTCTTGCTTGGCAATGACATCGGCAATCTCTTGTTGCATGACTGATTGGTAGTCTGCCTGAGAAAGTTCACCCTGTTTGTAACGTCGCCTGTTTGATCTAATATCGGTGGTTTGTGGAAACGAGCCAATGGTCGTCGTTGGGAAATTAGGTAGGCGCAAATGCTGCTGTTGAAGTTTAATCCGCTCGTTAAAATCTAAGCCTCGCTTTAAGCTTAAGCTTTTCACATTCTCTAAACATCGCTGAACGTCTTTATTATGCACCATCGAAGAATTTTCTCTATTGCTAATCGCTTCCCTATTACGTGAAAACTCATCGCTTGATAAACAGTTATTATCTAACACCGCGGCTTTTACCAACTGTAGCTCGGTAAGTTTTTCTGTGGCAAAAGATAACCAAGATTTAATATCATCCAATAATGACGTTTCAAACGCCAAATTAACAGGCACATGCAGTAAAGAGCAAGAAGGAGCCAGCCATAACTCGCCAGCCCAATGTTGTTGAATAGCTTGTGTCATGCTGACTGTCGCGCCCAAATTGTTTTTCCAAACATTTCGGCCATCAATAATACCGACTGACAACACCTTATAACTGGGCAACCAGTCAATCAGTTGTTGGACTTGTTCGGGGCTTCTAATCGCATCGATGTGCAGCCCTGCCACGGGCAAATCGCAAACAAGCTTTAAATTGTCAGCTAACTCGCCAAAGTAGCTTGCCACCAATAACTTTAGATCGCCTCGTTGTAATTTATGGTAGGCCTGTTCAAAGGCTAACTTCCATTGATCAGGCAAATCGAGGACTAAAATAGGCTCATCAATTTGTACCCATTCGACACCCAGATCAGATAAACGATTTAATATCTCACCATAAGCTGCCAGCAGTTGATCGAGCACGTTTAACTTATCGAACGCCTCGCCCTCTGCCTTGCCAAGCCAAAGAAAACTCAGCGGGCCTAAAATAACGGGTTTAACACGATGGCCTAATTGAAGCGCTTCATTTACCTCATCAAACAACTTTTCAGTGGATAGCTTAAACGACTGCTCGGGCTGAAATTCGGGCACGATATAGTGATAATTCGTATCAAACCATTTAGTCATTTCGCAAGCGCTAACATCACCACCATCAACAGAACGGCCACGCGCCATCCGAAAGTACGTGTCAATATCCACTGCACCACCATCATGCTTAAATCGTTCAGGTATACAGCCTAGTAAGGCGCTCATATCTAGCACATGGTCATACCACGAAAAATCACCCACGGGTATAAGGTCTAAGCCCGAGTCAGCTTGAGTTTGCCAGTTGTTCTTTCTTAATTGTTGGCCATTATTAAACAAATCTTGCGAATCTATCTCTCCTTGCCAATACGACTCTAATGATTTTTTTAACTCTCTTTGCGCGCCAATACGTGGAAAACCTAAATTATGTGTACGAATCATCTTTAACCTCATTATTTTTATGTTGCGAGAAGTATCCAGCAAGCATAGAATTGAATCAATCTCATAATTTTCACCATTAAGTTGAAATAAATTCACCATGATCTTAGAAATTCGACACCTCAGGGCCATTTACACCATTGCCCGCAGTAAAAACCTTAATCAAGCCGCACAAAAGCTTCATCTGACACCATCGGCCTTATCACACCAAATAAAAACAATTGAGAACCACTTTGAAACGACGCTGTTTTTCCGCCAACACAAGCCCCTCGGGCTTACTGATGCGGGGCAACGCTTATTAGATCTAGCTGAGCGAGTATTACCGTTGGTTGAAAACACCGAGCATGAGCTTAAACAAATTGCTAATGGCAAAGCAGGAAGGCTTTTTATTACCATTGAATGTCATGCCTGTTTTGAATGGTTATTACCAACCTTAGAGCAATACCGCAAGCAATGGCCAGACATCCATATTGATATCAAACTCGGTATGAGTTTTAATCCGCTACCGGCGCTGAGTCGTGGTGAAATTGACTTGGTTATTAGTACCGACCCAGTTGATAAACCAGGTCTTTCATTCTTAACGCTGTTTCCGTATCAAGCCTTGTTAGTGATGAATGATCAGCATCCATTGAAAGATAAAGCCTTCATTAACGCAGAAGACTTAGCCGAGCAAACGCTTATTACCTACCCAGTTGAGCGTAGTCGCCTTGATGTATTTAGACACTACCTAGACCCTGCCAATGTAGAACCCGCGCAAGTTCGTCAGGTTGAGTTAACCACAATGATGATGCAATTAATTGCCGTTGGCCAAGGGGTGGCTGCCCTACCCGACTGGTTATTGGATGCGCCAACAACAGCACAGTCATTAATTGGAAAACCACTGGGCGCTAAGGGCATGCATGGGATGTTACATGCTGCTTGCCGTGACCAAGATATTGAAACACCTTACATTAGTGCCTTTATTGAATTAGCACGGGGGTTCAAAAATAAAAAATAACAAGCACTTGTAAATACATTAATTTTACATTATCTTGTTAGCCAATAAATAGTTAAGCACTATATATAGTATTTGAGGGGAATCTGGTTAGAATCCAGAACTGTCGCGCAACGGTGTTGTGAATCTTATATTCACTCAGTCCGATTACCTCTATTTTTTGCCAAGCCTCGCGTTAAGGATTGTAATCAGTGATGTATCAGCCCCGTATTGATATCACTTTTTCCCATTGTTGCCTCGAGGTTTGCCTAATAATCAACCTGAGGATTTAACAATGAACGATCTTTCTGTCGCTTTAACAACAGATCATCCAGCAGCTGCGCAAGCTGTCAACTATCAAGTTATTCGCCGCAACGGGCAACTAACCCAATTCGATGTTAATAAAATTTATATTGCCATCAGTAAAGCCTTATTGGCGGTAGAAGGTGAACATACACAACAATCTAGTCATATTCACGATCTTGCCACTCAACTAAGCAGCCAAGTACAACAGGCTATTGTTAGGCATCTATCGATAAGTGACACCATTCATATCGAAAGCATACAAGACCAAGTGGAATTAGCACTGATGCGCGCCGATTTGCATAAGGTAGCCCGTGCCTATGTTTTGTATCGTGAACAACGATCCGCTGAACGCTCTGCCGAAGAAACAGCTGAACAATCCAGCTGGCAAATTAGCATCCAGCAAGTTGACCAGTCCCTCCAGCCATTTAACGAAGAATCGCTGAGCGACTTAATATCAGAGTGCGCCGAAGGGCTTAATGATATTTCAGTCGAACGAGTAATCAACGAAATTAAAAATAACCTTTTTGATGAAATGCCCGAGTCCGCCTTCCAACAAGCCATTGTTATGGGTGCCAGAGGCTTGATTGACACAGACCCCGACTATAGCCAATTGGCAGCAAGGTTGCTGCTTAATAATTTACGCACCGAGGCATTAAGTTTTACTCACCAACAAACCACCAGCCGAAGCCAAGCGGAGATGCTCACCCACTATCCTGAGTATTTCAAAGCGTATATCAACAAAGCCGTTTCATTAAACTTATTAGATGAAGAATTATCAAGATTCGACCTAGATAAGCTAGCCGAAGCGCTACAAAGTGAGCGTGATTTTAATTTTAGTTACCTTGGTTTACAAACACTCTACGACCGTTATTTCATTCACACAAAAGACACCCGTTTTGAGTTACCACAAGCCTTTTTTATGCGCGTGGCAATGGGCTTAGCAATTAATGAGGTTGAGCGAGAAGAACGAGCGATTGAGTTTTATCAATTACTCTCATCTTTTGACTTTATGAGTTCGACACCAACCTTATTCAATGCGGGAACACCAAGGCCACAACTGTCCAGCTGCTACCTCACCACCGTTAACGATGATTTGGCCGATATTTACTCTTCTTTCAGAGATAACGCCTTACTCTCTAAATATGCCGGTGGGCTAGGCAATGATTGGACGCAAGTTCGTGCCTTAGGCGCTGAGATCAAAGGAACCAATGGCCAATCTCAAGGAGTGATTCCCTTTTTAAAAGTCGCCAATGACACCGCGGTTGCGGTTAATCAAGGTGGCAAACGTAAAGGGGCTGTTTGTGCCTACCTTGAAACATGGCATATTGATATTGAAGCCTTTTTAGAGCTTCGAAAAAACACCGGTGATGAGCGCCGCCGCACCCACGATATGAACACCGCTAACTGGATCCCTGATCTATTTATGCAACGCGTTATCGAACAAGATGATTGGACTCTTTTTTCACCCGACGAAGTGCCCCACCTTCATGCCTTAACTGGTGAAGCCTTTAAAAAGGCGTACCAGCTGTGCGAGCAGAAAGCTCAGCAAGGTGAGATAAAATTACATAAAACCATCAAAGCAGTAGATCTTTGGCGAAAAATGCTGGGCATGTTATTTGAAACCGGTCACCCTTGGATTACCTTTAAAGACCCTTGTAACATTCGCTATACCAATCAGCATGTCGGTGTTGTTAACAGCTCGAACCTTTGTACCGAAATCACCTTACATACCAGTGAGCAAGAAATTGCTGTTTGCAATTTGGGTTCTATCAATCTACCGGCCCATCTACGGGGTAACGAACTGGATCTTGTACATTTAGAAAAAACAATTACCACCGCCATGCGAATGCTCGATAACGTGATTGATTACAATTATTACAGTGTCCCGCAAGCGCGCAACTCAAATTTAAAGCATCGCCCAGTTGGCCTGGGCATAATGGGTTTTCAAGACAGTTTGCAACAATTAAAAATACCCTACAGCAGTGAACAAGCGGTTGAGTTTGCTGATAAGTCAATGGAGTTAATCAGTTATTACGCCATTAGCGCCTCATGTAATTTAGCCGCTGAACGGGGTGCCTACCCTAGTTTCAACGGCTCTTTATGGAGCAAAGGGGTTCTACCGATTGACTCATTAAAAACGCTGGCTGAGCTGCGTGGCCAGTATTTACAAGTTGACCAAAGCCAAAGCCTAGACTGGGATAGCTTACGCCAACAAGTAATGAACACAGGTATGCGGAATAGTAACTGTTTGGCGATTGCACCAACGGCCACGATCTCAAATATTTGCGGCGTTTCGCAATCTATCGAACCAACCTATCAAAACATGTTTGTTAAATCTAATCTGTCTGGTGAGTTTACTGTTATCAATACTCATTTAGTGGCTGATCTCAAAGAGCTTGGCCTGTGGGATGAGGTCATGATTAATGACTTAAAGTACTACGACGGTTCTGTGCAACACATTGAACGTGTACCTGAAGCACTTAAAGCCCTTTATGCAACAGCATTTGAAATAGATTCGCGCTGGCTCATTGAAGCGGCTGGTCGGCGACAAAAATGGCTTGATCAATCACAAAGTCTCAACCTTTATATGGCTGAAGCATCAGGCCAAAAACTCGATAGCCTCTACATGCTCGCTTGGGCAAGAGGCCTAAAGTGTACCTATTATTTGCGCTCCATAGGGGCGACCCATATGGAACAAAATGATAATCATAACGACGCGACGCCCGAACAAGCACCGCAGGTCTGCTCTATCTTAGACCCAGACTGTGATGCCTGCCAGTAGGCCATCATCTAACATGTAAATTAAGAGGAATTATGATGCTAAATTGGAATGATCCATTTGCGAAAAACTCAAGCAAAGAAAACACATCAAGCAACAAAGCCACTGTCAACCAAGCGCGAGCTGCTACGTCTTCACGACCAGCTAACTCGCCAATTAATCCAGAAGATAAACGGGTAATTAATGGCATGGCTGACATTAACCAACTGGCCCCCTTTAAATATCATTGGGCATGGAATTACTTTATCAATGCGAATAAAAATCATTGGACACCGTTAGATGTCAATATGACCCAAGATATTCATGATTATCAACATAAACTAACGCCCGAAGAACGCCATGTTTATGAAAATGTTTTAGCTTACCTGACCACCTCGGACATTCTCGCCATGAGAAATATCGGATTGGCGGTGATGGAAAAGATGAGTGCGCCCGAGCTACAAATTTATCAGGCTCGACAAGTGTATGAAGAAGCTATGCACACATGGACCTATCAACATTGCATAGAAACCATTGGGCTTGACCAATCGGAGATTTACAACCGCTATCGCGTTGTGCCGCAAATACATCATAAAATTCAACTGTGTAATCAACGGCTGGGCTCAATCATGCACCCCGACATTGATTTAACGAATAAAGATGAACTGCAAAACTTTGTCATGGCGTATTTCTTTTTTGCCGCCATTTTTGAAGGAACTTGGTTTTATAACGGCTTTAGCCCCATTTTTGCCTTACAACGACGTGGTTTAATGAAGGGAACTGCCGAGCAACTTCAATATATTATGCGCGATGAAGTCATGCACTGCTCTTTTGGTCTGCGCGTTATCAAACAAATTTTAATTGAAGAAAATATCCAGTTAGACCCACAGGCCGTACAAGCACTTTGGGAGGAAGCTGAAGCCGCCGAGCTTGACTATGCCAACTACCTGCTAGAAAAGCCCATTTTAGGCTATAACAAAGCTGACCATATTGAGCAGTTTCGCTTTATTGCCAACCGACGTTCACGCACCTTGGCCTTAAACGAGCCCTTTCCAGGCGCAAAAAACACCCTAGCATGGTTAGATGAGCAAGCTAATTTGCGTAAAGAAAAAAACTTCTTTGAAACACGCGTGACCGAATATCAAACTGGTGGTGCATTAAATTGGTAAATTAAAAATCGTCTTATAAAGGTGTTATCAATAAAAGGTTTGCCGACAATGATAGTTGCGGCAAACCTTCACCCTTAGATAAAAACACAGTTGATTGATGCTTTTTATAAACTATGGAGCTGTTTTCTTTTTAGACAAGCCGGCTGTCAATACTTGGCGCATAGCATCTTCTACAGACATATCGATGAGCTGAATATTCTCTTTTGATATATACACAGTAAACCCGCCTATTTGGTAGCTCATGGGTAGATAAACGGCCACTTTATCATCAGGCATATCAACACCAGGAAGCTCACCTGCCTCACTGACCATAAACCCGATTAATTGCATATTATTAATGCTAACCATCACCACTTTTTTAAGCTCTTTTTGCTCGCCTGATGGTGAAAAATAGTGCATAAAGTCGCGAAGTGCGCCATACACTGACTTTATCAATGGAATTCTTTCTAACAGTTTCTCACCAAGTCCAAATACCCACTTAAAGATCCAAGCATTAACCAATAAACCGACACAAAACAAAAAGCAAATACCGACTAACAAACCGATGCCAGGCACGTAATATTGCTCGGGGATAATGAACATAATTAAAGGACTCACCGTTTTTTCTATTGTCGTCACCAGCCAATAAAAAAAGTACAGAGTTAACAGTGCAGGAAAAACAGCAACACTGCCTTTCAGTAATATCGTCCATAATTTTTTCATAATTAAATTTTCAGTCAGCGATTGTCGAGTAAACTTGTTGGTCTTTAAGGTAATCAACATTATGTAGTAATTTTTCACTCATGCATACAAACACCATTCGTAACAAAAACCTGAACTTTATGGTTTTCTTTTCACTCGTTTTAGTTCTTGCAGCCTGTGAAAAAGACAATAGAACGGCCCCAAGGGTTATCGGCAAACATCAAACCTTCGATTACCACAGCGACATTAAACCTATTCTTGAAAAGAAATGTATTGCTTGTCATGCTTGTTATGACGCTCCTTGTCAACTAAAAATGCAGTCACCTGATGGTCTTGAGCGTGGAGCAACAAAGCAATCGGTGTACGATGCTACCCGTTTAAATGATGCTAGCCCTACTCGATTATCAATCGATGCTCAAAGTGCAAAAGAATGGCGAGAAAAAGGCTTTTTTTCTGTGTTAGAAAAACGTCTACAACACGGGGGAGAGAATAATAATCAGCCCTTGTTTAAAAACATGATTGATTTAGCCTTACAAAACCCGCTAACACCTAATCAGCCGATCCCAAAAAATATTCAACTTGGCTTAAAACGAGAGAATACCTGCCCTGCTCCCGGAGAGTTTTCTGACTACGCAAAAAACAACCCACATGGAGGAATGCCCCTAGCTGTTGCCGGTCTAAATGAAAACGAGGCACAGACCTTAAGCACTTGGCTGAGTGAGGGCGCTAAAATCGTCACAAAGAACATCGATATTTCACCAGAACATCAGGCAATGATTGTCCAGTGGGAAACTTGGTTAAACAGTAACGATAAACGTACAGCATTGGTAGCACGCTATTTATATGAACACCTTTTCTTAGGCCATTTATATTTCGATCAAGTCAACCAATCTGCCGGTAACTCACCCAACGCAGGCATACAGTTTTATTCACTGGTGAGATCTTATACTCCCAGCGGTCAAAAAATTATGCCTGTTAATACAGCAAGGCCGTTTGACGATGTAAATCAGGCTTTTTATTATCGTTTAAAAGCTATCGAAGAAACCATTGTGCATAAAACCCATATTCCATATAGGTTTGATCAACAACGCTTAAAACACTTTAAACAATTATTCCTGACTCCTGGGTGGTCAGTCGACAAACTTCCCGGCTATTCTTATTTAGAAAGGTCAAACCCTTTTATCACTTATCAGGCTATTCCAGCAAAAGCCCGTTACCGTTTTCTACTAGATAACGCCGAATTTTTTATACGCAACTTTATTCGCGGCCCAGTCTGCCGAGGGCAAATAGCAACCAATGTTATCCGTGACCAATTTTGGGTTATGTTTGAAAACCCAAAACATGAGGTCTACACCAATAACCCTGATTACCAACATGCAATGAATCCTTACTTAGGGCTGCCAGGTGAAAAAACATCCTTACTGGATTTTGGTAGCCAATGGATGAAATATGAGACCAAACGAAACCAATACATAGGTCAGCGTCAACTCACCTATCAAAAAACATTTCCACAAGGTGCAACCAAGGAACATATATGGAATGGGGAACAGGTCAATGACAATGCTTTCCTTACCGTGTTTCGCCACCACGATAACGCTTCTGTTACAAAGGGATGGAAGGGAGAATTACCATTAACCACGTGGCTAATGGATTACCCCTTACTCGAAAGAACCTATTATGAATTAGTAGTCAGTTTTAATGTGTTTGGTAACGCTTCTCATCAAACACAAACTCGGCTCTATTTTGATTTAATTCGTAATAGTTCAGAAGTTAATTTCTTACGCTTAATGCCTGCTGATTACCGAGAACCACTTTATAAAAAATGGTACCCAACCTTCGCCAATATTAAAACCGAGTTTACCTATCATGATATAGATATAGATTCGCCGGTAGCCATTAACTACGAGACAAAAGAGCCTTACTCAGAATTACTTACGTCACAACTAAATGACTACCCAGCATTAACCAAAGCAAAAGATAGTATTAACCGCTGTGATGCTGAATGTCATGAAGCAGCCAGCCTTAAAAAAGAAACGTTCGAACATCAAGGTACTCAAATAAACCAGTTACTCTCCAAGCTTGCCAGCACCCCTGCTTCGCAATTAAAGGCAATCAACTGGTTACCAGAAATCAGCTTTATTAAAATTGAACAGCTAGACGGTCAGTTTTTGTCTTACAGCATGTTAAAAAACCGTCGTCACAGTAGTGTCTCCTTTATTTTAGGTGAATCTTTAAGGCACCAAGATCAGCAAGATACCTTAGCTATTTTCCCTGAATTAATTGGCAGCTACCCTAACCTAATGTTTGTTATTAGCATCAAAGAGCTAAATGATTTTGTTTTTGCCTTATCTCAAGCAGACACCCCTGAGGCATTTGATGCCGTGATTAATAAATGGGGTATTCGACGCATGAATCCAAATTTCTGGAACGTTTTGCATGATTTCACCACATCACTTAATACTAAGCGGCCATTAGAATCAGGAATATATGACATAAATCGTTATGGGCGATGGTAGGTATGAAGAATGCCAACCTAAAAATAGCCTGACACCCTATTTACCTGAAAAATAAACACATGTCATTGTTTTTAAAGAGCACCCAAGCTCACTATCTGCATACCGACAAGCTTCTTAGCCAAAGATAGAAAACTTTAATCTGCTTTAAAGTTTTTCATTTCAAGCCTTGTTATGGTTTAAACCGTAAGTCGAAAAGCACAATATTTTGTGTGTTAGTTTAACTATTAATGGAGTAACAAATGAATACCGATATTTTAAAAGGCAAATGGAAGCAACTCAAAGGTAAGGCGCAACAGCAATGGGGTGAATTAACTGATAAAGACGTAGATATTATTGAAGGCAATACTGAAATACTATCTGGAAAATTGCAAGAACGTTATGGTATTGAAAAAGATGAAGCTGATAAGCAAGTTGAAGAATGGTGCAGCAAAAATGATTAGAATATATTCATGTTAAAGGTTTCTAATAACTAGAGTCCAGTCTTAGATATACTTTTCAGAGATAACAAAAAAACAGGAGTCACCATGTTTAATTGGGCAGTCACATTTTTCATTATCGCTATAGTAGCCGGTGTACTAGGTCTTAGTGGAGTCGCCGGCACAGCTAGCAATATTGCTTGGATCCTTTTTGTAGTCGGCATTATTATGGCTATCATTTTTATGATTACTGGGCGTAGACCAAAGATATAAATACCTTAGCTAATCATACAATTCGTGATCCTAAAGGCTAATGAATGAAAACTTAAGTGCCACATAGATTCTAATCTTTGTTAGTATCTTTAGTGCAACACTATTTTAAACTAAAAATATAGGGAGTACGATGAAATTACTACATATGTTTACCATTATTATCACACTTGCATTTGCTGTCATAGTGTCGGGGTGTGAGCCAGATGGGCCTGCAGAGAAAGCTGGTGAAAAAATTGATAACATTACGCAAGATGGACCCGCAGAAAATGCTGGTGAAAAAATTGATGAAATGACGGAGGATGCTGCCGAAAGTATCGAAAAAGCCGGAGATAAACTGGAAGATAAAGTTAATTAAATACGTTATCTGTTGATAACCTATTAAAAACTTTTCATTACTAAATTCAGTTTAATCATTCTAGGACTTATAGGCCTACACTTGTAAGTCTATAGGTCCTAGACCTACCAAATACGCATTCTTTCATTGTAAAAGTTGCAACCACGCCTAACTTCTAGCAAAAACCCTCAATTAAGCCTATTTACGTTATAAACAAACGCCCCATAAAGCGCACATATCCCCCAGCTAGCGCTATTAATCTACTAGTCTTTTTAAGACCCTTAGCAAAATAATATAATATGCGTATTAATAAGGTGTACTATTAACAGCAATATTGTTTTTCTCGTTCTAAGAAATGTCGAATTTTTAAAAACTTAATGGTATAAAAACAGACAGCCACACCTCAATCAATAAAACCAGGCCCTTATGAGTTGTTTAGTTTCTCGATTGCGTTATTACAGCAACATCACTAAGAACGATGAAAAGTTAATCTTAGAACTTGAAAAAGAGGAAATTGAATATAAAACTCGTACAACACTTAATTTGTATGAGCAAAAAAACAATCTTTTTATTTTAAAGAGTGGTTGGCTCTACCGTTATGCTGATTTACAGGACGGCAGGCGACAGGTATTACGTGTTCATTACCCTGGTGATATTATCGGGCTTACTGATATTGCCATGTGCGAAACATTCGGTGACCTTGCAACTGCCACAGACGTTACTTTGTGCCCTTTTCAAAAAAAGCACCTTGATAAGGTCTTTATCCAGTCCCCAAGGTTAACGGCACTCATTTTTAGCTTAGGCATGTTAGAAGAAGCTATTTTACTAGACAGAATAACCATGATAGCCAGGAACAACGCCGTCAACCGCGTGGCAAATTACATGCTTGAGCTATACTCAAGACAAAAAATCCATACCAATAACACGGTATTTACAACCTTCAATATGCCGTTAACTCAAGATGTTATTGCAGACGCATTAGGCTTAACAAATGTCAGTGTCAGCAATGCATTTGCGCAATTAAAACAAGAAAATAAAATCCTTAACCATCGAAAAAGAATAACTATCTTAGATCCGGACAAGCTCAAGAAGGACCTGAATTTTATCGATCGTTTTTTTGAAATTGACACCAGCTGGTTTCCAAACGCATAAAGGGCAGGAAATATAGTGTAATAAGGTTAAGTTAGCAGTGTAGATTCTTTTGTATTCAACGACACATTAATCACATCGTATAACTCTTTAATATCTTCCTTATCTTTTAGAGCAATGACATCATCGGTATTAACTGAGGAGATGGCTTCAGCTTGAACCTTCAACGCCTCCATATGCTCTTTGGTTTGAGATTGTAGAATTAACTTATTCAACATTTGTAATAAACAGATTACAACCGCAATGTCATTTTTACCATGCTGACGAATTTGGTCGAATGATGTATCGACAATCCCTCTAAATGTAAATGGCTTTAACTCTAACCTTAACTGCCCACTATCGTCTAAATGATATTGTGTTGGGAATTGGCGCTGCATTAAAAAAGCAATATTTTCACCCAATTTTTTAATACAGCTAATAGCTGTAAAAGGGTCATTAATGCCTGGCGATAAAGCCCTTACCGCAACCTCTACTAATTGCCGAACAGCAAATTCTGGGTCTTGCTCAGGCGTTCCTTCACTACCGATTAACAAATGAGTATTGATGTCTTTTTCTATCTCTTCAATCTGGTCGCTTGCTAAGCAATGGGCAATAACGCTATTTGTCAGAATAAAATCACCAGGTTTGATGATAAATTTAATAACATAATCATTATCTGTCGCGCATTTGACTAAGTTGTCGGTATCAATTGCTTGTAAATAACCCGATGTCGTTGAATATATATCCTCACCTTTTTGTTCAAACTTTTTAGTTAACTCATCAGGTATATCGAATTGAATCGACTGGCTATTTTTATCAGCCTTATTTGGAAATGTGCAATTCATCTGTGTCACCAATTCGTTATTAACTTCAGTAATAACGGTCTCGGCTTGTATAGCAACAGCAATGTGATGAATAAAAAATACTAATAACAATAAATTGAAAATGAGGATCGTTAACAAGCTCATCATGGAGAAAAATGGCGTTGTTTTATCAAGCTCCATAGAGCCCGTAAATTGCAACATCAAAATACAATAAAGAAAGGTGCCTATAAAACAACCAAGAACTAATTGGTTAAACCTATCTGACATGAAATTTCTTAGTAACCTCGGCCCAAATTGTTGTGAGGCAAGTGTCAACGAGGCAATCGTTATTGAAAAAGAAACACCTGCAACACCGAGTATAGACGTAGCGGAAACACTCAATAAGGTTCTAATATTTGAAGCACTGTTAAAGTATAGATATAACTCAGGCAATTCGATATGCCTGGCATACAGTGTTTTATCTAAATAAACGTTAAGAAAAGCCAGCCCCGCTCCGCTTATTAGCAAGAGTAAAGGGATCACCCAAAAGTTCGAACTTAAAACCTCAAAAAAATGAATAATTCGTGTTTTCATCTCTCGCCACTGTTTATCTTTTTAGTATCGGTTTGTGGTGGAACATAACTCATTAAAATAGCTATATCTTCTGGTTCTATATTTTGATCCCACGGATAAAAATTGACAAAGCCCGCCTTCGTGATTAAACAAATTAATTTTGTAGATTCGGGGTTACTGTTTAAATAATCGTCTAGTGTGTATTCCTCCGTTAGTGGCGTACTTTTAAATGTCCACCCCTCAGCATACGTCTTTTTAAAATACTCATCATCCACCCCATCGATAAACAAACGATCCCCACCGATCGCCTCACTGGGCTTATTAACACTTTCATCGCTTAATTTATCAACATTAGACCAGCGCAGTTCGTACACATTTCGTTTCCCAAGTTCTGGCGCAAAAAGCGAACAGATTAACGTGTTGTAGGCTTCATTGGGTGTTACAGCAACTAATTTGGTAAAGTGCGCAAGCTCTAGAACCTCTTCTGTTCTTTCGGATAAAACCTCACCATAATGAATGGGAATGTTTTGCATCCTAGCAGATTCTAGCTGCGCCCATTGCGTGTCTATTAGCATTACTGGAATGTCATTTTTTTGTAATTCAACTGCTAAACGTGTACTCCAATCGGCGGCTCCAACAATCATAATTCCGTCTGGGTGAATAGATGCTAAATTTAACTTGCGAGCCAGCCAACCAATAGTCAACCCATGTAAGAGCACCGTCATAATAATCAAAGCAAAAACCATGGGAAGTAATAACTCTGCATCCGCATAGCCTATTTTGCTTAACTCTGAGCCAAACAAACCCGCGACTGACGCTGCAACAATGCCACGAGGAGCAATCCAAGCAAGTAACGCCCTTTCTTGTTTACTAATGTCAGTACCTATAGTTGAAAGATAAACAGCAAGCGGCCGGAAAATGAAAATTACCAGCGCTAACACTAACCAACTTTGCCACTGCAGATGCTTTATTATTTCGGGGTCAATATCCGCAGTCAGTACAATAAAAGTAGATGAAACCAATAAAATGGTGACATATTCTTTAAAACGTTTTAGCTCATGTAAAGTCTTTAGGTTTTGGTTAGCCAGCGTAATCCCCAAGATAGTCGTGGCTAATAAGCCCGCTTCACTTTGTACTTTATTGGCCAACGTATATACCAGTAATACCGCAACCAATATTAATGGAGATTTCAGATACTCAGGAACAAGACCTTTGCGAAAAGAACGGGCAATAAACAACCCTAAGCTAACACTCAAAACCAGTGAGACAACAAGGCTAATGGCCAACCCAATAAAAACACCCAGTGCAAGCGTTTCATTTTCGGTTCGTACATAATAACCATAAATCAGCACCACCAATAATGCGCCAATCGGGTCATTCACTATACCTTCCCAACGCAATAAAGATGACGGGCCTTTTTTAAGATTAGCTTGTTTCAGCAAAGGCATTATTACCGTCGGCCCAGTGACTATAATAATAGCGCCAAATATTAACGAGACAGGCCAAGAGACACCGATTAAATAGTGAACTGACAAGCTACCAAATGCAAAGGTTAGTAAAACACTCCACGTTATAAGACGATAAATAACACGACTATTCTGCTTTAATTCATGCCAGCGTAGGCTTAAGCCACCTTCAAATAAAATAACCGCAACACTCAACGCGATCATCGGTTGTAATAACTCACCAAAATCCTCACTGGGGTTAAGCCAGCCGGTTACTGGGCCCATAATGAAACCAGCCGCAATAAGTAGAATCAACGCAGGGATTTTTAAACGCCAACCAATCCACTGTAATGCAATGCCAACAATAAGGATCGAGGCTAACAATTCTGCCATATGATGATTCATTAATAAGTAACCTTGTTTATTTATTGAAAGGAGCGTGCCTTAGGTATGATAAATTTTTTATTAACACCGCGTTTAAACCGCAGCCTATCATTTTAAGCTCTCCTTAGCTTGTATGTATAAAGTGCCTAGTCCAAATTCGTCGTAACAACGTTTAACTCTTCACTCAAAGACAACGTCCTATACGAGAATGGAATTTCAATATTAGCGTCATCAAGCGCACTTTTATTAAGCTCACCACTCCATCACACGATTGACTCACCTCTATAAAAGTTTTATGCATTTTGCTTTGCTTCAAAATACGCCTAGCAATTATTTTAAATAGCTTTACAACAAAGTAGGTAATGACAAGAAGAATAATTAATACCAACAACTGAGGAAGCAGCTCAAGACCTGGATTGAGCATTCCATGCAAAGCTGTTTGTAATACTTTAAGTGCTTCCATTGCTCATGTAGTGACGTTTCTTTGTTTCATCCTAAAAACTCGCTTGCCATGATTACCACTACTGCAGTTTTAATAAAAAACGTTAATAGATCAGTAACATAACATTATTCTTGCTTTATAGAACATTTTAACTAAATGCCCCGGCACCTGATGCCTAAATACTAAAACTGAACAACGTGTCACGTCTTCTGCTCTTGGTACTGCAATACAAAACTATAAATCACTGGCAATACCAATAAATTCAGAATTAAGACCGTTAACATACCGCCTAACATTGGTGCGGCAATACGATGGGTAACGTCCGAACCAGTACCGCTGCTAAGCATAATAGGGATTAATCCCGCCATGGTTGATACCGCGGTCATCACTACAGGGCGAACACGCTTTGAGGTTGCCTGCTGACACGCTTGTATAAGTTCACCTCGTGTTAGCGGTTGTGTGCTTTTTGTACGCCGTGTAGCTATTTCCATATCAATAAAACTTAACACTAACACGCCTATTTCAGCCGCCATACCCGCTAACGCGATAAACCCCGCATACACCGCTACCGATAAGTTATAGTCATTAAAATACAACATCCAAATACCGCCGATAACGGCAAACGGCAAAGCAAGCATTACAATAATCGGCTCTAAAAGATTACGAAAGTTAAGATACAACAGGATAAAAATAATCATTAACGTGGCTGGCACAACAAGTTGCAATCGCTTCGCTGCTCGTTCCATATATTCAAATTGCCCTGACCAAACAATCGTATAACCTGCAGGTATGTCTACTTGCGCAGCCAACACTTTTTTGGCCTTATCAACAAAACCCCCAATATCAGAACTGCTGATATCTACATAGACCCATGCATTGGGACGTGAGTTTTCACTTTTTATAACCGGCGGGCCTCGTCTATACGTTAAATCGGCTATCTGCACTAAAGGAATTTGGCTACCTGTTGGTGTTGAAATCAGAACTCTTTTCAAATTTTCCACATCATCACGCAACTCCCTTGGGTAACGCACATTAACGGGATACCGCTCTAAGCCTTCTACCGTTTCAGTAACATTCATACCACCAATAGCAGTTTGTATGACATCTTGCACATCACCGGTCGTTAAACCATAACGGGAAGCCGTCGCTCGATTGATATCAACGTCTAAATAATAGCCTCCAACAGCTCGATCACCAAACGCTGAAATAGTTTCTGGTAACGTTTTCATTGCACGCTCAATCTGCCCAGATAAGACCTGAAGTTTATTTAAATCAGGACCAGAGACTTTTATTCCAACCGGTGTTTTAATCCCCGTCGATAACATATCAAGTCGTGTTTTAATCGGCATTGTCCAGGCGTTTGTTAGCCCCGGAAACTGGATTGCCCGGTCCATTTCGGCAGTTAACTGCTGAGTTGTTTTATTCGGGTCTGGCCAATCTTCTTTAGGTTTTAAACGAATAGTTGTTTCTATCATTGAGAGCGGCGCAGAATCGGTTGCCGTTTCGGCCCGTCCTACCTTGCCAAATACGTGGTGCACCTCTGGAAATGTTTTTAAGATTTTATCCGTTTGCTGAAGCACCTCTTTAGCCTTGGTAATAGATATGCCCGGAAAGGTAGTCGGCATATATAAAAGGTCCCCCTCATCTAATGGCGGCATAAACTCACTGCCTAATTTTGAAAATGGGTATACAGTCAATAAGATTAAACACAAGGCTAATAAAATCGTTACCTTTCGCCACCGCATGGCTAATCTCAGTGCTGGTGTATGCATGGTGTGCATCACACGGTTAATAGGGTTTTCCTTTTCTGATATTACTTTACCGCGGATGAAATACCCCATCATTACGGGCACCAACGTCACTGCCAATATAGCGGCAGCTGCCATCGCGTAAGAGGCGGTAAAGGCTAACGGGCTAAACATACGGCCTTCTTGCGCTTGCATGGTAAAAATGGGTAAAAAAGATACGGTAATAATAAGCAGGGAGAAGAACAGCGCAGGCCCTACATCACGCGAAGCCGCTGCAATCGTCGTCCAGCGTTCATTATCACTTAGATTAGCGCCTTTTTCTTTTGTTGCTTGCGCTAGGTGCTTATGTGCGTTTTCCACCATTACAATGGCACCATCAACCATCGTACCAATGGTAATGGCAATACCACCTAAGGACATAATATTAGCGTTTAAGCCTTGCCACTTCATCACGATAAACGCCATAAGAATCCCCATCGGCAGGGTAATAATAGCAACCAAGGCAGAGCGCACATGTAGTAAGAATAAAATAACCACTAAACTAACAACCGCCAATTCTTGGAGAAGAGCCTCATTAAGGCTTGCTACTGCACGCTCGATAAGGTGACCACGGTCATATACAGGCACAATTTCGACCCCTTCAGGGAGCCCTTTTTTTAGCTCGTCTAATTTTTTTCTGACCCCTTCAATGGTTGATAATGCATTTTCACCATAGCGCATAATAACCACACCACCGACTACTTCACCCTCTCCGTTTAACTCAACCACGCCTCGCCTAAGTTCAGGCCCTGTTTGCACATTAGCAATATCTTTTAAACGTATCGGTGTACCATTACTATCAACAGCAACAGGAATACTATTCAGGTCATCTAACGATCGAATGTAGCCTAAACCACGAACCATATATTCCGTTTCTGCACGCTCAATTAAACGCCCACCCACATCATTATTAGACCGTTTAATGGCTTGTTTCACTTTATTTAACGAGATGCCATAGGCTTGCAATGCATTCGGATCAACTTCAACCTGATATTGTTTGACATAGCCACCCACCGAAGCAACTTCAGACACACCATCAACCGTTTGTAACGGGTAGCGTAAATACCAATCTTGAATCGATCTTAATTGGGATAAATCATGTTGTCCGCTTTTATCCACCAAGGCATATTCATACACCCAGCCCACCCCGGTCGCATCTGGGCCCAGTGTCGGCGTTACACCATTAGGCAGTTTACTGTTAACAAAATTCAGCGATTCAAGCACTCGTGAACGCGCCCAATACATATCGGTGCCATCTTCAAAAATAATATAGACAAATGAAAAACCAAAAAAGGAATAGCCACGAACTGTTTTAGACCGAGGAACAGATAACATTGCTGTGGTTAATGGATAAGTCACCTGATCTTCAACCACTTGTGGCGCTTGACCGGGGTATTTGGTAAAAATAATTACTTGCACATCGGACAAGTCGGGGATCGCGTCCAAATAGGTATTTTGATAACTCCAAAGGCCTGCCACAGCAACAATCAGCGTGGCCACTAACACCATGAATCGGTTTTTAATCGAGCCGTTGATAATTGCATTAATCATGCGCTATCTCCTGCGGCATCTGCATTTTTGAGCTGCTTGTTTGTTTATCGCTCGACATCGACTCAAGCATTTTTGCCGTGGCCTCACGTAATTTCGATTCAGAATCTATCAAAAACTGAGCCGACGTAACCACCTCTTCGCCCGCTTTTAGCCCCTCTAACACAGCAATTTTGCCATTAGATTCTAACCCTAAGGTTACTAGTCTAGGTTCAAACTTTCCTTTATCACGCACTACAAATACCTGGTTACGTGAACCCGATCGAATCACGGCTTCAGACGGAATTACCACTTCGTTGGACTGGGGGTTTGCATGGATAGTTAAATCAGCAAACATATTCGGCTTTAGTAATAACTCAGGGTTATCAAACACCAATCGTACTTTAATCGTTCTTGTTTCTGATTCTGCATATGGGTAAATGTAGGCTAAATGACCTTTAAAAATGCGCCCTGGAATACCCACTAATTGCATTTCCACAAGATCACCTTCATTAATCCACGGCAATTCATATTCATAAATATTCGCATACACCCAGACAGTCCTTAAGTCTGCAATCATATAAATTTCTGTTTGGGGGGTGACAAATTGACCGTTACGCGCACCTATTTTCATCACAATCCCTTCTGCTGGGCTATGAATATGAATATTTTTTTTCACCCGACCAGTTTTATCTAATTCCAACAGTTGATGAGCCGGAAAGTCGAAGAGTTTAAGTCGCTCACGTGAACTTTTAAGTAGCTGTTCAGCGCCTTTACGAATTGTGTCTATCGGGCTTTTTTCCAAGGCTTTATTATTTTTAAGTGCCAATAAATACTCTTCTTGGCTAGCAACTAATTGTGGCGAATAAATATTAAGTAATTGAGTATCCTTTTTAACCCATTGCCCGGTTTTATCAACGTACATGTCTTCAACCCAGCCCTCAATTTTAGGGTGCAGCCTAACCATGTTCTGCTCGTCATAATCCACTCGGCCAACAGCCCTAACAATATGTGACATTGCCTCTTCTTTAGCCTTAGTCGTTCTTACCCCAATATTTTGTGTTGTGACCCCATCAATTTTAACCGTGCCTACCGGTGCTTTATCCATTTGCTCATCGCCTGCATACACCGGTGTATAGTCCATTCCCATTTCACCTTTTGCAGGGACAGGTGAAGTAATTTCCGGGTTCATCGGGTGACGATAGAATAAAATATCACTTTTTTTCGGTGGTATTGTGCTCGGAGCACTTGTCTGTGACGTACTTGCAAACCAAAACCCTAAACCCAACCCCAATGCCAGCATTGCAGGCGCAGCTATCCATAATATCTTGTTACTCATAAATCTCTTCCTTGCCGACAACGGCAATTAATTGTGCCAACACTTGTTGGGCTTCTGTTAAAGCTTTCCAGTATTGGGTTTCATAGTTGTAAAGCGTAATCTGACTTCGCACTAAATTTAAAAAGTCCACCTTGTCCACCTGATAACCCGCCAGCATGGATGCAACCGTTTGTCTGGCTTGAGGAATAATGCCCGTTTTAAATAACAGTACTTGTTGCCTACTCTTTTGATATTGACTATAGGCCGTGGATATTTCGCTATGTACTCGATTCGTTGCATCACGCAAGGAAAACTTTTGTTGCAGCACTTCCTTGTTCCTTTGATCAACCGCTTTTTGCTGTTTATGATCCGTAAAAATTGGCACATTCATACTAAGCCGCACACTAAGCAAGTCAGCACGCTCTTGCCCATTGGGCATATCGTCGCGCACACTATAAAAAGCACCAACATTAAAATCGGGGTAAAAATCCTTTTCTGCTAAGTCTCGTTGTGATTTAGCGGCCTTAACAGATTCACGCTTTACTGCTAGTAAGGCGCGATGTCCATTAGCAAACGCGAATAGTTCAGCTTCTTTTTTTAGAGTCGGCAAATGCTCATCAGGCATAACTGTCAACACTATCGGCTGGTCTGAGGAACGATCAATTAAGCTATTTAAACGTGCCCTAACTGAATCACGCGCGGCTTGTAAGCTAAGTGTATTGTCTAGCAATTTAGACAATTCTAGCTGTGCTAACAACACGTCTTGCTGCAACCCTTGACCCACTTGATATTTAGATTGAGCAATATCCACAAACTGCTGTAATAAACGTTGATTAGCAGCCATTATTTTTAATGCATGATCAAGGTACAACAGACTCCACCACGCTTGTTTCACATCACGCAATAATAACCAACGCGCTTCTACAACCGTATGAGCAGCCGCTTGTGCTTCATGTGTCGCCGTCTGTTCACGTAATGCCAACTTACCAGGAAAAGGAATCTGTTGGGAGAACCCAGCCTGTAACTGAGTCATGTTTTCTTGGCCTACGTCAAAACTATCCGTTGGTAAGTTCAGCGCATTAAAACTGATCACCGGATCAGGTAATGTTGCCACTTGAGATGGAATATAAGCCATCGCCTCAGACCGTGCCCTTATTTCCGCTAGGCTCGGGTTATTTCGTAATGCTAGATCAAGCGCTGTTTGTAATGATAGCGCATCAGAATTTTCAGCTTGGGCGTTGCTAAATATTGCTATCAATATAGTTAATTGTGCCCACCTTCTCAATAAATCCATATTATCCTCATCTCTTCAAACGTTGACTTTGTGTTATCAACAAAGGGTATTGAGGGTTCTTAACCGGTAAGATAAACAACTAAAACTAGACGCGTAGTTCTTCTACTGCGTTGCTTTTTGCTTAAACTACAGGCGCATTAACCCCCTGTCTTAAGCAGAGGGTCTGGGAGGTTTTATTTCAGGCGAGAGTGATTCATTAGGCCTTTCGATGGCGCTATAGGTTATAAAAATGGAAGACAAGCCCAACGATTTAGGCACTACATTGTTTGTCGCCACATAGGCAGATGCATGACCGACACAATTTATATTATCAGGGCATTCACAACCCATATGAGTCTCGTTAACCACAGATGCTTGCTGGTGTTGCTGATGAGTCGCACCGCTATTTGCATGCTTAAAGGCCGTTGAAATATTATCAACATTATCCATGTTAGAACACGCACCCGATATCGACACGGCCGGAGCAGCCATCAAACAAAATATCAGTAACGATGTAACAACTTTTTTCATCTACAGTTATGCCAAATAATAACGTTTAAATATAGCGCCAACTTTATTCGTTGTTTTTCAATTCTAGCATTAAAACACGTAAACAAACGCTTAAAATATCTCGCCAAACACATCAAGCCTATAACGACCACAGCTTTTGTAATACAGAAGCAGCTAAATACAAAATACCGTCGTAATACCTAGCATTTCATCACGAAGTGATATTGAGTTTACTTATTAGTAATACGTTATCTTTGGGCTGTTCAAGCTTATACCCCGTACCCTAGTGATGTGGGTTAGATCATAATACGCGACTAAGAAACCAAGAGCTTAGCGTTGTTACCACGATCGATAGCGTGCGGGGGTTCACCCATTACAACACAACAAAGTAATTACGCCATGATAAAGCCCTTTTAATCATAACGTCTGGACTTAAACTGGCCCCCTTTTAAAATCAATCGAGTCTGACCCTATTGATTTGGTGGATTTGGTGGAGTTTTGGCAAAAAATGGCGAAGCTATGCCAAAACGGAGCGCAGTAAAAAGTGTCCCTATGATAGCCTTGTTAGGCAATTTATCGGAATTGTACCGATGTAAGTTCACCATAAGGCCCTCTCCATTTTTTAGATAAAAGTTGCTCAAGCTTTTTACTATAGAGCTCGAATACGTTGTTATAGCACTTCCAGAATTCCGGCGTTACTGTTCGTTCTTCCGTTTCTCGGTAAACAGCAGTAGCACAGGGATACCTTGCCCAAGAGTTGACTCCAACCTCCAATGTTTCAAAGACATGACGAGTTCTTTTTGGAGACGGTATTTTCTTACACTTTTTTTGGAGTTTGCTTAAGTTATGGCTGTTTAGCAATTGGTTAGATAATTTTCCACCTTCTATGTAACTAGGGTTTTCGTAGATTAGAAAGGCTTTGATAAGGTTCTCAAGAGCAAACGCCGCAAGTAAAAAAACTGACCTATTCGGCGTCGGTCTAGTAATGGACTTAGCGCCATCATTGTATGTGACCATACCTTGAGGCATATCATGCAGCGCATGAGCATTCTCATGGATCAATTTTGCGACCTCATACCAATTGATTGGATGGGCCGCTTGGGCAAATAGTTTGTTTTCTTCGCTTTCCATTGCTCTAAGGTGCCTAACGACTGAGTTAAAGGTCGGCGCGTCTTTTTGCGCCGTCCATTTTGAACGACTTGTTATATGGCATTTATTTCTCTCCCAAAGTTGATGCCATTCCGCTCATTTAAACCAAGACTTTGAACTTCTACTAATTTTGGATTTTGACGCACATACATTTTGAAACCAGTAGCAACAATTGAAATAGCACCTTCTTGACACTCAAATCTATATGTATGTTGTGTAAATCTGCCATTAGGTGACAATCTAGGTTCTTCCATTACCAATTCAGCTATTTCTATATTTCCTTGTTGTGACTCTATGTCAATAACAACGTCATGTGCATTTTCGAATACCATAGTTACTGGTGATACCCAGAATTTATAATAGGTTTCATTTTCTTTTGGATCTACCCACTTAAAGATATAATCAAGATCAAGAAGAAATTCGAAGTCTTCAGAGTTTGCGGTCATTGACCACACAGTCCCGTCATGCCAACCCATTACATGAAAGTCCTGCTCACTCCAAACGGCTTTTTCCAATTCGTAATTATCCATTCTTTCTATGCCATATAACGTTTAATTTAAAGGGCGCGCGGCTTTTTGCGCGTCCGCTTTGAAATGCTTGTTATGCTGAAAGTACACATAAAGTAACAAATTACTTTAAACTTTTAAACTAAATATGGTTGACTAGAGATGATCTATTTACTATATTGCTGCTCAGAAGCAAACTATATATAAGTTTGCTGCTGATTTCGGGGCTCGACTTTTTACTAAGTCGAGCTTCCGCGTATTTAACGTATGGAAAATCATGGCGCAACTATATATCGTTTATTTAGATGAGTTTGGTCATGTAGGTCCATATATCTCAAACGAACACTCTCAGCATAATACACATCCTGTTTTTGGCCTAGGTGGTTTTGTACTACCAGCCCATAAAGTTAGATCCTTTTCATCATTTTTCTTTAAGATGAAGCAAGAGCTTTTTGGTAGTTATGATATACCAGAAGCAAGAAAAAAAGCAGAAAACAAAAGCGAGCGCTTCCAATTATCTACTTGGGAAAAGAAAGGTTCAAAGCAATACTCTGTAGCTAATCTTCGTAATTTCAAGAATTTTTTAACTGGCTCGACGAACAGAATTATAAATAGAATAACTAATGACGGTGGCTTTTTGTTTTTCGTTGGAGAAGCGAAGAAAAGAGGAGTTGAAAATCATGACCCTCAACGGCTTTACACTAACAGCTTAAAAGAAATAATAAAAAGACTTGATGATGAGTTTAAAACTCAGGATGCTCAGTTCTTAATATTCATGGATGACCATGAAACTAGAACACAAATTGTTAAAAATGCTATCTATGAAATGCACCAACAACAAAAGTTTCAGTTAGTTGAAGCTCCTGTTCAGGTTGATAGTAAATTATACCAAACCATTCAGTGCGCAGATTGGTTTTGCTCTATATATGGAAAAATATCATATTATGATGCCGAGCCAGACGTTAAGTCTGATTATGAGCTATTCAAGCGTTATTTTGGCGACAGAATTCAGAAAGCACAAAAAAGAAGCAATGTTCGAAATAACCTTCCTAGAAAAGCTACTCAGATTAGCCTAGATAAACTAACAACTAAGTTCAATAAGTAGCAATCGACACCGTACTCTCTATTCAGCATAACTAGTTATTAAGGGAATTAAAATTTCCCGGTAATTTCTTTACTTATAAGGACTACAATTCCCTGTAATACAATAATCAAGAAAAAACAGGGCTGTAATTTACGTTATGTCCTATTTCAGTAGTCCATCAGAAAATAGGTCATTTTTTTCCAACCACAATCCCAGCGTTTAACAGTAACCATGTGGGTTACACCATAAGGTGCGACTTTATCCAAAAGACAACAGATTCCTTTAAAATAACTATAATTAGGACTTCAACTTCATCAGTTACACCCCTAACGGCATTAACTAGTTTAGGGATTTTCTCACTAATAATTTTAGGCGCATTCTTCAGCTGTTAAAGCGGTTAAGCAATTTATTGAACCTAGTTATTTAATTTAAGGAAGTGACAAAGCGATATCATCACACTCTCTAAACTAAATAAATTTACATTAGAAATAATATCCTAAATTAACAGCAAATTGCCTCGATTCATCTTCCTCGTATTTGAATCGTATATCAGAGTTTATCCCCAACCTTTGCCTGAGTTCTAGGACATACTTCTTTTTTTGTCCACCCGAACCGTCAATTTGCTTTGGCAATTCAACACCTAAGCGCATATTTAACCCATCAGTAAATTTAACATGTGAGAACGCTGAAGCTCTAATAAATGCATGACCACTTCCTTTACGATTACCCTGAATCCCACCACCAAGATAAGCGCTAACTAATACATGAGAATTTAAGTTTACGGCGTACCCATAATCCCCTTCTAAACGCGTCGTTAAACAGTCAAAGCATGATAAATCTTGTTGCTGAATACCAAGTTTTACTTTCCACGCCTTCCCTTTATCACCAGGTAAATTCGTGCTGGCTGTATTTACACTCTCAATTTTAAGAAAATCGAAATGGCTAATATGTAATCCGCCAGATTGGGTAAATAACTCAATCTCCCCCATCGTTAAAGCTGAATCTTGCACATGTCCAGATGCTGCATCTAGAACATCATAGTAAGCAGGTCTAATTCGTATCGAGTACCCATTACCAAGAGATTCATTGTATGTTACTCCAACCTGAGCATAACTAGATTTACGCCCTGTATGAGGTGGATTTAAGGAAAGCTCATTACCAGAATCCTTACTTAGCGGTAGTTGAAATCGCTTAACAAGGGCCTTACGATGCAAGTTATCTGCATCCTCTTTAGTCACAATCTCAGCAGACTTTGCGAATTGATAATAATCTAATATTGTATCTATCACCCTAATCTTTGAGTCATTCGTCAAAGCACCGTACGCCTCACTATCAACAGCCCCTCGAGTCTCAATAATCTTTCTAACTTCATTTCGCTCAGAAGAGATAAGTGAATCAAACTTTTTATAAAACCTAGATTGTCTTGATGGTCGAAAATCAACAGAACGCACCAATGGCTCTTCATGAATCTGACTGTGGTACATGTTTTGAAGAAGTGCTCGAGGTAATGTAAAAAATTGATTTGATGGCATGATAGACACCCCATCAATAATCTCAATAAGCTCAGCTAAACGGTAAGCACAATTCTTTCTAAAGAAATAATATGTATAGGGCTTACCAAGTACTTCCCACGCGTGAGCTACGATGAAGTTAACTTCTCTTTGCTCGAAATTTATTTCATATTCCCAAATATCCCGCAGCTCTAATTCACCATAATTACGGTTATGGAAGTAATAATCAGTCTGGCTAAACCCACCGTCATAGCCACCAAATATTCCTTTCAAAATATAAGTCACGGGGTCTTCATTAGGAGGAATAATCGCACCATAATTAACACTTGGATCAAACAAGCGCGCGGCTCCATTCGACCTATTTGAATTAAGCTTTAATAAAATATGTCCGTAGTACGATGCAGGATTTTCTAAAAAACCAGATGCATAGACAACACTTATCGTCTTTATTGAATTACTTAGTGTCCACTCATCATATTTTGGACAGAAAATTGTTTGGATGCCGGCTGCAACTTCACCTAACGAGCGCTGCAACCAAAGAAGACGAGCTGGAAACTTGCATTGCGCATGATTATCTACAAGCTCATCAACTAATGGCTTCTGAAAAGCTGTAATTGTTGCCTCAAGTTCAGCGTGCGGGTTGAACGCCCCATCTTCCGCATTAAAAAATGCATCATCGTGTATTGCACTAACAAAATTCACTGAACCACTGTAGCTTTGCTCATAATGCATGAGCTTTATCCATGTTGGGTGCTGACTAAGTCTTAATTCATTCGCATGATTTATTATCTGTTCAACATCAGACTTACCAGTATTGGAAAATGAAGCTGCGGGGAAAAATACAATAAAAAAAAGTGCAAGTTTTGACAACATGCTTCTTGCTGAACACACGGCTTAATATATAAATTTAGTGACGGAGGTAACCCGCCACTAAATTTTCAGAACTTTAAACTGAGCAACTAGATGATGCTGATGTAACTGCATGATAATAATCAGCAGCTTTATCGATTCTTGCTTTTTGTGAATACTCTGTTGATGCTACCTTACTACCCATATTGCTACGAATCATTGTTACAACATCGGCTTGTCGGCTTGAAGAACAGCCCTCTATATCTAAAACAGCAACTAGGTGTTCACCCTCTCCTTTAGCCACATCTTCGATTAGATTCTCGTAATTATCTATAATGAATTTAGCCGTTTTAGCATGCACATTTGAGCATGTCTCAGGACTCATTGTTGCTGACGTAACAGCCGTAGAACCTAAATCCCAAATAACGTTTGATGTTGCCGCTGCTATGTGGTGATTAGGAAATATAGCCGCACCAATACCACAATCTCTATATGGGTTAGGTCCGCTACCGACTTTAGCATGACCGTGTGCTGCTGCAAACACTATAGATGACATTGAGAACAGGTAGATACTAACTAATACAACGATTAATTTTTTTAGTTTAAACAATTTATAAAACTCCCTTTTTTTAATAGAATCGTTAGTAAAAGATATGCCACTAACCTACTAATTGTAGCACCGTAACTTGGCCAACATGACCTACATTGAGGGAAAAAAGTATTTTATTTTAGCCTTGCCAATGCCTGCTAACTAACGCCTATCATCCAATAAGATTGAGTTTATTTATCCAGCCAACTTACGCTTATTAAAATCGTTTATTGTAATGATCACAGTAACCAAGCTGTTAACCAACTTGATTTCATCCTAGCCACATTTGCTATCACCACAATTCAAACATGTCATACAGCCATCCATTTGGATGGAGGCGGTCACATTACACTTTGTACATAATTGTGAGCCTGCTGGAAATTCGCTAGTGGTTTCATGCTCGGGGGATTTAACCTGTTTTTCTGCTTCAAACTGAGCCCGTTTCTCATCCATGATTTTTTGTTGGTGCTCACTGATTTCTTCAGTTTTGATCATTCCAATCATTTTTAAATGCGATTCGACGACGTCTCCAATTTCTGCAACAAGTGATGGCATAAACTTACCGCCTTTTTTAAAGTAGCCTCCACTGGGGTCAAATACGGAACGTAGTTCTTCTACTAGGAAGGTAATGTCGCCACCTTTTCTAAACACCGCAGACATAATTCTTGTTAGCGCAACAATCCACTGGAAGTGATCCATGTTTTTAGAGTTGATGAACACCTCAAATGGACGCCGTTGCTCATGATCTGTATCTGGGTTTAATATCAAATCATTGATCGTTATATATAGCGAATGCTCTGATAACGGCGTTTTAATTTTATAGGTTGAACCCAATAACATTTCTGGCCTTTTAAGGCTTTCATGCATTTGGATGATATTGCTTTTCTCTTCAGTCTGAAGAGCGACTTCTTCAACTTTTGGTTCATCGTCTTTTACAACGTCGTAACCGGTGATGGCTTGTGTAATTTTGTGTGTCATTTTTTTCTCCTGTTCGCTGCCGTCAACCTTAAAACTTACCGTAATAACCTTCTTTTAAGGCATCGTATAAGTTCGCTGCGGTATGTGATTCACCTTCATATTCAACCATCTCGTTACCTTTTACCTCTAACGTTGAGCCGTCTTGAAGCTTAAAACGATATGTTGTGTTTTCTAGGTCTGAGTCTTTTACCAGTACACCTTGAAATACATCTGGATTAAAGCGGAACGTTGTACAGCCCTTTAATCCCTTTTCGTGAGCATAAAGATAGATATCTTTAAAGTCTTCAAAAGGAAATTCTGTCGGCACATTAGCGGTTTTTGAAATAGATGAATCAATCCATTTTTGTGCTGCAGCTTGTATATCCACATGCTGTTTTGGAGTAATGGTTTCTGCCGTTACAAAATAGCTGGGTAGTTTTTCATCTGCCTGCTCTGAATACGGCATGGCTTTTTCATTAATTAATGTGCGGTACGCCAATAACTCAAATGAGAATACATCAACTTTTTCTTTCGCATTACGCCCCTCACGAATAACATTACGTGCATAGTGATGAGCAAAGCTTGGTTCAATGCCATTACTGGCATTATTGGCTAGTGATAGAGAAATAGTTCCTGTTGGCGCGATAGAGCTATGGTGAGTAAAGCGCGCGCCCGTTTCTGCAAGTTGCTCCACGAGCTCAGGCGCAACAGAGGCTATTTGTTGCATATAACGACTGTACTTTGCATGTAAAACACGGCCTTTTACTGTATCGCCAACCTGATAACCATCGTCCAACATTTCTGGTCGTTTACGCAGCATATCTCCTGTTACTTCAAAGTCCTCATCCATGATGGGCGCAGGCCCTTTTTCTTTAGCCAGTTCTAAACCCGCTTCCCAACCGGTAACCGCTAGTTGCTTACTGACTTCTTCAGTAAATTCAACCGATGCATCTTCACCATAAGGAATACCCATCATTGTTAAGGTTGAACCTAAGCCTAAAAAGCCCATACCATGGCGACGCTTGTGCTCAATTGCTTCACGTTGGCCTTCCAAAGGCAAGCCATTAATCTCTACTACGTTATCCAGCATTCGGGTGAAAATACCGACAGTTTTACGAAACTTTTCCCAGTCGAAAGACGCTTTTGAGGTGAAAGGGTTTAATACAAACTTAGTTAAATTAATGGAGCCTAACAAGCAAGATCCATAGGCCGGTAATGGTTGTTCACCACATGGGTTAGTTGCGCGAATATTTTCGCAAAACCAATTGTTATTCATCTCGTTCACTTTATCGATAAGAATAAACCCAGGTTCAGCATAATCATAAGTAGACGCCATAATAGTTTCCCATAGGCGTTGAGCTTTCACTCGATTATAAATTCGACAGGCAACTAAGCCTACATCATTTACTAGGTAGCCTTTGGTAATAGGCCATTCACGCCATAGCACCTTGTCTTTATCATTTAAATCAATCTCGCCTGACGCCAATTCTTTTTCTGACAAAGGAAACACTAATGGCCAATCGGCATCGTCTTTAACTGCTTGTACAAAGTCGTCTGTAATCAACAACGATAAATTAAACTGACGCAAGCGGCCATCTTCACGCTTTACACGAACAAAGTCGCGCACATCCGGATGAGCAACATCAAAGGTTGCCATTTGTGCACCACGTCGCCCCCCCGCTGATGATACGGTAAAACACATTTTGTCAAAAATATCCATGAACGATAATGGACCCGAGGTATTAGCACCTGCACCGGATACATAGGCACCTTTAGGGCGTAGCGTAGAAAATTCGTAACCAATACCACAACCCGCTTTAAGGGTTAAACCAGCTTCGTGTGTTTTCCTTAAGATATCGTCCATAGAATCAGAAATAGAGCCTGATACAGTACAATTAATAGTCGATGTCGCTGGTTTATAATCACTAGCACCTGCATTGGAAATAATACGCCCTGCTGGAATCGCACCATGTTTTAGAGCCCAGACAAATTGATCATGCCAATATTCTTTCTTATCTGCGTTTTCTTCCACCTCAGCAATTGCTGCTGCAACACGATCATAGGTTTCTTCAATATTGTTATCGACGGGCGAGCCATCCTGTTTTTTTAAACAGTATTTTTTATCCCAGATATCTAACGAGGCCGATTGGAACTCAATCTCAGCGTGATTTTCTTTAATAACTTTCAAGTTGACTGTGCTCATATTTCCCCTATCTATCTTAATGTAATGTTTTCGGGATGCGCTCCCTATTCCCTGTAGAGATAGATTATAAGAAAGCCCATAGAAACACAAGATAGTGTGTAAATAATTTTAATATTAACTATATATTGTATTCCAAACAAAATGAATTAACTGTAAAAATATTTTTATATATCAACCTGTTAGGCCCTATTTACAAATATTGCCTTAAAAAATGAAGGCATTAAAGCGCCCATACTTAATCGGCAGGCACAAAAAAACCCTCCAAAAGGAGGGTTTCATGTATGGCGCGCCTGGAGCGATTCGAACGCCCGACCGCTCGGTTCGTAGCCGAGTACTCTATCCAGCTGAGCTACAGGCGCTTTGAGGTGGCTATTGTATTCGGACTGAACTAAAGGTCAAGCAAAAATCACTAAAGAAAGTTAATTTCTTAAATTAATTAAAGCAGCTCCATAAAAAAACATTAACGTTTAATGAAAAATAAAACAAAGCCGTCAATCATTTATCCCAGCAGAATACTCAATAATAAAGCTCAGGAACCGCAGCCTCATTATTGCTTATACGTCAGATGGGGTTATCGCTGTTCCCTGACGGTCTAAAACACCAAGATCCAATACAGGGGAAGCGTCAATATCTTGTGCATCCATCATCTGAGCAACACGCTGCAAAGAAGAGATAATCATCGTTTGCTCCCATTCATGCAAATGATCAAACTGGCGCGCAAACTGTTCTTGCAGGGGAATTGGGGAGTCTTTTAAAATCTCAATAGCTTGCTCTGTAAGGTAAGCATGCGCTTTTCGCTTATCTGCTTTAGAGCGTTCACGATACACCAGTTGACGCTTTTCCAGTCGATCTAAAATCGTCGTCACCGTTGCTTGACTAAGACTTATTTCACTCGCAAGTTCGCCAATGGTCACTTCACCTTTATCTCGAATAGTTTGCAGCAACAAAATTTGAGGTGCCGTTAAGCCGGTCGTTTTCGCTAAGTGTTTAGAGTGCAGGTCAGTTGCCCTAATTACACGCCTTAATGCCATCAATACTTCTTGACTGTTATTCAACTGGGCTCCTCTCGATTAATTAATACTCAAGTCCATTATATCTTCGATAATTTTTAATGGTAAAAAAACCAAACCACTAGATAAACGTCTAACCCAAACCATCTATATACTGACCTGCGTATTGGTTTTCCCTTCAACTGGTTAACACCCATGTTTTCAGCTCGCCCATTAGCAGTTAATTCGAATAAATAATTTAAGCCCTTCTGATCAGGATCTCCATTCTCTAAAACCTTAGCGTCAAAATATTCTACTTAATTATCAAGCTCCTAGCCTATTCTTAATTTGATGCATAGGCTGTCAGGTGGAAATCAACTACGATCTCATGCTACAATGTTTAGTGTACTAATGATTAATTAAATAAAATATTAAATTTACAAGGCTTTATAGCCCAAAAAAACTAAATTTGCCTTTATTTTTAAATTTTATTAATTAGCACACTAACTAAATATATAGCGTAATAAAAAAATTTGTCATATTCCAAACCTATTTATTTGAGGGAACCGACCCTTGAAGACGGTATGGCCGTTTATCGATTGATCGAAAATTGCCCTCCCCTCGATACCAACTCTAGCTACTGTAATCTGCTTCAATGTGAGCATTTCGCAAGCACCTCTGTCGCAGCAGAAATGAACGATGAAATAGTCGGTTTCATTTCAGGCTACCTACTGCCTAAACGCCCAAACACTTTGTTTATCTGGCAGGTTGCTGTTAATGAACAGGCCCGTGGGCGGGGGCTTGCTTCACAGATGTTGCTACACATCTTAAACCGCCCTTTTTGTCAGGATGTGCATTACATAGAGACAACTATCACCGAAGATAACAAGCCCTCTTGGCATCTCTTTAAGGCCTTATCAAAAAGTCTAGAGACACAGTTGCAGCATGCCCCATGGATGGACAAGCAAACGCACTTTGACGGCCAACATGATTCTGAGAATTTAGTCCGAATCGGTCCTTTTAACCTTAACCAAACAAACAAATTACTATGAAAATTTTTGATGAAATAGAATCTGAAGTACAAAGCTATGCACGCTCTTTCCCGCGCGTTTTTAACCGCGCTAAAGGAGAGTTTATGTGGGACGAAGAAGGTCGCCAATATTTAGACTTTCTCGCTGGAGCTGGAACCCTTAACTATGGCCATAACAACTCTATATTCAAACACGCGCTGCTTAAATATATTAAAAGCAATGGTATTACCCATGGCTTAGATTTGCATACCAAAGCTAAAGGTGAGTTCCTACAAGCATTTAATGACCATATTTTAAAACCAAGAAATATGGAATACATGGTGCAATTTACCGGCCCTACCGGTACCAATGCTGTTGAAGCAGCAATGAAAATTGCACGTAATGTAACTGGCCAACAGAATATTGTGACTTTTACCAATGGATTTCATGGTGTCAGCTTGGGCTCACTAGCGGCAACAGGCAACTCACATCATAGAGATGCGGCTGGCGTTAGCTTAGTCGGTACCCACCGTATGCCATATGACGGCTACTTAGGTGATAACATCGATACAACAGAATACCTTGATAAAGTGCTGTCCGATTCAAGCAGTGGCATTAACTCCCCTGCTGCGGTAATTGTTGAAACTGTCCAAGGTGAAGGTGGTATTAACGCTGCCAGTATTAAATGGCTGCAAAACCTTCAGACTGTCTGCCGTAAACACAACATCCTGTTAATCGTTGATGATATACAAGCCGGTTGCGGCCGAACAGGCGACTATTTTAGTTTTGAAGAAGCCGGTATCGAACCTGACATTATCACCTTATCCAAATCGCTTGGTGGTTATGGTTTGCCATTTGCAGTAGCGCTGATAAAAGCCGAATTTGATTTCTGGAAACCCGGTGAACACAACGGTACTTTCAGAGGCAATAACCTTGCTTTTGTAACCGCTAAAGCAGCCATTGACCACTATTGGACAAATGATCAATTTTCGCAAGAGATTAAACGCAAAGGCCAGTATGTTTCCGAACGACTTGAAAACATCGTCAGCCAATATGGTGAAGGTCAGTTTACCGCCAAAGGTCGCGGCATGTTTCAAGGCATTAACTGTGTTAATGGTGACATTGCTGGGAAAATTACACATCACGCCTTCCAAAAAGGGCTCATCATTGAAACCAGTGGTGCAGATGATCAAGTCGTCAAGTTTTTGTGCCCGTTAGTTATCTCTGATGAGAACCTTAAAAAAGGTATTGATATTATTGAAGAAGCTATTCGAGAAGTATGTGAAAAACAAGATATTCCAGAAAAGAATCTGTATTTCGAAGCCAGTTAAGGTTTAACCGCTTTCACTGCTGGCCTAGTGACGTTTAAACGTCCATTTAAACGATAAAAACACAGTAAAAGCGGGGCAATAAAGCCCTGCTTACTGAATCACTTATTTTTATCAATCATCGTAAAAAGAGCTTAACCAAAGGATAATCTAATGATCGTACGTAATTTATCTGACGCCAATCAAAGTAACCGAAGAATTATTTCCCCCGATGGAAACTGGGAAAGCACCCGATTGCTTCTTAAGGAAGACAACATGGGGTTCTCCTTTCACATCACGACTATTTACCAAGGCGCTGATTTTCAAATGCACTATCAAAATCACTTGGAATCGGTGTATTGCATTACCGGCGAGGGCGAAGTTGAAACCTTAGCCGACAATAAAAAGCACCCAATCAAACCCGGCACTATTTACGTTTTGGACAAGCATGATAAACACATCCTTCGTGCTTCAAAAGAAATGACTTTGGCTTGTGTATTCAACCCGCCACTTAATGGTAAGGAAGTGCATAACGCAGAAGGTGCTTATGAATTAAACGACCAAGGCATTGAGGACAATAGCACTGATGAATAACACAGCAAGTAGGCACTCTATTGATCAAAGCCACGCTGTTGAAGATACTTACCCATCACGCAAAGGGCTAAGCAGCATAACGGATCGGCAGGATCCAGTAATTTATGCTCCCCAAAACAGCACACCGCCTATCGACCCTTCACAAATTGAGCAGTTCGAGCAACAAGGGTTTATTGTGCTCGACAATATCTTTTCAAGTGCTGAAATCGAAGCCCTTCAAGATGAGTCCGCTCGACTCCGGTCTACAGCTAGCAACGACGAACAATCTGAAAAAGCATATACAGAGCCGGGGCATCACGAAGTTCGCTCAATATTTAGTTTACATGAAAACAGTACGGTCTTTAAAAAGCTAATGATGGATGAACGTTTAGCAGGTCTCGCAAGGTACATTTTGAACGACCAAGTATATATTCATCAATCACGCCTTAATTACAAACCCGGCTTTATCGGTAAAGAGTTTTTCTGGCATTCTGATTTTGAAACTTGGCATGTCGAAGACGGTATGCCTAATATGCGCGCCTTGAGTATGTCGGTCACGCTGACAGAAAACCATACACATAACGGACCCTTGATGCTGATACCTGGTTCGCACAAGAAGTTTATTGCCTGCGAAGGTAAGACGCCTCGGCAACATCATCTAGCCTCACTAAAAAAACAAGAATATGGCGTACCTTCTAACGAGCACCTGAGCATGTTGGTAGAAAAACAGGGCATTACCACAGTGACCAGTAAACCTGGCAGCGTTATTGTATTTGACTGTAATACGCTACACGGCTCAAACGGTAATATTACCCCTCACCCTAGAGCCAATGTGTTTTTTGTATATAACGCATTAAGCAACAAAGTTGCCAAGCCATTTTGCGAGCAACCGCCTCGGCCTGAGTATCTTTGTGCACGTTCTAACATCAAACCATTAACATCTTCTCGTTCATTTTAACCATTATGGAAACAGGCAAACATCAAAAGCCAATAGGCCAGCTAACACATCAAATTACAAATTAGATACTGCGAAGGAAAGGAGCGTAACCATGAAGAAACCCATTAATCATGAAAAAAGTAGCGTTCTGAACAATAACTAAACCATACATAGCTGAGCATACGGGGAACTATTTATGTGTGACCTTAAAAGTCTATTAACCAGACTAATAACTATACTGAGCTCACCATTGTGCCCATCTTGCACTGAAACTCAGCGCTTTAAACATAATACATAGAGGATAAAATGCATACTGTAGAAAAGATCGGCGGCACATCAATGAGCGATTATGTGTCCGTTCGAGATAACATCATTCTTAATCAAAACCTAGACGGCGTTTACCGACGAATATTTGTAGTGTCAGCATATGGCGGTGTTACTGATGCCTTACTGGAACATAAAAAAAGTGGCCAACCGGGCATCTACGGCCTATTTGCCAACGGCATAGAAGATGACAGCTGGCTGACTAAATGTAACGAATTGCACCAACAATTACAAGCTATTAATCTAGAACTATTTGGCCAAACGACCTTGCTAGATAAGGCTAACACTTTCTTGGCCGAACGGATGGACGACGCAAAAAAATGCTTAGCTGACCTACAAAGCCTATGCCAACATGGCCATTTTGCCTTAGATGCGCATTTAGCAACCGTTCGAGAAATGTTAGCCAGCATTGGCGAAGCACATAGCGCTTGGAACACCGCCGAGCTACTTAACCGGGATGGTGTTGATGCTTGCTTTGTTGATTTAACCGGGTGGCGAGCTGACCACCATATCTCTTTAGACGAACGTATTCGTTTAAGCTTCCAACACATCAACCTTGAAAAACAACTCCCCATTGTGACCGGCTACGCACACAGTGATTCTGGCCTCATGTCATCTTTTGATAGAGGCTATAGCGAGATGACCTTCAGCCGTTTAGCTGTGTTAACTGGGGCTAGCGAAGCCATTATCCATAAGGAGTTTCACTTAAGCAGCGCTGACCCTCGATTAGTTGGTGAAGAAAATGCTGTTCCTATCGGCCGTACTAATTATGACGTGGCGGACCAACTGGCTAACCTAGGAATGGAGGCTATTCACCCAAAAGCAGCCAAAGGCTTACGACAAAATGACATTCCACTTCGTATAAAAAATACGTTTGAGCCAGTACATACGGGCACCTTAATTACTGGCGATTATGTTAGTGAGTCGCCTTGCGTTGAAATCATTGCTGGTTGTAAAGGAATCTATGCGCTTGAGGTGTTTGATCAAGATATGGCCGGAAATCTATCAAATTACGATAGCGAATTAGTCTCTATTATCAAACGATTTAATGCACATATCGTCTCTAAGGACACCAATGCCAATGCTATTACCCATTTCTTATCAACAAACTTAAAAACCGTAAAACGTATTCTTTACTTAATTAAAGAACGTTTTCCAGAAGCCGATGTAAATCATAAAAAAGTAGCCATTGTTTCTGCTATAGGCAGCGATATGCAAATTCCAGGGATATTAGCAAAAATGGTGCAGGCAGTGGCCAACGAAAATATTAGTGTTTTGGCTGTCCACCAGTCAATGCGCCAAGTAGATATGCAATTTATTGTCAACGAAGCAGACCATGACAATACAGTGAAAAGCTTACATGCCGCACTGGTAGAAGTTCATGATCACGGAAGGGCCATATGTCTCGCATCATAAAAAAGCTGATTCTATTAAGTTGCTTGTTTCCTATATTATTAGCGGCCGCCACCACTGTCGATGACCCTATACCGGAAAAAATTGATAATTTAGAGAAACCGCTCTACTCCCCATTTGTTGAACGCTATGTATTAGATGAAATTAAACAATTGCGTATCGATCAAGCCAAATCAAAACAAGAATTACTGCAACAAATTTTAGATCGTGAACATAACTCCGTTGACCGTGCTGTGGCTTATGCAACCGACACCGTTACCTACTTCTTTTATTTGATAGCTGCAGCAACATCCGTTTTAGTATTGGTCGGCTGGACCTCAATAAGGGACATCAAAGAACGCGTACATTCTCTCGCCGATGAGGAAATATCAAAGCTGATTCATGAATATGAGGCTCGATTAGAAATGATTGAAGAGCAATTACAGCAAAAAACGCAACATATTGATGAAAACCGTGAAGAAATCGAATTAACACAAGAACTCCAATCACTTTGGTTACAGGCACAACAAGATGACTCCCCTTCCAACAAAATAACCATTTATGACGAAATTCTTAAAATACGCCGTGATGATTGCGAGGCAATAACCTATAAAGCCAATGCAGTACTTGAATTGAACGAACCTCAATGGGCGGCTAATTTATGTCACCAAGCACTTAAAATAGACCCTGAAAATAGTCGTGCATTTTATCAATTGGCCTGCGCATATACCGCTATGAGGCAATTTGATGAAGCACTTCACTTTCTAATCGAAGCACTTAATAGGCGAGAAAGTTACTTGGAGAGTATTCACGATGACCCAGCCTTGCAAGCATTAGTTAACCATGAAGTGTTTAGTGAACTACCTCGCCTAATGGGCAAAGAGACCAGCTAAAAGACCGATAAGTATCAATTTTTGGCAGTTAAAAATATTAAAAGGCGTTTTTAAAGGCGCCTTTTTTTATAACTGTCATAAAAAACCATGCTGATTTTTACAGCACCAGCAACACAAACGATATCGTTTACTTAAACGGTCAGATCTTATGCTGCTAAACTTGATGGAACAGCCTTCAGCTAATAAGCTGTAGGCAGATATACGAAACACCTTAATTAAACTTAAAGCTTCTAATTTTATTTCATATAGCACTACCAAATAAGAATTGGGCACAAAAGCTTATCTCCAGTAACAACTGACGCTGCACTTTATAAGTTTTTATGGCATTCTTATCCACGATAAGTTGGCCATTTCGAGCCTAAATACGTACGATTTTATTAACCATACAAAGGTAGTCGCAGAATGTTATCCGTACTCTTAATCTCCACAGTTTTTATTTTTTTGGTGACTTTCCTGCCTTTATTAAAAATTTCACATTGGTTAATTAGAGCGATGGATTTTCCTCGCTTACAGTTTGCCACGTTGGCGATTGTCCTTTTAGCAGCACATTTTCTTTTTCTTGACAGCCAATTGCTGATCACTCAATGCTTAATAAGCATAACGCTTATCTGTTTAATCTGGCAATTATGCTGGATATTACCCTACACCTTTTTTTGGCCTAAGGAGGTCCTTACTTCAACTGATGACAGTCCAGATAATCAACTGAGTGTTCTGACCTCTAATGTACTTAAATCAAACCATAATGCTGATGCGTTAATAGCTTTGGTCAACAAACATCAACCTGATGTCCTTGTTACGCTTGAGTCAGATCAGTGGTGGGAAGAAAAGCTTCAAGTGTTGGCAACGCAAATGCCTTATAGTGTTAAGTGCCCTCTCGACAACCTTTATGGCATGCACGTTTTTTCACGCTTAGCGTTAGCAGAAACAGAAATATGCTATTTAGTTGAAGAAGGTATTCCATCGATACATGCAACGCTAGAACTACGCACGGGTGACAAAATTCGCGCGCATTTTCTTCACCCCGCTCCTCCAAGTCCAACGGAAAACCCTGAGTCATCAGAACGGGATGCTGAACTAGTTATTGTAGCTAGAAGTGTGGCCGAAAGTGACCAGCCTGTCATCGTAGCTGGCGACCTTAATGACGTTGCCTGGTCTGCAACAACCCGACTTTTCCGAAAAATTAGCGGCTTATTAGACCCGCGAGTTGGACGAGGCGTGCTCAACACATTCCATGTGGATTACCCCTTTATGCGTTGGCCTTTAGACCATTTATTTCATAGTAAACATTTCACTTTACGGGCCATTCAGTGCTTACCTTCTATTGGTTCTGACCACTTTCCTTTACTAACTAGGCTCTCATTAACGCCTTTAGAAAACAACAAACAAAGTAGTTTAGATTCCCGCGCCGCTGATCATCAATGGGCTAGTGAAATTTCTGCCGAACAACACGTTAATAAGGACGATGTCCCAAAGCCTGGTGAAGTATCTCGTGAATGAAGACTAATGTTGCTGCTTTTAAGTAGTCATATAGAGAAAGTCAGTTCATTGCTTCACAAGCGATCTGCACTGTACGCTAACTACTAGGCTATTTTGCTTTGATGAACAAAGCTAATTAAGTCGATTTGAACGGGAATTCACACCAACAATGATGTATTAACTAAGAGAAACCAATAAATTGAACAATATTGATTGATCTCACAAATGGCGGAGAGAGAGGGATTCGAACCCTCGATGGGCTATAAAACCCATACTCCCTTAGCAGGGGAGCGCCTTCAGCCGCTCGGCCATCTCTCCGGAATTTATTACTGACTATTTGTTACCGTCTGTACCTTTTTCATCTTGAATTTTATTATAAATCTCTTCACGATGAACAGTAACGCTTTTAGGTGCGTCAACTCCAATTCTTACTTGGTTTCCTTTTACCCCTAAAACGATGATAGAGACATCATCTCCAATCACAAGGGACTCACCAACTTTACGCGTTAATATAAGCATATTAGCTCCTTATTGCTTCTTCTTTGAAGCGTTGCCAACCAATTTATATATTTATTATTATTTGGCGTATTCTACCATAGCTAATTAAACTCAAACAGCTCTCAAGTGATGATTATTCACCTGACAGACCAAAAGATTCATGCAACGTACGAACCGCTAATTCTAAGTATTTTTCATCGACCACAACTGAAATTTTAATTTCTGAGGTTGATATCATTCGAATATTAATCCCTTCGTCTGCTAACGCTGTAAACATTTGACTGGCAATGCCTGCGTGCGAACGCATACCAACGCCCACGATCGATACTTTAACTATTTTATTATCGCCGTCAACATTTTTAGCCCCTAGCTCAGCGCAAATATTTTGTAATATCTGCATCGTTTTTTCATAATCATTTCTGTGGACTGTAAAGGTAAAATCTGTGGTTTTATCTTCCGCAATATTTTGCACAATCATATCAATTTCAATATTAGCATCTGAAATCGGTTTTAGAATTGCTGAAGCAACGCCAGGCATATCTGGCACGCCAGCCAAGGTTACTTTTGCCTCATCACGATTAAACGCAATCCCAGAAATTAATGCTTTTTCCATTTCATCGTCCTCATAAGTAATTAGCGTGCCTTCCCCCTCAACAAAGGTCGATAAAACACGTAATGGAACATTGTATTTACCCGCAAACTCTACAGAACGAATTTGCAAAATTTTAGAACCCAAGCTGGCCATTTCAAGCATTTCTTCGAAAGTAATTCTGTCCAATCTTCTTGCTTTTGGTTCAACCCTTGGGTCGGTGGTATAAACACCATCTACATCAGTATAAATTCTACACTCATCAGCCTTTAGCGCAGCAGCTAAGGCCACAGCTGTTGTATCTGAGCCCCCTCTCCCTAAGGTCGTTATTGCCCCACTAGCCGTTACACCTTGAAAGCCTGCTACGACAACAATTCTATTGTTATCTAAATCTGCTTGAATGCTCGTTGTTTGGATTTCCTCTATACGAGCTTTCCCATGGGCGTCATCAGTCACTATTTTGACTTGCCCACCCGTATAAGACGTTGCTTCTTGACCCAGTTCTTCAAGCGCCATACACAATAAGGCTATGGTCACTTGTTCTCCTGTAGATAGTAATACATCCATTTGTTTCGCAGAGGGGCTGCGCTGCATTTGCTTTGCAAGCTCCGTCATACGGTTTGTTTCACCACTCATCGCTGACACCACAACAACTAAATCATGCTGTGTCGATTTTTTTTCTTGGACTAACTTTTTGGCAACACCTTTTATTTTTTCAGCAGTGCCTACGGAAGTGCCACCATATTTATGTACATGTAAACTCATCGTTGCTTCATCATATCTTGCGTAATTTATCGTCTGAACGTTACTAGGTTAGACCCTAATACTTATTAACTAGCATCCGTTAATTTTTTCTCAACCCAAGTTGGTACTGATTTTAAAGCGCCCTCTAACGCAGCAAGATCATTACCGCCCGCCTGTGCCATATCCGCTCTGCCACCACCTTTACCACCGACCTGTAAAGCGACGGAATTAACCAACTCACCCGCCTTTATACGGTCAGTTTGATTTTTAGAAACACCCGCTATTAACGTGATTTTTTCACCCTGTGTTGTTGATAGAACAACCGCTGCATTGCCTAATTTGTCTTTTAATTGGTCTACTAAATCACGTAACGTTTTATTGTCTGCACCCTCAATATTGGCAGCCAACACATTAAGCCCATCAATTTGTACTGCTTGGTTTTGCAAATCACCACTGGCTGCTGTTGCTAATTGACCTTTTAATTGTTCTAGTTCTTTTTCAAGTGCTTTATTTTTATCTTGAATTTGAACAACCTTCTCTAATGCAGATTCACGATTACCTTTAACCACTTTGGCAATTTTTTGCAGTAGCTCATCACCCTGCTCTACCCATGATAACGCGCCTTCTCCAGCGATAGCTTCTATACGACGTACGCCCGATGCAATCCCTGTTTCAGAGAGTATTTTAATTAAGCCAATATCACCTACCCGATTGACATGCGTACCACCACATAACTCTGTGGAAAACTCACCCATTTTCAAGACCCGGACTTTATCGCCATACTTTTCACCAAACAGTGCCATAGCACCGTTAGCGATGGCTGTTTCTTGATCGGTGACTTGTGTTTGCACCTCTTCATTAAAGCGAATCTGTGCATTAACTAAACGCTCAATTTCTTGAAGCTGAGCAGCTGTAATGGGCTCGAAGTGGCTAAAATCAAAACGTAGCCTGCTTGCTTCAACCAGCGAGCCTTTTTGTGTTACGTGTTCACCCAGCACTTTACGAAGAGCTGCGTGTAAAAGGTGTGTCGCCGAGTGATTAGAGGCCGTTGCTTGCCGATTATTCTTATCGACTACAGCGCGTACAACCTGCTTGCTTTTAAACTCACCCTTGCTGACTTGACCAATATGGAAATAGGCATCTGCCTTTTTTTGAACATCTATCACATCAAATATTGCCGTTGGTGTAGTAATCTGTCCATGATCGCCAGCTTGACCGCCTGACTCTGCATAAAAAGGCGTTTTATCTAACACTAAATAACCGCTTTCGCCCTCACAAATTGTCGAGCTTTGTTCACCATTTTTATAAATAGCTTCCAGTTTGGATTCTGCTTGCAGCGACTCATAGCCAATAAACTCAGTTGCTTGTGTTAAATGCGGCAAATCGGGGCCATCTGCAGAAAATGAACTGGCTGACCTTGCACGTTCACGTTGAGCGTCCATGGCCTTTTCAAAACCATCGAAGTCTACAGTTAAGCCATTCTCTCTTGCATAATCAGCGGTTAAATCAACGGGAAAACCATAGGTATCATAGAGTTTAAAAGCCGTTTCACCGGTAATCAGTTTATCTTTTAATGATTGCGTACCATCTTGCAAAAGCTTCATTCCTTGCTCTAACGTTTCAGCAAAACGTTGCTCTTCTTTTAGCAAGATATTACTCACCATATCCGCTTTTTCAGTTAATTCAGGATACGCTGAGCCCATTTGCTCCACTAAGGGTTGCACGAGCTTATGAAAGAAGACCTCTTTCATATCCAATTTATAGCCGTGTCGAATGGCTCGGCGAATAATACGCCTTAACACATAACCGCGACCTTCATTAGAAGGTTGCACACCATCTACGATAAGAAATGCACATGAGCGAATATGGTCAACTAAAACACGTAAAGAAGTATGACTTGTATCTTTTGTGCCCGTTAATCTTGCTGCATTTTTAATGAGAGATTTAAACAGCTCAATATCATAATTATTGTGGACGCCTTGCAAAACAGCTGCCACACGCTCCAAACCCATACCTGTATCAACAGAGGGCTTTGGTAATGGTGTTAACTCGCCTTTATCATTACGATCGTACTGCATGAAAACTAAATTCCATATTTCGACGTAACGATCACCATCTTCTTCTGGTGTGCCGGGGGGGCCTCCGGCAACCTGCTCACCATGATCATAAAATATTTCAGAACATGGGCCACACGGACCTGTCTCACCCATTGACCAGAAGTTGTCTTTTGCACCAATTCTTGACAAACGGTCCGCATCGACGCCGACTTCATTTAGCCAAATATCAGCAGCTTCTGTGTCCTCATCAAAAACGGTCACCCATAGTTTTTCAGCAGGAATACCAAGTTCCTCAACAAGAAAATCCCATGCATATTTAATAGCATCACGTTTAAAGTATTCACCAAAACTAAAATTGCCCAGCATTTCAAAAAAGGTGTGATGACGCGCCGTGTAACCAACATTTTCAAGGTCGTTATGCTTACCACCCGCTCTAACACAACGCTGCGAAGAGGTCGCCATCGTGTATGAACGCTTTTCTTCTCCAAGGAAAACGTTTTTAAACTGCACCATACCCGCATTAGTAAACAATAGCGTTGGGTCGTTTCCAGGCACCAACGAGCTAGACGGAACAATCTGATGTCCGCGTTTTTCAAAATATGTCAAAAAGGCTGATCTAATTTCAGCACTGCTTAAATTTTTCATCTCGTTTAAAACCTGCATTAAGACAATTGATTAAACAATTGCCGAATCATCTCGTTGGTATACCCTTTATGTTGAAAGAAGCGTGTACGTTTTGCCCGTTCTTTCATATCTTTTGGCGGTTGATGCCCGTATTTCTTAGTATGTAATTCGCTTAATAACGCTTGCCAATCAGGTGGTTCATCAAACACGGTGTCAATATTGACTTCAACGCCTCTTTGCTTTAATTCGTATTCTATTCGAGTTGGCCCAAAACCTTTATAAACCCTTGAACGACTGTAACTCTCTGCAAACCGTTGATCACTTTGCCAATTTAATTCAATAAACTCTTCTAATAAGCGCTCAATATCATTTTCAGCAAAACCTTTTCCTGTGAGCTTTTGAATAAGTTCTAGCTGACTATGTTCACGCCTAGCCAGCATAGCAAGGCAGCTCGCTCTTAGCTTTGATAGCTCTCTTTTCTTATCTTCACTCAGGCTTACTCACCTTCATCAATTAATTTTTCTTTCTGCTCTTTTTTAGGTAACAAAGCATCCCTAATGTTTGCCTCTAGTTCGGCTGATTTATCAGGGTTTTCCTTAAAGAAACTTTTGGCATTGTCCTTACCTTGGCCAATTTTAGCACCGCCATAGCTGTACCAAGAGCCTGCTTTTTCAACAAGGTCTAAGCTCACACCTAAGTCAACCAGTTCGCCCTCACGTGAAATTCCTTCACCATACAAAATTTCAAATAATGCCTGTTTAAATGGTGGCGCTACCTTATTTTTTACAACCTTTACACGTGTATCATTACCTAATATTTCATCACCTTTCTTAATCGCACCGATACGACGAATATCTAAACGAACTGATGAATAAAACTTCAAGGCGTTACCGCCTGTTGTGGTCTCTGGGTTGCCAAACATTACGCCAATTTTCATTCGAATTTGGTTAATAAATACTACCAAGGTATTTGAGCGTTTGATATTACCTGTTAACTTTCTAAGCGCTTGAGACATTAAGCGGGCTTGCAGGCCAACATGGTGATCTCCCATATCCCCTTCGATTTCAGCTTTTGGTGTTAAAGCCGCTACTGAGTCAACAACAACCATATCAACAGCGCCAGAACGTACTAACATATCTACAATTTCTAAGGCCTGTTCACCCGTATCAGGTTGCGAAACGAGCAATTCATCCATATTCACACCAATTTTATCGGCATAAATAGGATCTAGAGCATGCTCTGCATCAACAAAGGCCGCTGTACCACCTGCTTTTTGACATTGAGCAATGGTTTCTAAAGTTAACGTTGTTTTACCAGAGGATTCAGGACCGTAAATTTCAACAATACGCCCACGTGGCAAGCCACCAACACCTAAGGCAACATCCAATGCAATTGACCCAGTTGAATAGGTTCCAATATCAGGAATGGTTGAACCATCGCCCATTCGCATGACTGACCCTTTACCGAATTGTTTCTCGATTTGAAGTAATGCCGCACTCAGCGCCTTTTTCTTATTTTCATCCATTTTTTATCCCCTTAAAGGCTTCCACATCCTGTAAAAGCTAGTTATCGTCAATAATCTTGAATTATCACACATCCTTAAGATGAGCACATAATGAAATCACTATTTTATGGTGGCTTATTGACTTAGATGATCAACCAATAATGTTAATGCCGTTAGCAAGGCTTGTTGCCGGACTTGATCTCGAGTTCCTTCAAAATTTTTCTTTATTGAATATGTCTCATAAGGCGATGCTTTAAGCCCAAACCAGACCAAACCAACGGGTTTTTCTAGTGTGCCGCCAGATGGTCCAGCAACCCCAGTAATAGATACTGATATGGATGAGTTAAACGCCTCAATCACACCTTCAGCCATCTGTTCAGCTACCTCCTGACTAACCGCACCATATTGATCAAGGTTTTTTTTATTCACATCGATTAACCGCTGCTTTGAATCATTGCTATAGCTCACCACGCCGCCTAGAAACCATTCGCTACTACCTGCTAAGTCTGTCAGTATTTTTGAAAGCCAGCCACCTGTGCAGGATTCTGCAACAGCCAGTGTTTTATTCTTTTCAATGAGCAAGCCAGCCAATTTTTCCGCTAATAAGCCTGCTTCGTTTAATATCGAATCTGTCATTCACCACTACCTAATTTTTTTATTACAATTTACCGAATACCTGCAAGGTTGTTACACTATCACGATGCCTAAAAGTACCCCTACAAAAAAAGCCATCACTCCGATGATGCAACAATATTTGCGCATCAAAGAGGATCACCCCAATACTCTTTTATTTTACCGTATGGGGGATTTCTATGAACTGTTTCTTGATGATGCCATCAAAGCGTCTAATATACTGGGCATCACATTAACCAGTCGTGGGCAAATTGAAAACAAGCCTGTTCCTATGGCTGGCATCCCTCATCATGCTGCCGATGGTTACATCGCTAAACTATTAAAAGCCAGTGAATGCGTTGCAATTTGCGAGCAAATTGGTGACCCTGCCACGTCTAAAGGACCTGTTGAACGCAAGGTTGTTCGCGTTATTACCCCAGGCACCTTAACCGAAGACTCACTACTCGACTCTCATTGCGATAGTTTGCTTTGCGCCGTTTTCGAACAAAAAAAACAATACGGTTTAGCAACACTTGATCTAGCTAGCGGGCGTTTTTTATTACAAGAAATAGATCATGAAGCATCGCTAAAAACCGAATTAGCGCGAATTAATCCAGCTGAAATATTAATAAGTGAAGACAGCTCTTTATCAACACTGTTAGCAACGCATAAAGGCCTAAATTTAATGGCTGATTGGCACTTCGATCAGCAAACAGCTACTCGACTGTTAAATAAACAGTTTGGCACCCAGGACCTAAAAGGCTTTGGCTGCCATGCGATGACACTTGCTCTAAGTGCAGCCGGTGCATTACTACAGTACCTAAAAGATACGCATCAATCATCGCTACCGCATTTACAATCCATTAAGGTCATTCAACAAACAGATTTCATTACCCTTGATGCAGCAACGCGTCAGCACCTTGAATTGGACTATCACCCAAGCGGTAATATGCATTTCACCTTATTTGGTTTACTTAACCGTTGCAAAACCACAATGGGAACACGTCTTTTACGGCGCTGGATTCATTTACCATTACGTGATCAGAGCATCATAAAGCACCGCTATTTAGCCGTTGAACAATTACAAACCCAAACAATAATTGACCAGCTACAAGCAAGCCTTAAACAAACCGGTGATATTGAACGAATCACAAGCCGAATCGCATTATTAACGGCTAGACCTCGTGACCTTGTGGTTTTACGTGACACACTAAAGGCAGTTCCTGCTATCCAAAACACCTTAGCTAACCTCGATGCACCACGCCTAAAAACCTTACTTGATCAAACTGGCAACCACCAAACATTAGCCGAGCTCTTAGATAAGGCGATTGTTGACAACCCCCCAGTCTTAATACGTGATGGCGGTGTGATCGCCAATGGTTATGACGAGAAACTCGACGAACTTAAAAACATCAGTGCGAATGCTGATCAGTTTTTACTAGAGATCGAACTAAAGGAACGTGAATTTAGTCAAATTAGTACGCTAAAGCTTAACTATAACCGTGTGCATGGCTACTATATTGAAGTGCCTCGTTCTCAAGCCAACAAGGTACCTGATTACTTCATTCGAAAGCAAACCCTAAAAAATGTTGAGCGCTATATTACGCCTGAACTAAAAACATTTGAAGACAAAGTATTGCATGCAAAAGAACAAGCTTTATCTTATGAAAAAGAGCTATATAACGCCCTACTTTTAAGCATGGCCCCACAACTTAGCGCATTACAATCATGTGCTGAAGCGCTTGCTGAGATAGACTTACTGACAAATTTCGCAGAACGTGCTGCCACTTTAAATTTTAATCAACCTTCTTTAAGTAATACTGCTGGCATATCAATCAAACAAGGCCGGCACCCTATTGTAGAAAGTGTTATCGACACGCCGTTTATTGCTAATGATATTGAACTAAATTCTAGCCAAAAAATGCTCATTATTACGGGGCCAAATATGGGCGGAAAATCAACTTATATGAGGCAAATAGCCTTATTAACGCTGATGGCACACATTGGGTGTTACATTCCGGCATCAGAGGCCCATTTTGGCCCTATTGATCAAATTTTTACGCGTATTGGAGCAACTGACGATCTTGCCAGTGGGCGCTCAACCTTTATGGTAGAGATGTCGGAAACAGCTAATATCTTGCATAACGCCAGTGACAAAAGCTTAGTTTTGATGGATGAAATTGGCCGAGGAACCAGTACTTTTGATGGCCTTTCACTGGCTTGGGCATGTGCTGATTATCTGGCAAATAAAACTCAACCGTTCACCTTATTTGCCACGCATTATTTTGAAATGACATCTCTGCCCGAGTCAGCCCCCACAGCCAAAAATGTCCACTTAGATGCTATTGAGCACGGCGACCACATTGTCTTTTTACATGCCGTTAAAGACGGTGCAGCCAATCAAAGCTACGGACTACAAGTTGCCGCTTTAGCAGGCGTGCCTAAAACAGTTATCAGCAATGCTCGCCTAAAACTGGCAAGCCTTGAAAACCAGCAAAGCAACTTTGAAAAGCCCACACAAACGCATACGCAATTTGATATTTTCAACACGGCTAATAACCAAGCCACTACTGATTTTATTGAACAGCTGTCACCCGATGATTTAAGCCCCAAAGAAGCGCTAGAGGCCTTGTATCAGTTAAAGTCTTTAACGAATTAATTACCAGCCTAAGTGCTGAATCAAATCGTTAGCCGGAACAAAGCCTGGCACCATGGTGCCATCATCAGCAATGATAGCCGGTGTACCAGTAACACCGAAAACTTGCGCGATTCTCATGTGCTCATCAACTGGGTTTTCACACGTTTTATCAACCACTTTGTTGTTTAATTTTGCATCTGTTAACGCTTTATTTCTATCCTTTGCACACCAGACCGACACCGCTTTATGGTAAGACTTTGTATTTGGACCCGAACGTGGGAAAAACATATAGCGTACGGTCATTCCAGCATCCGTATAATCGTTGATTTCGGCATGTAGTTTTCGGCAATAACCACAGTCAATATCTGAAAAAATGGTAATAACATGTTTTTCATTTTTAGCCGGAAAAACAATCATCTTTTTTTCATCTATCTTTGCCATCTCTGATTGACGAGCAGTTTTTAACGCAGAATCTGTCATATTTTCACGACTGACTAAATCAACCATTTCACCTTGAAGAATGTACCGTCCATCCTCAGATGCATAAACAACCCTAGCCCCTATCAATACCTGATACAGACCCTCTATAGGTGTTTTAGAAACATGGTTATCCGTAATATTTGGTATCACTTTAGATAAGCCTGTAACAACAGAAGCCTCATCTGCCAAAACCGGTGCACTACAACACGCTAATAAAAACCAACCAAGCAAAACCTTATTCATCTACAACACCTTCTTTATTCATCTGTGATGGTATTAAACACGTTTAAAGCTGTCTCTTATACACATCT